>Ga0209380_10000155_pt1 | contig 44873 bp, 40 predicted proteins | sample HubBroMetageWFT6_FD_188347 | JGI IMG/M metagenome (GOLD analysis project Ga0209380, IMG submission 188347) | Warmed and freeze-thawed soil microbial communities from the Hubbard Brook experimental Forest, New Hampshire - Hubbard Brook CCASE Soil... | ecosystem: Environmental > Terrestrial >...
TAACACGCGGTGGCCGTGCGTGGCGGCTCCGCTCCTGACCCCGGCAATCTCAAACGGAACGATGGCGTCGTCCAGAAGCGCGACGATCCATCGGATGGGTCGAATGAACTTCACGCCGCCCTTGCCGGTCCAATACATCGTTTTCGGAAAGTAGAGCGTCGTCACGATGCCGGCGAGTGCACTGGAGAGGATCTCGGCGGCACTGCGGCCTTTGGTCTGCTTTTCGAAGCTGAAATACTCGCCCTTATCCGTGGTCACGGTGCTGAGCTGATCCACTGTCGTGCCCATTTTCTTCGCGAAGCCCTGGGCCGCGCCAGCGCCGGCGGACGAGCCTGATAGCAAGCCGCCCGCAACCGTAAAACTCACGAATCAAAGCACAGCGTAGTTCCTCCTCACGCCGGCGGCCGCGCCCCGCTCGACGAAAACCTCGTGACCTTCGAGCCCAGTATGTTGGCGCACCTCGGCACCCCTAAACTCCTTGCGGCAGTCCCTGCAGATTACGGTCAGGTTGCTTTCTTTCAGTCTTGTGAATTGCTCCGTCATGTTGTTTCTCCTTCCTGGTAATCTTTGACAGGACCGGAGAAATGGGGCACTTTCCCACAGCCTTACCTCTGCAGCAAATCCACCGGCGCCGTAACGTCGTGCACGCGGAAATACTTGGCCAGCGCGGGATACTTCCGCGCCACGGCCTCATACATCGCATAGGCTACGTTTCGGTAGGAGACGTGGCCAGCGGGCGTGGTGCGCAGCTCGGAGATGTAGACGGCCTCGGCGAAGTCCATCTTGAACAGGGCGCGCTTGCGATAGGCCAGCGGAATCGCATACTGCGAATTTTCTTCCGCCTCGGGCGTGTTACGCGCGGCCAGCTTCTCTACCGCCGTTTGCGTGCGGCGCATGGCCGCATCAAAGCGCAGGAGCATCCCGGCATCTTCGACATCGAGCAGCATCTCGTAGCCATGCTGTGTAGTGAACCCTTGCATCACCTGGATGCAGCGGCGGTGACGGTGCATGTCGCGGAAGCCGCCGGTGTCCATGAGGATGTCGAAGCGAAACTGCTGGCCGGCGCGGAAGCCGCGCAGGATTTCGTCGTGCTTGCCGCGATGGCGCAGGCCAAGATCGATGATCTCCCGGCGGTAGCGCTCGCCTGAGACCTGGAGTGCCTGCCGAATCTGGCGGTAGGAAAAGTGGCAGTGCTCGTAGAGCAAAGTGGTCGCGATCTCAACTTCGAGCGGCTCCTCGTCAAGCAGATCAACGATCGCCTTCGACGGCGCAAGTTGCTCGTTCTTCATCAGCTCATGCGCCGCCTGCCGCAACTCGCGGCGCGTTTCCATCTCATAAGGGTTCGGGTCGGCATACTTCACCAGTGTGGGCGCAACCCGAACCTCATGCAGCAATTCCCGTTCTGCCCGAGCACCCAGCTCCGGGTTCACGGCGCAAATGTCGTCCACCAATTTCTTCAAAGATTCGGCATTCACGTTGTAAGCCGCCGAAGTCGCCGCCTTCTTCAACGACTCGCCGAGAGCTCGCAATTCCTTGTGCGTGTGCGAGAGCAGGTGCGCCACCTGGGTTTCTAATGTCCGCGCGTTCACGATTTCTCCCAGCGAGGTGTTTGTGGCCAGTGGCAGCAGGTAGCGCGTAATGTCGAAGGCGCGCGCCTTCAGCGTGCGCTCGTATGCCTCCTGCTTCATATCGGCAGGCTTGGGCGTGATGCCGATCAGGTGCTGCGTCATGTGCGCCGAGAGCGCTTCATATTCGGCGAAGAGAAAATCCAAAGTCTCGCGGTAGAGCTTGCGAGCTTCGTCGTCCGCGCCAAAGTCGGGGATGTAGTAACCGCTTTTCTTGAAATCCTGGTAGCGGGTTGAGCGCTCCTGGCCGTCCCAGCGCTGCTCGTCGGCCAGTTCGATCGCCGCAAGAATCGAGAGCCGCTCGACCGCCAATGCGATGTGGGCCAGATCGGCAATCGAGCGGTGACCGTACTGAAAGTAAAACGTGTTGAGAAATTTCTCCGCCTTCTGCGCGCTGATCTCGCGCAGAGACTCCTTCATTGAAAGTGCTGAGCGCGAATACTTGGCCATCGCGTAGGCCTGAATCTCCGGCTCGACGCCATAGACGGCAAAGACTTCGGTGGAAGGCTGCGGCGGCGGCAACGACTCCTGACCCGTCGCATGACTCTCTGCAGTTGAGGCGCGCTGCGTCGAGCGATGTCCGGAGCCAGGCGAAACCGAATCTGGCGCCACCGATTTCTGATTGGACGACTCGGACACGGCAATCAAATCATTCGTGAGAGCTTGGGACATGGGAGTGTTCGAATGTTAATTGGCAAATGAGGAATGTGCAATGCGCAACAATTAGAGGAAGGGAATTTTGCTCGGGCAAAGAGCGGAGATTGGCAAGACTATGCGACCGGCATCGCGTGATAGGTGGCTGGCTTGAGCTTAGCGATCTTGACCTTAGCGATCTTGAGCTTAGCAATCAAGGCCTGGATCCCGATCGTGGGTCAGCGTAAATCACGCCGACCCACAACCGGATTTCCTGCCGAGCCGTTTACAGACCGTGGCCCATCATGTAATCGTTGGCGCGCATGAACCAGCCTGCCTCGGCGACATAGAACGGCCAGGGGAAATCGGTATTCACGTACTTCTTTTGTACGGCGCTGATGTAGGTGGCGACGCGAGCGTTATCTCCCATGGCGGCAGCGCCATCGGCCACGAGGCACCACGGGAACGGGTCCTGAGAATTAAATGAGAGCGTGTCCCAGCCCGGCCAGGCAGCATTGAACGCCGAATAGGATTGCTGCGCCTGGGAGTCGGCAGAAGTTACTACACCCATCAGCACGGGAAACACCTGGGCGCTGGCGTCTGGATACCAGGTTTTCAGGTTGGGCGCCGCCAGACCGCCGATGTCATTCTTGTAGACTGCCCACTTGCCGTTCATCCACATGCCCAGGATGCCCGCCTGCATGGAGCTCGCAGCCGCCGAGTAGTATGCGGACTTGGAGGTATCGCCGAAGGCGCTCTTGTACAAGGACGCGAGATCGCTCAGGCCTCGGTAACCCTCGGCGTTATCCATGAGGTATTTGATCTGATAGTTAGGCTTTGCCCAGGTGAGGCCATCGCTCTGTTGCGTCTGGATCAGCACTCCGCCGATGACATCGAGTTGGTAGGAAAGGCCCAGGATATACGAACGCGCGGCGGCATCGCCACTCTCCCACGCATTCCAAGCCAAGGTCAGGAAGGTAGACGCATAGGAATCGGTCGAGTCGGCGTCGTCGGTGGAAGTCTCGACTCCGTCGGTGACGGTGTAGTTGTAGGTGGTACCGTAGAGTCCCCACTGATCCGGCCAGTTGAGATGATTGATGTACCAGTTCATCCAGGCCACGACCTGCGGCATCCGGTTCGGATCCTTGGTCATGCCGATGGCGGCAATGTTGGCGAAATACGGGTCGATTTGCTGCGGCGTGTAAAGAATTGCTCCATCGGCCTGCACTGAACCCGAAACCCACTTCGACGTGGCATTGAAGTTGGTCTGATATGCAGTCGAAACGGACAAACCGACTGTAATACTCATGGTCTTGGTGTAGACGGCTCCAGTGTTGTCCCAAGCCTGAATGTCGATGCTGTGGACTCCGGCACCCAGCGTCAACGAAGTGCTGAGATTAGCCGCATCGACCGTGTAAGCATCTGCGCTATCCACATAGATGCGCATGCTGTCGATGACGCGTCCGCTGGAAGGCGTGGCTGAGGCTACGAACTTTACCGGGGAGGTGACGGCAACGCCAGCGGAGGGGGATGTGATGGCAACGCCCCCGGTGGTTGCTGCGACCGTGATGTCGAGCGATTGTGTGGCCACCTGGCCGATTGAGTTCCAGGCCACCGGCACCACATTGTGCGAGCCTGCGGGTAGCGACAAAGACGTGTTCACCGAGCTTGCTGTGGTCTTATACACGGGCTGGTTATCCACGTAAATCCAGATCGCGGTCACCGGATAGCTGCCGCCTTTGGCGGTCGCGGCAAACTGGAATGTAGGCGAGACGGTTGCGCCGTTGGCGGGGGAACTCACGCTAACGCTCTGCGCCAAGGCAGCCGTCGTCAAGATCGTCGCAACGGCCGCATAGAGAAGCACATGTTTAAGGGGTGCGGCGGACAGTTTGAGCGGTGCGAATCGTCGGGCGGTTAGGAAAGATCTCCGGGAGCACGTTGCAGAATTGTCGGAAAACCGACAGGCAGATGTATTTTGCAAAATAAACCTCCATTGCGCACGGCAGGAATGTCCCAAAGAGGAAAGGCTGGTGGCGGACACGCAGGATTTCTACTGGGGTTTCCTCGTGAAAATACATTGGTTCCTGTAGGGACGCAAAATAGGAAGTTCATTTTGTGGTTACTAAAGTATTGAGCAAAGCGGGTTTAAGACTTGTGGGTCGACTAGCAGAGGAGCAGATCTAGGCGGTCAACGGCTCCGACGCACTCCAACTCATCCCCCAGGAGTAGAAGCCGATGAAGACGAGGATGTCGAGGAAGGGGCCGAAGACAAAGTAGAGCACGGGCATAAAAAGGACTGACTGGTGGAGCAGGTACACGTGCAGCATGTATTGCTCCGGCACAAAGATGACGAGGTGGACAGCGGTAGCGAGAGTCAGAAAGATTTTCTGTGCGAGGCTGAAGTTGAGCAAATAGAAAGTGAAGCCGTACAGAATTGGGATAAGCCCGATGAGGATGCAGCTAAATACCAGCATGCTGACGGTATATCCGGGCAGGTCATGAGGGAAGCGTGCCGAGGCCACTGCGAAGTACGCCAGGGCTGTGGCCTGGAGAAGGCAAAAACCCCGGAGCAGGTAGGTCCAGGGTAGAGCTTCTTCCGGCAGCAGGAAGCTGGCGATGAAAGCGAGGAGGGTGATCCCTGTCGTTATCCACCAAGCCGCGCCGCTTGCCGGCCCGGCCGCCAGGCCGAAGCAGGGCAGCGCGAAGTGAATACGGCTGCCCCATCCCTGGGCCACAAGAATGACATCGCTCTTCATCCCCAGTCGGGCTCCCCAAAATGCGAAGATGTGGCCCCACAGCCGGCCGACAGCGGGCAAAACAACAATCCAGCAAGCCGTTCCCAACAGAGCAACCGCGGCGCTTTCGGCGATACGATACGGGCCCAGGCGCATGCGGACGAAGGCCCGGTGAGGAGTGATCGCGCCGCCCCGCCAGCCGCGGCGGCGAAGAGATTCGAGCGCCGGTGGCAGCGGCTTCTCTTCTATCAGCCGAGATTCCTGCAGCCCAGCCTCTCGTAGCTTAGAAATCGAGGAACACACCGAGGGTGCCTCCCAGGCGGTGGTACGCCGGTTCCTGATGCTGTTCGATGTTTAAGTTGAATCCCCAATTCGGCCCGACCCATTGCCGCCATGTACCAGTGATGGTGTGCTCGGGGAAATTGAAGAGCACATTGGGAGCCGGGGCCGCAGTCGTGCTCGGCTCCAGTATCTCGTAGCCTTCCCTGCCCCACTCGTAGCGAAGTGAGACGAAATGTTCCTTGTCGTGACCCTGATTAATGGCTAAGTATTGCGTCCGGGCGAGAACATCTCCGGGGTCGGCGTGAGTCCACATGAAACCGCCCTGGAGCACGATAGGAAATTCAAAATAGTATGCGCCCCCGACCTGGGCGCGCAGGTCATGAGGACGAATGTCATTGCCGACGGTCTTACTTTGATCGTAACCTACACCCAGTGTCGCCACGAGTTGGCGACGGCGAAGGAGTTTGCGATTGATGAGGGCATCGGTGCGCAGCTTGGGCAGAAAAAAGCCACCGACACTGCTGCCCGCTGAAAGCTGCATGTACCAAGCGGGCGACAGTGTGCGGTTCCAGCCCAGATCAAGGAACCAGCCGTTATCTCCGAAGCGAGCCTGGCGAGTGAGTTCTCCGGTGAAGGCATTGCGGCCGCCCGAGACCATACCCCGGGTGTAGAAGTCATTCCATGAAGAGTAGTTATCCGTGAGGTCGCTATGGCCGTAGCCCGCTTCGATGTATCCGGGGCCATCGAGGGATAAAGGAAGTCCGCCGAAACCTGGAAGGCTCGATCCCGGAGCCGTTGTGGTGCCGGCGGTGTCCTGTGCACACCCCAAGGCGCCCAAGGCTAAACATGCGAAGAAAACAAGCAGTATTTTCTTCATCGCTTGGCCTCGGTGGATTCGGGCGCCGAGCGGTCCACATCGCCTCGCGCGCTGAACTCGACGCTGAGTTGGCGGCCTTCGCCGGCGGTAACAAAGATCATGCCATCCTGCATTCGGACCGTCGCCTGCCCTTTCACGACTCGGGCGTCGCCGTAAGAGTCCTGCGGAAAGGCCCAGGTTTCATGTGCGAGCGTCTTGGGGTGAGTAGCGCGCAGAGTGACCTTGCCCGGTGCGACTTGCAGCACTGTCCACCGGACGGATTCGCGCAGCGTGAGAAACTCCGCCAGTTCAGTCATGGTGTACCAGCGGAAGCGACCCTGCTTCTGCAAGGCATCGGCATAGTCGAGCCAGGTGCGAAGGGTGCCGAAGAGGCGTTCCGCGCCGTAAGGATGCGTATATATCAACCGAGCCGCGTGCTGCCGCACCGTAAAATCCGTCACCGCCAACTGCCAGTCGCGCACGGCGCTAATGGGTACATCGTCGAAACCCATCTCTTCCAGACTGGCATCCTTACCCATGTGAAGAATAGGAAAAGCCCAGATATCGGGCGCGTCGCGTTTTCCGTCGCGATAGACCCGCGTCGGTCCCAGACCGGCATCGCCAGTGAAGTAGTAGGCGACAATACCGTTGCGCTCGAGCCAACGCGTCACCCATGAAGGCTGGTTGCCCACGGGCGCGGAGTATTCGGTGACGCGGGTACCGGAGACGCGTTCTAACGCATCCTTGTTCATCTCCAGGTATTTCTGGAATTCGCCCTCGTCGTCATCGTCGAGATGACTGCCGAAGTAATTGTGGATCCAGCCGCCATGGCTGCCGATTGTGTCTCCCCGCGCCAGCAGGTAATGGATCCATTTCTGCGTTTCGGCATCGTGGAGAACGTCGAGCCCCTTGTGGTCTCCGAATTCATCGACGTCTGGCCCGGCCGTGAAATGGACGGAGAACTTGCCACGATCGAAAACACCTTCATCTGCCAGAATTTTGAGCGGCCGCAAAGACGAGTGCGCATCGATGTGCCAGTTGAACACCAGCCCACCGATGCCGTCCGGAACCGAGACCAGATAAGGGAGACCCAGCATGTGGACGGCGAAGAAGCGAAGGAACGAGTGCAGCAACAGTCCATCAGTACGCGAAGCCAAATATCCTAGCGGAAGATTTACGAATAAGACGTGTCCCAGTTCTTCCTGCCGATAGCCGGCCGCGAGCCAGCGCTTGGATCTCAGCAGCACGGTGCCGTCGAAGTCGCCGAGGGTGCGGAAGAGCGGATAGTCGACATTGCCGTATTGATAGGTGGCGAAGGCGAACCGGCTGTCTGCGTCCTCGCGTTCGGCAACCTGACGCCAGCGGTCCAGGTTGCCGTCGTTATCGACAGGAACGAAGCTTCCGGGCGGGATACCAATTTCCCGCATGGCAGCAGAGGTTCCTGTGACTTGCGCCGGCTCCATGGTCATTGTGGTGTATTCGTCATACAGGGCATAGCGCACGCCCACGAGCGAGGAGAGACGGGAATCGCCAGGCGGGAAGCGGCCATTCAGATCCCAGGTGCAGGCGTCATAGACCACCATGAGATTCCCGCCGTTGCGGACATAACGATACAGTTCGCCGATGAGCACGTCGTTGGCAGCGCGGTGCAGTTGATCCGGAAGGATGACTCCCCTCGCATGGACGCTTGACAGAGGGTTGAGGAACTCGGAGTCATGGATGGGCTGCAGGTGCAGGCCTTCTTCACCTGCGGCGTCCAGCCATTCCCGTACTGCCGGCGTGCTGGAATCGACTGCGTCAGGAAGCAGCAAAAGAAGTGTGTCCGACCCCGCTGCAGATCTTGCTCCGTCGTGGCTATAGACATAAGCAAAAAGCAGCGCCGGCACGAACACGGCCACGCACAGGTATTTGACGGGTTTCTTCATGGCTGCGCCGTCATGGTTACGCTTTCACGGTCGTTCCAGATGTCCGAACAAGCCTGAGGATCGAGTAATTGCGGCTGAGAGAGACGCGCGCGCAGAGATTGCCACACTGCTTCTTCCAGCAGATTCCACGAGCCACTGCCGCGCAGGGGGTCAGATTGCGAAGTCCAGCAAGCAGCCGATGCGGTGTCGCCCAGTTTCTCGGCAGCCAGTGCGACCAGACCCCAGGGATGAGTATCGTAGCGGCGTTCGATCCAGCCATCGCTAAACGAACGCTTCCACACTTCCCATGCCTGGCGCGGGTTCTGATCGGGGCCGCTCACGCCGGCCAGCCAGGGATAAACCTGGGCCACGACATCCGGGTAAAAGGCCTGACGGGTCTTCTGCATTGAGGGGCGAAACCGTTGGGCGCGACGATCCCAGAAGATGCGCTGAATAGCGGCCGCGAGCTGCCCGGCTCGATCGTCGGTCGCAGCCGCAGCCGGATCGTTCAATCGCGATTGAACCCGGGCGACGTCTTTCAGCGCAGCATAGACTTCGACGTTATCCATCAGCAGTGCTACGTGGTTATTCCGCGAGATGTGATACACACCGAGCCGCGGGTTGCGCAACTTTTCCAATTGCCTCTCTGCGAGCGCGAGGCTTTGCCGCCATTCTGAAGGTATGCCGGTGTCAGGAGCCATGCGGTAGAGCAATTGCATCCATAGCGCGAGCATGGAATCGTCGGCATCGGCGGGAGCGCAGTCGCGCCAGTCTTCGTTATTGTCATTGTGATTGTCATTGTTATTGTCATTGTGATTGTCATTCACGTTTACTGGCATGTTTACTGGTGCGGCCCGGCAGTAGCGACGGAATAATCCGTTGGGCCGCTGCCGCGGCAAAGCCCAGCCAATCCAGGATGACGCGGCCTTCTTGATATCCAATCCTCCATCCTGTGCCACGATCAGCGCCTTGGTGGCGAAGTAGGGCTCGACGTAATCGCCTCCCGGGCTCAAAGTTAGCGCGCCATCAGGCGTCTGAAAGGTCGCAGGATAAAAGTCGGCCGCAAGCACGGAGACCGGCTGCAGCCCGCAGCCGATCAGTGCGGCGATCACCATCCCCATCCGTATCACTCGGGAGCGCATCAATCCTCGACGCTTCCGCGGACGCGCGCCCAGACCGTCCCGTGCAGTTGGCATCCCGGAGCGATCTGGGTGCCGGATGATGAAATGGTGGTGAGCGCATCCGGTTCGCCAACGCGGCAGCCGCGGGCAACCAGCACATCGCCCTCGGCCATGATCGGGCCCGTCACAAACGATCTCGGTCCAAGGCGAAGCGTCCCTCCGCACACGATGCTGCCGTGCACGCAGGAACCTTCTTCCAGTTCCGCGCCCCTGTAGCTTTTGACGCTGCCAAAAAGGCGCGCGCCAGCGCCGAACTGCAGCTCCCCGGTCGTGATTACGTTCGCATTGAGTGTCTCGCCAGGAGCGAGAACGAAATTGCCCTTAACACGCAGACGTGGACGGGAAGACGCGAATACTTCGCCTCTATCGGCGGGAAGGTGCTGTGCATCTTCTGAAGTCTCGCAGACGTGGGCGGTTGAAGGAACGGACACGCAGTCGCCATCCTGGCCGGCATCGACTGTGAGTATCGACGGGGCATGCATTCGTTGAAAGCCGCAGCCTGGCTCCATGCGGATCGATTGGCCCGCTGAAAGCCGACCATAGGCGCTGCTCCCACGACGGAGATAAATGCCGCCGTCCGCGTGCAGCCAGCGCAGAACCCCACTGTCTTTTCCCAGGGTGATGTCACTTCGGCCTACGGCGGCCCGAAGTGCTGCGCCTTCTTCTAATTCAAGAGCAGCATCTGCATATATATCGGCGTCGACTACCCTTCCGGCAGGAATCAGCGCGGCGCGGCTGAACATTACAGCAGCAATGCCCTGCACCAGGCTCGGATCGAAATCGAAGTCTTCGGCATTGCAACCCACGAGCAACACCTCGATGCCATCGACGCGCGCTCGAGAGATTTCAAGCTGGGCGCGGCAGCGCTCTAACCGGGGACGGAGAGGCTCCAGACGTGATCGGAAAACGTCTGCGAAGTTTGCGATCCTGCCGTCATGGCGGGAGGTAGGCAGGGGAGCGGCATCTTCGCGCTTCCACAGCTCATACAGCGCGGGCGCGACGGGCACTGCGAGTAAGGCCGCAGTGACCGTAGTCAATGCGAGAGGGGCCCAGGACGACATTACACAGACTCCTCAAGCACCGGAGCGGTGCGGGCCAGGTGCTCTTCTAGCACTGGCGCGGTGCGGGACCGCTCGGTCTTGTGCCAGACCAGGTCCGCGCTTCCGAAGAAGCTCTCGTGAGCTTGTTGCCAGGCCGCCCGCGAAACGCTGATCAGGCTGACAGTGAATCCGAATAGGGTTAGCGGCAGAAGACGGATGCGCTGCCGCGAACCATCGAGACGCGCTGCCGCTCCAATCTCAAAGAAGGCGGCAAAATTCCCGAGGGTAGTAAAGGCGCCCAGCGCCAACACGGCCAAACCGCCGCCGATCTGCGCCCCAGTGTAGAAAAGCACTACCGCGAGGGACCATCCCAGCAACAGTGCCGGCCCCATGACATACACGCCCAACAGGAACACGCCATCAATCCGCTCTACCCAGCTAAGTCCGTCACGTTTCGCGGTAGGGACTATGTAGCGAGTCATCGCCTGGTTGTGTCCCTTGGCCCAGCGCATGATTTGGCGCACACGCACCGGCCAGCGCTCCGGCACCTCCTCGTAGCACTCAGCGCGGTTTTCATATACCGTCTTCCAGCCGGCCAACAGCAGGCGGTAGGTCAGGTCAGTGTCCTCGGCGAGTGCGTTTTCATTCCATCCGCCGATTTCATCGAGCGCGCTCTTGCGAACGCCAGCCACGGTCCCACCGTACTGCGGCACCATGTGCAGATTCATACGAGCCTGTTGATCGACTTGATAGCCGCCCGAACGCTCCAGATCCAGCAGCCGTGTGAGGCACTTCTTACCGACGTTCAGCGGCACCACGCGTCCCATTACCGCGCCAACCTCCGGATCGAAGAACGGCGCCACCAACTGCCGGATGAGTGCTTTGCCGGGGATGTAATCGGCGTCGAAGATGAGCACGACCTCGGTGTTGACCCGGGCCATGGCATCTTTCAAAGCGGCCGCCTTGCCCGGTTTTCCGCCGCTGCGGTGGAATGGTTCGATAAAAGGATGTTGCGCGACGAAGGCATCGATGATCTCCCGCGTCCGGTCGGTCGATCGGTCATTCACCGGAATGATGGTGAGCCGGTCTCGTGGGTAGTCGACTTCCAGCAACGCCTTCAGGATGTCAGCGACAACGGCCTCTTCGTTGTGGGCTGCAATCAGAATCGTGATCGCCGGCCAGTCGGCGCTATCTACATCCACGTAGGGGTGACGCTGCCGGCCGAAAAGGCGGTTGAGGGTGAAAAAATAGTGGCGGACGGTATAGATGCAGATGAGAAGTACCGTCACCCGAAATAGGACCAGCAACATAAGACCTCACCCAATTCCGATAACCGACCCGATCAGGCAGCAACCTGCTCTTTGATCCCTGCGCCTTGAAACTCTTCCGAATCCTGCAGTACGGGACGTTCCCCTTGCAGCCAGCGCGACAAAGCAGTTGCAATTCTTGCCGCTGCCCGCCCATCCCCATATGGGCATTCGCCTTCCGCCATGTTTCGGTACGCGAAATCACTACTGAGCAGCTGTGAGGCCTCGTGGACGATCGCTTCGCGCGAAGTGCCGACCACCTTCGCCATGCCCATCAGCGAAGCCTCCGGACGCTCCGTTACTTTCCGCAACACCAGCACAGGCTTGTGGAAGATCGGCGCTTCTTCCTGCACACCACCTGAATCCGTCAGGACCAGATAGCACCGGCGCAGCAGTGAAAGAAACTGGAAGTAGTCGACTGGGGCGACCAGGTGCACGCGATCGCGATTGCCCAACCGAGCCTGCACGGTGTTACTCACATTCGGGTTCAAGTGCACCGGGTAGACGACACGAATATGAGGAAAGCTGTCGACGAGTTCCACGATCGAATCGCAAATGTTCTCGAGTTCGGCACCCCACGACTCGCGCCGATGGGAGGTCACAAGTATCAGTGGGGAACCGTCATCGGGAATCCCTTGGGGCAGGGGGTGTTCGATCGTCTGCATTTCCAAAAGTGTGTCAACAGCATCGACGATGGTGTTGCCGGTGACCACAACATCTTCGGCAGGTATAGCCTCCGCCAGCAGGTTCTCGCGAGCCAGGGGTGTGGGGGCAAAGTGCAACTGCGTCACAACTGCGGCCAGCCTGCGGTTTGCCTCTTCCGGCCAGGGCTGGAAGAGATCGTGGCTGCGCAATCCGGCTTCGACGTGTGCAACCGGCACTTTTCTATAGAAGGCGGCCAGCGCGGCCCCGAAAGCGGTCGTGGTGTCTCCCTGCACCAATAGACAATCGAGCGGATTTCTAGTCAGGAGCGTGTCCATGGACTCAAGGATGCGTTGCGTCAATCCGCTCAGCGTCTGGTTCTGGCGCATGAGATCGAGTTCAAGGTCGACGCGCACGTCAAATACCTGAAGAACTTGATCGAGCATTTGCCGGTGTTGGCCGGTGGAGATCACAACCGGGCTGAATTCGTTGGGATGTCGACGTAGCTCCAATACCACAGGAGCCATCTTGATCGCGTCGGGACGAGTACCGACGACGATTCCGACTCGTTTTTGCATAGGTGGCGCTCCAGCAGACGCAAGTTACCAACAAGCGCAAGTTAGAGTGACTGCCGTTGATTCGAGGTTGGTTCCTCGGGTGTTAAGGGCCGCCGTATCAGGTATTTGCTGCAGACGAAGAGCGAGCCTCCCAATTAAATTTGAGCGACTCACGGCAACCCAGCCGCCAATCTCTTCACCCAATACCGCGTCGTGAGCAATTCTGCCGAAATCACGCCGTGCCGAACTTTTGAAGCAGGTTCCCGTCGAGCCCAATTTTTCGAATGTCTTCCGGTGGCGTGCTACGCATGTGATTGTTCTGGAACTATCACCGATTACAACCGCCGTGCTGTCGAATTGTGGGGGCGCATGCCGCAGGCGACGGACCGGTTCACGGGAGCATACAGAGTTCTCGATGCGTACGGAGATTCGGTTTCGCCGGAGGCTATGGCAACGGCGGTTCTGCTCCGATCGCGTCTGGCCCAGTTCAACAAGGAGTTCGTAATCGAGCAGCCTGACGGTAAGCGGGTGACCGTGTTGAGCAACGTTTCACCGTTGCTCGATGAAGAAGGCAACTTGATCGGTGCGCTCGACGTTCTGCAAGACATCACCGATCAGCGCCGCTCGGAGGATGCACGTCGCGTGGCCGAGCGTCTGAGTGCCTTCGCGCGGGTTGCCGCCGAGGTGTCGCAACTTAAGCCCGCGCTTCTCGCCACGCTTAGCTTGCTCGATCAGCTTGGACAGGACGCTTCGATCAGCGTTCAGGCACGCGGCTATGCCGAGCTTGCGCGACTCGAGCTTGTACATTTCGATGCGCTGATGAAACACATGGCGCATTTTTCAGGTGCACCTAGCAACTAAAGGATCTAGCACTTCAGGAGAAGTAGAGCAGTGGCCTTCGTCAATCTCAGCTCCGAAGTTCACCATGCCCCGCGTTGGAACGCCTTCCTTGCTGGACTGGCCATCGAGATTGTGGGATTAGTCGTACTGATCGAGGTTTGCCCGCGCCTCACGACTCAAGTCGAGGTGCGGCCGATCGCAAACACACATTACGTGACCCTGGTTTCTCCGTTTACCCCGCCACCGGCACACTACGAGCCTCCGCGCAGCATTGCGGCTCCGCCGCAGGTGGTGGCGAAAGTTGAAGCGCCCAGGCTCGCCCCTCGGCTGGACGTGCACGTAAAGGCGCCACAACCGAAGCAGATCGAGATTTCTAAACCCGAGTTTCCCAAGGTAGCCGCGATCGCCCCCCCTGCCAAGCCCACTCCACCGCCGCAGGTCAGGACGAATGTTTTCGCGGCAGCATCGGAAACAGCAACGGTGCATCAGCCAGTTCGTGAAATTCAAACTGGCGGCTTCGGCGATCCCAATGGGATAGCCGGGCAAGGCGATACCAAACGCAACGCCGTTCGGGTAGCGAGCCTCGGTTCTTTCGATTTGCCTTCCGGACCAGGAAGGGGAAACGGCAGCGGCGAATCTCACGGTGTCAGCGGAACCATCCGTAGCGCAGGGTTCAGCGACGAATCGGCTTCGTCCGCCGCCCATGGAAGCGGCAATCGCGTAGTAGTGGCGGGCGCGTTCGGAGATGTGGTCGCGTCGGCTGGCGCGGCGCCGCTGCAGATTCCGAAAAAACCCGAGATGCAGCCGGTCGAGATCACTTACAAGCCGCGTCCTGTGTATACGGAAGAGGCACGGCGGCGCGGCGTGGAGGGCGAGGTATTGCTCGAGGTCGTTTTCAGCGCATCGGGTTCGCTGCACATCAAGCGCGTGGTCAAAGGCCTTGGATATGGTCTGGACGATGCCGCTCTCGCAGCGGCGCAGCGCATACAGTTTCGCCCAGCGCGCCGGGATGGCCAGCCTTACGATTGCGCCACTCTGGTCCACATGGTTTTTGAACTGGCCGACTGAGCTTTTTACGGAGGATGTTTTCAATGGGCAGATACCGCATGCAAGGGATCACGCTGGCACTTCTACTCCTGTCCGCCGCGGGGCTGTGGGCTTCTGACGATACGACGCCGAATTCCAGCGCGCTCCAGGATCAGCAGCAATCCGTAAAGGCCAGCGAGATGGCCGACCGCATCTTCTACCGCGAGGCCAAGTTCGTGCAGGATCTTAAGTCCTACACTCCGATGGTCGAGACCTACATCCAAAATTTCAAGAACAATGAACAACTCGGGCAGGTGCCAAGCAGCGATAAGTACTTCCTTGGGCGCCTGACCCTGAAGCACGGCATCGAGGATGTGTCATTCCAGCAAAACAATAAGTCACTGCCCACCCTGATGCTGGAAAAACTGAACGGCTTCTACAAGATGAATTACGTGGCGCTGGGCTTCATGCAGATGATATACATTTCCGGCTTCGACCAGCGTAACTATGACCTGAAATACCTTCACCAGGAATTCCTGGGAGGCGTCCGCACGCTGGTCTTTGACGTTTCGCCGAAGCCCAAAGTCAAGGGACCGCACTTCCTGGGGCGCATATGGGTGGAAGATCAGGACTATACCATCGTACGTTTCAACGGGACTTACCTGCCGCAGCGGCGTCTGAATTTCTTCTTCCACTTTGATACATGGCGGACGAATATGCGCCCGGGAATCTGGCTGCCGGCGTTCATCTACACCGAGGAGTCGGATGCCAAGTATGCGTTGTTCCGCAAGTTGTCGATGCGCAGCCAGACGCGGCTGTGGGGATACGACCTAAAACTGCCCTCGGACACCGATGAGTTCACTTCGGTGCAGGTGGATTCGGCGGCGGATGTCTCCGACCAAACAGACAGCGACAACGCGATCGTCCCGGTAGAAAGCGAGCATAAGTGGGAGCGGGAGGCGGAAGACGACGTACTCGATCGCTTGCAGCGTGCCGGCCTGCTCGCGCCCGAGGGCGAAGTGTCGAAGGTCCTCGAGACGGTGATCAATAACCTCGAGATCACAAACAAACTCGACATCCAGCCCGAAGTGCGCGCCCGGGTCTTGCTGACCACGCCGCTGGAGTCGTTCACGGTGGGCCACACAGTCGTAATCAGCCGCGGGCTGCTCGATGTTTTGCCGGATGAGGCCTCACTGGCAATGGTGCTGGCGCATGAACTGGGACACATTGTCCTCGGACATCGACTGGACACGAAGTACGCCTTCGGTGACCGCCTGGTTTTCCCCGATGAAGATACATTTGCCCGGATCCAGCTCGCCCGCGATCCCCAGCAGGAAGTAGCTGCCGACAAAAAGGCCGTGGAGTTATTACAGAACTCGCCCTACAAGGACAAGCTCGGCACAGCGGGTCTCTTCCTGCGAGCACTGGAAGCCCGCTCGAAGGATCTGCCGGCGCTCATCACCCCGCAGTTTGGCGCCCGCATGGCGAAGGGCGGCAGCGTGTTTCGCATGAGTGCTCTATTGCAATCCGCGCCTGCGCTGCAACTCGGGGACGTGAACCAGGTCGCGGCCCTGCCGCTCGGGAGCCGCATCAAGCTCGATCCCTGGGACGACAGCGTCGAGTTGATGAAAAACAAGTCTGTGCCTCTGCTCTCGGCGCGCGACAAGATGGAGTTTGAAGTGACGCCCATGATTCCGCATCTAGCCCGCTACCGCGACCAGCAGGTTGCCAATGTAGCCGCCAGCGACAAGAGAGACGAGAAATAGATGCGGGGTGCGGCCCGTGCTCTTTGAGAGAAAACGAGTTTTTTCGGAGGCTTTTAAGATGAATGCGAGCGCCACCCTTCGACGTCTTCTGCCCTTGCTCAGTCTGCCGATTCTTGCCGCCCTCACCGGTTGCGCCGGCGTCGCAAACAACACCACCACCACGACGCAACCCCCGCCGCCGATGGCCGGTTTGAGCTCCGTCCAACACATCATTTTCCTGGCCGAGGAGAACCGCAGTTTCGATCATTACTTCGGCAAGATGAATGACTACCGTAGCGCCGCTCCGTTTAACTTGCCGGCATCGGTGAACGGCCTGCCTGATGATTGCAGTCCTACGACTGCTGGGTCGACGCCCTGGACTACGGCCTGTAGTGCCATGAACCTGTCGCCGAATTCAGACGGAGTCCCTACTACCCCCATCTACGCCTTCCACCTGCAGACTGCGTGCATTGATGGCCTCAGTCCCGACTGGATCGTCGGTCACTGGGATTTCAACGAAGAGAACCCCAGCTCCGACACTCCCGGCACCATGGGTATACCTACACCCGGACCAGATGGTTTTGTAGTCAGCGGCGCGAGTGCCGCTGTGGCCAATGGTGAAAATGACGTTCAGGGCATTCGCGCCATGGGCTACTACACTGGTACCGATCTGCCCTACCATTACTGGTTGGCGACGCAGTTTGCCATGTCCGATAGCTGGTTTGCCCCCGCAGCCACCCGAACTCAGCCCAATCGCTATTACATGATGGGGGCGACCTCAGGTGGATACGCCTACCCATACATGGGCGGCATCGAGCCCCCGATTCAATCGAAGACCATTTTCGATTCCCTGCAAGCTGCGGGCGTTTCCTGGAAGATCTACACGCAGCTGCCGGGCGCATACACCTACGCCTCGGCTTTCGCGAATTTCATGGACAATTACGGCAGCACCGGGAATATCGTCGTCGACGCTACGTTTTCACAGTTCATAGCCGACGCGCAGGCCGGTACCTTGCCCGCGGTCACTTTCATCGACAAGCCCGATGCGGACGAAAAGCCAGACGGCACCGCGGCCAACATACAGGACGGCGTGGCTGAGACGGAGCAACTGATCAATGCTGTAATGTACGGTCCGTCGTGGGCAAACACGATACTCATCTTCACCTTCGACGAGGGCGGAGGGCTATACGACCACGTAGTGCCTCCAACGAATGTTCCCAGTCCCGATGGCATTCAGCCGGTGGATATCTGCACCAGCGCTACAGACCCGCGATGCACGTTCGCCGCACTTACTCACAGTTCGCCGCCCTACGATCCTCCGGGCGACTTTACCCGCTATGGCTTTCGCGTGCCGGTAGTCGTGATCTCGCCCTACGCCAAAGCGAATTATGTTTCTCACGTAACGACCGACTACACAGCTTGGCTAAAGCTGGTCGAAGAGCGTTTTAATCTGCAACCTTTGAATGCACGCGATGGCTGGAGCAGCACCAGTGATATGAGCGACTTTTTCGATTTCCAGAATCCATCGTGGACGACGCCGCCGCAAAACCCGCCGTCCGATGGTCCGGGGAATTGCTACGACAGTCTGCCGTAGTGAATATTTCGAGCGCGACGGCGACTGAACAGACTAGCGGGGCAGAACATCGAAGGGCCGCATCATCTCATTGTCCTCGTGCTCGAGAATGTGGCAGTGCCATACGTAACGGCCCGGGAACCCTTCAAATCGGATAATGATCCGCGTGACCATTCCGTGGTCGGCACGAACAGTGTCTTTCCAGCCAGACTCAACGGGATCGGGAGGCAGCGCCGTACCGAGATACTTGAGTTCTCCCGTCGCCAGGTACGAGTTGACGTTAAATGCTCTGCGGTCGAGAATCTGAAACCGCACCAGATGCAAATGAATGGGATGGTCATCGTTCGTCAGGTTGATGAGATTCCAAATCTCGACCGAGCCGAGGAGAGGGTTCTCGGTCACCGGCATGCTCCAATGGGCGTCATTCAATAGCGACTTCACTGGTCGCTTCTTGGCATCGTCGATCTCCACCAGAGTTAACATGCGAGTCTTGATCGCCTCAGCTTCAGCAATTTTGGGTACCGGCCTCAGACGCTGGGGCAAGGTGCTTTCGTCGCGCGGACCTTTCGCGGCCACGCGGAACTGCATAACATTGAAATTGTCATTCCTGAGGAGCACGTTGTCGCCGCTGTAACTGGAAAAATCAAAAATCAGATCGGCTCGCTCGCCGGGCGAGAGCCGCACGCGCGTCAACTCAACGGGCGCTGGCAGAAGTCCCTGATCGCTGCCGATCTGATAAAACTTCGGGAACCATGAAACCCGGCTGCTGCTGAATGTCAAATGAATAGCCCGACCGTTGGCCCCGTTCAGTACGCGGAAGCGATACTTTCGCGGCTCCACTTCCAGGTAAGGGAATATCTTGCCGTTCACGAGAACGGCGTCACCGTAGACCTCAGGCACCCACGGTGATTTGGGATCTGCCGATACGGGGTAGTTAAGCTGACCATCGGGATCGAAAAGCCGGTCATAGAGAACCAACGGAATTTCGTATGTGCCGCGCGGCAGATCGAGCGACTGTTCAAATTCATCGCGTACAACAAAAGCGCCCAACAGCCCTGCAAAAATATTGAGCCGGTTAATGCCCAGGGCATGATCGTGGTACCAGAGCATGGCAGCGTCCTGCTGATTAGGATAGTGGTAAATCGCCGACTTGCCGGGCGCGTACCAACTTTCCGGATAACCGTCACTCTCTGAGCGCGCCTTCGCGCCGTGAAGGTGAACAACCGCTCTCACTTCGGGTTTATCGGGCTCCGCGCCGTGGATTGTGTGATCGATGGGCAGGAGGTGTTTTTCCGGTAGTTCATTAGCCCACTCCACCAGCAGTCCTTCACCGCTGCGCGTTTCGAAGATGGGGCCGGGCGAACTGGATGCAAATCCCCATTGCCGGGTCGGTTTCAAGTCACGGTGCACTTGGGCTTCGAACTGATGCATCGCCACCCGATAGTACGGAAGCTGAACCGCGGGATGGTCGGGGTCAGGCCGATGTCCGCTGGGCTGAATTTTCTGGAGCAGAGGCAAGGGGTCCACGAATTGCGCCAGAGAATTCGCGTTCAACTGCGTGCGAAGCGTAGCCGGTGCGGGGTGGGACATTTGCTGACCCATGGCCTGGCGCAAGCCCAGCGCCAACGTGGTCAGTCCGCTTTGCGCAAGGAATTTTCGTCTCGAGATTGCCAGGCTTATCCTCCTTGAAGGCCATTCTTACAGCTTTAGGCCCGATAAAAAAGTACTCGGGGCCGATTATTTGATGCAACAAGCGATAGCGATCCGAACTTAAGTCGAGCAGCGGTGTGCCATGGCCCACACGAACCACGACTAAAGTAACGTTGACGGAAACGCCGGAATATAGGATTCCTATATTCATCATGACCAAGCGCATCCGGTCAAAAATCGCACGCGGCAGCGCCGAACTGGCCATACTTGCCCTTCTGGCCGAGCAATCCTTGTACGGCTTTGACATCTCGAAACGGATCGAGGAAAAGTCCGACGGCGCCCTATGCTTCACCCTGGCCTCGCTGTATCCCATGCTCTACGATCTAGAAAAGCGCGGCTGGATCTCCGGCCACTGGGAAGCTAATCAGGCCGGACGCGACCGCCGCTACTATTCCCTCACTCCAGCAGGCAAGAAAGAACTCGCGCCACTGCGGCGGGAATGGAACTTCTTTTTTCAGGCACTCGACCGTCTCGCGGGGGTGACCAATGCCTGATTGGATCTCTCTGGTACGCGAGCGACTGCACCCTCTCGATCTCCCCGAGAACGAACGGCGAGAAGTGATCAACGAATTAGCTGCGCATCTCGAGGATCTCTACGAAGAACAGATCGGCAACGGGATAAGTCAGTCCCAAGCCCGCGAGAGCGCAATGAAAGAAGTTGACTGCTGGCACCCGTTGGCAAAAGACATTCAGCGCGCGAAACTCAAGGAGGGAATCATGAACGCAAGAACCAAGCAACTTTGGCTGCCGAGCCTGGTGAGCCTTACCACGGCCATGCTGTCGTTAATGTCTTTCACGTTGCTCGGCGTGCAGCCGCGGCTTTTCTACGCGCACCATGCGGTCACAACCCTTTATTTTCCCTGGCTGGCCGCGCTTCCGCTATGCGGTGCCGCGGGTGCGTATCTGTCCCGTCGGGCTGGCGGGGAGCAGCTGGCCTGTTTGGCCTCAAGTTTATTTCCAGCCGCAACCCTGCTTGCCTGTTTCTTCTTCATCCTGCTCGACAGCATCTTCGGAACGGGGCGCGCGCTTACCTTCTCAGGCTTCCTGCTTTTCGTTTGGAATTGGGTATTTCTTCCTGGCACGGCCCTGCTGTTGGGCGCATTGCCCTTTCTGCGTCCTCGGCACCACGAAACGCCGTCTCTCGCGTGATCTCCTTACCAGAGAAAGGTGGCTACCGAGAGAAACGCGCCGCTCAGGCGGCTTTTCGGGTTCGAGCCGCTTTCACGGCCGATTGGCTGCGGGCGCGTTTTCCGCGCTTTGCCGCCACACTCTTCGCTTGTCGCGACAGTGCTGATTTACTCGCTGACGTACGCGGCTCGCGCTTCAGAGCGGTCTCGGTGGCTCGCGAACGCTTGGCAGACGTTTTGCGACGCGGATGTTTGCCCGCTTCCTCGTCTTGCGCCGCCTTCTTTCGCAGGGCCGCTGAACCCTTCGGCGCCGCCAACTTTACTCCGGCCCGGCGTGCTTTCGAGAGTCCAATGGCGATGGCTTGCTCAGGAGACCGCGCCCCGTGCTTTCCCTCGCGGACGTGATGCATCTCCTCGCGTACAAATTCTCCCGCCTGCGTAGATGCAGATTTACCTTCACGTGCGTCTTCACGGGCGCGCTCAATGGTTTCCTGCTCGGGCATAGGGCCTCCTTCTGAATGCATACAATGTTCGAGATATTAGTCTGACTGATCAGATCTTCCCATCCCAGATTCACCCTATACTCTCTTCTCATTTCGGGTAAGGCAGTTTCGCCGAAAAAACCGTTTTCCAGACGCATCGTCTCCCCATCGGCTATCAAAAAGTTTATGATACGTTCGCGTCGGCGCTCCGGGGCGAACTCAGGTTGGAGAAAGGAAGAAACATGATGGATACTTTGACACGCCGTCATTTTATGCGGATGGGCGCGGGCTCCGTGGCTGCCGGAGCCGCGGTGAAGATTACCCTGCTGGAGCCCGCCGCGCTGTGGGGCGCCGGCCGCGCCGTGGCGCCGAGCGACCGCGTCCGGTTTGCTTCCATCGGCACAGGCACGCGCGGATGTGAGCTGCTGCAGGCTTCACTCGATGTACCAGGCGTTGAATGTGTCGCGGTTTGCGATCTCTACGACGGCCGCCACGAGGCGGCGCAAGAGGCTGTTCAGAAGCAGGTTCCAGCAACGCGCAATTATAAGGAGATACTGGATCGCAAAGATGTGGATGCAGTGATTGTGGCCGTGCCGGACCACCAGCATCGCCGTGTTGTTGTGGATGCATGCGCCGCGGGTAAGGACGTCTACTGCGAAAAGCCGATGTCCCACAACGTGGAAGATGGCTTCGCCATGGTGGAGGCTGCACGGAAGGGAAACCGCATTGTGCAAATAGGCAGCCAGCGCGTAAGTTCCATTGTTTATGAAAAAGCGCACGAGCTTTATTCCGCGGGAGCGCTCGGTGACGTGTTCTACATCGAGGGCTCGTCGGATCGTAACTCGGCGAGCGGAGCATGGGTTTATCCAATTCCTCCCGACGCCAGTGAGCAGACGATCGACTGGAACGAGTTTCTCGTCGGGGCGCCGAAGCGGCCCTTCGACGCAGCACGATTTTTCCGTTGGCGCTGCTTCGCCGACTACGGCGAGGGGTTGGCCGGAGACCTGTTCGTTCATCTGCTCTCAGGGATTTACTTCATCTCGGGCACGAATGAGGCGCCCCGGCGGGCGCAGTCGAGTGGCGGACTGTTTCGCTGGAAAGATGGCCGCGACTTTCCGGATCTGATCGAGACTCTCTATGACTATCCGAAATTCCGCGTCGCACTACGCTGCAATCTGAACAACGCCGGCGGCGAGCCGATCAAGTTCCACGGCACCAAAGGCACCATGGAGATCAACGGGCAAACGCTGGCTTTCGTGCCCCAGGATACAACTCCCCGGCCCGAAGGATACACGCTGAAGAGTTGGCCCGCGCGGCTGCGCAAGGAGTATATGGCGCAGTGGGACGCAGAACATCCCCAGCCCGGGCCGCTCGACTACCAACTCGATGAGGCGGCGGAGACGTTCACTGCTCCGCAGGGCTACAGCGATGTTTCAGCCCACGAGGCAAACTTCTTCAATGCAGTTCGAACCCGCAAGCCGACCGTGGAGAACGAAGAATTCGGCAACCATGCGGCGATCGGCTGCCACTTGGCCAACTACGCCTATTTCAAGAACACAATCGCGACCTGGGACGCCGACGCCAGGACGATTCGCGGATAGACTTGCGCCTGATGAAGTGAGGGATTGAATCATGAATGGCATTTCTAGAAGGAATTTTTTGAAAGCAGCTTCCGCGTCAGCTGCCGGTGTGGCCCTATCGAAGAGTGTGCCGCGGTTGATGGCTGATCCTTTGGGCCTGCCGACCGGGTTGCAGTTGTATTCAGTGCGCGATCTGCTGCCCAAGGACTATGAGGGCACGCTGAAACAACTGAGTGCGATTGGCTATCGCGAGGTCGAAGCTGCGGGCTTCTTCGGCCACAGCCCGAGCGAAGTGAAGCAGGCAATGGATCGCGCCGGGCTAATCTGTGTAGGCGCCCACTATGCTTTGAAAGATCTGCTGCCGAAGGTGGACGAAACCATTCAATTCGGCAAGGATCTGGGGTTGCAGTACATCGTCTGCGCGGCGCCCATGCTCAAAGATCCAGCGCGCGTGAAGGATCCGAACTCTCGCGGGGCGCGAGAGACTATGACGCTTGACGATTGGCGGTGGAATGCGGATCAGTTCAATCATATCGGGGAACGCGTCAATGCAGCGGGCATGCGCTTCGCTTATCACAACCACACGCCCGAGTTCCGATCGGAAAACGGTGTGGTGTTCTATCACGAACTCTTGCGCTTGACTGATCCGGCGAAGGTGACGATGGAACTCGACTGCGGTTGGGCGGCAGTTGCCGGGCAGAACCCGGCGGAGCTGCTCACGCGCTATCCCAGGCGCATTTCACTGCTCCATGTGAAAGATTTTAAGCTCAGCGCCAGCGTAACGCCCGCAAACGCGCCGCCTTCCACGGAATTAGGGCACGGGACAATCGACTACCATCGCATCTTCGAAGCCGCGAAGAAAGCTGACATCAAGCATGCCTTTGTGGAGCAGGAAGAATTTGACATGCCTGAAATGGAAGCGTTGAAGATCGACGCGGATTATATGCACGCGCTGAAGGTATAACGGCGAATCGGAGTGCGACGAATCAGCGCACCGTAGTACGTTCTAGCGCAGCGCGTTCTGTATTGCGAGATCCAGGCCCACCATCAACACGGCCGAAGCAGGAATTACCATCAGCGCCTTCTTCAACCGCCGCGGGTCGCCACCGGCGATGGCACCGATAATGCGTGAACTGACCGCGAGGCCCGTCCATCCGCAGGTAATCACGAATCCGATGGCTGTGCCGGACATGCGCGGAAAGGCATCGCCAACAATAGCCAGCGTAGTGGGAAAAACTGGGGCCATTGAGATCCCGGCAAGAAAAACCAGCACGAGTGCAGCCGCGGGCTTTGTAGTCCGCAGCATAAAGAAGGTTGTAACCGCCATCGCAACAGATGCGAACAGAGTGACCGTCACCGGCGGCACGCGGATGAGAATTGGTGAAACCCCGAGGCGGCCGATCAAAAGGCCGAGCGCGAATCCCAGCGAAAGAATGTTAAGCGCTCGCGGCTCGGGAATGCCCTGCGCAATCAGGTGACGGGGTAGCCAGTTCCAGATTCCTACCTCGCAAGTGATATAGAGAAAGAGGAAGAGTCCGATCAGAAAAAGCAGCGGGCGACCGAGCACCGGGGCCGCGTCTTCGAGTACGAAGCGCCCCGCGCCGGTGGGGCCGGGCATTTTGGTGACAGCCTGGATCACAATCGTGACCGCGGTGAGAGATGCGATGGTATAGCAGAGTCGAACCCAGTTCTGCTTGAAAAGATTGGCGGCGATGAACGGTGTAGCAAGTCCGCCTAGACCGAAGAATAGGTTGGTCAGGTTCAGCGCGATACCGCGATGGGCCTCGCCTGCATCGCTGACCAGGGAATTCGCCGCGGTGACGACGATGCCGCTGCCCACTCCAAGCGTGAACAACAAAACCAGAATGCTGCGAAAACCTGCGACCCGAGGCAAAGAGAGCAGGGCGATAGAAATAAGAGCCAGGCCAAGGATAAGGCCGAGCTTCTTGCCTTCGTTGTCGAGCAACGGGCCTACTGCGAGCGAGGCGAGGATCAGCCCTAGCGCCTGCGCAAAAGCGATGGTGCCATTCTGGCTGGGAGTCAGATGGAAGCGGTCGGAAAGGTCGGGCAGGATTGTTCCCAACATGGCGGCGATCATCCCGTAAAGGAGGAAAGCCACAATCGCGGAGAGCATGATCATGCGGGGCAGGTCCTTTCAGTACCAGGATTCATTTCTTAGAACCATTTGCGGAAACGTCGGTCCAACCTCGCGTCCGATTGCTATTAAGAACGGCGTCAAGAATGGTCAACTGCCGCAGTCCATCTACAAACTGCGGGTATTCGGGAGGGGCATCTGGTGATGAAATCGACGCGTAGAAGCGGCGGAAGACCTGCTTGAATGTGTCATCGTAGCCTTCACTGTGTCCGCCGGGAAGATCGGCGTAGCTGCGAGCTGCGGGCTTGAGCAATGACGGATCCTTAACGAAGATTTGGTTGCCCGTGTCGCGATGGCCCGCCCACAGTTCGTCCGGACGCTCCTGGTCCCACGCGACCGAAGATCGCGTGCCGTAGATTTCAATGCTGAGCCGGTTCTTACGTCCTGCGGAGACCTGGCTGGCAACGACGCTGCCGCGGGTGCGTCCGCCCATGCGGAAAATTACTGCGCCGAAGTCTTCAGTCTCGACGGGAGTTTCAATATAGTCCTCCGGGCCAAGCAACTTATTGGCAAAGGTCTCAACCGAGTGCTTCGGCTGCTTGCGCGTAGGGTGGAAGGTCTGGAGATCGGCACACAGAGAGCCAACCCGCAGTCCAGTGACGTGCTCGGCCATATCAAACCAGTGGGAGCCGATATCGGCCATACAGCGCGAAGGACCACCGGCTTTGGCATCAACGCGCCAGTTCCAGTCGGTGTCGTAGAGCAACCAATCCTGCGAATACGTGCCCTGGACGATGAGAATTTCACCCAGATCGCCGGCTTCGCGCATGGCGCGCATCTGCTGCACCATGGGGTAATAGCGCAAATTGTGGCAAACGCAGTTGCGCAACCCCTGCCGAGCGGCGAGTGAGACGAGTTCTTCACCCTCCCCGACGCTCGTGGCTAGCGGCTTTTCACAAACTACGTGCTTGCCTGCAAGAAGCGCATCCTTGGCCATGGGAAAATGCTGCGCGTTCGGCGTGCAGATGTGGACTGCATCGATTGTAGGATCGCGTAGCACATCCCGGTACTCGATAGCGATTGTGGGGATGGAAAAGCCCGCGCCCAAGCGCCGCGCCGCGTCTGCATTTCTCCCCGCAATCGCGGCCACTTCGACAGATTCAACTCGCCGCACCGCTTCAGTATGGACGCGGCCCATGAATCCGGTCCCGAAAATTGCTGTCCTGATCGTCTTCATCGTCTTTTGCTGTGGGCTGTGCTAGACCCACCACGCAGCACCGGGCTGCTCGCGGATCACAATGCTGTTGAGAAAATCAGCCGCCTTGGTCAAGCCCTCTTCCGGCGAGAGCAGGCTGTCTTCGTGTTCGATCGACAACACGGAATCGTAGCCAAACATTCGCAAAGTAGAGACGAACTCGCTCCACCATTCGGCGCCGTGACCATAGCCGCATGTGCGGAAGATCCATGCGCGCTCGCGTTCTGCTGTGTATGGCTTGGTATCGAGAACGCCGGTGCGCGTCAGGTTAGCCGTGTAAAGCTGAGTGTCTTTGGCATGCACGTGGAAAATTGCTTCTTTCAGTATGCGAACGGCGGCGATGGGATCAATGCTCTGCCAGAAGAGATGGCTGGGATCGAAGTTGCATCCCACGCTGGCTCCGGCGATGGATCGCAGTCTGAGCATCGTCTCCGGACTATAGACTACAAATCCGGGATGCATTTCAATCGCAATCTTTACGCCGTGATCTGCGGCGAACTTGGCGTGCTCGGTCCAGTAAGGCGTCACCACTTCGTTCCACTGCCAATCCAGCACCTTGAGGTAGTCCGGAGGCCAAGGACACGTAACCCAGTTGGGGGCCGTCGCTTGCGGCGAATCGCCAGGGCATCCCGAGAAGTCGACGACTACCGGGATGCCGAGCTTCTCGGCGAGCAGGATGGTCTTGCGGCTCACTGCGTGGTCCTGCCGCGCACGCGCTTTATCGGGATGCAGCGCGTTGCCGTGACAGCTCAAAGCACTGATGCTGGCGCCATGATCGGCCAGCACCTTCTGAAACTCGGTCAGTGCCCCGGCATCTTCAAGCATCGAGAGCTTGCAATGGGCATCTCCGGGATAATTGCCCGTGCCGAGCTCGACCGTATCGATATGCAATGTTTTCAGCTTCTTAAGAACCGCGGCCAGCGGCAGTTGCGACAGCAAGGGGGTAAAGACTCCTACGCGCATAACGATTTCCAGCTCCTCGAGTCGAAGGGACCCAACTGGATCCACATCAATGGCGGTTGACGCTTGCCTTTGGTCAGCGGCATCTTCCGATTCGCAAATATACATGAATCGCCGAGGCGGGCGCGACGCCGGCCTTCCCTGCTATCATCGTGGTCGGAGCGCTATCGACCGCCAGAGAAAGACATGCCATGGAAAACATGGAAGACGAAGAAATTCCTTACATTTCCGGCTCAGGAGAAGGACTCATGGAAGAAGGTCCGGCAGGGCACACGAGCGCTCGCCGCAATGAAGATATCGCGCTCGATCTGATGAAATTCATCGCTATGACTACAGGTTACGGCCGAACCACGTCAACGGGCGTGGGCTTCCAGGGCAGCGGTTCCGCGTCGAAGCCCGAGGAGTACGCTACCCATCTGCTGGAGTTGTATAGCAAGTGCCGGCTCGCAGTGGAGGGGAAAAAGTAGCAAGATCAAGACCGCGGCGGGCCGCGGTCTTGATCTTGGGAATGCGGGACTTGAAACGCCGGCTCAGAGAGAATTTCTAGCGACGCTTCTTGGCTTTTTTCTTTGCTTTCTTGGCGGGCTTCGCCGCTTTCTTTTTCGCCGGCTTCTTTGCTGCTTTTTTCTTTGCCGGTTTCTTTGCCGCCTTCTTCTTGGCCGGCTTCGGCTTTGCCGCTTTCTTTTTCGCAGCCGGTTTCTTGGGGCCTCCGCCAGCCGGAGCGGCAGGTTTGGGAGCGGGCGGCGGAGGAGCGGACGTTGCCGGCTCACTCATCGCCGGTTCGGGCACGCCGGATTCTTCTTCTTCCTCTTCCTCCTCTTCGAAGTCCTCCTCAAGCGATTCGCTGTAAGCTCCGCTGTCGCCGAACTCTTCTTCGTCATCACGTCCATAGAGTGTGGGATCGTAGACCGTCATTGCTCCTCCTGATCTAATTTGGGCTCCTGGCGCAAAATAGGGTACGCAAGGTTGCCGGGCACGGGAAATTAAAAGACCATCAGAAACTTGTGCTGAAACGGCGCGCGATTATAGCACGACGTTTGGTGCGGACTGCAAGGCCTAGGCTCACATTTTGAGCCTGCCTATCCTGTTACCACACGAAGGGGCGGAATGGAAGAAGATTCTTCCTGCGGCCTGCTCCTTGAAGCGAAAACTCTGCAGTGAGATTTCAGCGGCTAGGTTCTACGATCAGGATCATGCCAGGACGGAGGACGGCGACGTTCCCGTTATTGCGTTTAAGGGCTGCGACAGTGGTCTTATAGGTCGTGGCGATCGAGTACAGCGTCTCGCCGGACCGGACTTTGTGGTGGAGTACGCTGGCCTGGGCCGAGGCATCAGCGTCGGCATCATTCGGTGATTTGGGTGCGGAAGTCCTGGCACTAGCCGTTTGGGCCGGTTTTCGTGCATGCGTCGACTTGCTTACGGCGGTCGAGGCCACTTCGCTGTTCGGCGTAACCGGCAGGTGAAGGGCCAGCACTTTCCTGCCGCGCAGGCTGTCGCCGCTGTGCAGGCCGTTCCAGCGCCGGACCATCTGAGCGGATACGCCAAAGTTTTCGGCGACGGTTTCGACGGTGTCGCCCCGGTGAACTTTGTAGCGCGTGATCCGGCGGGCATAGGTTGCCGTATCGCTGAGCGGATGCTTGCCAGCCGCCACCGGGATGATCAATCTGGCGCCAGCTTCTAGCTCGGCTCCGTCGAGCTGATTCGTGGTGGCAATCGACTTAACGGGGACCTGATAAGAACGACTGAGGGATGCCAGCGTATCGCCGGGCTGAACTTTGTGATAACGCCACCACAGCCGCATGTCGCTTGGCACGGTGGCGATGGCAGTCTCATATTGATCCTTCGTCCCATGCGGCAAGTGGAGCTCGAATGGTCCTGCTCTCGGCGTGCTCAGGCGCAGCAGGCTGGGATTCAGTTCCTGCAACTGGGCGGGAGTCGCATCCACGCATTCCGCCACCAGCCGCAAATCCACGGGATAATTGATGGTGACCGAATCGTAGGCCACCGGCTCGTCCCTGGAGACGTCATCAAAACCATACTGCGACAGGTTCTTGCTGACGATGGTCATGGCCAGGATGATGGGAACGTAATTACGCGTTTCCTTGGGCAGAACATTGCGCCGGTAAAGCTCCCAGAAGTCTGCATAACCTGTACGGCGGACCGCAGCCTGCACCGTCCCGGGTCCGGAGTTATAAGCGGCCATGGCGAGATACCAGTCGCCGAACTGGGCATAGAGATCTTTCAAGTGGTGTGCGGCGGCGCGAGTCGATTTTTCGGGATCCTGGCGATCATCCACCCACATGCTGTGCTCCAAGCCGTAGCCCCGGGCGCGGCTGCCCATGAACTGCCAGATGCCGCGGGCGCCGGCGCGAGAGACGGCCAGGGGATGAAATCCTGATTCCGCCTGAGCAAGGTAAATCAAATCCTGGGGAACGCCCTCCTGCTTGAGGATCGAAACCATCATGTCGTGGTAGCGGCCGGAGCGGGCGAAAGCGCGCTCAAACGTGCCACGTCCACGATTGGAGAAATAGCTGATATAACCTGCCACCTGATCGGTCATCATCAGCGGAAGGTCAGAGTGGGTCGATTTGATCTCGGCCTGAGCCTTTGCCTTCACGTTGGGGTCCGCCGCCGGAGTGATGCCGTTGGTCTCGTCGATCGGCGCCGGTTCCGACTTCTGTGCGTCGGAGTCGGAGGCGAAGCTTCCCAGATCCAGTTGGTTGACGCCATCCACAATATGGTCAAATTCTTTCCCGAGACGGTCGTCGGAGCGGATATCCAGGTTGCTTTCAAGCAACGTATTAAAAGCGTTGTCGAAGTCCTGCTTCGCTGCGTCCGTCTGGCCAGCCTTATAGGCTTCCAATCCAGACTGATAATCCTTTTCCACTTTAGCGATGAGGTCGCCCACAGGGTCGGCGGCAGCCCGAGCGGGAGTAGATGGTGAGTTCGCGTCGGATACGGGTTCTGCCGGCGACTGCGGCGGTTCTGGGACGGCTGCTTCGGGCGCGGCCTGTTGCGGTGCTGGCACCGCTGCGGGTGTGGTAGCAGCCGTCAGAGCCGGCACAGTCCGCGGCGGCAGCAAGGATGCGGGCTTTTGGGCAGTCTGGCAGGAAGAAGCAGACAGGGCCACTACAGCGACCACCGCGATCCGTAATTGGAGTTTTGCAACTCGCATATTTCTCTATGAGATACGGATCGCTCCTGGGGTTAACGTCCGGTGAATTCTATCAAAAATCGTATCCCGCGGTCTTTCCCGGGTCAACGCCGAAACGCACCCTCGTCGGTTACTTTCGGCACCGGACCGGAGGGTTCCTCAGCGGCTTAATACTCAGACGGCTGAAGTCCGGCAAAGGTTTGAAACAGATCGCTCCGCCGTCCAGTCGTGGCTGGCCGGGTCAATCAGACGCGCCAGTTGTCGGGACGCCAAGTCTGGATCGCTTTCTTGATGTCCGCCCGGGAAAGCTTCTCATTCAGTGCCCGCTCGGCGAGCTTCGCCACTTCGCCATCCGAAGCGAAGCGCAGGCCGACGAGCTGCTCCTCAGTCAGCTCCGGGATGCGCGAGCGCAAAGGCTCGGGCAACAAAATCGCCAGGCGCAGCCGCTCTTCCAGCCGAATCACCCGGTCTTGCACTTTGAGAGAATAAGTCCGAATTTTAAAGACTGCGATCAATGCGGCCACCGAGACCACAAACAGCAATCCCGAATGCAGGCTGGGGTGCCACAGAAAATGGACGACGCCAGTGACCGAGGCGATGCCGAACCCCGGCAGTACGATAAAGTGAAACAACGGATCCAGGCGGGAGTGATTGGCAAAAGTCTGAGGCTTTTTTCCTGCCATGCCGAAGCTTCCTTGCGCGGACCGGCCAGTGTAGCAGAGGAGACGGAGAGCGGAATCTATTGTTGAGAGAAAGGAATCCAAGGCAACCATGAAAGCCATTCAAGTCAAACAAGTAGGCGGACCGGAAGCGATGGAAGTCGTGGAGTTGCCGATCCCGCAGCCCAAGGCGAACGAAGCCGTGGTGAAGCTAGCCGCGTCGGGCGTGAACTTTATCGATGTCTACCACCGCGAGGGACGCTATAAAGTGGCGCTGCCGTTCATTCCGGGACAGGAGGGGGCCGGCGTAGTGACTGAGGTGGGCGCCGAAGTGAAATCCGTGAAGGCTGGGGATCGCGTGGCTTGGAGCGGGCCGCTGGGATCATACGCGGAATACGCCGCGCTGCCAGTGGACCGCCTGGTGCCCATTCCCCACAGCGTAAGCGATCAACAAGCCGCAGCCGCGATGCTCCAGGGGATGACTGCACACTACCTGTCGCACGATACGTTTCCGCTGAAGAAAGGCGAGACTGCGCTTGTGCATGCAGCAGCCGGAGGCGTGGGATTGCTGCTGGTGCAGATGGCGCACAACATCGGAGCGCGTGTGATCGCGACCGTCTCTAACGAGGCTAAGGCTAACCTCGCGAGTGAGGCCGGGGCGGATGAGATTATCCTCTACACACACGCGGATTTTGAAGTGGAGACCAAACGCCTTACCGGCGGCAAGGGCGTGGATGTGGTATATGACTCGGTGGGCAAGACCACATTCGACAAAGGGTTGAACATTCTCAGACCGCGGGGGATGATGGTACTCTTCGGTGGATCAAGCGGCGCCGTTCCGCCGTTTGACCTCATAACGTTGTCGCACAAGGGATCGCTTTACGTGACCCGGCCCACGCTGGCGAACTACATCGCAACACGGCAGGACCTGCTGGCCCGGTCGAGCGCCGTTTTCAACATGGTGGCTGCGGGGAAACTCAAGTTGCGCATCGAGCACACCTATCCGCTGGCCGAGGCGCAGCGGGCCCATCGCGAGTTGGAAGGACGTAAGACTACCGGGAAGCTGCTGCTGATTCCGTGAACTTGATTCAGTGGGCTGGAGCGTCGCGCTTCCAACGAGAGCCTCAGTCGTTGAGCACTCGCAATCGCAAAATCAGTAAGGAAAGACCATGAAAGCAATCCGCGTACAGCACACGGGTGGACCGGAGGTGATGGAACTGGAGGAGGTTCCGGTTCCGAAACCAAAGCCTGCCGAAGCGGTCGTGAAGGTCGCAGTTGCGGGAGTGAACTCGATCGACGGCTACTTTCGCGATGGCAGGTTTCGCACGCCACTGCCATTTATCCCAGGGCAGGAAGGTGCGGGGGTTGTGGTCGAGGTCGGTGCCCAAGCGAAAACGGTGAAGGTCGGCGATCGTGTGGCCTGGAGCGGAGTACTCGGTTCCTATGCGGAGTTTGTGGTTTCGCCCGAGGAGCATCTGGTGCCCGTACCGGAGTCGATCAGCGACGAGCAGGCGGCCGCGTCGATGGTGCACGGCCTGACCGCACATTATCTGGTAAACGATGCGCATAAGCTAAAGGCGGGTGAGACCGCTCTGGTACACGCAGCAGCGGGCGGAGTCGGGCTGCTGCTGGTGCAGATGGCGCGCGCGATTGGCGCGAGGGTGATTGGTACCGTTTCAAGTGACGAGAAGGCTCAACTTGCACGTGAGGCAGGCGCCAATGAGGTAATCGTCTTTACCAGGAACGATTTCGAAGCCGAAGTAAAGCGCCTGACAGAAGGCAAAGGCGTCGAAGTGGTCTACGACGGAGTGGGCAAGGCGACCTTCGAGAAGAACCTGAACGTGATGCGACTGCGCGGAATGCTCGTGCTCTATGGCATGTCGAGCGGTCCGGTGCTGCCCGTGGATCCGGCGAGACTGTCGGAGAAGGGATCGCTCTACATGGCTCGCACCACGCTCGCGCACTTCACCGCCACGCGCGCGGAACTCCTGGCGCGAACCAGCGCGCTCTTCGACATGATCGCCGACGGCAGCTGAAACTGCGCATCGCTAAGACCTATTCGTTGGCCGACGCGCCGCAGGCGCACCGCGACATGGAAGCGCGCAAGGTGGCGGGCAAGCTGCTGCTGATTCCGTGACCGGAAGGTTCGAAAGTTAAATCAAACGCAGGTTGGGAAAGTCACCCACCTTTACCACCTATCCCTACTGTAAGGAAATATCTCTTTACCAATATTTCCAGGAGACTAGCGCTACCCCCGGCGTGAATATGGCCTCAGATAGCCAGGCACTGCAATCTTCCTATCAAGCCGCTGATCGCTAATCGGCGCGGCGGGAATCGTCTCCAGCGGGACAACTCCAGCCCAGGTTGGAAAAGAATAATCTTCTTCATCGTCGATGGGCGGCCCGGTGCGAACTTTTGCCGAGAATTCTTCGATCGGCACACGCAGAACCGAAGTCTGCTTGAGCTCTCGCTCATTGGGCTGGCGGGAGTCGGCCCAGCGGCCCGGAATGATGTGCTCGGAAAGCAGGCGAAGGGCCTCGAGCTTTTCCGCTGGCCTATCCACAAGCGTCGCCTTGCCGAGCACGACCACCGAGCGGTAATTCATCGAGTGATTAAAAATCGAACGCGCCAGCACCAGCCCATCGAGCAACGTAACCGTGATGCAGACAGGCAAACCTTCCTTCAGGTTGCGCAGCATGCGGCTGGCAGCGGAGCCGTGTATGTATAAGCTCGCGTCCTTACGTCCATAAGAAGTGGGAATCACAAAAGGCTGGTCATCAACCACGAAACCTACGTGGCAGAGAAAGCCTTCGTCAAGGATGCAATACACAGCTTCGCGATCGTAGACTGCCCGCTCAGCTTCGCGGACCAGACGCGTCCGCGGCGTGGGCGTATAGAGTTGGGACATGGGAAAACTAACTCCGGCAAGCGCCAAGGATGGGTAACAAAAAGTGTAACACCGGCTTCTGGCTTTCGGCCTAACGACCCGGCTGAGCGGGAAATCTACCAGTTAAACTTCAGCGCGAACTGGAACTGCCGCGGATCGTACGCCGCCGTTGCCTGGCCGGCGTTGGTGAAGAGGGGGCTGACCGCAGCCACATTGTAACGGTTGGCAATATTGAACATGTCGGCGATCAAGTCCATGTTGAAGCGCTCTCCGAAATGGAGGCGTCTGGCAAGCCGCACATCGTCGAAGATCGTCCAGGGTTGAATGCCGGCATTGCGGCCCAGATTGCCGTCGAGTTGCAAAAGCGTGGGGACGGTTTGCGTTGCGATGAACCCGTTGATGCACGGCTCCTGGAAGGTGCCGGAGGGCGAATATTTGCTGGGATAGACAGGGCCACAAGCCGGATTGACGGTAGTGTTCGGCCGGCCCGTAAGCGAAGACAACTGAAAATTGTCGTCGTTACCTGTGATGATATTGAAGGGACGACCGGACGCGACCTCGATAATCGGAGCGAAAGTCCAATCGCTGAAGAATTTGCTGACAAATCCGCCCCCTGCCAGCCGGCCCGACTGGTACAAGCCGCTGAAAACGAAACGGTGGCGCTGATCGAACAGCGACGTCGAGCGATCAAGCGACGGATAGTAGCTGTCCTGGGGAGTGAGCGTGGACTCGAGATCGGTTGAGTCGTCAATCGCATGGGACCAGGTGTAGGAGGCGAGGAATTCGTAATGGCGGTTGAAGCGCTTGCGCAGGTTGGCCGTAAAGCCGTGATAGACGGAGCTGCCATTCGAATAATTCGCGTCCATGTCGCCAAAGGGCACGCAGCCGCTATAGGAGAACGTGGGCGGCGCGGGATTGCAAGCCGTGTTGAAGCCCGGCAGAGTCGCGAGAACAGCCATGCCTTGCGCCACGCAATTAGCCTGGCCACTCAGATAAAACGCGGCGGCAATTGAGGGATTCAGTCCGCCCGGGCGGAAGAAGTTCATCAAGGACGGATCTACATAAGGAAAAGGAGCCCCTGCGGCATTGCATCCGCTCACCGTGAACGGACTGCTGGGCGGAGTTTGGCCGGCCAGAACCGCATCGTAATAGGCCGCCTCGAAATTCCCGGTCATCAAGTCGCCGCGGATGGTATTTGCGTTGATGGGGCGATTGATATGTCTTCCGCCGTTGAAGTTGTAAGCCAGACTCAGCGCAAAGCCTCCGCCAAGATCGCGCTCGACAGTGAAGTTCACCTGTTGGGCATAGGCAAAGACGAAGTTCTTCGACTGAGGATAACCAAACGGCTGGAAGCCGAGCGGCAGGAATGTAGGGGTCGCAGAGGTCAGGTTCAAATAATTCTGGTTGAGGAACACCGATCCGGGGAAGTTGAGCGCTTGAAACTGTTGCTGGTTCGGCAAGTATCCCAACGCCGCAACGGTAGCCGGGTTATTCGAAACCGCGCAGGGTCCCGTGGTCGAATTGAGGGGCAATCCCTGAAAGATCGGAATGGCGTTGAGGTTCGCTGGGTTCCCTGTTCCCGTGGGATTGCTGCAGGTGGAAGTGCCCGCGAACGCAAGCTGGCCGCTGGTGGAACCGTCAGAAGCGTCCCCAAGGAAGTACAGACCGAGCAGGGGATGGTCATAAAAAATGCCATAGGAGGCGCGGACCACCGTCTTTCCGTCGCCCTTTGGATCCCAGGCCAAGCCGAAGCGTGGTTGCACATTGTTGGTATCGGTCTGGATCCCTTTTTGCAACCCGAGGAAGTCGTAGCCGGCCAGGGCAAGCGCGTCCGGCGGTTTAAACTTGGGCGCAAACTCGACGTCGTAGCGGAGACCGTAATTCAATGTGAGCTTGGGACTCACCCGCCACGAATCCTGCCAGAAAGCGCCCAGCGGTTTGTTGGAGAATGAGTCGCTCGGGCTGCCGAAGCCCTGGATGAAGTCGCCGGGAACGCCGAAGCCGTAGGCTTGCACGGCAGAGAGGCCGGGAATAGTGAAGCCGGCGGGAAGGGCATTCACCAGGGTGCTATAGGTCGCGGCAGGCAGAATGTCGGCGGCAGAGAGCGACCCGAAGTCGTACACGCCTCCGTAGTTGACGGTGAAGATCGCGGTGATAGGCAAATAGTTGAAATCCACACCGAACTTGGTATTGTGTCGGCCGATGGTCCAGGAAAAGTTGTCAGTGAACTGGTAGCGCTGTTCCACACGCTGGATATAGGAGTAGGGCTCACGGCCGAAGTAGGCGTAGCCGGGAATATTTACGGCCGGATCGGAGCCACCTGGAATTTGTGTGTTGTAGTAATACGAAAGTCCGCGGCGCGCATATTGAAAGCGAAACTCATTCACCTTGTTGTTGCCGATTGTCCACGTATCTTGTGCTACTCCGGCTACGTCACGATAGGTCTGTTGCGAGGTGCGGGAGTACGCGTTCTGTCCAAAAGGCTGATCTTGTCCGCTTACTTCGATTCCCGTGACGGTACTCGGGCTCACATTAACCCGCAGGGTCAGCCGGTTGTTGGTGTTGACATTGTGATCGAGACGGAACGAGTACAGGCTTGTGCCCTCGAAAACCGGAAAATTGCCTTCCTGCGAAGCCAGCGTCTGATAGGAAGCAGGTACCGTGCACGTCCCGGGCATTTGACAGGTTGAGATGAAGCCGGGGAACCCACCCAGTCCCGACGGCCAGGCGCCGTTTACCGCCATGCCAGACGATGCGCCGGCAATTTCAGCGTACTGGGCCACGGCACCGGCCACCGTCCCAGTCGTGTCTGCGGCCTCTGCGGCCAATACGGTTGGATTGGTAAGAAAACCGATCTGGCCCAGGGATCCCGGGGTCAATTGCAGCGTTCCCAGTGGCAACCCGACTTGTGTGGTGTCGAAGGCGCTCAAGCCGAAGTTTCCCTGGCCGATACTGGAGAATCCGGTCTCGTGGCGCCGCGTAATCTCGTAGGCGAAGAAGTAATACGTCTTGTCCTTCTTGATCGGACCGCCGAATGCGGTACCGGCCTGCACCCTCGTATAATCCGGCTTCGAGCACGGCGGGGCTGGGCAGTACGCGAAGGGGTTTACGGCTTGAAAGTTGCGGTTGCGCAGATAACCATAAACATCCCCGTGAAAATCATTCGATCCTGATCGTGTGATGATGTTCACCACGCCACCGGCAGCGCGGCCGTATTCGGGGCTGTAGCTGTTGGTAATAATCTGGAATTCCTGCACGTCTTCCTGCGATACGGTGGAGCGCACGCCGTTGGTGGAATTGTCGGTGGCGTCGGCGCCATCCACATTCACCAGATTCGAACGGGCGCGCTGGCCGCTCATGTTGAGCCCCGACGTGGGCGCGGCGCCTGTGTTCGGGGCGTTGTCGCGAACTACTTGAGAATCTGTCAATGTAAAGTTGATATAGTTGCGGCCGTTAATCGGTAGATTGTCGATGCGTCGTTGCCCAATCGTGTCGGTGGTAGAAGTGCGCGAGGTCTCAACCAATTCCGCCTGGGAGCTGACCTCCACCACTTCTTTGCCGGTGGCGAGTGATAGAAAGATCGGAAGATCCACCAATGCTCCGACCGTAATGCTCACATTGCTTGCTTCGGCCTTGCTGAAACCCGGCACTTCCACTGTCACGCTATAAGTTCCCGGCGGCAGTAATCGCGAAGTGTATCCGCCCTGGCCATCTCCCGTGGCGGTGCGTTCCAGACCTTTGGCGACATCGGCAACGGTGACGGTTGCGTTAGCCACCGGACTGCCCTTGGGATCCTTTACTGTTATGTGCAAATCGCCGGTAGCCACACCACCCTGCCCGAAAGCCATCGAACCGAACATGGAATAAGACAGCAAGAGCAGTGCGATGGAGAAAGCTCTCCGGTTGCTGTTCCTTATGCTGCAGATTCCTACACTGAAAGTCATAGAGTCTCCCTTGAGTCCGCCACCTTGCGGTGGCGGGAGAAACAACTCCAACGGCCGGTCGTGGGCCGAAATATGCACGCGATTCTGAGGCTGGGATTGTCCCGCTGGTTTTTACACCAGAACGGGCGAGGAAAACAAGGCGGAATGATCAGGGGTAATGCGCAAGTTAACTTGGCGCTGGCTAGCGCACAACGACGCCGGGCTAGCTCGTCACGCGCGCCGAGACCGTGTATGTAACACCGGTCACAGCTACACCAAAGCTGATAGGCGAACCGCCGCACGCGGATTCTGCAGTCGCCCCAACAGCATGGCCGTGCCGCTCAGTCGCTCATAACGATCGACAACCCGCACGGCGGCAAATTCGGAATCCGGCCAGGCCAACGCCAGATAAATTCGCGCCAGCGCCACCGTAGTATTGCGGCGCAGCAGCAAGGCGTCGTTTACCAACTGGTGCGCAGCACCGTGCAGTTGTGAATTGCCGCTGGCGAGAGCGGCCTCGCCCACCCGCACCAGCACCGTGGCGTTGCTTCCCGCCACCCGGACATAGGCGGCCATGGCTCGCAAGCGCTCACGGCGGACCAGGCGAAACTGAGACCGGGGCAAGCGCCGGCGCAGGTAATCGTCCTCCACAGGATTAATCAGATTGCGGAAAGCTTCGAGGTCGATGGGACGGATTGCAGCGATCAGAATGGCACTATCTTTTACCCGCAAACTTCGGCGGATGGCGACGCTCAGAATGCTGACAAGTGCCAGTGCAGCAGTAATAATCAGGAAAATGGCCAAATTCATTGTTGTAGTAGGCGCTCCAGTTCCCGGTTCCAGATTGCCAGACTATTCTCAGGCACCGAAACCGCAGACGTAGTGGCACTCTTGTGGGGAACGAGCAGATAGTAAAACCAAATCAGAACACAAGCGTGATACGTGGCCATGTTGAAGAAATCGAGGAGATAACTCCTCCGCCCGAGGAGCAGATCGGCCATGAGAGCCCAATGGGCCAGATAGACGGACGCGACAATGCCAAAACCGAGCGTGATCCCAAAAACAGCACGATCCCAGCTCAAGTGGAAGTAAAGGGCGAAGGCAAGAAGAAAAAGAATGAGACCGCACTGAACTACACTCACGCTTCGACCCAGGATACGGGTCGCTGAAATGAGCCAGAAGGATCCGGGGTTCGCATAGGTTGCGATAATAGTCGCCGCGAATACGAGAATAACGCCCACCCCGCTGATGAGACCTTTGGCCAGTCTGCCAAGCGGAGGGTAATTTCGAAGCAGGTGGGTAAAAACTTCGCCGATGACAACGAACTTTATGAGTACTTCGACGACTAGAAACGAAAGATAGCTCCGCCAATAGGTCGTCGCCGAGGCCGACGGACTCAGGTCTATCGCATAGATAATAAGTCCTCGAGCGGCCTCAAAAATGGCGTAGCCAAAAAAGGCAGGGAACTCCCGATGCAGCCCGCGTCGCCACATTAAGAGCGCCAAAACCGCAAGAAGGACGCTCGGCGCGACCCACAGGTAGTGCCACAAAAGTGAATGCGGCTGCAACATAACCGTGCTCGTGGAATATAGCGCGGATGCCCGCCCTCATCAACATCGTTATGGCATGCGTTCGTTTTTCGTAACTTCCCGCAAACGATTACGGCTTGCAGGGGCCATTGCCGGAACAGTTGCTGCCGTCGCCGCCGCCATCGGCACGAACTACGGTTGGAACCGCCAGTGAACTAACGAAGAGCACGGCTGCAGCAACGATAAGTAGCGCACGTTTCACGGTTGTTTTCTCCTTGTTTTGGAAAAGCGAGCCGTGATACTTTCATGGCTTGTGCGTCGCTGGAAGATGACTTCCGGCCTATTCGTCCGTTCGGAATTCGTAACGAGATTCGTGCTTCAATGACCCTGAAATCTGCTCTCCAGGATCTGCGGGAAACCACGCTGGCTGCCGTTTCCGGTCTACTGGGGAAACTTTCCTACCTGGGTTCTCTGCGCCGGGAGGGCGGGTACCTGCATTGGGGTATGTCGTTAGTGCATGGAGAGGAGTCGTCGGAGCGGGCGTGGAAGGCGGCTCACACCGAGGTGTTGTCCGCTGTGCTGCGGACTCCCATTTCAAAGCTGGTGGAAGACTTGCACGAGTCGGTTCAGGACAGCCCAAAAACTGCGGCAGCCTACGTCGAAGGCATGCGGGAGCAGTTCGGCGATTTGCTTCCCTCACCGCCGGACAGTGTTTCTGCCCGCCATCTTAGTTCAGTGCTGGTTGCCCTTTCGAGCCTGGAGAAGAAGTCGGAGTTGAACCGAAAGCGTGCCACTCCGTAAGCTTCATAGCGACTCCCACGACCTGTCCGATGATCTCCGCTTCCTGAGGATGCCGCAAAACTCGAACCTGGACGGGCGACAAGGGATGTGGCTGTAAGACGATGTCATCGCGGCGCATGCTGCACCAGCAGCACGTATGCCCTTCGCGAGTTTCCACGAAATAGATGGGCCGTTCGTACTCCGAGCGCCATAATCCTTCCAACACTTTGTTCTTTGCTTCATCGACCTGAATAAAGCTGCCGGGAGGAAGAATCGGGTACATGGTGAAATCCTGATTGCCGATGTACCCATAAGTAAAGTCGCTGTGGGCAAATTGAGCCAAATAGGACAAGGGAACCAATCCCCACTGTTCGACCATGCGCCCTAGATTGGTGGTGCGCTGCTGATCAAAGCCAGGATCCATGCGCACCGGCATTTGAACGGAAGATAATCCGGCGAGAGCTTCGGAAACATGCGAGCGTGGCGGCGCGATCAGCCCCAGGTCCGCGGCTACATTGTTCAGGTCAACGCCATACCAGGCGAGCAACTCCCGCAGATCGCGGCGATAAATAACCGCCAGGGTATAGAGGCGGAAAATGCTGGGTAAAACGCCTTTCGTCTCGATGTCCGACAAACGGCTGGGAGGAATGGAAAACTCTTCGTTGCGATATTTCTCGGCCATGCGCGCGCTTGAGGTCTCGATGTCGCGCATAGTCAACCCTAGTTTTTCTCGCAGAGTGCGAAGGCTCTTACCGGCTGGGAGCATGATACGCCTCCATGGAAGTGCTGGCCATCATAGCAGGATATGCGGTTTTCTGTCATGGATACCGCAATAATTTTCCTCTGTCCGAAGCTTGTTACGATTTCGGAACAAGCTTTACCCGCATGTAACTTGGGGAAACGTTCATGTCGCAGCCGGAGACTAAAGAGCAGCACCATGCTTTCTTGTTGCCGAAGTTGGGCTAACTGTTCGGAATTCGTAACACGCTGCGGGGAAAATCCCGAAAAACACCTCCCGCCCTTACGCCTCCGCCTCGAAATCAGCTGCCATTTATCTCTCCCGTCGCCCTCTCGTCCGATTTCCAGCGGCGTTCAGCGTCATGACATTTGTCACGGCTCCGGCGTGATGAACAACACTGGCGCTCTGCGCCGCGCTGCTCGATGATGCGCTTACCGGAAGAGATCGAGGGTGCGCCGGAAAGTCAAAAGGCAGAGAAGGTCTTTATGATCGCTACTTTGGAAGAAACGGTTAGCCTGCGGAACGACCGTTCTGGTGTGGTGGTGGCAAGTCTGGAGGACGTCACCAAGAACTACGGAGATGTCCGCGCTCTGCGCAATGTGAATTTCACCGTGCGAGCTGGGCAGGTAGTGGCACTGCTCGGGCCGAACGGCGCAGGCAAGACAACTGCTGTGAAGTTGCTGTTGGGGTTGCTCCCGCCCACATCGGGCAAAGCTCGCGTGTTCGGCGGAGATCCTACCAATCCGCAGAATCGCATGCGCACGGGAGCCATGCTGCAAGTAGGTCGCGTGCCGGAGACTCTCCGTGTCGGCGAACACATCGATCTGTTCTCCAGCTATTACCCAAACCCTTTGCCTATCGACGAGGTGCTCGCCGCCTCGGGCCTGGAAAAATTGCGCGATCGCAAGTTCGGCGATCTCTCCGGCGGACAGCGGCAGCGGACCTTGTTTGCCCTGGCCATCTGCGGCAATCCAGACCTGCTGTTCCTCGATGAGCCCACCGTCGGGCTCGATGTCGAAGCCCGCCGCGCGCTATGGGAGGAAATTCGTCGCCTGGTCGCGCGGGGAAAAACCGTTCTCCTCACCACTCACTACCTTGAGGAAGCCGACGCTTTGGCCGACCGCATCACCGTCATTCATCAGGGCACGATCATTGCCGAAGGCACCCCGTCAGAGATCAAGGCGCAGACCAGCGGCAAGCGTATCCGTTGCATTACCACGCTCAACCTGGCGAGCTTGCAGCTCATTCCTGGCGTAACCGCCGCCCGGCAGGATCGCGAAGCAGTGGAGATCCATGCCCGGGAAGCCGAGCCTGTCGTGCGGGCATTGCTGGCGCGCGACGCTTCCCTCTCAGGACTTGAGATCACGAGTGCCGGGCTGGAAGAGGCATTCCTGGCCCTCACCCAGGACAACAGCGAAAACGCCAGTCGCGCGAATTGATAAACATTTCTATAGTCTGCCCGCGAGAACGCGCAGACGAAACGAGGAGCTACCATGAGCACAGGCGCAGTAATTTTGAACGACGCTCAGATCGAGCGCTCAATCGGCCATACCGCCGCGATCTACTTGAAAGAAACAAAGTATGAGTTCCTCAAGAATCTTCGCCTGCGGATGTACACGGTATCTGTCATCAGCTTCCCGCTGATGTTCTATGTGCTCTTCGGCCTGGTGCTCAATGCAAAGGACGCGATAGCGGGAACCAGCGTTCCCGTCTACCTGATCGCCAGTTACGGAACCTTCGGCGTGATGGGAGCTTCGCTGTTTGGAACCGCGGCGGGATTAGCCTCCGATCGCGGCCTGGGATGGCTGCAGGTGAAGCGCGCCAGTCCCATGCCACCCTTCGCTTACTTCTCCGCCAAGGTTATCGTCAGCATGGGGTTCAGCACCATCGTGGTGTTCCTCCTGATCGTGCTGGGGGTCAGCTTTGGCGGCGTCCGCTTACCGGCCGGAGAGATGAGTAAGCTGGTGGCGACGTTAATTCTCGGATCGATTCCATTTTCAGCTATGGGCCTCGCTCTTGGCTACTTTACTGGACCAAATTCAGCCCCTCCCACTATCAACCTTATTTATTTGCCGATGTCTTTTTGCAGCGGCCTTTGGGTGCCCTATATGTTTCTGCCCAAGATTGTGCGGCAGATTGCGCTGGCCCTGCCGCCCTACCATTTATCGCAACTCGCTCTCGGAATCGTCGGCGCAGGACGCCACGAGTCAGCCGCAACTCACTGGGAGGTGCTCGTCGCCTTCACGTTAATTTGTCTGGGAGTCGCGCGCATCGGCTTCCAACGCGATCAAGGAAAGCTTTACGGCTGACCCGTGTCAGAAATTATGCCGGGAACTTTGCCATCAACAATTGCCAGGAGTTGAGTATGAGCGCACAATCGAAAAAATCAATGGGCTGGACGATCGTATTGATGACGTTTGGTTTAGCCGCGTTTTTCGCTGGGACCAGGGCGCTGGTCGTTCTGATCCCGGCAGCCCTGCTGATCTGGTACGGGATTGCACTGCCGATGCTGAGAAGTAACCGAAATTGACGGTAAGGGTGACAATAGACGTATGCCGCTGATGCCTGTTGGCCGTATGACAACGCGTGGTAGTGCCAGCCCATTCAAACTGAAGGCGTGGAACACAATATTCAAAGATAAAGACCACGGGTGGAGCCCTCTGCTCTGGGTGATTTACCTCGGCTTCTTTTTTGTTGATCCGGTTCTGAGTCACGCCGGCCTTAGAATCTGGCTCCTCGATACCGCCGGAGCGGTGGCATTTCTCATCCTCTACTTTGGACTCTTCATGGTGGAGTGTCCGCTTGCGCTCCTGCACATCGGCGGGATGGTGGTGCTTGGCGTCTTGTATCAGCCCATCAATGGTGGCGCATGCACCTTCTTTATCTATGCGGCGGCGATGCTTCCATTTTCTGTCGAAACGCAAACCACCGCATTTCTCGGCCTGGCCGCGATTGGAGCCATTGGAGCGGTCGAAGGATTGCTCCTGCACGTAAGCGGCTGGACTTTGTTTTACTCTGCGCTTTTTCCTGTGATCATTGGCGCCGGAAATACTTTCTTCGCCGAACGCAATCGCATGAACCGCAAGCTGCGCAAGGCCAGTGAAGAGATCGAACATCTGGCCAAGGTTGCGGAGCGCGAAAGAATCGCTCGCGATCTGCATGACGTGCTGGGTCACACGTTGTCGGTAATCACGCTGAAGTCGGAGTTGGCGGGTAAGCTGATCGATCGCGATCCGCAGCGCGCGGGAAAAGAGATTCGCGAAGTGGAGGAAATCTCGCGGCAGGCGTTGTCGGACGTGCGCGATGCGATCCGCGGCTACCGCTCAAAAGGGTTGGCGGCAGAGCTCGCGCAAGCCAAGTGCACCCTTGAAACGGCGGGCGTCGCCGTGCACTGCGATGCGTCAACTAACATGAAACTTCCGGCCATGCATGAAGGCGTGCTGACCATGGCGGTCAGAGAAGCGGTTACTAACGTCGTGCGCCACGCTCAGGCTCATGCTTGCAGCTTACGCCTGGAGCAGCAGAACGGTTCCTGCCGTCTCGAAATCGAGGACGACGGCCGCGGCGGCTCTCCGGGTGAAGGCAACGGCTTGCGCGGGATGCGCGAGCGCGTCGAGATGCTCGGTGGCACGCTCACGCGAGACTCTCACGCCGGTACAAGGCTCACGATCACCCTGCCGCTCAAGGAAGTCACGCCCAAAATAGAGGGCTCCGTCAATTGAACCCAGTCGCTAAAGAAAACCGCAAAACCATTCGAGTGGTTCTCGCCGAAGATCAGGGCATGGTGCTCGGCGCGCTCGCCGCGCTGCTCGAGATCGAAGGCGACATCTCGGTCGTCGCGCAAGTGCGAAACGGTAAGGAAGCGCTGGACGCCGTTCTTGCTCACAAGCCCGATGTCCTAATTACCGACATCGAGATGCCGCTCATGACGGGGCTTGATGCTGCTGTTGAACTGAAGCGCCGCCGCGCCAGTACTCGCGTCATTATTCTCACCACCTTTGCCCGCGCTGGGTATCTGCGGCGCGCCATGGAAGCTGGGGCCTTGGG
>Ga0209380_10000156_pt1 | contig 44724 bp, 33 predicted proteins | sample HubBroMetageWFT6_FD_188347 | JGI IMG/M metagenome (GOLD analysis project Ga0209380, IMG submission 188347) | Warmed and freeze-thawed soil microbial communities from the Hubbard Brook experimental Forest, New Hampshire - Hubbard Brook CCASE Soil... | ecosystem: Environmental > Terrestrial >...
TGCTCACACACGTTTCGAATATGGTCCGGAAAGCCTACGACCTCAAGAACATGACTTCCAAGCCGCTGGGCGTAATCATAAGCAGCAAAACACAGAGCTGCCGCCACGTCGCCATCATCGTGCCGGACTATTATGTCGGCAATTATCGATTTGTTCAGTCCGCTCTGCTCGTCTGTATCGCTGCGAACCACTGCAAAGCCGCAGAGTTCTCCGTTCTGGTGGCAACAGAGCACGCGCACAGACCCGCGGTCACCGGGTATCTCGTAGTGCCAGCGCAGCGCGGCGGGACTGCGGTCGGTAAGCAACCGGGGATTTTCGTTTAACTTTTGCATCCATAGGGTCTGGAACTTATCGCCGATCTCGTTGACGCTGATTTCGCTCGTCGAAAAAGCGGCCGAGGGCCGACGGGGTCTTCGCCTGCCGATCATCCGGTCAGTTCCTATCGCAGCCGAGGTGAGCGCTCCCACAATTCTAGAGACTGCTGGCTTCAGTTCCAATTTTTTCATCAGCGCCCGGACAAAAGGATGGGGCTTCAAGACCCAGAAAAGAACGGTGCCGTAGTCCGGCTGCGGCACCGGAGAACACTTGAATGCGAGCGCCATCCTGCCAACTGATTCAATCGCGCTCGTAGACACGAAGAGGTCGGCGGATTTCTGACGAAAGAAAGCCGCGACCAGGCTTACCCCAATTGCGCGGTAGGGCGGATCTACAACCAGTGCGTGCGATGCAACGGCGGTCAGCGTCCTGTCGCCGTAGCGGCAGAGCAGCGAGATGTTTCCTAAATAGCCGACCACAACCCCATCCGCTTCCAAAACCCAGCCGATGGGACGCTCGCAATTCTGCTGCATGAGCGCGGGATTATGCCGCCAAAGGCGTTCCCAGTTTTCCATCGAATCGGCGGCCACGCCCCAGCGTTGCTTGAGCGCCGCAACGCCGTCGAAATCCGAGAAAGACGCTTCCCTGATCACAGCCGGAGGCAAGCCACCGGAAGCATAAGACGGCTGCTCCCCCTGCGGCGCAGAGGCTGACTCGCGCCGCGCCCGAATCGTACTCAGAATCGACGCGCTGAATTTTTCTCGGATACGGCCCATCTTATGAATCTGGAGATCGTCCCTGCCCTACGCCCTGTCCCCGCTTGCCACAGTTGATCGTACGCGTCCAGCCCGTGACATCGCGGCAAATGAGAAAGTTTCTGCTTTTTTCGAAGCTACATACTCCAGCCAATTGCGATAAACGGACGCAGCCGCAGATCTCCACGTATTCTGCAGTCCGCGCACAAGAGCGGCTTCCGGAAACAACGCCAAAGTTTCCTGTCGCCGGTTCGATAGCCCGGCCTCTTGAAAATCCTTCAAGAGTTTTGTCGCCGCATGGTCAAAGTACCCCACGGGCATTGTCGGGAATGTCTCTCTTTCGCACCCCAGAAATCGCTTGATGTCTCTGCGGTATTCCTTCAGCAGCGTGAGGGCTCCGTATTCCGGATGTCCCTGGAAGTAAACGAAGAGGCTTTTCTTTTTCTTTTTCAAGAACGAGTCGACGCCGGCTGCTGCGGACTGAGTAAGAATCGTATAACCGCACGAGGCCAGTTCATTCGCCCGCACTTCGTTCCATCGAGAATGCGGGAATCTAATCCGGCCTGCGATGCGGCTGGTCAGCGGGTGGTCGCAGGCCCTGGCCGAATCAAAAACGCCGAACTGCTTATCCGGCAGCCGATGGCGATTAATGCCATCACAATGAAGAACGCTCGCATGCGCGGCCAGACACGACAGCGCTGTAGAGATCGTATTCCGCTCGGCCCAATCAAGAACATTGGTGAGGGAAGACCAGTATGGCTCGTCCTTCAAGCAGGGCTGCCGGGGCTCGGTCCCGGTGACGATGATCCCGTCGGCCGGGCTGTTCCAGAGCTCGTCCAGCCCGAAGTAGAAGCTGTTCAAGTGCCGGAGACCGCGATCCGTCCGCGGGATTCCGGTCAGCGAGTACAGTTTGAGCAGGACCACGGCATCGCCTGATGCGACGTCCAAGAGGTCGAAAAACTGCAACTCAGTGTCTTCAAGGGCAGCATCGGGCATGTTATTGATGAGCGCTAGCCGGACAGAATCCTCCCCCCTGGCAGCCTCAGGCGAAATCAGCGGCCGCGAATTTCGTTCTTGCAGCCAGCGAGGGGGAACTCGTGCGCCTTCGATAATTAACGGCATATGGACCCTCCACGCAAATGGGCGCGCTTCACCCGAAACATCACTTTTTCGCCTCTTCCAACGCTTGAGCAAGATCCTCAAGAATGTCGTCGATGTGTTCGATACCCACGCTGAGACGAATCATCTCGGGAGTGACGCCAACCTTCGCCTGTTCCTCCGACGTGAGTTGCCGGTGCGTGGTCGATGCTGGATGGCAAGACAACGACTTGGCGTCGCCCATGTTTACCATCCGCTTGAAGAGACGGAAGGCGTTGAAGCACTTTCTTCCGCCTTCGTAGCCGCCTTTTACTCCAAAGGTCAGCAGCGAACAGAAGTTGGAGCCTAAATACCGGTGCGCCATGGGATACAGCGGACTATCCGGAAATCCGGCGTAATTAACCCACGCGACCAGGGGATGGCTGCGCAGGAACTCGGCTACCTTGCGCGCATTCTCTACGTGGCGCTCCATGCGGAGGGGAAGGGTTTGTATCCCCTGCAGGAACAGAAAGCCGTTAAAAGGAGAGAGCGTGGCGCCGGTGTTGCGTTGACACACGGTGCGGCATCGTGCAACAAAAGCCGCATCTCCGAAATGATCCACGTAGACGACGCCGTGATAAGCGACTTCCGGCCGGTTCAGCATGTAAAACTTTTCCGGATATTTTCGCCATGGGAACTTTCCGCTATCGACGATCATCCCGCCGATGCTGGTGCCGCCTCCGCCGATAAATTTGGTCATCGAGTGCACCACCACGTCAGCGCCGTACTCGATGGGCCGCAGCAGAATCGGCGTGGCCACGGTGTTGTCGACCACCAGGGGCACGCCGTGTTTGTGGGCGACCCGGGCCAAACCCTCTATATCAGCAACGTTGCCGGCCGGATTGCCCACGCTCTCGCAATAGACGGCGCGGGTATCTTTGTCGATCAGTTTTTCAACGTCTTCGGGGCGGTCACTTTCCGCAAACCGCGAGCAGATTCCGCGTTTCGGAAAGATGTGCGCCAGAAGCGTATACGTCGCGCCGTAGAGCTGCGGAAGCGAAACAATGTTGTTGCCGGATTCGGCAATGTTGATCAGAGAATATTCGATTGCTGCCATCCCGGAGCTGACACTGAGGCCGTCTACCCCGCCTTCGAGCGCGGCAACGCGCTTCTCGAGAACGGTGTTGGTGGGGTTGCCGATTCGGGTGTAAATGTTCCCCTGAACTTCCAGGTTGAACAAGGCGGCGCCATGTTCCGCGCTGTCGAATTCAAACGCGACGGTCTGATAAATCGGCACGGCAACCGCTTTTGTCGTGGGATCGCCGTCGTAGCCGGCGTGAATCGCGATAGTCTCTCGCTTCATGCTTCGATCTTCGGAGATATGGAAACGAAAAAACTGCGGTCAGCCCCTGGCGGAGGATGCCAGAGCTTTCCTGTCTTCTTTATTTGGTTGCGGCAAGCCGGGAATGGAAGCCCGCACCGGTTCCCGAGCGCCAGACTTTGCCAAAGCTCGGGAAACTGTTCGAGCGGCGAAATCGGCGCCGTAAGCAAAGCGCATGACCGGGCCAAAACTATTGGCCGCAGCGACTCCCACAAAATAAAGGCCCGGCACTGAGGACTCATATCCCGAGGAGAGAACTGGCGTGTTCGCAACGGATTTCAGCTTCGATCGTATCTCTGAACTCAGGAACGAAAGGCGTTCGAGATCGACCTTGTAGCCGGTAGCGGAGATGATGTGGTCGGCGACAACCTCGCGCTGTACGCCGTCCTGCCCCCGCAGGTGGAGATGCACCTTGCCATCCCGAACCTCGGCTCCCTGTGGTGTGTATCCAAGGACGAGAGGCACATTGTTCATCACAGTATCTCGGATGAACCATCCGCCGGAGGGGCCCAGCGTTCTCCGGACAATTTCCAGTCGAAGATTCTCGGGAAGATGATGAAACGCGCCGGGTGCGTTGGCATAGAACTTAGCCCGCCATCCCGGCCCAATCCCGCTTTGCGGGCGTTGCATGCGCTCCCACAAAGAGCGCTTCTTACCCGTCGGCCGGCCATGAAACTTCAATGCGGTTTGCCGCGCGACCAACTGCACCGGTACCCCCGCCTCGTGCAGGAGCCCTGCCCAATCGAGCGCTGAAGCGCCGCCGCCGACCACTACAACCTTGCGGCCGCGGAACTGCTCGACTTCATGATGCCGTCCGCTGTGCGACAGGACTTCTGCCGGCAGATGAGCCAGGCTCTCAGGAACATGTTCAAAGTGGGTAATGCCAACCGCGAGCACGACCGCACCGGCAAGGACTGTCTCCCCATCGTCGAGGCGGAGCAGGTATCCCTCCGACGAGCGCTCGATGCTGACCACCATTTTTTCTTCGAGCTCGGGCACCATCCGCTCCCGGAAGGTGAGGCCGTAACTGGAGAAGGTATCCAGCCGGACCGGTATTCCCGTGTCCGCGTACGGGATGCCGCGCTCGGCGCAATACTTTCTTAATGTGAGTTGACCATCTGGATCGGAGATGTTGCTGGCAAAACCGTCTGATTTGAGCAACATGCCCTTCGGCATGTGCGCCAGCCAGCTGTCCATGGGGCGGCCAAAAATGCGGAACGACAGGCCGAGCTTCCGAAGATGGGCAGCGACGGATAATCCGTACGGACCCGTACCGACGATAGCAATGTCTGACATAGCCTGTAAAAGGCCTTTCTGGGGGATTTAGAGATTAATGGAGTGCTGGAACCGGTTTAACCTGCAACAGAGGGGAAGCTCATGGTACCACGCCCTGAATCACATCTCCAGCAGTATGTCGGCGATGCGATCACCCGCGTGCCCGTCCCACAGAGGCGGTCTAACGCCTTTCTTTTGTTTACCTTCCAGAATTCTTGCCAGCTCCCTAGTCAGGCTGCCGCGATCATCGCCGACCAAGACATTTGTACCCAAGGTAACGGTGATTGGCCGCTCTGTATTGGGCCGCAAGGTCAAACACGGCACACCCAAATAGGTCGTTTCTTCCTGAATTCCGCCCGAATCGGTGATCACAACCGCAGCCCGGCTTTGCAGCGACAGGAACTCGATATAAGGCACAGGATCGAGAAGGTGCAGGTTCTGTGAATCGAGACCGAACTCGGCAATCCGCTGGCGCGTCCGCGGGTGCACGGGGAAAACAATCTCCAGTTCTTTGCTCACTTTCGTGAGGGAGTCCAATATCTCCCGCAGCGTATCGCTGTCATCTACGTTCGAAGGCCGGTGCAGCGTGACGAGAGCAAAGCGCTCGGGAAAGCCGTTCTTCGGACAGTTCCGCGCCGCTGGCAAAAGCTGAATGAGCGAATCGATCATTACGTTGCCGACCAGGCGAATCTTTTCTTTCGGCACTCCTTCACGTAAGAGATTGGCGTCGCCGTCTTCTGAGGGAGTGAATAACAGATCAGAGAGGCGGTCGGTCACAATGCGGTTGATCTCCTCCGGCATGGTGCGATCGAAGGAGCGAAGCCCTGCCTCCACGTGCGCCACGGGGAAGAGAAGCTTGGAACAAACTAGCGCCGCAGCCACGGTCGAGTTCACGTCGCCATAAACCAGAGTCATATCCGGCTTGCCGCTCAGGACCACGGGTTCGAATCGGCGCATGATCTCAGCTGTCTGCACAGCATGAGTGCCCGACCCGACTTCCAGGTTGAAGTCCGGTTCTGGAATTTCAAGCTGGGTGAAAAACACGTCCGACATATTTCGATCATAGTGCTGCCCGGTATGAACCAGCGTCTGCCGCATACCGCGCTCTCGAATGGCACGCAGAACTGGCGCCGCCTTAACAAAATTCGGGCGCGCGCCAACAACGTGGAGAATGTGGTTCAATTAGTCACCTTAATTAAATATGAAACGATTAAATATGAAACGACGAAATACGAAGCGCGCTAAATCTGCCGGCCGCCTTCGGGGCTCTGGCCCGGAACAGGTGCCGGACCAACAGACCAGACGCCCTTCAACGTGGAAGACAGTCGCTCCCTCTGTTCTTTCCGCAGAAACGAAGCAAACTCCTCCGGCACTTCTCGAGACTCGCCGCATAGATAAGGCCAGCCAAAGCCGGCCAACCGGGCGAAAGTGATCAGAAAATATGGCCAATCTTGAATCCGGTGCAGGCACTTCATAAATTCGAAAGCAGGATCGCTTCCGAAGGAATAATCCAGCCTCCCCAGCCGGAAGGCGTTCTTAACCGCACTGCTGCTGGCGCCGGTGTGCCGATGGTGGAAGATCTTCAATTGCGGAAGCGCCTCCACCTGCCATCCTCTCATCCTTGCGCAGGTTTGCGCATACCAATCCTCGCCACCGTATTTTAGAACCGCGTACCCGCTGATGGCTTGGTAACATTCCCGCCGCACTAGTTGAGCTGCGTGAGCCACGTTGCGAACATCGTTGACACGGCGGCTGCGGTATCCGCTTCCCGAGTCTTCGTACACAAAGCCACCGGCAATACCCAATCGCGGGTTGCTGTAAAAATGATTCAGCAGCTGTTCGAAGTAGGAAGCTTCGAGCGAGATGTCGGCGTCGAGATTGCCGATGAAATCGTATTCGGAATCCTGCAGCAACGGCGCGCCTTTGCGGAGCGCGATTACTTTGGCGCCAAAACTTCGCCCCGGTGTCCGGCTGATGCGCAGGAAATGTATGAAGTCATGCTCCCGGGAATAGCGTTCGATGATGGCATCCGTCCCATCGCTGGAGTTGTCGCTGACGATCACCCACTTCCGCGGCGGCCGGGTCTGTGCCAGAACACTCCGGATGGTTCCTTCGATGAAGGCTTCCTCGTTGTGCGCGGCCGTCATCAGGACATAGTTCGCGGTTTTTGAATCTGAAGGCATGGAGGTCAGAACGCTGGAAAGTGTTGCGACGCAGGATGTTCCTCTGAATCCGTTTCGGAAATATCGTCTTCGTTGCTGGCAGCGAACTCTGCCGCAGGATCCGCCCAGTTGAGCGCCTTCGAAGGAACTTTATTCGCTACGCGGGATTTCGGGTGCATTAACACTGCCGCGGAAATCGCGGCGAGCAGACCGTACCAAACCACCTGAGTTTGATCCCAATAAGAGATACCAATGAAGGCCACCACGTTCGCAAAGAGCGCTGATCCTAACGCCCATAGGAACAACTTCTGCTTCCTGTCGGGCGCGATCCTTCTGGCCTTCCCGAGACACTTAAAGCCGTACACAATCGTCGCTAAAAATAAAACGAACGGCAGAAGCCCGGAAGAATCGCAGACGCTGACGTACTGGTTGGCCGTATCCCACATGTCCCATCCCCAGTCCGAGGTTGACTTCACCCCGATCAGCCACCAGTCGCTGAAGTGGCGGATGCACTGGTCGATCAGCATGTAGCGGTGGTAAGACGAAGATCCTCCCGAGATATCGATTCGCGAGATCAGGTGCCAGACCGGCGCTTTCATCACGATATGAAGGCCAACGATGGTGATCACGATACCCCAGCGGATGATTCGCATCGAATTCCGCAAGGGCCACATCAACAAAGCCAGAACGCCCCCAGCGTAGGCCATCACGGGGGTGCTGGAGTTCGAGGTCAGAGTGATCACGGTGGCCGCGGCGATTCCTGCAATAGCGAGCGGCCGGTGCTTCCTGCCCTCGCGCCAAAGCAGCACGAACAGCGGAACCATCATCGCTCCGAATGTCCCTGCCAGAATGGGGTGGCCGAAGCAGCCCAGGGCGCGGAAGCGATCATCGCGTTCCATGAGTCGTGCGTAAAATGACGACCTCGCCCCTCCCAGCAGCGCGTAGGGATTGTGTCCCGTCACGATTTCCCAAGTCATGACTACGGCGATCACCGCCGCGATGTAGGCAAGTGTCCGCACCATGGCCACAACGTCTTCCCGGCTGCGAAGCAGGAAGCGGAGCAGAAAATAAACGCCGAAGATGGTGTAGATATTTCCCAGCTGAAAGATAGCTTCTCCGGATTCTCGAAACAGCAGAATCCCGGCGATGGCAGTTGATATTGCAAACGAAACGACAGCTAAATCGATCTTGTTGATCCCGCCGCTGAAAATCTGGCGGCGTAGGAGCATTTTCTCCCGCAGCAGCCTGACAATTCCGAAAAGAACCAGAACGCGCAGCATCGGGAAATGCATGCCCGCAATCACGAGAACCTGATCAATCGGGATGAGAATTGCGGCCGCAACAAAAACAGCGAGAGCCCTTTTTCGCGGCGAAACTACGATAAGCACGCCCGCGACAAGAACTATCAACAAAACGAGGGGATTGACGACGGTCTGTGCTACCCCTCCTCCGAATCTTAAGTGTTCCGGTTCCACGAGTTACACCTTATTCCAATCGTTGAGGTCCCAATCGAAAGAGTTCCGATCGACAACGTTGCGATCGAACGCCCAGCCGCGGTTCCTCATCTCACTTGGCTTCGAGAGCGTACGCCTGTAGATCGAGAGAGTTCGCAGGCTCCAGGGCAGACACCGCCATCTTCGGAAACCAGGGAGCGCGCCGGTAGGCAGCCGCGCGGTACCGCTCGACTTGTTGCAGAAACCAGCCCGCTACCGGTGCACCAATGATTTCGCTTTCGTTGACTTCAATTGCACGCAGCTGCCGCCGTGATCGCCGCAACTCTTTTTGCATCTGGGCTCGCAAAACGGCGAGCCGTGGCTTCGACTCGATAATGCGCAGAACGCCCTGTTGGATTCTTACCATGTTCTCGGCAACGATTCTGTCGGTCGCTTCGTGCGACAAGGTGCGGTTAAGTTTTGCCTGCCGGGTTGCGAGCGGCTCCCGAATGAAAGCCCATGATCCCTCCAGCGAAAGCCGCAGCGCCAACTCCACGTCTTCCATGAGCCGGAAGGACTCATCGAAGCCGCCAATTCGCGTCAGAACATCCCGTCGAATAGCCGCCGCTTGATTGAAAAGAATGCAGCGCGTCGCCAGCACTTCGGTGACGTTCAGCCAAATTCCCTCCTCGATTGGCGGATAAACCGGGGCGTTTTCAAAGGAACCCACGACGCGATCGGCTAGCTCGATGGTGGTGTTGCACAGACAGCAAACCACAGAATCGCCACCGCGTTGCAGCAGGGAAACCTGGCGTGCAAGTTTTGTCGGATGCCAGACATCATCGGAATCCTGAAAAGCGATGATTTCGCCCTTCGCCATCGCGAGGCCGTGATTGCGAGCCGCCGACGGCCCGGCATTTTCCTGAACCGTCCAACGAATCCGGCTGCCATAAGACTTCAGCACAGACTGGGTGTCATCGGTCGAACCGTCATCCACCACAATGAGTTCGACGTTCGCGTAAGTCTGCCGTAAGACGTTGTCAATGGTCTCGCCGATCAATCCCCCCCGGTTGTAGGTGGGGATGATGACGCTCACCGTCGATCCCTCGCTCACTTCGCTCCCCCTGTTTGGGAGATCACGCTCGAAAACGGAGTTACATAGTGATAGAACACCATGCCGTAAAGCCAGCCGGGCAAAGGAAAGTGCGTATCGCACAGCGGCCGCAGCAGCGGTATGGCCCAGGCTTTTAGCGGCTTCAACACTTTCTTCAGTTTCCCGCCGGAGGGCCGGCTCTGATTCTGCACAAGTCTGAGGAATTGCTGCCCCGCTTCGGTCTCCGAAAACACCGGCCAGCCGGAATACAGTTTGTTGATTCGCCTCACCGTGTCTTCGAACGTCTCATATTTATAGTGGTATCCCACAGCGTCGGGATTGTACAAAAGCCGATATCCCCTCTGGCACAATCGGTATCCCAGCTCCAAATCCTCATTGCCGTAGGCGCGGAATCTTTCGTCGAACACGCCATTCCGTTTCAGGAAGGATAGTTTCAGGCTAGTGTTACAGAAGTAGGCGTACCTGAAATCCAGCTGCATCCCCCGCTTAAAGAACCCAAAATTAAACTGCGGCCCGTAGAGGCCCGACCATACCATGAATGGCGTCGGTTTGAGCTCCTGGGCCCATGCAACGTATCCCAGCACACCGGTCTCGGGCTCGGGATGCTTATCGTGCCAGGCCACGTGGCCGGCGACCATGTTGCTGGCGGGAATAATGTCGTCATCCCCAAACAGGATCAATTCGCCACGCGCCTCCCGAATGGCATGATTGCGCGCCGAGGAGAGCCCGCCGTTTTCTTGATGAAGATAGCGAATGAAGTCGCAATGGCGGCTGCACTCCTTCACCACGGCGGCCGTATCGTCCTTTGACCCATCGTCGACCACCAGCACTTCGAGAATTCGATGATCCCCGGACTGGGCGGAGTACGCCTCCAAAGTCTTTCGCAGGGTGCTCGCGCGGTTGTAAGTTGGGATGACGACGCTGACTCGCATAATATTCGGCAACTCTGCTTCTCTATATGCTGATTCTTTATATGCTCGAGGACACCGGAACGAGGCGGCGCACCAGCCGGGCGAAGGGGATGTGGCTTTCCGCCTTGGAAAAGTCGAAGGCGTCAAAAAATCGGGATACTACCAGACCCAGAATATAGACAATCGCGAAAATTGCACCGCGTGACAGAATCACCAGCGAAAGGTGCTTTTCCTGTACGTTGGCCATCAACATAACCGCGGCTGCTGCTGAAGCACACAAGATGGGCTTCACATAGGCGCGGTACAGCACCTCATACAGTGTGCCTTCGAAATACGGTCGAGCCATGATGAAGAAGCACACATTGCCGATAATCATGGGTATGACCGAACCCCATACAGCTCCCGCGAACCCCCACCGCCAGATAAAGATAAGACTGAGAACGACGTTCAGCACGCTCGCAATCACGGCGGCGTAAACGCTGGGACGCAAAATCCCGCGGCCGACGAGAACAAAGTAGGTTGGCGCCCCCACCTGCGGAAACAGGTTCCCGATCAGCAGGAGCGCGAAGGGAAAGGCGATTATGCTCATCTTTGGCCCCAGCCAGAGAACCACCAGAGCTCGGGCTGAAACAATCGCGAACACCACCAGCGGAATAATCGTCACCGCAAGATACTTGTGCGCTCGAAAGTGAAGCTCGGAGATCTTCCGCCAGCTCTTGGTCGCATCCAGCTCCGAGGTAGCTGCCATGACGGGGCCGAGCAGCAGATCGGGCATTCTGCGAACCTTTGAAGCAGCCTCGCTGGCCATGTTGTACCAGCCCACCGGGACCACTCCTAGGAAGCGGGCCAAATAGATTTTTTCCGCCTGCCCCTGGATGGTGGTCATGATCGAACCGGCATAAAGACCGAGGCTGAAAGCGCACAGTCCTCTGACCGTGGCAAAATCGCACGCCAAAGGATTAGGTATGACCGAAGGCAGAAGGTGCCGAGCCACTCCGATACTCAACAAGAGAGTCAGCAGCATGCTGAGCAGCGAGGCCCACATCAACCCGCGCAGGTTTCCCCCGAAGCTGAGAAAAATTACCGTCAACAGCACATTGCTGGCGTTCGCCGAAAAGAGCAAGAGGTTGCTCAAGTCGAATCGCTGACAGCCGTTGATCGCCGACATGAACGGCTTCGTCAACAGATCGATCCCGACGATTGCCAATAACAACGGCCAAAGCGAAAGAATCGCGGGCAGAGCCGGAGCATCGGGCCCGCGGAAAAGCCCGGCAATGATAACCCTCGAAAAGAGCCACAGGAGAAACAGCGCAACCGTGGTCAGCACCAGATACAGTGCGCAGCTGGCATTGGCAAATCGGCGCAGCTGAGAAAGATCGCCCGCGCCTCTGTGCTCCGCGATGTGTTTCGTAACACTGTCGCTGAGTCCCAGGTCGAGGAACCAGCTTAGGCCGATGATGGCCCCGATGATCGACCATGTTCCGTACCCGGCGGCTCCGACCCGGTGCAGGATGAAGGGCACGACCAGCAGGAAGATGGGGCCGCTCAACAGCTTTCGCACGAGCGAAAACACCACCCCGCGGACGATCTGCATGCTCAAGGGCTTCCCGCCGGGAGTTACGACTGCTGAGGCAAACTCCGGCGCCGCATTGCCTGGTTCCGCTGGATTCATCGCTCTTTTGTTTCTTACAATCTCTGAGTTTTTTACAATCTCTGACTGATTTTTAGTTCGAGGGCTGAGAAGGCGAATTGCCCAATGGGATGGCTAATGTGTCTCTGCGACTAAAGCTTATCTCGCAAGCGACGAAACCAATTGTCGTCCGGCACCGCTGTTTTTCTCACTGAACAACGGCGGACAATCCAGTCGGAGCGGCGGGCAGACTCGAAGTACCCCACTGAAAAGCGCCCGCGTCCCAACTGGAGGAACGCAGGTTGGTCAAAGGCCGTTCGGGACAAACCGCCTGCACCACGCCATCCACGGTCTGCTCCTGACAGGCGTAATTGGTGTCATTCGTGGTGAAAGTGCCGCCACTGGGACTGGTGCCGTTCGGCCAAAAAGGCGTCAGATCGGTTCCTGCTCCAAGAGTGGAACAGGTCGCGGCGGCGCAGGTCGAGAGCGGCGAAAACATATACGTCTCGATACTGGTGTAACCCTGAGACTTAGCGGTCGCCGGGGTCATCCCGACATTGTTGCTGACCTTGAGCGTGCTCGCCGTGAAGGTTCCATCGGTGATGGAAGAATTCGAATTGATGCAATGGTTGTTGGCCGCCCAGAAGGTTCCAGTGAATGCTGATCCGTGGCCTGCGTTCTGGATGCAGTAAGGCCAGCCTCCAGCGACGGTGTTGTTCCAAAAATACATCGAGCCCGATGGCGAGGCCTGCGGAACCTGCGGACCGTTATTGCCACCCCCGGCCGAGTTCCAGATGTTATTCCACACGTAGTCGATTTCGCCGCCGTTCCCTATCTGCAAGCCTTCGCACTCCGTGTTGCCGGTGATCAGGTTGTCGTGGATGTAATAGGTATTGCTGCCCTGGGCCTGGATGGTCTCGATGCAGTTCTCGTGGGTTACGCCGTCGAAACTGTAGGTGATCCCGGTGATCAGGTTTCCGCCAATCTCGCCGTTGCTGTAGGGCTTGATCGCGTTGGTCATTGCCTTATAGATGGAGAACATGCTGTTAAACGATTGCGTGCCGCCCCCTGAGTTTCCGTCTCCATCCGAATTATCGAAGACCCCGTACTGCCAGGTGCAATTGGTTGTCGAGAGGCTGCCACAGGCGCCCGATCCGCCGAGATAACTGACGAAGCCCTGAATATCGATGGCCGTCGAATGGTTGGCGGACCACCCGTGCATGTAAAAATGGTCGAAAGTGTGATTCTGCCCGGACTGAATCGTGATCAGCCCGCCGTCGGAGCACGTTCCGGCCCAGTACAGCCCCTTCGCTTCGATCCACCCCCAGTAGGTATTCGAGGCAGAAATGTTAAGGAAGAAGTTGTGATAATTGTTCGACCCGTCCGGACATTCGGTCCCGCCCATCACGCTGCCGCCTGCGTTGAAGACTGCTCGATTCCAGGAGCTGCAGCTTGCCGTGTTGTACCAGGTGGTGTCGCGGTCGATGGTAATCGGGTTCCCGCTTGCTCCGCTCCACGTCCACAGAATGGGAAAGTTTGCATTGCTCCAAACGTCGCAGCCGCGCAGGATGAAGGTGTCGCCGGCTACCGGGTTATGGCCGCCTGTCCAGGTCGCCATGCCGGGCAAGTGCGCCCAGGGTGTTGATTCCGACGTGCCGTTATTGGAATCGGCGCCGTTGGCTGCGATGTAATAGGTGGTGCCGGAGGTCGCGGCGATTGCACGTCCGGTCATCCCGACACTGAAAATGAGTGCGAGCAGACCGAGGGGGAATATTCGGCTCATTGGAGTTCCATGTCAGAAATTCTGAAGCCGCGTCCAGAGCCAGCTTCAAGAGACATGGTATTTGCGGCATCCCCGCCCGCGAAGGTGTCAGAAGGGCATGAACCCTGAGACATCCGCCGGAGTGAACTTTGGACGAGCTAATATACCCCCGAAAGCAGCCAGGTCGCGATTTCATAGAGTAATCCCGTAAGCCATTGAAGCCAATCGCCTAGCCGGCCGGTGTCAGCGCGCAAATGTCGGCCTCTTCGGCCGCGGCGTCGACGGTTCCCAATTTGACCTCCGCCACCGCCTGTTGCACTGTCAGAATTCGACTACCGCTGCCCAGCGCAGCCGAAACAGCGAATTCGAGCAGCGCAGGCGTGCAGCCATAGGCAGAAGGATCAGGACGTACGTCGTGGGTGTAAAAGATGAGCCAAGCCCCCTGCTTCAGATTTTGCGAGATCAAATCCTCGACCGCACGGGAGGCTGAAAGGTCGCCGTAGAGGCGGTTCGCCCGCAGTAAGTTGAGATCGATCTCCGGCCCGTTCAGCCCGGGAATGACACTCCTCGAACTGGCAAGAAACGGGCCCAGGGTCCGCTTGGCACGCAGGCTGACGTGGCCGAACGGATAGGCAAAATTCCCGGAGTCCGCGCCGGACGCTGATTCGATCGCTCTCCTGCCCTTTTCCACGTCGTTTCGAAACTCGCTCAGTTGGACTGAGCGGCAGGATAGATGACTGAAGGTATGGCTCGCCAGTTCGTGCCCCTTGCCGACCAATGAAGCCAGATCCTCGCGACGGAATTGCTCGCCCAGTTCGTTCGAACTGTTCATCAGCCCCATGGCAGCGTAGTAGGTACCGCGCACTCCGAACTGCTCCAAAACGGCCGCGCCGGCGGAGGCGGCGGACCGAGGAAAATCGTCGAAGGTAAACGATACGATGGAGCCGCGATTCTCCAATGAAACGCTGCGCCGGTGCAGAGAACAAAGAAGTTCCTGCCGCACTACACCCAGTCCGGATCGCAGACTCACGCCGGCTGCTCCATCGAGCCTCCGGGGATCGACATTTCAAGGGCTGACACTTCAATCACGCCGTCGTTCGGCACTTCTTTTTCGCGGGGAAAGCGGAGGGACAGAATTCCGTCTTTGGTTTCGATCTCTTCCATGCCGAGATCGGCAAACACCTGGCCCGACATGGCATTCCGCGGGGTCTTCCGGTAATCGGCGTAGAAGTCCCGTCCCGTTTCCTCGATATACTGTGCGATTACCCAGCCCAGAAACGCGTGCTCGACGCGCTTGGATTGCACGCGGCAGCTGAACATCAGATCGGTCATTCTCGGTTCGCGGCGATCCACAATGGAAAATCCAATTACGCCATAACTGCCAAAGTGGTCCTCGCAACTTAATACAAAAGTGTCCAGGTGCGGGCTGGACAGCAACTTCCTCAATACCTCGCGGTCGTAGCGGTTTCCGGAAAAGTTCATCTGGTTGGTGCGTTGGGTCAGCTCATGAACGCGCTCCAGATTCTCTTCGCTCATCGGGCGAACCGTCAGTCGAATCTCACAATGCCGCAGAAATGCCATATAGTCATGGCTGAAACTCCGCGCTACATTCTTCCGGTTGGCCTCTACTTGGTAGAGCCTGCGCCGTTCCCGGCTTTCGGCCGTAATAGGAACCTGGCATTCGTTCCGCTCCGGCAGAGTGCGGTAGTGCTCCGAGTTGAGCACCTGCACCTCCCGACAGACCCCCTTCACTTCCTGCAGCTCGAATTCGGAGTCGTCTACAAACAGAATCGTATCCATGCCGATATTCAGCTGTTGGCCAATGGATTGAACTCCCTGACTTTTCGGCTGCCAGGAGATCTGCGGACACAGAAAATATTCCTCGAGCTGGAACTTCCGGAGCACCTGGAGCGCATCTTCGGGATTGTTCTTGCTCGCGATCGAGTGCAGGATTCCGCGCTGATCGAGGGCCCGGATCACATCGGCAACGCCAGGCTTGAGCCGCAAGCGCTCCGCGCCGTCCTCGACCAATACTCCGTCCCACAACGTGTTGTCGAGATCCCACACCACACATTTGATTTTTTTGGCAGGGCTCTCGCTCCCGGCATGGCGAGCCTCCGCCTGCTCGGTTACAAACTCCATCAGCCCGAAATAAAGCGTAGTCTCGTCTTCTTCGTCATTCGGGGTGAGGTCGATCACAAACGGGCGCTGGACATCGATGAGCGCGGTGATTTCCCGCACAGGAACGCGGATGCGGTGAAATCCCGGCGTCAAGGGAATCAGCTTTTGAAACGGCATCCGGGAGCGCTCGTCGATTGCCCGCATGGTCAGCGTCAAACGCACGTCGTGCGACTCGGGGTTGTAGCACTCAAGCAGAAAGCATGCCGGCATCTCCTGTCCGCTGGGTGCCGTGCTCGCCATTCTCTTCTTGAAGGAATAGCGCTTGGTGGTGGCCGCGATCTGTACGAAGGAGGGCAACGGCACCTGCTGCAGTGCGCTTCCGATGCGGTAATCGCGCCTTTCGAGCTTTTCCGCCTTTCCGGCCGGGTAGAGGTAAATGTTGCCTGGCGTTTCCAGTTTCCCCCAGCGTTTGAAGCGGATCTTCAAAAGATAGGAATTGGCCGCGGATGGAGATTCCACTCGAACCATTCCGTCGGCAAATCTGCGGCAACGTCCATCCTTGCGGGGGCTATAGAGATCGCAGGTGGTGTAGCAACTGGGCCACACGCACTCGGTGCAGTGTTCACTCCAGGGCAGAACTGTGCGCGAAACAATCCTTCCGTCCAGGCTTGCAAACGCACGGATCGCCTCCTGGGGAAGCTGGCCCGCGCTTTCGACACTGTGATTTGCTTCAGTCTCGTACATTGATGGATGTATGTAATCTTTGCGGTCGCGAATCTCGAATCGCGGAGCTAGCTGCTCGAACAGTCGTCGGGTTGGGACGCGATCGGGTTTCGCCCGAACTGCAGCCGGCTGGCCACAATCTGGCCGGCCCACTGCAGGCAGGCAAGACTTCGGCTCAGCTTGAAGCGTGCTTGCGATCGGTTCGATGGCGCAAGCAGGTAGGCACCGGCAGCTCCCGCTACCCGGAGGGAATTATTGATGACAACCGAAACCAGGAAAGCGATTTGCGAGAGCCGGCCATTGTGCTTTTGCCAATACTGCCAGTTGGCACGGCACATCTCGAGGTAAAAATGGACGGGCGCATTTGCGGAACTCGCCCCGCCGTAGTGAATGGCCTCGGCTCCGGCAAAAAAGACGACGCCCTCGCCCGCTTGCCGGAAACGATAGCACCAGTCAACATCTTCTCCGTACATGAAGAAGCGTGGATCGAGCGGGCCTACGCGATCCAGTGCGGTGCGCCGGACCAGAACAAACCAGCCGTTCAGCACCTCCACCGGGGCAGTGGTTAAATGATCGAAGTCAAACATCAGCAACCCGCCAAATAATCGCGACCTTTTGAAAGCAACATCCAGTCCCAGAGCGCGGCAGAACTGGTTCCAAACCGTGGGATAGCGCATGGTCGAACGCCACACCACGCCGTCGGGCGACAACATCTTCGGCCCCAGAATGCCGATGCCGGGATGCTCGGCCATGTGGCGGAGCATTGGCCCAATGCAATCGCTGGTGAACTTGACGTCCGAATTCACCAGGCAGAGATAGTCGCCCGAACTGCGCGCCAAGCCAATGTTGTTGGCTTTGGCAAATCCCAGATTCTCCGAGTTACGGATGAGGACGAACTCGGGAAACATCTCCGCAACCAGTTCGGGTGTTCCATCGCTCGATGCATTATCGACCACGATCACTTCGTCACAAGAGTTGCGGCAGTGCTCGCGCAGCGATTCGAGACATTCGATCACATACTTCTTGGCGTTCCACACCACGATGACCACGGAGACGCTTGGTCGCGCGGCCTGGGACTCGGCCGATAACACGGGGAATGGGGAAAGCAGTGTGCTCATAGTTTTCAAAATCCTATTCTCGAGTTATGTTTTGCCGCTGGGCAGCAGCAACCCTACTTCTGAAGGCTTGCACTTACGGCAAGAGCCTCGTAACCCGGTGCATCGGAAAAATGCGCGAGCCGCTTGCCAGCCCGGCCGGCAAAAGCGTACAGCAACCAGCCCAGTTCATAAGGACGGCACTCGAACAAGACGTCGAGGTCTTTTCTTGCTTCGAAGGGCGCGCTCGTGCTCCGCCGATCGAACGCCGCCTTCAAGTAGGTTTTGATCTGGGAAGTTCGCCTGTACTGACACCGCCAGATCACTTGCGCCGAGTCGTCCTCCATATTGAAACCCAATTCGTTTTCGGCATTGATCCAGTGCAATCCCCGATCAATCCACGGGCTAAAATCGCATCCTGCAGCTTCACCCAAGGCAAACATGGTCATCGGGCCCATGGCATGCTGGTGAACCGAAAACACGGGATAGCCCTCAAGCACGCGGCCAGTTAAGGAGTCGTAGTGCCACCACCATTGTCCCAACCGTCCCTGCGCTTCGCACAGGCCGCGTCCACATTGCAGGGCCATCCGTAACGCGCCTTCATCCTGATAGGCCTGGGAGAACCTGGTCATCGCGTAGATGGGATATACCTGGTCGGCGAAGCTGCCAATCCGGCCGCGCGCCATGCCGAGCGCGCTTCCGCCGCGCGTCAGATGTCCGAAGAACCCCTGATCTCCACGATTCTTTTTCAGCAGGGCAAAGGTCTGGTATGCCAGGTCTCGCAGTCGGGGCAGCTTTTCCGGACACGCCAGAGTCCAGTTCGAAAGCCCGGTAAGAAACCAGGCCAACTCCATGGTCACGCCCCGCTTTGCGCTGCGATAGCGGACGAGGGCTGTGTCCAGATCGATGCGGTCTTCCACTTTGGCCAGATGCTCCGGCGCCACCAGCGCACACATCCACAGCAATACCCCGAGATCGCCGATATCTTTCACCCAATCGAGGTTCGCCAGCAGGCGCTGCACAACCGGATCGATCGCAATGGGCGACACGCCGCCCGCCTCTTCGAGACGGTGCAGGCCCATCACAGTCATCAGGGTGTAGCGCGGCGACAATCCTTGCCGGACCATACCCCGTTCCGTTCGCTTCAGGCTGTAGCAAAACAATTGTTGCGTCTCATCAAACATCGGCACCAAACCGCGGGTGGCGAGTGTGATAAAACGCTGCACGATTGTGTCCACTTGTTCCGTTTGCCGCGACGGCGAGCCTTTCGTGTCGGTCATTTCCCCAATGCTCCTAGAGAGGTGGAATCCTTATCTTTCATCTTCAAATCTTTGGCGTTCAGATCTTTGGTCGAGGCCAACAACTACAACCGGCGGCTCTACGCGATATGCTGGTACAAAATCTGGCCAATCATGGGGAGGATGCTGGGCGAAACATGCTTCAGCACTCTCTTTACCACCTTTGATTTCCACTTCGAGCTGTACAAATCGAATAGGTGCGTCGAACTCTCGGAAGCGCCGTATCGTGAGTAGGTCAGGGTGGACTGGGTGGCGCCCCAACGGTTTTTGAAGGTGATCAGACCGGACTGATCCGCATTGCTGCGCCCGAAATCGAGGACCCGCAGCCCGGAAGACTTGGCTTCCTGGATGGCATTCCAGAAGAGCAGATGCATGCAGCCCAGGTGGTTGAAACGCGGGTCCGAACAGCCATACTTATAAGTCAGAGTGTCCTTGTAGCGGATCGTGACCATGGCCGCGATAGCCCATTCGCCGCGAAATGCTGCCCGGATCTTCAGCGCGTCGCCAAAACAATCCATGAGATTGGCAAACCATCGCTTCGACTGCGGCGCCAGACCCTGCCGCTTCCGCGTAAGAGTAAACAGCCGGAAGAAATCTTCCAGCAGATCCTTCGTGTTGCCCTCGCGATACCTGAGTCCCTCGCGTTCCGCCCGCTGAATTTTTCTTTGCGTCGAACTCTTGTGGAAATTGCGGAAGATCGCATCGAGGCTCGACCTCAGATCCAGCTGATGGAAGGCATAGGTTGCGGTCGAGTGGCGAAGCGGAGTGACCAGTCCAAAAGGCTCCAGCGGCCGAATTTCGAAATAGCGATAGCCTCCACGCCCGAGTTCACGCTCGAGAGCCGCGGTCAGAATATCTTGATCTTCGACGGAGTCTACGAGCGGCTCGCAGTGATCGGAGAATGGCAGTGAGACCAGCCGCCGTCCCGTCAGCCAACTTTCGACCCTGCAAAATACAATCGCATTCCCCAGATCTTCGCCAAACGGTGATGTGGTGTAGGCGAATGGCTGGTAGCCGTAGGTCCGGGACAACGCCCGCAGCCAGGACGAGGAATGAAACATGGAGGCTCGCCGATGTTTCTGCACAAAACCGTCCCAGCGAGCGTCGTTCAGCGGTTCGATGCAATGGGCCACTCTCGATTCCCAAGCCGGCTCGGCGATCTCGGCGAAGTCCAGGTATGGCGCGGAAGATGTCATGATTCAGTTAAGTCCTCGGACACTACGAAGCGGAGCACAACGCAATTCCTGAAATTCGGCGAAAGCTCCGTTGAAATGCCCTGCGCATTCACCATCTCACCGGCGCGGCGGGCTCGGCCTGGTCCGAATTGGGCACCTGACGCCTCGGCAGCGGTAATGGAGTGCTGCGTCCCCGATCATTCGATGCGAGCACGGAAAGCACATTGCCCACGATGCACTCGAGGACGGGGCAATCGCGATCTTCCGGCTGGGCGGGACGATCCCAGTGAACGAGTTTGATCTTGCTGTGGACCTCACTGGTGTTCTCAATCAGGATCAGCCGTCCGGTTTCCGCCAGGTAACGGTCCACGGCGCCGATTTTTCCGCGAAAGATGCTGTAAACGGGTACGCCCAGCGCCGCTGCTTCTCGATTCATGGTGCCGCCGCCGCTGATCACCAGGTCGGAAAACCAGATCAGATTCAATCCGTCGAGTGGGGCGCTCGGCACCAGCATCCGACCGGAAGAAATCAGCTCGCTCCACTCTGCCCGGAGCTGCTCGCCCTGTCTGGCGTTGCGCGGCAGAGTCACAGCCCGCACGTCAGGATGGGACGAAAGCAGCCGCAAAGTTTCCGCAAACAGGATTTCGCTTTCCGGATTGTGGTAGTGCGCCTCGGTGGCCGGGGGACGCACTGTCACTACCAGATGATCCGGGGAAATCCCCAATTCGGACAAAATGGAGCTGTCGGGACGAAAGCGCGGCACGTAAACATCTTCCTTCAGGCCGGGATACCTTAATACCCGGTCTGTTTTCCTGGCCATTGCTCCGTCCGGAATTACATCCGGCATCATGACCCAGTCCGGCTCGAGAAAACCGGTCTTGGTGGAGTGCTCGTAGTCGTGCATCATCATGGTCGGAATTCCCAGCACCTTCGAGATCAGCAGCTGCGCGCGGGAGCCATGTGAGATCGCGATATCGGGCCGCATTCGTGCGGCGATTGGAGCCAACTGCAACGTTCTTAGGAAGGTCCCCAGCACTTTCAGAAATTTGTTCTTGCCGTAGTGGCGGCCAATCATCTTGCAGGGCAGATGAAAAAATTCCAGCAGTTCGCGCACCTGATAGATATTCCGCGCCGTCAACACCAATTCCACGCCTTGATTTTCCAGCTCTTCCACGATGGGCAGGAAGAATGGCACGTGCGGGGAGTTGTCGATGTCAATCCAAACTTTTTTCTTTCGCGTGGTTAGTTGGAGTGCATCGATCCCTGTGGCCGCTTGTCTGCCGCTGTGCTGCTCGACTTGCCGCGTGATGGTGGTCATAAATATTCCTGCTTTCCTGATGGTGCGCGCCAGAGGGGCGAGGCGAGAGGTTGGTGCGGTTCGCTTCTAAAACGCGTCGTCGCTGAACAGGGCCCGCGGAGTCTGAGCCAGGATTTGCAGATCGAGCCAGAGCGACCAGGTGCGCACATACTGCAGGTCGAGGCGAACCATGTCGTCAAAGCGCACGCGGCTGCGCCCGCGCACCTGCCACAGGCCGGTAATTCCGGGCTTGACCTCAAGCACGCGGCGGCGATGCCAGATATCGTATTCGTGGCACTCATAGGCGATCGGGGGTCTCGGGCCGACCAGCGACATATCTCCGCGCAGCACGTTAATGAACTGCGGCAGTTCGTCGAGGCTCGTCTTGCGGAGAATCGCGCCGATCCGCGTGATGCGCGGGTCGTTGGTCATCTTGTAAACCGGCTTCGTTCCGCCTTCCGCGCGGCCATCGTGATCGCCCTTGATGACGCGCTTCATGAACTCCTGATGGATCTTGCGGTCGTTGTTCGCATACATCGAGCGGAATTTAAGGAAGGTGAAGGTCTTGCCGAATTGGCCGAGGCGGTCCTGCTTGAAAAGAATCGGCCCCTTGGAGCTGAGCTTGACCAGAAGCGCGACCGTGAAAAAGAGCGGCGACAACAGCAGCAGCGCCGCCGTACTGCCCACGATGTCGATTCCGCGCTTGGCGATGCGGCCGAATCTCTGCGCCTGGTTGCGGTTCACGAAATCGGGATACAGGGTCGGATTGCCGTGGGTGCTCTCCTGGTTCCACTCCTCGGGAAATACATGCATCGAAATGCTGATCTGGCTGAAGTTCTCCGGGCTGAGATTGTGGCGCAGGGTTTCGCTCACCCGGCTCATCATGGTGCCGAGGATGGATTCGCGGTCTTCGGCGCTGATGTCGGTAAACATCACGCCAATGATCGAATAGGTCTTGTACCAGCCGGTTACGTCCGTTTCCCGCGTAGCCAGCGATAAGGCCGAGAGGATCTTGCTTAAAACCTTCCCGCCTTTATCCGCGGGCAGACAATTGCCCCCATCCAGAAGCATGAGCAGGAACGGGTTCCCCGACCGCTCCGTCCGCTTCCGCTCCAGCGCAATCATGCGATGGAAGGGCTCTTCCCCCAGCACGCTGAAGGTTTGACCCACCATGGGGGTCATCCGTGGTGGCGTCAGGAATGCAGTGGATCGACTCAAGCTCACAACTTTCACAGCTTCTCTCCCTAGGTTTGCTGCAGCCACGCTCGACAGAAACGAGCGAGCCGCCGATTCGCTTTGAGGTTTGGCTAGCTTCGACAATTAAAAGACGGGGAGTCCAGGGAGAGGGACGGTTCTGCACAATCCTCGATGGGACGGCTAAGGTCTGGGCCGCCGAGGTCTGCGTCTGGCTGTGCTTCCTGATCGGGGGGGCGGGATTGCACCGGGATAGCCGACCAAGCCCGGTTCCGATGCTGGGCGTTCTGATACTTAGCCTTACTTTCGCTTGGAGTGCCGCCGAGCTCAAACTCCCGATGGATGCTGGCCAGCGCCATTGTCATGTCTTTCCTGGCCACGACGAAAGTAAGGGAGCACTCCGAGGAGCCTTGACTGATGGCAACGATATTCACGTTCTCCCGGCCCAGGGCGGCGAAACTACGGCCGGCGATTCCCGGAATAGAGTTCAGCTTCTGACCGACAACCGTGACGATGCCGGCGTTTTCGTCGACAGCAATGTGTTCGCCAGACCCGGTGTCAAGGTCATGGGCAAATTCATGGCGCAGGGCTTCCACCGTTTTCCTGGCGACTGCCGATGTGACAACCAGGCACAAGCCGTTTTGAGAGGAGGCCTGCGAGATCAGGAGCACATCGGCGCGAACCGATGCGGCGGCTCGCAGGGTACGTAAAAGAACATCGTGCACTCCGGCCAGGCCCGCTCCACGCAGGCTGAGCAATGCCACATCGCTGATCGCAGTGAGAGCAATCACTCCCGCAGGGCTGCGACCTGCAACGCTGCCCGGGCCTTCGGGCGTGATCTTGGTTCCCGGCCGTTCCGGCGCAAAAGTATTGCGAATCCAGAGAGGAATGCCGCGCTGCGCTATGGCATGCAGGGTCTTCGGATGCAGCACCTTGGCGCCAAAGTAAGCCAGTTCTGCCGCCTCGCGATAGGAAACTTCGGCGATGGTGCGGGCTCCCGGCACCAGGCGCGGGTCAGCCGTCTGCAGCCCGTCCACATCGGTCCAAATGATGACTTCGTCGGCGCCGAGAGCCGCACCCAGAATCGTCGCGGAACAATCGGAACCACCGCGGCCCAGCGTGGTGAGGACGCCATCGGCAGTGGCGCCGATGAAACCGGTGACTACCGGAACGATGCCCCGCTGCAAGAGCGGGCGCAGGCGCTCCTCGCACCGGCGCCGCGTCAGGTCCATGCAGGGATCGGCATTGCCATGGCAACCGTCGGTGACCACAAGTTCCGTGGCTTCGATCGCCACGCTGGCTACCCCGCATTCGGCAAGCGCGCCCGCGAGCAGCAGGATGGAAAGGCGTTCACCCAGGCTCGATATCGCATCCCGGCTTCGCGGCGTCAGCTCGCGCAAAAGGGCGGTGCCTTCACACAAGCGGTCGCCTTCCTCAAGGAGCGCTTCGATCTTAGCGGCAATCCGGCTCCGCTCCGCCTCCGAATGAATCAACCCATCAGCGGCGCTGTAGTGCTGCCGGCGGAGATCTTCGAAGATTGCCGAAACTTGTTGGCGGTCTCCCAGCTCCGCACGGCTGGCGGCCGCGACCAACAGGTTGGTCACGCCGCTCATGGCAGAGACGACCACGACTACGTCGTCGCACCCCTCCGAGGCGCTGCGGACGATCGAAACCACGCGCTCCACACAGGAGGCATCGCCCACCGATGTCCCGCCGAATTTCATGATCGCGAGCGGCCTCTTCGCCGCGCCGCGGGAGTGGCCGTGCAGCGCGCGATGCGGATGAGGGTGCTCAGAAAAAAATTCTGAGGCCTTGCCCGGCAACCCAGCCCGCTGCGCCAGATTCTTTGCTGGAATGGTCATAGGCGTGGCAGGCGCACCGGCGAGAAAGCCCGGACCGGCTCCGGTTGCGAACGGCCGACTCGCGGTTTGCGGCGGAGGCGAAGGCAGGCCTGCAGCAGCTCCGGCTCTTCCCAGGGAACATCGTGGTAAGCCGACCGTAGAAACGGACTCTCCGGATCCCGCATCCACTCCTGCGGGAAGAGCGCGATGGTGTCGTTTTCGGTGACCTTTGGGGCCGCCTGCACGGCGTGTCCTGATACGGCGGCATACAACGCCGCGGGAAGGTCGCGGCCGGGGCCGAGCCTCAGGTGTCCCACCTGAGTCGCGCGCGGATTGATTTCAATGAGGTACGCATTTCCGGTGTGCGACTCCACCATGAAGTCGAAGCCGTGCAGACCAGAAAGGCCAAGCCGACCAACCATCTCCTGGCTGGCGGCCGACATTTCAGAGTTCTCGACCACTCGCACCACGCTCGAGGGTCCGGCGGAATCACGCTTGTGGACCACTTCGAAATGAAGGCTGGCCAGCACGCGTCCTTTCCAGCACGCGACCGCGCTGGTGGCTTCGCGGCCAGCCACAAATTCCTGGGCGTTTACCACCGAACGGCGGCGCAGCAGAGAGGGCCACAGCAGCGTCTTGTCCCGGTCTACCACGGCCCGTTTCACCGCCCGCCTAAAAAGCGGCGGAGCTGCGAGCGAGCGGAAGGCCCGTTCAGCCTCGTCCAACGTCCGGACGATCCTTACGCCGTCTCCACCGGAGGTGCCGTTTGCCTTCAAGACCGTCGGAAGCCCTACTCGCGCAATCCATTTCTTGAGCGCAGCGGCGTCGTCGATCACCTCGGTCTTCGGAACACGAACGCCGGCTGCCTCGGCGAGTCCCATAAACGCCGTACGTGCGTATACCGTGGGGAAGCTTTCCGCGGTGCCCAGCGAACGCTCAATCAGCTGGCCTAGCTCGCCTTGGCTTCCTTCCCGCTGATGAAGGCGTTGCAGATGAAAGGTCGAGAGGTCGTCGCCGGGGACGATTAGATCCGGCTCCGCAGCGGCGATGGCATGCGCAAAACTGGTTAGCGGCGCCAATCCGCGGTAGGCATACGCCTGCCGCAGAGCTTTAATCTTGCCGAGCGGATGCCGGGCGGGACAGACCGCATCCACGACGAAACCCGCCTGGGACAGGGCCATCGCCAGACGAGCGGTTGGAACCCAGCGGGACGTCGTGGCAATCAAAGCCTTTGGCTTCACTTTTATACTAACCTCCCCGCCACGTCGCGCACGGCGACAGCTGAGTACGCCGGCGGATTGTTCGAGAGCGCCGCCACCCGTTCCTCGCCATCTTCCGGAAAGAGATGGAAGGAGATGGTGACCTGATTGAACTGCCGCGAACTCAGACGGCGACGCAGAGCGTCGCTGACGCGCTCCATGACGGTTGCCACTACCGAGGTTCCTTCCTCCACCGCGATCTCCGTAAACAGCACGCCCACCACACAATCATCCTTGTACCAGCCGGTGATGTCGGTCTCCCGCGTGGTGGCCGCCATAGCGGACATGATCTTTCCCAGCGTTTCGCTATTTCTTCCGGTGGGAAACGGGGTCTCCATTTCAATCAGCATGAGCAGCGCGGGCTTGCGCGAGCGTTCCGCCCGCTTGCGCTCGTGCCAGATGAGCCGCAGAAAGCTTTCTTCCCGCAAGGCCGCGCACGCTGGGACAGGCACCGGTCCCGCCGGACGCGGGCTTAAATGCAAACTCTTATGGGAGCGACGTATGTTCATGATTCCCTCCACCTGCTCCGCACCGATGAGGGCGCTCACAGGGAATAGCGAACTGCCGGGTAAAAGTGTGGGGGATATGCTGAACTAAAAGGCGTCAGCCCGCCTGCCTACAATCGCTTACTTTTTTCGTGCGGGGGATTCAAGGGAGGATGCCGCCGGACCGTACCGCTGATAATAATCGCTGTGAGCCGCGTCTGTTGAGCCATTTACCAGCGCTCCCAGGAGCTTCGAAGTTTCAAGCGCTTCGAGGCCGCGTTGAAGTTGTTCTTTCTCGGTGACGCTTTTTCGCGTCACCAGCAGGATTCCGTCGGCCAGCCGGGCCCACATGCTGGTGTCGGCCAGCGGCAGCACCGGCGGAGAATCGATGACAATCCATTCGAACCAGGCACTTAACTGCTCCATGAGAGGCGAAAGTTTCCCCGACTGCATCAACTCCAGCGGATTTTCGGGTGCGCTGCCTGCCGGCAATACCCAAAGACCAAGAGCCTCGAGCCGGTACACGTTCATGCTCTCGGTTTCGCCGCGGAGCCATTCGCTAAGCCCCGGAACTTTGCCCAATCCGAACTTCTCGCTAACCGTTGGCCGGCGCAGATCGCCCTCGAGCAGCAGCGTCTTCTGCTGCTTCCTTCTGGCCAGGGTGCATGCCAGGTTGGCTGCGACTGTGCTCTTGCCTTCCTGAGGGATAGTGCTGGTAATCAGAACCTTCTTCAGCGGCCGGGCTTGCCGGAGCTGCCGCAGGCGCACCGCCAGGAAGCGGAACTTCTCCGCGCCCAGACTTTCCTGCTCCCCGACCGACACCAGGCGGCTATTGGGAAGTATGGAAACCGGCAACGAACGAAACTGTTCCAAGGCATTCGAGTCGTCCGGGCGATCGACAACGGCCGCACCAGCCCCCCGCCTCTTGCGCTCGGCACCCTGGAACTCCGCAACCTGCCGCTCGGCAATCTCGAGCAGTTCGGTTGCGACGGAGTAGGTGGATGGCTCCGCGAGGGAGGTGTCGCTTCCCGCGCGTTCAGCTTGCGATCTTTGCAGTGCATCAAATATTTGGCTCATAAGAAGTGGCTCAATCGGCAGCTCAGATTCAGTCGTTCGAACTATGGGCGGCCAGCGCTTCCTCGCGCGCCTGTTCGCCCTGTAGCCGGGTATAGATTTCGAGCAGCGTCTGCGCTGCCTTTCGCACATCCAGTTCGCCCGACGCGTTCGCTTTTTCGAGCGGCGAGGTCTGCACCCCGAGGCGGAAGTCGCTCGCGATGCCATCGATGATGTCTGGGGTCACGCTGCTTGCCTGCCGCGCGTACGCCGCAATCAACGCGTTCTCGCAGATGGTGTTGATCAGCCGCGGAGTTCCCCGCGAATGGCGGTGCACTGCGGCCACCGTCTCCGCCGGAAACAACGCAGACGGGGCCGGGCTCCCTGCCAGCTCCAGCCGGCGCTCGATATAGCCCCTGGTTTCACTCAGATTCAGCGACGCCAGATGAGAACGCAGCGCGATTCTCTGTTTCAGCTGCCGCAAATCGACGGAGTCGAGTTTCTCGTCCAGTTCGGGCTGCCCGACCAGAAGAATCTGCAACAGCTTCTCGTCGGCCGTCTCCAGATTCGTCAGCAGCCGGATTTCTTCAAGAATGTCAGTCGACAAATGATGCGCCTCGTCGACCACCAGCACCGTTGTCAGTTTTCTCTCGCCGCGCGAGACCACGTAGCTTGCGAGCTGCAGCAGAAGCTCGCTCTTATTCTTGCCCGCAGCCGGCAATCCCAGATCGCCTGCAATATATTGCAGGAACTCCACCGGCGTAAGCCGTCCGTTGAAAACGTAGGCGTACTTGACGTCATCGCTCTGCTTCAAGGATTGCAGCAGGCAGCGCAGCAAGAGAGTCTTGCCGGTTCCCACTTCTCCGGTCAGAACGACGAAACCTTTGTGCCGCCGGACCCCGTAATACAGAGCGGCCAGAGCTTCGTTGTGTCTCCGTGTCGGAAACAGAAACGACGGGTCGGGAGTGATTTCGAAGGGATTCCGTTGCAACTTGTAAAAAGCTTTGTACATGAGAAAATCGCTAGCCGCGCAAGAAGCTGAAAGCCGACCCCAGCAGAATCGCTACCGACACAAAAACTGCCGCCGCCCACCCCAACCACAAGCGCCGCCTCTCCGCCAGTTCGTCGGCCGCCGCGGTCAGAGCGGGAATTTCCGAAATTACCGCAACCGGCAGCAGCTTCTGCAGTTCTTTTTCGTCGTAGATCCGGTCATCCAGCACTTCGAACGCTCCCGCCACAACCGCGCCCAACCCCAATCCTAAGGCCAGTCCAATGGCACAGAACTTCAAGTGGTTGGGGAAGTCGGGCTTCAGCGGCAGACTGGGGGGATCGATGATGCGGAAACGCTCCCCCTGCTGCAGCAGTTCCATGCTGGTCGCCATGGCCGACTCGTTCTTCTTTTTCAAAAGGTCGTCGTAGTTGGCTTTCGATTGATCGTATCCCCGGGTCAGATCGGAGAGCTGCTGTTCGCGCACCGGTTCCTGGTTCAAGCGCGCCTGGTAGTCGGCAACCTTGGCCTGCAGCGCCGCGATCCCGCGCTCGCGGTTGGCGATCTCGGCGCGGTTGGCCTGAATCTGGCCCTGCAACTGTACCGTCGGCGACGATGGATCCCCGAGGTCGGCGTCAGCGGTCGCGTTTGCAGCATCGGGGTCGGCCTGGGCGGCCGAGGTTTTGGCCTTCAGGCTGGCCACCATCTGGTCCCTCATCTTTTCCGTCTTGGCGATCTGCTCCTTCACGTTGCGCACGTCCGGATAGCGGTCGGTGTAGTGCGAACTCAGATCGGCCAGCTGGGCTCGGAGCTTGCTCAGTTCTTCGTCCAGCGCGGGCAAGCCGGCCGGCGCTCCACCCTCGGTCCTCGGCGAGGACTGCAGCGCCCGATATTGACTGATCAGCGTTTCCAGATACACGCGCTGCTGCTTCGCCGTGTTGAGCGCATCCTCTTCCGTTTGCAGCTGGGACTGCATTCCAGCCAGAATCTGCAGGTTGCTCGCCACCTGGGTGGGAAGCTCCCCTACATGTTGCCCTTTGAACTCGCGAATCTTTTCTTCCTGGTCCGACAAAGCCTTCCGGGCCGTCTCCAATTGGCCCTCGAGGAAGTTGGTGGTGTCTTCCGACTGCTGCTGGCGCACTTCCAGGTTCTCGCTGATGAACAGGTTGGTAAGCTCGCTGGTCACCTGCTGCGCCAGGCGGGGATTCTGCGAGGAGTAGGAGACGTTAAAGGAGCTGACTCGGCCCTCGCCGTCGCGCACCAGTTCGATGTCGCCGATGTCCTTGCGCATGCGCTCGACTTTGTCGTCTGCGGTGTGCGAATCGGCGTACAGGTTCAGCTGGTCGATAATGTGCAACAGCCGCGTGCGGCTGAGAATCTGTTGCGTGATGCTGCGCAGCCGGTCCTGCAGATCGTCATTCACGTTGGGGGTGACGTAGTCCTTGGGCATCGTAGGCTGCTCCACCAGAATCAGCGTGCTCGAGCGATAGCGCGAGGGCAGAAACCAGCTGGCGCCCCACACGGCAAGCCATCCCAGAAGCAGAGGCATTAGGAACTGCATGTGACGGCGGCGCACGATCCCCAGGTAATGCGAGAGATCGAAGCTGCCCGGATTATTTTCTTCGAGATCTTCAGCCATGATGATTTCCTAAAAACCTTTTTCGTTTTATCTTCCCAACGGTCTGGAAAACTGATAAGTGATGGAGACCCACTCCCGGTTCGTATCCGGATCTGCCGCAAAGAAGCTGTAGTCCTGGTGCAGGCGGGTGTATCCGGCCTGCAGCTTCACGTGTTCTCCCACCTGCCGCTGCAGCCCGGCACTCCCGGAAATGGAATGGCCGCCCAGCGAGGCCACGGAGAGAACACCGTTATTGGCATAGCCTCCGGTCAGCGCGGCGCTGAATCGGCGCGTGATCTGCTGCCGCAGGGACGCCGTGGCGCTGTCCAGTTCCACCGCCCCAATCAATCCACCACCGCTGCTCACAACGTGCGAATAACTGACTGCAACGCTCGTATGCTGGGCCTGCCAGCTCAAGCTTGCGCCCGCTGCCGGGGACCAGGCCCGCGAACCGGGCAGAGAAGGGGACGTTGCTCCCGTGTATTGCGGACCCTCGCTGTAGTATTGCGGACCGCCAAACAAGGAAAACGAAAATCTGATCGAGGGATAAAATGTATAAAAAAGAAAAGCGCCATTGGTCTGGGTCTGGTTGGTGGTCGCTGCCGGATAAGAGAGTAACTCCTGATATTGATAGATCACGCCGAAATAGTGCTGCTGCGAGATGCGGAAACTATAGAAGGCGGAGCCTCCGCGCGCAGCCGCGTCGTAGAGCCCCGGCACCTCGGCCGGGTCGGGGTAATGCAGATTGCTGAAGGTTCCGCTCGCTCCAATCATCGAGTCCGCGCTGAATTGATAGGTAATTCCCGCACTGCCGGTGTTGTTAAGCCGGTCCGCCAGGGGAGCAATCACAGAATCGTTCGCCCCCACAGTCGATCCGGAAACTGCGCCAGCCAGGCCCTGCTCGGGCTGGTTGAATATGTCAGACGATTTTTGAAACGAATCGTGCAGGCTGACCGTAACATGCGGGCTCAGCCGGTAGTCGAAGGCCAGCGACAAATTCTGATCGGCCTCGTTGAATACGCTATTGCGCTGGTAGAACGTAAACCCCGGAGCGTAGGTTAATACGGTATGCGCGCGCGAGGTGGTTTCATCGAGCGCGATCGTCGGCCATACCGAATAGCTGATGTCGCTCACCGGAGTAGCGCTCGCTCCCGGCAGAACGTTATCGGAGTAGGCGGTGTTGAAGGTGACACCGCCGCGCAGATAGTTGGCGCGCTCCTCGGAGGTCAAAGACAGTGGATAGGTTTGGCCGCTCACCGGCGGAGGAGTCAGCATCCGGCCGGCATCGTCCTTGGCGGGGATATCGCCCATCGGACCGGCCACGGCGGGAGCCGGAGTGGCGGATTGCCCTCCATCCTGCGACCAGGCGGGCACCCCAGCCAGCAGGAGCGCTCCCAGAAAGAATGTAGCGAAGACTCTCATATTGACGAAATCTCGGTTAACGAAATCACAGTTACGAAATCAGGCAAACCAGATAGTGCTTACGGGACGATAATCGTGTCGCCGGGCTGAAGCTTGACGTTCTGCGACATGTTCTTCCCTTGAATCACATCTTTATAGTTGAACGGGATGCGGGACTCCCCACTCGCGCCTTGGCGGAGAACGTATACCGACTTCTTCTTCGCGAAGTCGCGAAAGCCCCCGGCCAGCGCAAGGGCGTCGAGAACGGTGGGCGAATTGGCAATGACGTACGATCCCGGGCGCTCCACCTGTCCCAGAATATTGAATTTCTGGCTGTTGACCTGCTGCACGATCACCGTAACTTCGGGCTCCGAGATGTAATTCTTCAATCGGCCGGCGATGTCCGATTCCAGGCGCAACGGAGTCAGGCCCGCTGCCTGTAGTTCCCCGACCAGCGGCAACGAGATCTTCCCATCCGACCGGACCGGAATCGAGCGCGAGATATCCGGCTCCTTCCACACGTTGATGGCCAGCACGTCGTCATTGCCGATCACGAAGCTGTTGTCATGCGGTTTCGCGGCCGCGATGTCAGCTTCGTGGGTCGAACTCGGGCCGGTCAATGCATTGGCGGCGCTGTTGCGCGCCACGGTTTGGGCGCAGAGCGCACCGGAAAAAAGTGTTGCCGCCAAGAGCGCCGCTAATCTTCCAGTCTTTGAGCTGCGAGAAATCATCACGCTACGAGAAATCCTTGTCATAACTGCTCCTTCGCGATGGGCTCCGGATTCATTCCGGGCAATCGCCTTCAACTTGCCTTTCCGTTGTTCTTGACCTCGCCGCCAAACACCGCGAAATCGTCGTCGATCGGCAGCGGAGACAGCAAGGGCTCAGGGGCACGCATGTGGTATTGCTCGATCTTGTACAGCAAGGTGCGATAACTGACGCGAAGCAGGCGCGCGGCCGCCTTGCGGTTCCAGCCGGTTCTCTTCAACGCGGCTGCGATGGCGTTCTGTTCCGCTTCCGACTTGATGCCCTGAATCAGGGATCGCAGCGATTCGGGATTGGCGCCACTCTGCGCCGGTTCCCTCTCGTCTTTTTCCCACGGAACCGCCGCCAATCGCTGCGGCGCCTCGCAGCGGCCATCCGTGGTTTCTGGCGAATCAGGGCTCATTTCCCCGATGGTCGTCGTGTTGCCTCCCGCGACCAGGTAGCGCTTCACAAACGTTTCCATTTCTTTTAAATTCCCCGGCCAGGAGTAATGCTGGCAGGAGTCGAGCATCGCGGAGGAGAATCCCCGCGCAGCCAGGCCATAGTGCCTGGCCAGTTTGTGCATGAAGTAGCGCAGCAGGATGGCAATCTCGTCCTTGCGCTGCCGCAGCGGAGGCACCTGCACGGTGAAAGCGCTCAGGCGATAATACAAGTCCTCCCGCAACTGCTTTTCGGCAATTGCCCGCTCCAGGCTCACGCTGCTGGAGGCAATGATACGAACCTCGGCGGCAACGGCATCGATGGCACCGGGACTGCGAAACTCGTTGCCGGCGTAGTGCGTGCCGGGATGATGAGAACTGGCATGATGCGAGCCGTGATTCTGCGGCGCCTGGTTCTGCAATACCTGCAGAAGCCGCGATTGCAGCCTTAGAGGCATGGCCGCAATTTCGTTTAGATAGATCGTGCCCTTTTCGCCCGCCGCGAAGCGTCCGAGGCTGGTGTGGCCGTTGCCGAAGGAAGAGCGCTCGTCGCCAAATAATTCGCTCGCCAGCAAGGCTTCCGGCATCTCGGCACAATTCACTCGCAGGAGCTTGAAACCGGACCGGACAGAGAGCTTGTGAATCAGGCTGGCAACCGCGCATTTGCCGCTTCCACTCTCTCCCAGAATAAGCACCGGCACATCGGTCTGCGCCAGCAGCGCCGCCTGGGCGCGCAGCTTCTGCATAATCAGGCTCGCGCTGACGAAGAACGCATCCAGCCCGAGTTGCTCGACATTGCCGCTGACCATGTCGCGGATCGTCTCCGCATCACCCGCCGTTAGCCCAACATGTCGGCGAATCACGGACTTGAGTTGCCCTTCGTCGAAGGGCCGGACTAATATCTCCCCGGCGCCAAGGCGAATTGCTTCCTTTCCTGTGGCGGCATCGTCCGGGTAGCAAAGCACCACCACAGGAAGATCGGCTCGCAGCCGGCGAAGCCAGCGCAGGAGGTGCAAGCTGTCGGTATCGCCTCGCGGAATATCCAGCAAGAGCACGTCGGGCGCTGCGCCCGATTGCACCCGCTCCATGGCGTCCCAACCGCTGTCCGCTGTATCGAGACTCCAGGACTTGGACTCATCCATTGACCACAGCAAACGAAGAACGGTCGGTTCCCGGCTGACCACCAGCAAGCGAATTGTTTGGTTTCGGTTTTCCGTCAAGGTTGATCTTTCTCTGACTTGATCTTTCCCGGCCGAGATAGTCCCAGATCCCGGGACGCCCCGAACAGCTTCAGACTGGCTCGACTTCGTATCCTTCGACGCGGACCGCGAGCGATCGCTGGATCGCATCCACGGAAATCACCAGAGTGCGGTCTCCGTTGCGCGAGACCAATATGCCTTCGACACCGTCGAGGGCTCCGCTGCGGATTCGCACCCGTTGGCCGATCTTGAGGAACGGGTGACAAGACCAGGGCATCTGGCCTTCGACCACGTTGCGGACCGCGGCCATCTGCTCCTCCGGGATGGGTGCGCCCTCGCCCTTGGAACCGACGAGCCCGAAAACTCCATCTACCCGGAGGACGCGCAAGCGATCCGTCCGGTTCGGCACAAACTTGGCGAAGACGTAACAGCTGAATAGCGGGACCTCCACGGATTTCTTGCGATCACTCCAGCGGTGCACCTCGGTGACGAGGGGCAGAAAGGTCGTCACGCCTTTCTCCTCCAGCCGTTGCGCCACAATCTTTTCGTGACGGGACCGCGTTTGCAGCCCATACCAGTTTTCAACGTCCGGTGCGACCGCGGGAACAGGCTCCGCAAATTCCCAAGACACGCTGCTGATGGCCATAGCTTCGCCCTCTAAGTCACTAGTTAAAGTGACCCCAAAATGAATTCAGTTATGGTTGTCGAGATCTCAACGTTGAGATCCAGGGGGAATCACTGTATTGGGCAGGAAATCGGGGGGATTACAGATCTCCTGCTTAACTCGATCGCGCCTTACAAAGCGTTCCGGTGTTTAATTCAAACGCTCACTTCAACATTAAGTTTCGATGTTCAATACCGCGACTTCCGTTTCCGGGTCACTCTGTTCAAAGCAAATTGAGGGCCAAAATTTGTGCGGCACATAATTACAACTACACTAGTAGAGATAGTGGCTTTTAACACTGATCTCTTGCGAGCTTTCGTGCCTCGGCATTCTTGCCCGGCCTGCCACAAAATTTGCCTTGGAACCATCGGGCGGGGGAGAACCGCTGTCAGCATCGATCGCCGACATGCCCTGATAGACCTGATCCTACATGGGATTGCAGCTCTTTGCAAGGGGACTAACCCCAAAGTGCGAATCAACCTCAATGCCGAAGAGATTTTCACACTCAGCGTAAGCGTTGGTTCTCTCCATGCGCAGGCTGGCCCGGTTGGGTATGAAGGAGGAAACGGCCGCTACAAGTCCGAAACTCCCGATCAAGTTATTGATTACAATACCATTTATCATCGCTCCGGGAATTAGAGCAGGTTACCGGCCTGCACATCTGTAGTTGCGGCCATCCCCGTCGATTCGCAAACCCCGATTATGCAACTCCTGTGCAAGGATTTGCACTTAATGTCCAGAAGTTGCGACTTTGGGGACGACCCAAGCGACTATATGCAACTTGGGCCATGCAATCCTCCCTGTCTCGGAGTCCGAACGACTTTCGAGTTCAACCTCGAGCTCTTCAAATCGAGAAACACAAAAGGTCGTCGGCAAAGAAAAAAGCGTGCCGGAGGTCCGGCACGCCATAACAGCTAAGACCGATCTGGGCTCGGTTGCCTTCCCAGATAGAGACTTTCCTACGTTCTAATTGGCGCTGGCAGGCCTATTCTGCGCCTGCGAACGCATGAATAAACCACCAGCGCAACAAAAGCCGCCCATCAGCAGGTACATCCAGGCTGATCCGCCCTCGGGCACTGAAGTCGCGCAGCCGCCACCACCGCCATTCCAGCCGCTGCTCTCCCATCCTCTCGGGCCGCCCTGATTGCTACAGCCGTTGCCGCCATTACCATTATTGCCATTATTACCGTTGTTACTACCGTGCCCATAGACCACTGCAGGCGCGATACTCAGGGCCCAGAAACTAGCGATCGCGTGATTCGAGAGGCTAACCCCAGCCTTCTGCGTTCCCTTACTAGTCGTGCCTTGACCGAAAGCGCAAGGTGCACAACTCAAAACCGCCGCAAAAACCATCCACGCCGAAACTCGGGCTACCGATTTCATCGTTACTTCTCCTTTTATGATTCTGGATAACAGGATGGGGGAGGGCTAACCGAAGTCTCTCGTGGGCGCCCGTCAGAACTGACGTCGCGACACGTTCCATTCAGTCTAGCGCGATGCGCGGGACTGTCAAGACTGATAATTCTTGCGACCCCCATCGCAGTCCATTGCAACGCCGGATAAACACCTTTCCTATCAATGGAATGCGGAGATGACGCAGGTAGCACCCCGCCGAAAAACCCGGCGAGCAGGTCTTTGCACCCACCGGAACCCTCGAGAGGGGGCGATCATGAGGGCAAAATCAGCGGTCGATGCTGCAGCAGATGTCCTGCTTATGGAGCAGGTATCACAACCGAGATCGGGGTGGAAGGTTCGCTCTCTTCATTGCTCGAGTTCACGGCTGTGGTCTCGTAATAATAGGTCTGACCGTCCGCGACGGAAGTATCGACATAGGTGGTTGTGGCGTTTAGGCCGCTGTTGATTTGAGTGAAGCTCCCGGTCGTTCCCGTCCGGCGATAAATGTTATAACCGACGATGTTCGGAGATGTGCTCGCGGTCCACGAGAGGCTTACCGTGTGGACGGGCGCCGCCATTCCCGTGCCAGTCACGGTTGCAGGCGTTGGTGAATTCGAGGCGTTGCTCGTAAATGAAGCGCTCACCGAGGCCACGCCGCTCGCCTGGGGCGTGAAAGTTACTGTAAAGTTCGCGCTCTGCCCGGCAGGGATGGTTACAGGCAAGCCGCTGATTACGAATTCAGCGCTGCCCACACTGACCGAGGAGACGGTGACGCTTGCCCCAGCCGCATTCAGAGTCCCGGTTTGAGTTCCACTCGTACCGACCGTGACGTTCCCGACGTTGATAGTTGTCGGACTCACGCTCAACTGGCCTTGAGTCTGCCCCGTCGCCGTCCCACTCAACGCAACGCTCAAGTTGGGGTTGGAGGCGTTCGAACTGATCGCCACGCCTCCGCTAAAATTACCCGCCGATTGGGGCGCAAAGGTTACGCTGAAGGACGCACTCTGCCCCGGCGTCAAGGTCGCCGGCAGGCTCAGTCCGGTCACGCTGAAGCCGGTTCCCGTAGCTGTCGCCTGAGAAATTGTCGCGTTCACTCCTCCGGTATTCTTCACAGTTTCAGTTTGCGTCTGGTTCTGGCCGGCCTGGACGCTCGTAAATGTGATGCTCGCAGGCGTTGCGGACAAAGTGGCCGGCGTAACTCCGGTTCCTGAGAGAGCGAAATTCACTACCGTGCTGGAGCCGCTGATGCTAAGCGAAAGGCTTCCACTCTCCGCTCCGGCGGATGTTGGAGCGAAAGCAACTCCGAATGTTGTGCTTTGGTTCGGCGCCAGAATGAGCGGCAGGCTCAACCCCGTATAGCTGAACCCGGCACCGGTGACCGTCGCCTGGGAGATGGTGATACTCTCGCCCCCTATGTTTTTCAGAGTCTCGGTCTGACTTTGGCTCGTGGCAACGAGCACGTTGCCAAAACTGAAGCTGGTCGGGTTTCCGCTGAGACTTCCCGCCGCGACGGCCGTCCCGGCAACGGCAATGTTCAACGAGGTGCTAGATCCATCGTCGGTGAGTGCGAGGTTGCCGCTGACGCTGCCAATCGACTGAGGACTGAAGACAACGCTGAAGGTTGCGCTCTGTCCTGCCGCCAGAACCAGGGGAAGGCTTAATCCGGTCGTGCTGATGCCGTCGCCTGTGACAGCTGCGTCTGAGATGGTGAGATTGGATCCGCCCGTATTGGTCAACGTTTCGACGAGCGTTTGACTGGTGCCAACCTCTACATTGCCAAAGCTTAGGCTGGTGGGCGCGGCGGTCAGAACGCCCGGATTCTGCGAACCTTGATTTTGCGAACTGGATTTACCCGTGCTCAATCCCTGGCACCCGAGCATCGTGCCCAGAGCCAGCGCGATGGCGAGCGCATTCCAACGAGCGGGGAGGTGGCGCATAAGCAATTGAAATTACGCCTGCTTTTGTCTGCTCCTCGTAACCGGTTTAGTGTGCCTTTAGGAGGACATCTCATGAAGGTCTCGAAAGGACATGTTGGGTAGAGGCGAAAGGCCCTAAAGGAAGGGTGGTCGCCTAGGGTGTAAGGTGGAATTTGCGTTCTAGAATCAACTCTCAGGAAGCCACTTGCATTCACCTGTGGAATCGTGCCGGACACTCGCAAGGAAAATCCGAGGCCAGATTGAATCGTATTGTCAGCGTGAAATCACAACCGAAGGTCGACGTTCTGTTCGGCGATGGTGCCGACAACCTCCGCGCCCGGATCATCGGCATATACGGCCTTTTGTTGGTGTTCAACTGCGGCGCTTGGATCTGGGCGAGCCTCGCCTTCCGCCACTATCCCGTGCTCCTGGGAACAGCGCTTCTCGCCTATAGCTTTGGCTTGCGTCATGCCGTGGATGCGGATCACATTGCAGCCATCGACAATGTAACTCGCAAATTAATGCAAGAGGGCAAGCGCCCGGTCGCGGTTGGTTTCATGTTCTCGCTGGGACATTCGACCGTCGTTATCGTGGGTTCCGCGGCGATTGCAGGAGCTGCCCTGACTCTGCAACATCGCATGGATGCCTTCAGAAACGTGGCAGGCGTGATCGGCACCCTGGTTTCAGCATTTTTTCTATTCTCGATTGCCCTGGTGAATCTGATCGTTCTGCGATCGGTTTACCGTACATTCGTCCGCGTCCGCCACGGTGAACCATATGTCGACGAGGATCTCGACCTGCTGCTAAGCGGTCGAGGCATTCTTGCGCGAATATTTCGTCCCATGTTCCGCATGATCACACGCAGTTGGCACATGTATCCGCTGGGCGTGTTGTTCGGTCTGGGTTTCGACACTGCGACTGAGATTGGAGTGCTCGGCATCTCCGCCGCCGAGGCGTCCAAAGGATTGTCGTTTGGGGCGATTCTCGTCTTCCCGGTACTCTTCGCCGCGGGGATGTCGCTGATTGACACGACGGACAACATCCTTATGTTAGGAGCCTACGGATGGGCCTTCGTCAAACCCATCCGCAAACTTTATTACAACATCACAATCACGAGCGTCTCCGTGATCGTCGCGCTTGTGGTCGGAGGCATCGAGGCTCTCGGCTTGCTCGCCGGTCATTTTCACATGAAGGGCTGGTTTTGGGATGGAGTGGCCAGGCTCAACGATAACTTTGGCACTCTCGGATATTTTATTGTGGGCCTTTTTGCATTGAGCTGGATTTTGTCGATTGCCGTCTACAAGTGGCGCCGCTTCGACGATCTCGAAACCAACGCCTGAAACCTTGCGTGGTTTGCCCAGCCTGGATCTCACGGCTTTGCCCCGCCCAGCACGAGATCACACAGACCGTCTACGAACTTGGGCGTCAACTTGTCATGCCTTATCAGGAATCGCATGTAGATGGGCCCGTATAGTGAATCGAGAAGCAAGTTCAGATCTATGTTTTTACGCAGTTCGCCGCGTGCAATCCCCCGGCGGAGAGTTGCATACGCCTCATGGCGGCGTGGCCAGAGGAAACGTTCGCGAAAAGCGGCGATGAGATCCTTGTCACTCTGCCCTCCGCCGAGAATCGCGGCGACAATCCGTCCCCGCCGGCCGCGAAATATCTTGATGAGCTGGCGCATTTGCTGGCTCATATCCGTCCGAACTGAGCCAGTATCAGGAAAGTGAAGTTTCCGGGAGGTGCTGCTGGCGAACGCATCTGCGATGAGCACTGCCTTGTTGGGCCACCAGCGGTAAACAGTTGCCTTGCCAACCCCGGCATGAGCGGCCACATCTTCGATGGTCAGCTCCGGAAAGCCACTCTTACTTAAAAGTTTCAAGGTGCTGCGCAAGATGGCCAATCGGGCCTCTTCACTGCGCGGCCGCCCCGGAGGCCGCCCGGAGTTCCCTCCGCCGCGTTTGCCATGAGCGGGAGACTTCTGGCGCATGGCCTACGGTATCATATAGTCCAAGGCATGGTTTAGAATCCAATACGACTAGTATCGAATCGAAAGTCCGAGTTCGCCGGGTGCGCTTCGCACTAGAGTCATGCACCTTCTTCACCCGAGCGTTGGAGTAGCGCCTAGCCGATGTGGATCGTTGCATTAGCTCTCAGACGTCCCTACACATTTGTTGTGATGGCGCTCGTCATTATTATTCTGTTCTTCGTTACCGTTTTCCGCACCCCCGTTGACATCTTTCCGAATATCGACATCCCAGTGGTGTCCGTGGTCTGGTTCTATACCGGCCTGTCGCCGCAGGAGATGGCTGACCGCATCGTGGCTAACTCGGAACGCGGCATCACCACCACGGTCAACGACATCGAGCACATGGAGTCTCAGTCTGTATATGGCCTGGGAGTCATTAAGATTTTTTTTCGTCCGGGCACGAACGTGCAAGGAGCCATCGCGCAGATCACCGCCATCGGTCAGACCACGGTGCGCAGCCTGCCGCCCGGCACTACGCCGCCACTGATCATCTCCTATAGCGCCTCCACTACACCCATCATCCAGCTTGGACTCAGCAGCAAGACCCTGCCTGAGCAGCAACTGTTCGATCTTGGTCAGAACTTTCTGCGAAACTTTTTGGCTACCGTACCGGGCGCGGCTACGCCTTATCCTTACGGCGGCAAGATTCGCCAGATTCAGGTGGACCTGGATTTGCCGAAGCTCCAGTCTTACGGGCTCTCGCCCAATGACATCGTCAATGCAGTCAACGCTCAGAACATCATCCTCCCGACCGGCACTATCAAGCTTGGTTCGCTGGAATACGACGTTGAGATGAACGGAACGCCGCAGACCATCGCACAACTGAATGACCTGCCGGTTAAGACGGTAAACGGTTCCACGCTTTACATGCGGGACGTCGCTCACGTACGCGACGGTTTCGCCCCGCAGACCAATATCGTGCGTCAGGATGGAAACCGCGGCGCGCTGATGTCGATCTACAAGAATGGCAACGCCTCTACGCTGCAGATTGTCGCGGGGATCAAGAATATTGTTGTGCAAGCGGCGCAAGCGTTGCCGCCAGAATTAAAGGTAACCTCGCTGTTTGACCAGTCTTTATTTGTGCGCGCCTCGATCAACGGCGTCGTACGCGAGGGCCTGATCGCAGCGGCTCTTACCGCTGTGATGATCCTCATCTTCCTGGGTGACTGGCGGCCCACGATTGTCATCTTGATTTCCATCCCGCTCTCCATCTTTGTTTCGATCATCATGCTGGGCGCTCTCGGCGAAACCATCAACATCATGACCCTCGGCGGGTTGGCGCTTGCCGTCGGCATTCTCGTGGATGACGCGACGGTTGAGATCGAAAATATCGAGCGCAACCTTGCCATGGGCAAGGAGATGAGGCAAGCTATTCTCGACGGCGCCCAACAGATTGCTGTTCCCGCCTTCGTCGCTACCCTCAGCATCTGTATCGTTTTCGTGCCCATGTTTTTCCTGACGGGCGTGGCAAAATTTCTTTTTGTCCCGCTGGCCGAGGCAGTGAGCTTCGCCATGCTGGCCAGCTACCTGCTTTCGCGAACCCTCATTCCTACGCTGGTTATGTTCATCATGCGCGGGCATGAGCATCGCGCCGAAGCACCCAAGTCGTTTCTGGGCCGATTTCAGCGCGGTTTCGAGCGCAAGTTTGAAGACTTCCGCCGCAGCTACGAGCAGCTTCTCGAAACTACGCTCGAACACCGCGGCGTTTTTGTGCTTTGCTTCCTGCTCTTCTGTGTGCTCTCACTTGGACTGTTTACGTTCCTCGGGCAGGATTTTTTTCCCCAAGTCGACGCCGGCCTGTTGCGCCTTCACGTGCGGGCGCGCCCCGGCTTGCGCGTGGAAGAAACCGCAAAACTCTGCGATGAAATTGAAGCCACCCTGCGCCAGGAAGTTCCGCCAGGTCAATTGCAGACCATTCTCGACAACATCGGCCTGCCCAATTCCGGCATCAACCAGTCCTACAGCTCGAATGGAACTATCGGAACCAGCGATGCCGAGATTCTGATCGCACTCGATCCCGAACATCATCCACCAACCGCAGGACTTATGCGGCATCTGCGTGAGGTGTTGCCGCGGCGTTTTCCGGGTGTCGAGTTTTTCTTCCAGCCCGCCGATATCGTCACTCAGATTCTGAACTTCGGCCTGCCCGCCCCCATCGATGTGCAGGTTGTCGGCACCGATATGGGAAGTAGTTATCAGATTGCGCAACAGATCGCCAACAAGATGCGCCACATCCCCGGCGCAGCCGATGTGCACGTGCAGCAGTTGCTTTCTCTTCCCACGCTGTATATGGATATCGATCGCACGCGAGTCACTCAGGTTGGGCTCACGGCGCGCGATGTGGCGACCAGTGTGCTGGTTTCGTTGAGCGGCAGCTTCCAAACGACACCAAATTTCTGGCTGAACCCGCAGAACGAAGTAACTTATCAGGTGGCGGTCCAGTCGCCGCAATACCGCATGACGGATATGCAAGACCTGATGTCCATACCTGTAACCTCGCAAACCGGAACGCAATTGCTCAGCAACCTGGCGCAGGTAACTCCCGTTGCACGGGCTGCAACGGTGAACCACTATAATGTGCAGCCGGTGATTGACGTTTACGCCAGCACGCAGGATCGCGATCTGGGCGCGGTCGCTGCCGACACCTATAAAGTGCTCAAGACATTCGACGGCCATTTGCCACGCGGCACTCACATCGTCGTGCGCGGGCAGGTCGCTACCATGCGTTCGTCGTTTTTCGGGCTGGGCGTGGGACTGATTGGCGCGATCCTTCTGGTTTATTTGCTGATCGTCATCAACTTCCAGTCCTGGCTCGATCCGTTCATCATCATTGCCGCGCTGCCAGGCGCGCTGGCCGGAATCTGCTGGTTCCTGCTGCTGACTCGCACCACGTTGAGCGTGCCTTCGCTCACGGGCGCTGTGATGTGCATGGGAGTCGCTACAGCCAATTCAATTCTGATGGTAAGTTTCGCCCGCGAACAAATGGACGAGGGCGTTCCCGCGGTAAGAGCCGCAGTTGCGGCCGGATACACCCGCATCCGCCCGGTGCTGATGACGGCTCTGGCCATGATCATCGGAATGGTTCCGATGGCGCTGGGCTTTGGCGAAGGCGGCGAGCAGAACGCGCCTCTAGGCCGCGCTGTGATCGGCGGACTACTGTTTGCCACAGTGGCCACTTTGTTTTTTGTGCCAAGTGTCTTCGCAATCTTCCATAGCCGGCGGGAAGCCAGGCGAGCACGGCAGCAGCAGGCGTAGCGCGTACAGGAATGAGCTTTCGCAAGAATTGGAATCGAGCATGAACAAAGAAAACGAGACTCAACCAAAACCGGACGATCAAGATCAAGGTTCGCCTCAGCCGAACGAGAGCGAACAGCCTCATGCCTTGAGCGCTCAGGCCCAACGCGACGAGGAGATCGCCGCGATCCAGCAGCACTCCAAGCACCAGCCCCCAAGCATTCAGAAGCCGCCCGAGGTTCCTCCCGCGTCTCCCAAAAAAGCTCTGACCATCGTGGGCGTGCTGTTGCTTGTTCTGCTTATCGCCGGGGCGCTCACTCTGTGGAGCCACTCGAGCCACAACGAGGCTCTGGCCAAGGAGACCGAGCGCGAAACAATTCCCACCGTCGCCGTCGTTCACCCGCTCGCGGAAAAACCTGACGAAGATCTTGTGCTCCCCGGTTCCTTGCAAGCCTATGTGGAGTCTCCCATTTACGCCCGCACCAGTGGCTACCTGATTCGCTGGTATAAGGACATCGGCAGCCGGGTCGAGAAGGGCGAGTTGCTGGCAAAGATCGATACTCCTGAAGTCGATCAGGAACTGGATCAGACACGCGCAACCCGCCTACAGATCGTCGCGCAATTGGATCTGGCCAAAATCAGCGCAGAGCGCTGGGAGAACCTACGCAAGACCGATTCCGTTTCCGCCCAGGAGGCCGACCAGCAGACCAGCGGATATAAGCAGAGTCAGGCCAACCTCGCCGCAGCCGACGCCAATGTTCGGCGACTGGAGCAACTTGAGGGGTTCAAGAATATTTACGCTCCATTCAGCGGCGTGCTGACACGACGTACCGTTGATCCCGGCGCGCTCATCAATGCAGGCGCAGGCGCTGCCGGCGGACACGAACTATTCGATATTGCGCGGATCGATCCACTGCGGGTTTACACCAGCGTGCCCCAGGCCTACGCGCCCAATATAAAGGTTGGCGCCAAGGCCATTGTCACCCTGCAGGAGTTCCCCGGTCAGAAATTCACCGGCAAGGTAGTACGCACCGCAGAGGCCATTGATCCCGGGACGCGCACCTTGTTGACAGAAGTCGACGTACCGAACAAAGACGGCCGTCTATTGCCCGGTTCGTTCGGAGAAGTGCACTTTGCCGTCGGCTATGGCGTCGACAAGGTCACGGTTCCCGTGAACGCGATGTTATTTCGCGCACAAGGCCCGCAAGTCGCCGTCATCGGTCCGGACAACAAGGTGGAGTTGCGGCACATTAACATCGGTCGCGATTACGGCACTGCACTTGAGATCCTCGGCGGCATCTCAACCACCGACCAGATCGTCATCAACCCCTCAGATTCGCTGGAAGATGGACAGCAGGTAACCGTAGCCCAGCCCACGCCGAGCCAGCCGCAAGCCGGTCAATCTTCTCAGACCCAGCAGAAAGGCAACGCGCAGTGAAACCGGGCGCAATCTTGGCAGCCCTGGCGCTGCTCGGTTTCGCAACCGGATGCACCGTCGGTCCGCGTTACAGCCGGCCTTCGGCTCCGGTGCCTGCGCCGGATGCGTGGAAGACGCAGCCACCGTGGCAGCAAGCCGCACCCAAGGATGCGATCCCGAAGGGTGCGTGGTGGCAAGTGTTTCAGGATCCCGCACTCGACGCCTATGAGCAGCAATTGCTCCAGGCGAATCAATCTCTGATAGCTGCACGCGACCGTTTAGACCAGGCGCGCTCTTTGGCGCGCGTAGCCACGGCGGACATGT
>Ga0209380_10000157_pt1 | contig 44607 bp, 48 predicted proteins | sample HubBroMetageWFT6_FD_188347 | JGI IMG/M metagenome (GOLD analysis project Ga0209380, IMG submission 188347) | Warmed and freeze-thawed soil microbial communities from the Hubbard Brook experimental Forest, New Hampshire - Hubbard Brook CCASE Soil... | ecosystem: Environmental > Terrestrial >...
GCCAGCGCCGTTGGGTCGCGCGCCGCCGCCCGCTCCGGCACGACCGCGTTCTCCGTGATGGAATATTTCAACAGACACCAGAGGGCCCGTACCCCGTCCCGCCACTGTATCTTCTTGCCTTCCTCATAGGTGCGGCCCCAGTAACTGATGCCGACTTCGTAGATGCGGAGCCTGCGCTTGGCGATCTTCACCGTTATCTCCGGCTCGAAACCGAAGCGCTTTTCCTCAAGTGGAATTGATTGGATCACCTCGCGCCGGAAGGCTTTGTAGCATGTCTCCATGTCACTGAGATTGATGTCGGTGAGCGCATTGGAGAGCAGGGTTAGAATCCAGTTGCCAACCGAATGCCAGAAGTACAGCACGCGGTGGGGACGAGCGGAAAGGAAGCGCGAGCCGTAGACGACGTCGGCGCTGCCTTCAATCAGCGGCTCCAGCAGCACGGTGTACTCCGCCGGATTGTATTCGAGGTCGGCATCCTGAATGACAACGTAATCCCCGCTTGCTTCTTTGATGCCGCGGTGCAGCGCCGCTCCCTTTCCCATGTTCTTTGGCTGAAGCAGTATCCGAATCTGCGGACGCTCGGCCTGCAATTGCGCGAGAATCTCGCGTGAGCCGTCCGTGGATCCGTCATCCACGCAGATCAATTCAATGTCCAGCGGTACGGCGAGTACGCGATCGGCAACCTGGCGCAACGTGCCGCGTTCGTTGTACACCGGCATGATGACGGAAAGCTTCATTGTTCTGAAGGTAATGTAGAGGGGAAGTGTAGTGCAAATCCAAACCCTGGTTCTACCTTCGTATGGGGCTAAACAGTTTGGGCCGGGCAAGCGCCCGGCCCTTCGCAAAAGCGTGGAATCCTTCGCGAAAATGGCAATCTACGAGCGAACGAATCGGCGGAGCTGGTAGGTGCAGATACCGAATAATCCAATTCCCAACAGGTAAATCGAAGATGGTTCGGGGACGGCGGTGATGCTCTGGCCCAAGGTAATGTTAGCGAGGCCGATGCTGTTTCCCGGTCCGGAGAAAGTCACGGACTCGGCAGTGCCCGAAAAGTGCAGACCGGTATCGAACCAGAGGCAACCCGTCGGCGAACCCGAGCAGGAAGCGGAGAGCGTCATAGAAGCAAGCACGCTTCCTGTGCCGTTGAGGCCGCTCCAAACAGTCACGGTTTCATTCGCGAGTGAGGCATAGAAGAAATTGAGTCCGGAACTGAACCCATTCTCAACGTTCATCACGCCGGGCAATGTGCTGTTGCTGATGTAGATGTAAGGCGTCGAATTAGGATCAGGACCCAGGCCGCCCGCGCCCAGATTCAAAGACGAGGGCCGAAGCCCAATGAAATTCGACGAAAAGAAGATACTGTAATTTGGCGTGCCTGCGGGACCACTTCCATCATAGAAGGTCCCCACCGGTTGACCAGTTTGCAGTCCTAAGAAGTTGAGAAGCTCGACAGAGTTAGCGTGCGCCAGAGACGCAAAGGGCAAGAACAATAATGAGAGCGTAAGAGCGAGCTTGAAATATCGAACCATGGAGTCTCCTGCGGATGCGGAGGTCTTCGGCCGTTGATTCGCCGCGAACCCGAACTTAGTATCGGCCCGATACTAATACGGGAAAATGACAGCAATGTTAACAGTGTGTTAATTCCGTGCGCTCAATGCTTTATATGCCACGACCGCTCGCCGACATTCGAATCTTGGCGTCAGGCCCCTTTGGCAGGCCCATCCGTGTGTCGGGTAAATCATGTAAATTGTTCAGGCCTACTCTTATTTGTATGGCAATTTCCACCTAGGGGATTTACCTGAGCGGGCCTAATAACGCGATGCCGCAGAAAGTGCGCCGTTGGGACTTTGCCTTCATATCACGAGTCGAGAGCACGGGAATTTCCGCTTCAAGTGATGACGGGCCTGAAGCCGATAGCGTCAAATTGTCCCCCGTCGAGCCCCCATTTCCCGCAGACTTCGTGCACTTTCGAATTCTTTCTCGGCTCCGGTGCAGGATGATCGCGGCTCTCTTTCAGGGGCCGATTCCGCATTGTGGAAGCCTGCCGCGATCCCCGTAAGTGTCTGTGGAAATGGCTGTTCTTTGGTCACAGCCAATTTTGTCTCAATATGGCATTGTGGATGCTACGCAATATGGAAACATCCCAGCTGCACACGGGTCTTGAGGCTCGGGGCGAATCCAAAACCAGGGGGTAAAGATGACGGAGCAGTCCGTTCGGTTAGGACCGCGCGAACAGCAAATCGTCGAATTACTTTTGCAAGGCTGTGACAACGCTGAAATCGCCAGCCAACTCAAAATGGCGCGCAGAACTGTGAAGGCTCACTTTAACCGGTTGTTCCTCCGTTTCGGAATCACCGGCGGAATCAAGCGAGTAAAACTCGCGACCCTGTTGTACCGGAGGCAATTATGTTTGCAAACGAACGTTATGGATCCCGCACTCCCAGCCAGCGTGAAACCCGAGTCATCGAACTTGTCGCCCAGGGCTTGAAGAATCGCGACGTAGCACACGCGATCGGCACCACAGAGCATGTGGTTAAGAATTATCTTCGGGTGATCTACGACAAGCTCGGACTCTGGAACCGGGTGGAACTTGCCTTGTGGTATGAGTCGCGCCGGCAACAGCCAGAACTTCCGGCATGAGTCATACCCCAAACAAGTATTTTCGAATCGTATAGCACGGTAATTCGAGGGCTGCGGCTAAGTTTTAAGCGGGTAGCTTCACTGGCAACCGAAAGCTTGCAAGTGACGTAGCCGCTCAGCCGCGGCTTTCGAGCCCTTTCGTGCCGCCGCATCCAGCAACACATGTGCCTGGTCGCAACTCTGAGGCACGCCGTCTCCGCGCAGATATAAGTCGGCCAAAGCCATCGTGGCCGCAACATTCCCTTGTCTCATGGCTTTCCATAACCACTGGGCAGCCTGGCTGCTATCGCGAGCCACACCGGCGCCCCCGTTCAAATACTTCTCAGCCGTAGCCAAGTCTTCCGCAGCGCTTGGCTCGTTCACCACGGCGGAGGGGCCGCCAGCTACAGCGACGGTTTGAGGAGCGGGTCGCGAGTTCACAGGTTGACTCTTTCGCGAATTGGCATCGGCTTGTTTTTCGTTCTGGATCGGCGCCGGCTGATTGCCTTCCGGCGAGACCGCCTGTTTCGGGCCCTCTTGCGTCGAATCTGCGGTCGCGGGCTGCGCGGCAGGCACGGCCGCGGGGAGCGCGGACTGGGGAGACGCTGAATTCGAAAGAGCCGTCGTTCCACGCCACCCCATGTAAACCAGTACTGCAAGAAGGATGGCCACGGCCACGCCAACGTAGAACCGATAGCGATAAGGAGCGTCCTCAGGTTCTACAGCGAAGTGGGGGAGTGATTCTTGCGAGAGCGTTCCCGCGGTTTCCCGAATATAGTCATGCTCGATGGAGCTGGTAACAGGCGGATTCGTGTACTCGGTAAAGTGGCTGCTGAGAGAAGGCTGGGATTCATTCCAACTGTCAGCGGCAGCCAGCATGGGTTCATATGCTTGAGGTACTTCTGCTTGCGGTGGAGCAAGCAAAGACGCACCGCACATCCCGCAAAATCTTTGTGTTTCCAGATTCTCGTAGCCGCACACACCGCAATTACGTACTGTTTCAATCGCGGCGGAAGGAGAGTCTCGCGTTTCCACCATCTCAATCTCAAGCCCCTTGCCGGTACTCTCATCCTGCATGGTTGGAGCTTGGATGGTTGGAACTTGCATGACTGGAGCAGAGAGCAGTGGGTCAGGATCAGGTTCCGGAGACGGAGCACTCTGCAATTCACGAAGCAAATCGGCAACCGCTTGTCCGCGCTTCTCTGGCGGATTGGTGAAATACACCTCCGCCCATCGTCCCATGTGCGCCGCCAGTAGTGGATTCAAAAGAGGATTCAACTCGGGATCCGGCAGCGTGTTCATATCGGACTCGTCCGTAGCATGCGGCACTGGCGTTCTCCGGAGAAGCGGCGATACCTATGATTGCACTACCGCAGGCGGAGGTTGTCAACTTTAGCGGGTAGGATTCCCGACTGGCGACGGCAGGCGTGCAATTATTCGCAAGCCTTGCGAGAGGCCGGCTCGAACCGGTCCAACTGCGCTTCGCGCTGGCTGGTGAGCTTGCCCTGCGGAGTCTTGCCATAAAGATCGGAGCCGGGGCAGTAATAAAGAGCCGTGTGCAAGTCGACCCAGACCTGTGTATCTGGGTTGCCTTTGTATTCCGGAGCCTCGGGAGGTTCGGCGAGTCCGAGGTTGATCAGAAGTTTGTCGAACATCGAAAGACTTGCATCGGGGGCCGCAGCTTTGCCCTGATTCGAGCTTGCGGAAACTTGGGCACCGTGTCCGGTGGCCGCCACCGAGTGGTTCGACCAGATTCCCCAGCGAATTACGACCACTACCAAGATGAGCGCGACCGCCAGATAGAAATCGCCGCGACGTGCGCGCCAGAAGCGTGCAATTGCGTTCGGCTGGCGCGTGGTGGAGAGCGAGTCTAGAAAATCCTTGGCGCGCGCCGCAGAACTCCAGACAACTTCTTGCTGCGGTTTCGCACGCGCGTTGGAAATAGTTTCGACGGTGTCGTCATCGGGCTCAGACTCGGACGATGGGGACGGCATCGCATCTTCACTCGCCTTTGCGTGAAGTGACTGGGGTGATCTGGAGTTAACCCCCTCCGCCGCGAGTGACGAAAACGGGCCGCGAATATTTCCTGCGCTGCCTTGCGCAACCGCGAGTGCGTTCCTCTCTTCCTGCGTGGCAACCGGCTCTGCGGCAAACGGGCGCGTCGCTTTGGCGATCGGCAGGTTGCCACTGGGCAGCGCGGCGGTAGATGCTTTACCGGCTGTCTGCATGTGCCACGCTGAGGCCAGCTTGCTCTGCATGCTCGAGCTTTCCCCTTCGCTGGCGCGCGGAGCGCCACACTTGCCGCAAAACTGTTCTTCCGCCAGAAGCGCACTATTGCATTTCCAGCAAGTAGGTTTCGCCGCAGCGGCTGCACTCGCACCGCCATTTGTGCCGCTGGATGCCGGAGCGTTGTCATCGGCCCAAGCTGCGAGGTTTGGTTGCAACCTTTCGATCGCAGCCAGCATGGTTGAGCGTTCCGCTGCCATGGACTTCTTCAACGCCAATCCGGCATCCCGCCCAATCGCTTCCGTGACCAGGCCGGCCATCAGTTGGCAGGTGTGGATGTCCTGTTCCGCGAAGCCGCGAACCTTGTCGAAATAAAGTTCCAGTGCGCCCACGATGCTGCCGTCGTGGTAGATCGGTACTGCGACCAGTGACAAGATCCCCCTCTGGCGGCAAAGCTCGGGGTCGAAAAGAAATTCGGTGTTCACGTCCTCGGTGCGGATAACCTGTCCGGTCCGCACGTTGGCGTGACATATCGCGGTCTTCAAAGGGACTTCCGTTCCGAAAGGCAGAGCTGGAGCGCCTGCTCCAGCGCGGTAGCGAACCATCTTCCCCGCAAGAATTCCAACAGCCGCACCACTGGCACTGGTAATGCGCGCAACTCTTTCCGCGACTACCGCCATGGCCTTATCCAAATCGAGGTGGCGCATCTGAATCTGGTGCTGCGCTTCCACAATCTCGGCCAGGGTCAGGGTGTAGTCGCTGGGGCGGGAAGTTTCCCCTGTGTCTTTATCTCGATCCTGATCTTGGTCCCGATCTCTTTCTCTTTGCTGTGGGGCTTGATTGGCCGACTCTTGTTCGCGCAGCTTTTCGGTTTGCGATTCTAAGTTTTCTCCCAGTTCCCGCATCCGGCGGTTGTGTTCCTGGATGACATAGGCAGCTTCGAGCAGCTTCTCAAAAGTTTGCTGGTCGAGAACTGGTTTGCTCATTGGTTCGATCACAATCTTTTGCCGCCTGTGGCCAGCCGGAGTGGGGGGCGGGGGTAGCACGCACGGAGACCAAACCTATTTTAGTGCAATTCCTCCGCCAAAGAACCTATCTTGTAAGGTCGGCTGCGGCCATGTCCCGCTCACCGCAAGCTCCGACCGTCTTGCAATGAGCCTATAACCAAGGTTCAAGCATCCTGAATTCAAGAGGTTACAAATAAGGCTAGCAAGAACTCTCTAGGAGCCTCATGAGCTGGGCCGTAGTTGCGCAAGGTTACTCTCGTAAGGTGCAAAGTCGTGCACGCTTGGTCGTGGCAAAAGTGTTCACTTGCTCGCGGCGGCATCCTTGTGACCGAAATCAAGTCCAAAGCGGGGTGCGCTGCGCGTTCCATCGACTCTGAAAGGAATCTCCGTGCCAGCTCCATCTTTTTGAAAGAAGCGATCCACAGGTCTCAGCAGAATCGATTTCCATCCCGTCGTCATCTGCGAGAGTTTCGCGTCCAGCTTCAGCGTCCCGTGAAAATCGAATACATTGCCATCCATGCTGTATTGGCCAGTCACGTCAGCGTGAGTGCCTGGAACTGTGAAACGCAGAGAAGAAAACGAGAGCACGCCGGTGTCCAGTTGAAATGTTCCGCGCAGATCGGACGGCACATTTTCGCCGCGATTCTGGCTCACGAGTTTGGGCTTGCCCTGGCTGCGCAGGCTGAGCGAATTGATCTTTCCCTGCACGCTTTCATTGGTGAAGACACCATCCGGAATGTGAAAGTTGCCGGCCAACTTCAGCCGGTTGGCAATGTCGGCCGAGCCGGGCACGAGGCTGAGTTTGGTTGTCATCGCAACGGCCCCGGTCATCACCGGGGGATCGGTCTTCACTCCAAGTTGGAGCAGATCCTCGATGCGCGCGCGGTCGAGGACGACCTCGAGTTCGATGTCGTGGCCGTGAGGAGATTCCATGCGCACGATCTTGCCTTTGGCCGTGAACGATGATTGCAGCACGCGGGCCTTCACTGGATCGAGGTACGTATCTCCATCGGTGCTGTTGACGATGGCATGAAAGTCGGTATGGAGCGGGACGCGATGGCCGCTGACCGCAATTTTGAAATTGGGCGTGTCGGTTTCTCCATCAACCACGATCCGTTCCAGAATGCCCTGGTACCTGCCGGTGGAAGACAGAGTTCCGGAAATGCCTTTCAATGTGCCCAAGTCGGCATTGGTAAACGAATAGTCGCCTTGTACAGGCGTGCCGCGCGGGTTCAGTTCCTGCCATGGACCGAATTCTCCGCTGGATTGAATGTCGCCGACGGGTTTGGGATTGACCAGGGTCGCGTCGAAATGCAGCGGGCGTCCGGCGCCAATCTCCTTCATGGTGAGATTGCCGATATCGAACTCGAGTGGCGGCTTGCCGGGCTTCGACGTATTGATCAGCAGCTTGGTGTCCTCGCAGACGAACTCTCCCACGGCAATGCTCATTTTTCCCGAACGCTTCCGCATGTCAGTCATCTGCTGCCGGTCTTCTTTCGGCGGAATGTTCAACGACATTCCTTTGACGTAAACCGTGGCCACACGCATCGGCTCGCGGAAAAGATCGCGCAGGGGAGTGCTGAAACGGAACTCCTTGATCAACAAAATCGGCTGCACTCCCGGCTGGTACGGGTTTGGATCAGTTGCACCGTAAATCTGCAGACCTGAACCAGAGACGTGCACGCCATCGGCAATGTAGACGTGCAGAGCGGCGAGCTCGACCCGGCTCTTGAAGCGGGCGGAAAGAGTTTCAATGACGCGCGTGCGTAGAATCGGTTCAGCGCGGCGGATCACGAAAATCACGCAGATAGCCACGAGGGCGAGAAAGATAATCGCGCTTAAGGTGATCCAGCGCCAGCGGCGGCTGAAGCGACTATGGGGGGCGGCGGCCACCTGGATCGGTTTTTCAGGAGGAGAATCTGGGCGAACTGGAAGCGGAGCGGCCATCCGATCAATTAGAGCAGGCTGGTGCGGGCGCAGCAATAGGGTGCTTCTGGCAGAACCAAGCCGGAGGCCCACTACTACGTAGACGTTACAGCAGCACGATGGTGATTCCCCGGTTGCGGCGGCCGAGGTCGGAGTCGCCTTTCAGCCCAGGGTGCGATTGCAGAAGTTTCCAAACCGTGTCGTCTGATTTCGACCAGTTCTCGCCGAAGATGCAGCCGCGAATCTGACCCTTCTGCGCCATCTCCAGCAAACGCTTTTGCACGGCAATGCGAATGTCGCCGCCTGCCCCGGTCGAGCCATAGCCATGGACCAGCTTCAGCAGCGTCGCCTTCTCCTGCTGCGCGACTGCGAGTTCGCGCTCGAGGCGCTGAAGAGCTTCGTGGACCTGCGGCATGCCGGATTTGAGGTTGACGGTTTTGATGGGCGGCCTCGGATCAAGTTTACTTCGCCTTGGAATCCGAGGCTTTCAAATCGCTGATCAGGCGCTGAAAGGCTTCCTGATAGGAGTCGTGGTTCTTCCAGTTGCTCAAGTCGGGGATAAAATACCTTCGCCTACAACCCCTTGACCTGTATATACGAATCGGCTATCGTGTATATATCGGTAAGGGAGGACGCTATGGCTGTGACCATGACCTCAATTCGCCTGGACACGGACTTGGCCGACGAGGCCGTGAAGGTGCTCAAGGCGAAAAATCGCACCGATGCGGTTCACATCGCGCTGCGTGAAATCGTTGGACTGAAGCGCTTCAAGGCCCTGATGAAGAAGAACTCCGGCAAACTCAAGTTTTCCGGACTCGATGAGTGACGTCGTCATCTTCGACACATCCGTGCTGGTGGATGAGGCCCGCACAGGCCGCCATCGTAAGAGCATCGAGTCTGTGGAAGGTCCGGTCCGCATGTCATCGGTGGTCCTCGCGGAATTGCTGCGCGGCGTAACCGGACCGGCGGAAGACAAATTCCTCCGCACTCTGGCGAGAAACCAGCCGATCCTGACTCCGACGCAAAAGAATTGGCTGGAGTCTGGCGAATTACTGGCCAAAATCCGCGCCGATTACGGCTTTGAGCCGCATAAACTCCGTGACCTGCACTTCGACGTTCTGATCGCCCTCACCGCCCGCTCTCACGGCGCCTGTCTCATCACTACCAACCGGACAGACTTTGAGCTAATCAATCGGTACCGGCAGATCAAGTTAGAGGTGTGGTGAACTCGGCGATTTCGGTCTTCATCCACTTTAGAGGCTAGTCAACGGCCTGTCATTGCTGTCCATCGCACCACGGCTAGGCCTCTGCGGCTTCTGCGCCCAACCTAGCCAGACCTTTGAGCAACAGATAAGCGTGTGGGCTCAGACAGGGATCGTTCGATGCCTCCGTCGGTACGTGTCGTTATTGCTGCTATCTCTTCTGCGCTGGCGATTCCAATTGCCACGGCGCAAGCTGGGTCGCCGGCGCTTTCCACAATCTCCGCGATCGCGTCGGAACGATCCTGCAGGCTTAATTCGGAAGCGGGCAAGCTTTCGGCAACCGAATCATGCGACTCATCCGGCGTCAATCCGGTTCCAGCCTACCGCGACGATACTTCTAAGAACGACGACGCTTCTGCAAACTCCCCCGACGCGACCTCCGACAAAACCGGCGAAGGCGACCCCGTGGTGCATCTTCAGAAAATACGGCCGCCCGAACCGCCGGACTTCAACCGCTCCATCTATTACAGGAACCGGCTGGAATTTTCCGAGGACATGGGCGTTTTCCCCATCAACATTCCTTTTCCCTTCGACTTCATGACGGGCGACAGTTATGGCACATATCCGCTCAAATACGTCCTCGTGCCCGCCATCAGCTCGCTGCGCTGGCAGATTTGCAACCTGCAAGGACCGTCTTTTCTGCGGGGCAATTGGGAAGTGGACATCAGCGGGGCATTTGTATGGATTCCGAGCGGTCCGGAGACCCGCTATATTGCCTACATTATGGGGATGCGGCGCAATTTCGTGCCGCGGAATTGGCGCAACACGCCCTACTTCGACTGGCGTATCGGCCTCGGCGACATCAACGCGAAAGGCCCACTGGGCGTCCCATATGCGCAAGGCCAGGACTTTACGTTTACTCTGAACATGGGCGCGGGAGTGAGGCACAACTTCAGCCCGCGGAGCGGCATGACGTTCGGCCTTAACTGGATGCACATATCAAATGCGAACTTGTCGCAGGGCACGCCGCCGAACTGGGGCGTGCGGAATTACGGCATCAATGTGCTGGGCCCGATCTTTGGGGTGGATTTCCAGTTGAGCAGGAGGCAGTTTTGAGCGAGGCCGGCGGCTTACTTCTTCCGGCCGCGGATGGCTTCTCTGGCTTCTTTGTCGGCGGTGCGGCGACGTTCGGTTTCGCGCTTATCCCAGAGCTGCTTGCCCTTGGCCAGGGCTAGTTCGACCTTCACTTTGCCATTTTTGAAGTACATGCGGACCGGGATCAGGGTCAGTCCCTTTTGTTGCGTTTTGCCGATCAGCTTGCGGATTTCTTCTTTGTGCATCAACAGCTTGCGGGTGCGCAGGGGGGCGTGGTTATGAATATTGCCGTGCTCGTAGGGCCCGATGTGGGCATTGAGGAGCCAGAGTTCGCCGTCCTTGACGAGGCCGTAGGAATCTTTGAGGTTGGCGAGGCCGCCGCGGACCGATTTGGCCTCGGTTCCGGTAAGGACAACGCCGCACTCAAATTTTTCCAGCAAGAAATAGTTATGAGAAGCGATCCTATTGACGGCGGCGTCTCGTTGGCCGGAGGCTGTCGGCTCGCGGCGTGGAGATTTTTCCGGGCTGGGCTTGGTTTCGTGGGTGGATTGGCGGGGCATGTAACTCCGATTAGATTCAATCTTAACAGCAGAGAGCCCGGGCTTCGGCCCTCGGCTTCGGGCTTAGGCGAGCCCGCGCTGGCGGCGGAAGCTGGTTTGCCGATGCCCGATGGCTGAAGCCCGAAGCCCGAGAGGTCTAAGACTAAAGAGTGTAACTGCCGCAGGCGCAATCACATGGGGAGGCACGAAACGCGATGTTATAATCGCCTCAAAAGCACATTTTTCGCTGCATCAAGTGTACCCATGTGAATCCCAGGTTCGCTGGCGGCAGGGGTAAGGGCTGCTTCCCTGGCGACTTGATAGAAGAGGACTGACGAATGAGACGTCTGATGCCCGCGGCGGTAGCGCTGCTGGTTGTGTTTTTCACCATCCTGCCTGCCATCGCCGACAAGGCCAAGAATATCTACGCCAAGGGCGAGGACGCCGAGGCACGGCAGAATTTCGAAGCCGCCTACGAGTTTTACAAGCAGGCTTACGACCTGAAGCCGAAGGATTTGCGGTACCGGTCGTCGTTTGAGCGAATGCGTTTTCAGGCGTCTGCGGCGCTCGTCCATCGCGGACAGGGGCTGCGCGACGAGGGCAAACTCGACGAAGCGCTGGCGCTGTTTCAGAAAGCAGCTCAGATCGATCCGTCGCTGTTCATCGCGGAGCAGGAATTGAAACGCACCCTGCAAATGATCAACGACGCCCGTAATCCTCCCCCGCAGGCTGCCGGTCCGCCCAGCAAGTTGGAACGCGAACTTAAAGAAGCAGGCGGTCCGGTAGAACTGGCGCCCATCTCGAACGTCCCGATCACAGTAAAACTCACCGAAGATTCGAAGATCATCTATCAAACCATCGGGCAACTGGCCGGGATCAACGTCCTGTTCGATCCCGACTACACCTCGCGGCGCATTAAAGTCGAACTGAACGGAGTCACGCTTCAGGAGGCGCTCGAAATCACGGCGCTGGAATCGAAGACCTTCTGGCGGCCGGTGACCGGGAACACGATATTCGTGGCGCAGGATAACATCGCCAAGCACAAAGAGCTGGACCAGAACGTCCTGAAGACGTTCTATTTGCAGAATGTTTCGCAGCCCACCGAATTGCAGGACGTAGTGAACGCGATCCGCTCGGTGCTGGACGTGCAGCGCATTCAACAACTGCTCTCGCAGAATGCCGTAGTGGTGCGGGGCACGCCCGACCAGATTGCGCTGGCTCAAAAGTTGGTCGACGATCTGGATAAGGCGCGACCGGAAGTGGTGGTCGACATTGCGGTATTGCAGATCAGCCGAGACAGGTCGCGCACTCTTGGATTGAGCCCTCCCACCAGCGCCACGGTTACGCTGCAGAGCAATATCAACACGACGACACCCACGACCACAACCACGACTGGTACCACGTCGACGACTCCGAGTACCGGCGGGCTGGAACTGAACACTCTGGGTAATCTGAATGCGACCGATTTTCAAGTTTCGATTGGCTCCGCCAACCTTTCGGCGGTGATGGGCGATACCGACACCAAGATGCTGCAGAATCCGCAGGTGCGCGCTCTCGATAACCAGAAGGCCACGCTCAAGATCGGCGAGCGCTTGCCGGTCGCCACGGGATCGTTCCAGCCGGGAATCGGCGGCGTGGGCATCAACCCGCTGGTCAACACTCAATTTCAATACATCGATGTGGGCGTGAACATCGACGTGACGCCACACGTGCATGCCGATCGTGAAGTCACTTTGAAAATCTCGATGGAAATCTCATCGGAGATAGGCCAGGCGAGCATCGGCGGCATTACGCAGCCGATTATCGGGCAGAAAAAGATCGAGCACGAAATTCGGCTGAAAGATGGTGAGCCGAGCCTGATTGGCGGCATCTTTGACGATTCGCAAACCAAGTCGCTGAGCGGAATTCCGGGGTTGGCGCAGATTCCAATCCTCAGGTACCTGTTTGGGCAGGTGGCGCAGGACAAATCGCAGGATGAAACCGTTTTCGCGATCACTCCCCACATCATTCGAGGCACAACGCTCACCGAGTTGAACCAGCGTGCGCTCGATATCGGAACCGCGAACACGGTTACATTGCGCCACGTCAGCGCGGCGATGCCGGCGCAGGCGCCGGCAGTTCCCGCGGCACAACCACCCGTGAGTCCGATGCCAGCCAATCCGACTCCGGGCAGTCCAGCTCCGAACCCGTCCGGCAATCCGGCTGAGCCCGGCGCCGGCGGCACAAATTTCCTGTTTGATCCGGGGCAGATCACGACCGCGAAGGGCAATACGTTCGTCGTGAACCTGTTGATTTCCGGCGCGCAGAATGTTTACTCGGTGCCTGTGCAGATGAATTACGATCCCGCGAAGTTGGAGTTGGTGAACATCTCCAACGGCGGTTTCCTCTCGCAGGATGGGCAGGCTGTTGCTCTGGTGAAGCGCGAAGATCCGCCTGGAACTTTGCTGGTTACAGCCGCCCGGCCTCCGGGAGCGGGTGGAGTTTCCGGGCAGGGAGCTGTGGTTACGCTGACGTTCCAGGCGAAAGCCAGCGGCCAGACTCCATTAATTATCTCGCGGGGTGGGGCGCTTGATCCGGGCCAGCAGCGTATCGCAGTGAACGGGGCGCAGGCGTCGGTGACGGTGCAATAGGATTATGGCTGCGGCTTCCGCAATTCGACTTCGCGATTCGAGATTCAAGATGAAGCTGTTCTCACTCGAGCGCGAGCGAAGTCAGAGGCGCCAACGGGGATTCACTCTTCTCGAGCTGATCATTGCCACCGGCATTCTCGTGATTCTCTCGACCATGGCGGTGCCGCTGGCGCGGCTGACCATAACGCGCGAGAAGGAGCGCATGCTGCGAGCCGACTTATGGGAGCTGCGCGATGCCATCGACCGCTACAAAGACGCGGCCGACCGCGGCGGATTCCAGACCAAAGTCGACAGCCAGAACTATCCTCCCGATCTGGAAACTCTAGTGAAGGGCGTGGACGTGCAGGGCAAGAAAGTCCGCTTCCTGCGCAAGATTCCTGTCGATCCTATGACAGGCACCACGGAATGGGGCCTGCGTTCGATGCAGGATGATCCGGATTCCGATTCCTGGGGCGGGCAGAGCGTGTTCGACGTGTTCACGAAGTCGCAGGGCACGGCGCTGGATGGCACGAAGTATAAGGATTGGTAAATGGTGAGAAGGCTAAAAACCGGCGGAAGCTTCGGGTTCACCTTGCTTGAAATGATGATCGTGATCGTCATTATGGGAATCCTGCTTTCGATTGCTCTGCCCATTTACAACCAGTCGATCGTGAGGGCGCGCGAGGCCGTGCTGCGCAACGATTTGTTTGAACTGCGCAAGTTGATCTCGCAGTACACGCTCGACAAACAGAAAGCGCCGCAATCGCTCGATGACCTCGTGCAAGCGGGCTACATCAAGGTCATTCCCAAGGATCCCATGACCAACGAAGCTAATTGGGAAGTGGTGCAGGAAGACGTGCTGCTGACCGTCGATCAGCAGGATCCCGGCATCGACGACGTGAAGTCATCCTCGAACGCCATTGCCAGCGACGGGACGGCGTACTCTTCCTGGTGAGAGCTTTCGCGGCAAGCTTTCGGCTTCCGCCGGCTCCGGCATTGAACACCTCCACGCCGAGCAAGTAACATCTATTCATGCCCGTTGATTCGGAACTCACCCAGGCCCCCGCATCCATTCGTGCTCCGCGCGGCAACGCCATCAGCTGCAAAGGCTGGCAGCAGGAAGCTGCCATGCGCATGTTGATGAACAACCTCGACGCAGACGTAGCCGAGCGGCCTCAGGACCTGGTGGTGTACGGCGGCACGGGGCGCGCAGCGCGCAGTTGGGAGGCGTACCACGCCATCGTCGAAACTCTGAAGAAGCTCGATAACGACGAGACTTTGCTGGTGCAGTCGGGCAAGCCTGTCGGCGTTTTCAAGACACACGATCACGCGCCGCGCGTGCTTATCGCGAATTCGAATCTGGTTGGCCACTGGTCGAACTGGGAGAAGTTCAACGAACTGGAGCGCGCCGGTCTGATGATGTATGGCCAAATGACGGCGGGTTCGTGGATCTACATCGGCTCGCAGGGAATTGTGCAGGGAACGTTTGAGACTTTCTCGGCGGCGGGCGAAAAACATTTCGACGGCGACCTGGCCGGCAAATTGATCGTGAGCGGAGGCATGGGCGGCATGGGTGGGGCTCAGCCTCTGGCTGCAACCATGACGGGCGCGGCGTTCCTGGGGATTGACGTCGATCCCGAGCGCATCAAGAAGCGGCTGAAGACGGGCTATTGCGACTTCATGGTGAACTCGCTCGATGAAGCGTTGCGCATTCTGAAAAATGCCGTACGAAAAAAAGAAAACGTCTCGGTGGGGCTGGTGGGGAATTGCGCGGACATCATTCCGGAACTGGCCGAGCGCGGCGTGGTGCCCGACATCCTTACCGATCAGACTTCAGCACACGATCCGCTCAACGGATATGTGCCAAACGGCATGACGCTCTCGCAGGCTCTCGAGTTGCGGAAAAACGATCCTGCGGCGTATCAGGAAAAATCACTCGACGCGATTGCGGCGCATGTGGAAGGCATGCTGCGCTTGCAGAAGATGGGATCGGTGACGTTCGATTACGGCAACAACATCCGCACTTTTGCCTTTCAGCGCGGCGTAAAAAATGCTTACGATTTTCCCGGCTTTGTGCCTGCATATATTCGTCCGCTGTTTTGCGAGGGGCGTGGCCCGTTCCGCTGGGTGGCGCTGTCGGGCGAGGCGTCAGACATTCACGTGACCGACGAACTGGTTCTGGACTTGTTTCCCGAGAATCGCATTCTGCGGCGCTGGATCGACCTGGCGCGGAAGCGCATCAAGTTCCAGGGACTGCCCGCGCGCATCTGCTGGCTGGGCTATGGCGAGCGCGCGCAATTCGGCCTCGCTATGAACGATCTGGTGAAGAAAGGGAAGATCAAGGCTCCGATCGTGATTGGCCGCGACCACCTCGATTGCGGCTCGGTGGCTTCTCCGTTTCGCGAAACCGAGAGCATGAAAGACGGCTCGGACGCGATCGCTGACTGGCCGCTGTTAAATGCTCTGCTGAACACTGCAGCCGGCGCGTCGTGGGTGTCGATTCACAATGGCGGCGGCGTGGGCATTGGATATTCGCTGCACGCCGGGCAGGTCACCGTAGCCGACGGAACGGATGCGATGGCGAAGCGCATCGAGCGCGTTTTGACGACCGATCCGGGGATGGGGATTATTCGCCACGCTGATGCGGGATACGATGAGGCGAAGGCGTTTGCGAAGGAGAAAGGCGTGAAGATCCCGATGGGGTAACCTTTTCCTTGCCAGCGGCGTTTATCCCGCGCGACCCCTCAAGTACTCTCCTGGACGGACAATCGCAATTCCCTCAAACTTCTTGCCTAGGTATCGGCCGAAATGCCGGACGTCTCCGGTCAACAAATGAGTGACTTGGCCTTCGATCGCGGCGAGCAGGATAGGCATATCTTTTTCCGGCAGGGAGATCCCTCGCGGAAGTGGTCTTCGACCGGCCTCGAACAGACGAAGCGACCCTGACAGCTCGGTGAGCCGCCCTCGCTGATCTTCGTCGGCAAGGTTGATCTTTGCCTCCTCTAACGCGTAGCGGGAACTGCACAAGACGACGTTCCGGAGTTTCCAGAGCTGGAGGAGCCGCGCGTCGATCTTGTACGCCGCGGAAAAACAGAACGTTGGCGTCAAGAAACAACCGGTCCATTTATTCAGGTCGCAGATGTCGAATTGAATCCGGATCAAGGCCCAGCTTTCGAACTTCTCTTCGGGCCTTACGGTAGTCGTCGGCGTCGACGGCGTTGGATAGCAGGAATTCCGCCTTACGCTCGGGAGCGTATCGTTCGACGGGGACGACAATAGCGGGGCGAATGAGAATGCCATCTTTCGTTTCCTCGGCGATTACGATGCTGCCCTCTTCAATGCCGAAGCGTTTGCGCAACTTCGCAGGTACGACGATCGCGCCGCGTTTTCCGACTCTCGCCGATTGCATAATAGTCCACGGGTCCGAATGTCTGATTATACGACTTGCCTGACATTCAGGCAAGCCAAGTTTTTTTCGATTGTGAGTTGCTACTTAATCAACGCATCCTGCACCGCCGCGTACGCGGGCTTCTTCTGATAGCTCGCATCCCACATCAACGCCCAATCCATTCCCGGGAAGAAGCCGGGAATCCAGGAATGTTTGTCAGTGAATCCCCAGGTCTGCAGCAGCTTGCAGCGCTTCTGTTTCAGGCAAAGCTCGGTGATTTCTGCGTAAAGTTTGGCCTGCCGGTTCAGCGACGCAGCGCTGGGGTCGTTCAGGCGAATATCCAGTTCCGTGATGTGCAGGTCAAGTCCAAGCCTGGCAAACCGCTTCAGGTTCCTGGCATAGGAAGCCAGCTCTTCTGGATTGTCAAAGTTCAAGCTGACATGCGTTTGAAAGCCGATGCCATCGAGCGGAACGCCCCGCTTCCTGAAATCTCTCGCCATGGCATAGATGGCGTCCGATTTCCGGTTGATCGTCTCCGCATCGTAATCGTTGTAAAACAGCTTGGCGTTTGGATTGGCTGCATGCGCCCATTGCAGCGCCTGTTCGATGTATGCTGTGCCTGAACCAGCGAACCCGATGCCCGGCTGGTTGTACCAGACGCTGTTGCGCATGCCGCCCTCGTCATTGAACGCTTCGTTGACCACGTCCCACGCATACACTTTTGAGCCGAAGTGGTTCATCACCGTAGTGATGTGGTCCAGCAGAATGTTGGCGAATTCCGCCGGAGTGTAGCTGCCTTCGCTAATCCACTTAGGAACCTGTTTGTGCCACACCAGGGTGTGACCGCGTACCAGCATGTTATGGCTTTCGGCAAACGAGACGAGCGCGTCGGCGCGGCTGAAATCGTAGGGCTGGAGATCGCTATTGGGCCGCGGATGGATTACGGCGAACTTCATTTCGTTCTCAGCCTGCAGTTGGCTGAATTCCGCGCCGAGCACGGCAGCATAATCGGGCTCGCCGAGATACCGAGACGAGGCGGCGGTTCCGATGATTAAATTGTGGGTTGCGCCCGCCTGACGCAGCGTCTCGGCAGCGGGAGAGCCGGGCGATTGTTTCGGTGGTCGATCGCCATGAACGCGAAGGGCGATACTAAAGAAGAGGGTGGCAAGGATTATTCTGTTTAGCGTCGATTGGGAACGCATCGCTCAAATCATAGAAAAGGTTCGCTTGTTTGCAAAATGCCTGAAGTCACATCTGCGGGAGGTTCATGGAACGAACTCAGCGAAAACATCAGCGTGTCGCATGGGCGAATTTCAGAACCCAATCGAGCGGCTGCTAAACTGCTTCTAGAGTGACCTCCTTCGAAAAGGCAAACGGGGCCCTTCGGACTCCAATTCTTTTGGCCAATATCGGCCAACTGCTTACTCTGCAATCTGCTTCCTCCAACTTCGGGCCGCGACGCGGTTCGGGCCTCAAGGAACTCGGCATCATAAAAGACGGCGCCGTCTTATCGGTTGGCGGAAAAATTGTTTCCGTCGGCGCCACCAAAGATGCTCTGCGCGATCCCTGGCTCAAGAAAAATCGCAAGAAGGTTCTCGAGATCGACTGCGCGGGCAAGGTGGTGCTTCCCGGGTTTGTCGACTCCCATACGCATCCCGTGTTCATCAGCCCGAGGCTGGTGGATTTTGAGAAGCGTATCGACGGCGCTTCCTACGAAGAGATCGCCGCTGCCGGCGGAGGCATCCGGTCCAGCTTGCACGGCGTCCGCGAGGCAGGAAAGCGAATTCTGGCCAATAAAATTGTGAATGTTTTACAACACATGGCGGCACACGGCACGACTACGGTTGAAGCCAAGTCGGGCTACGGTTTGACCGCGGAGTCGGAGTTGAAGTCGCTGCAGGCGATTCGCGCAGCAGCCTCCCGGTGGCCGGGGACGCTGGTCGCGACTCTGCTTGGGGCGCACGTGGTTCCAAAAGAATTCCAGGGTCGCTCTGGAGAATATGTTGAAGTTGTTTGTACCGAGATGATCCCGCAGGCGGCGAAAGGGAAACTCGCGCAGTTCGTGGATGTTTTTTGCGACCAAGGAGCGTTTACCGCAGCCGAGACGGAGCGGATTTTCGCCGCAGCCGCGCAACACGGCTTCGGCGTGAGAGCCCACGTGGGCCAACTTACCGAGACTTCGCTACTGCCCTTCCTGCGCTTTAATCCGGCGTCGTTTGATCACATGGATCACGTCAATGATGCCGACATCGCGCAGTTGGCCGGTCACGATACGGTGGCCACGCTGGTGCCGGGAGCGAACTACTTTCTGGGACTGAAAGAATACCCGCCAGCCCGCAAGCTGATCGACGCCGGCGTGCCCGTGGCGCTGGCAACGGATTACAACCCTGGAACATCGCCAACCTTAAGTATGCCGATGGCAATGTCGCTGGCCTGTACTCACATGAAGATGTCGCCCGCGGAAACCATTGCAGCGTCGACAATCAATGGCGCGTGGGCGCTGCGTCTCGCCGACCGAAAGGGCAGCCTCGAGCCAGGAAAAGACGCTGATTTAGTAGCATTCGCGGTCGAAGATTATCGCGAAATTCCCTACTGGTTCGGCGTCAACCGGTGCACGATGACGGTAATGAGCGGGACAGTCCTACCCGCGGCGGGCTCACTATAGCAGGGTTTAATCTCAGGCGCGGCTGACTAGTGAGTCCCCTTCGCGTCGCCGGCGAAATCGCGTCGCGCTCTAAAGCTTCAGCTTCACTGCTTGGGTGTCGGCCTCGGAATCGCCGGACGTTGAGTGAACTCGCCGCCATTGCTATAATCGAGAGCGTTCCGCACGCGTTTCGGCAGTGAGCTGTTTCATTCCGTGGGGAATCCCGCAACAATCGGCGTGAAGTGAACAATCCTCGCAGCCCGCAGCGATGAGCGGGTTTCGAGAAGTGGCCAGGTAGCTCAGGTGGTAGAGCGCAGCCCTGAAAAGGCTGGCGTCGGCGGTTCAACTCCGTCCCTGGCCACCACTTTAAACCATTGAAGAAGCTATGGCTTGCAAGTAGTTGCTTGATTCCTTCGAGCACAACCAAGGGCGAAATCACCCGGTTTTCGTCACCCGTTCTCAATTGATCGCCTCCGAAACTGGCCTTTGCAGGATGGCCTCCAGCATTTGGCCCTGCGCTGCCAGCTTCGTTGCATGCTTGCTGTGGGCATAGAACTTCAACGTCGTTTGAACGTCCGCTTGCCGCAACAGATCCTGTACGGTCTTCGGGTCCGTCCCGCTATCCACCAGAAACGAGGCGAGCGAATGCCTCAGGTTGTGGAAGCCGAACCGTACCTTCTGACCGCCCAGTAGTTCCGGAACCCCAGCCTTTACCGCTGCCGGGCGCAAGTGATCCTCCACCAGCATGTTGGGAACACGTGGTTGCTTGCCATCCAGCCGCTCGCTGGCAAATACCCAATCGTCAGGTTTGGAGTACAGCGTGTTGCTCTTCCATTCCCGCAGAAAGGTGGCCAGAAGCGCATGGAGCGGAACCGGAGCCTTGGATGCCTTGCTCTTAGGACGTCCAATTTTTCCGCGGGTCCATGCCCGGCGGACGTAGATTTTTTGTTTCTCCCAATCAACGTCCCCCCACTGCAACCCGAGACACTCCGAGATTCGCAATCCAGTCGCCGCAATCAAGAGCGTAAGTGTGCGCTCCAGTTGAGGCATGAGTTGCAATATCTCAAAGGTGTTTTCCGCCGTAATGACAATCGCCTCGTAGTCGCTGCTGGACGACTGGCGCACGAACCTGAGCGGATTGGCTTCCTGGGTTCGAGGAATCAGCCCATACCTTTGCCCGTGTTTGTACACCAGGAACATCTGACGCCGATACTTGTCCAAGGTGGGATTCTGCAGCTGTTCCTCATCCATAAGAGAGTCCAGCCAAGTTTCGATTTCCAACGGTTGAATGCGCAGCGCGTCCTTCTTGCCAAACCTCGGCACGAGCCTCTTGGTCACGATGCGTTTGTAGTCTTCAACGGTTGTGTGCGCCTTTGTCTGTTGCTTCCGCGCCGGATTGAGCACCTCATGATCGAGGTAATGGCAGCACAGATCAGCAAAAGTCACTCTGCCCTTGAAGTCTGGTTTATTGACATTGAGGTTCTGACGTTCCACTTCGGCCCAAGCTGTTGCTTCCGTCGGGAAGTGCGACAACAGCCCAATCGCCTTCGTGTGCTCAACCCGATTGCCATCCGATGGACGGGTTACGTTGTAGCGCAGAACCCAGGTTTCTCCAGCTTTACGTTCTTCCACTCTTAACCATCCTCTCTGGTTCCTCGACATTACTTCTCCTGTCCAGGTCCAGAGGGACTGCCTGCCGAGATCGTAGCAGACTTCGCAAGAGATTGGTTTGTGATTACGGCGTGAGCTAGCTCGCTCAAGCGAAACCGCCAGGTGTGCCTTTTGCTCGGCCCGATCGGATGCGCGGGCAACTGCCCGACCCGGGCCATCTCAAGCACACGGCGGACACTAAGGCACAGGAATCGTGCTGCCTCTTTCGCTGTGACGAATGGCTCTGGCGCTGTTGGTGGGTCCGAGTCAATGTTCCCGTTAGCATCTGCTGACCGCGGGACCACGTGCAATTCTGTTCTCGAAAGCGGTGCTGGGCGACCCGGCGGGTCGAAGGCTGGCTGGCGATGATGGTTTCTGCTCATGTTATTTTACCTTGCTTCCCTGGGCGACTTAGGTGCTGCCAGTGCGGTTAGGCGGCGCTGCAGGCGCTAAATATGCCATACGGGTCCTTTATGTCCTTTCCTGTGACAGGGACGACTTCTACCGGAGATCGCAATTTCAGTCAAAATGCGGCTCGATTTGTAGACGATTTGACTGAAATTTGGTTCGGCATTAGCTTCTTGATGCTCTGCGCCGAAAACACAGCTCGGGCGCGGGAGGAAACCGGTGTTTTCATCTCTTGAAGAGGTCAGCGCGGGCTTGCGGGCTACAGGCTACATCGCTGATTCGGTAGCTAGCACAACGGTGTACCTGGCGGCGAAATTCCACAAGCCCTTGTTATTGGAAGGACCTGCCGGTAGTGGAAAGACTCAACTGGCCTATGCAGTTGCCGACTCGGCGGAGACCACAGTCGAGCGCCTGCAGTGCTATGAGGGAATTAACGAAGAGAAGGCCATCGGCAAGTTTGATGAGCCGCTGCAAAGGCTTTGCGTCGAATTGAAGTCCAAGTCCGCCAATGTTGATTGGGAATCCCTGCGGACGGAATTGCACAGCCAGCAGTTCTTCGGTGCCGGGCCGCTTCTGCGCGCGTTGCAGTGTGAAAGGCCTTGTGTCCTGCTGATCGACGAACTGGACAAGGTGGACCACGCGTTTGAAGCGCAATCTTTCAAAAGGGCCTGTTCCTGTTTTGGACTCGGGCGGTATCTGTATTACTTCACCGGGACGTGGGTTGATTTGGACGAGCGCAAGCGCCCGAAGAATGTTCCGAAGCTGGACGGTTGGGCAACTCCGGAAGGATGGAGGCAGGGCCTGCGACCCAACGCCGAGGTTGCCTCAAGACTGTCCGAGCAAACAAGTGCGGGCAACAACGGGAATGGCGATGGACATGACAGCAGCAAGGGCGGCGCGAGCGATCAACGCGAGAGCCTCGTGCGGGAGATCGAACAGATGGAACGATCGGTGGGGAAGCGCATGTATCGCGGACTGCTGAAGAAGGTGGCGCGAGTGTGGAACCCCGGGGATATTCAGGACCCGGCGATTCGGCAAAAGGTCCTGGCGCACATGCAAGCAGCTGAACGCGGCTTCCGGCGACTGGATACAGCCATCGACAGAGTCGGGCCGGAGCCGTTGACACAAATACTGCGCTCTATGAAGTTGCAGTCCCTCGATCGGGTGGATGACCTGCAAACGTTACGCGAAATCGTACTTGCGCTTGAAGCTCCTCACAAGGAAACGAGTAGTGCGTGTCCAAGTTGAAACAGTGGCCTCGAACCGATCTTCTTGACGGGAAGGACGGGTCAACTCAAAATATGCTTGATGGAAAATCCCCCGAGCCACAGTTCAGCGCCGCATCCATCTTCACCGAGTCTGACGTCCAAGGTGTGGACTTTGATCGTTGGCATAGGTGTCTTGTTAGGGTACCTCATCTTGCGCTCAACGTTGAGTGTCGTCCCAGTCGTAGATGACCTAATGCCGCGAACTCCATACTACGTGAAGTTCTTGCTAACCAATGAGGGTGAGTTTTTCGTTTCTTATCCAAGGGTGCAATGCCTTGTTTCCTATCCTCTCAAACAGAAACCGGGGTCGGATTCGACACCTCCGGTTTCGGTTCGCGAAGGCAATGTGTATTACCTCGAACAAGCGGATGGCCTGGCACCCCACGCGAGCACGACGGTTCAGTGTTTCTTCGCTGATGCGGAACGGGAAGCCGGCGGCATCGTCGAAAATCAAGGGCTACCAGTGACGGTACTTTTGACGGCTAAGTATCGACCGAGATACTGGTTCCCGAGCAGCGTAACTCGCCGGTTCTCTAGTCACCGTGACGCAGCCGGTAACGTTCAGTGGGATGCCAGGTAACCGGGACTCGCTAGCTCTTCAGCGGTAACAAATGGACAGGCGATGGCGGCAGATCCCTCCACTTGCCTTGATACGTACAAGCTCTTTCTGGTTTGTCTCTCGCTTTTTCATTATTTCCCCAAGATAAGCGAAACGGAGGTGCGTGTGAACACCTGCATCTCCGCGATCCAACACTTACGTCCACTCCGGGGCGGTGCACAAGCCCATCTGCTAAGGGCATCTAACGGGGCATGCTACGTAACTAAGTTCCAGAATAATCCCCAACACATCCGAGTGCTCGCGAACGAGATGCTGGCTACCAACCTGGGACTTGCCCTGGGGCTGCCGATGCCACAGGTGGAAGTGATCGAAGTCTCTGACTCTCTGATCGAACAGACCGAAGATCTCCGAATCAGTCTGGGTGGTGCCAAGATTCCGTGCCGGAGCGGCAAGCAATTGGGATCGCTGTACGTGGGCTGCGAGAGTCCTGCCATGACACTCGACTACTTGCCTCGTGAGTTGCTGCAGGGTGTTCGTAATCTTAGCGATTTCGCCCGGGTCCTGGTTCTGGATAAGTGGACGTGCAACAGCGATGGACGGCAGGCAATTTTCTCGAAACCGCGGAGAAGGCAGCGATACGTCGCAACCTTCATTGACCAAGGCTACTGCTTCAATGCCGGCGAGTGGACGTTCCCGGACTCTCCTCTGCGAGGCGCATACGCGGACAACTGCGTTTACGAGAGTGTCACGGGATGGGAGGCATTTGAGCCGGCGCTCAGTCGAGCCGAAGAGATGGATGCTCACACCGTTTGGCAGTGCGCTGCCGGGATCCCCGAAGAGTGGTACGAGGGAGATCAAGACGGTCTGAATCGGTTGGTGGAGGCACTGCACCGTCGCCGTTGTGCGATTCGGAAGTTGATCAGCGAGTTTCGCAGGTCGAGCCGAAATCCGTTTCCGAACTGGCATGAATCTCATGCGGATTCTGCCATGACCCTCACCGCAGGAAACCGTTTGTTTGAGCACAGCGTTCGTAATTGAGACCCGCGTAAACGACGGGCGTTAGGCACACAAGAGCAGCAGCAAAGGAGGATCAGTATGGTTGAGCACAATCCTCCGGCTCCTGCCGATCGCTCGCGTACTCCAGTGATCCCGCTCCCAATTGCGCTCTATGTCTCGGGTGAACTCATTTTTGAGCTCTACGACGGGGGACAGCCCAGTCGCAGATTTTCGATCCGTTGGGACAGGTTCGTTCCAACGAAAGAAAACGAGCCAGAGGCAGTGAGTCCTCAAACGGTTTTGCGAACACGCCAAGATTAGTACCGCGTTCCTTGACCCGCCTGACGCGGACTTCCACCTGATCGCCAACAAATGAGAAATGAGGATGGCCATGAGGATTCGTGTGACCACCAGAGCCGACTTGTTTGAGCAACGAAAACAACAACACATCGAGCGCGGCTACCGTATCGAAGATGAGCGCCCACTCCCAGTGAACGGTTTCTGCTCGTTCATCGCCGTAAGCGAGATGCTCGAATCCGATGGAATTGGTGAGCTGGTGACACAGGCGCTCAACGGGATGCCACGATGAGACCACATGGAAAAACCAAGCTGGGATTTTTTCCGTTGCCCGTGCCAGAAGCCACTCGGCTGAAGAATTGCGTTGCTTTCGCATCGGAGTTCTCGGCACTCGATCCTTGCGTAGGAGATGGCGCGGCGTTCACTCACTTGCTTCATGGCGTAACCGCCCATCGCTATGGCATTGAGATCGACGCCAATCGGGCCGAACAAGCGAGAGCCTTGGGAATCGAGACTTTGCAAGCCAACGCCATGGATGTCCGGTGCCCACCGGAAGCGGTGTCCCTGCTCTACCTGAACCCTCCGTACGACTGGGAATCCGGAGAGAGCAACAACCAGAGATTAGAGTTTGTCTTCCTGGAACACAGCTATCGCTGGCTCAAAGCTGGGGGCGTGCTGCTGTTCGTGATTCCGCAGCTGCAATTGGCGAAATGCGCGAGGCTGCTAAGCGAACATTTCACAGATATGCGCGTGATGCGACTTACAGAGCCGGCTTGCCTCGAATACAAGCAGATCGTAGTGCTGGCAACCCGCCGCAAACGGCATTCCAAGCTTTCTGATGCTGTATTGTTGGATGGAGTGCGCCACCTCGAAGCGCTGGCAACGAAGAGCGGGCTTGAGCCTCTGGTCGACAATCCTGAAGTTCAGTACGAGGTTCCAGCCTCCGAGCCGGTTGTCCTGACCCACGTGGGTATTCCCTTGGATGAGGTTGAAGATTTGTTGCTGGAATCAGCCGCGTACCGACAGGTGGGACGTGTACTTTTACCCAAATTGAATGACGTCAAAGGCCGCCCGCTCACACCGCTCCATGGTGGCCATGTCGGATTGCTCTGCACCGCCGGAATGCTCAATGGAGTATTCGGCGAAGGAGAAGATCGTCACATCGCCCACTGGCGCTCTGTGAAATTCACGGACCATTGGGAAGAAGAGGAAGAGGACGGAACCAAAATCCTGCACGACCGGGAAAGGTTCTCGCACGAACTCACGCTCGTCTTTGCCAATGGTAAGTCGCAGATTCTCACGCACGAAAAGAAGGAGGCTTAATGAAAAATGCCCATCTTCGATTCGGCTGGCTGACCTATGTGAAGAGCACGGAAAACACGACCACCAGCATCAAGCTGCGGCTCGACCGTTTCATTGGCGAAGTGTTGCCCGACCCACCTCGGCAGGCCAAAGCTCATCTCATTTCCGTGATCGGCGGGGACACACAAGTGGCGGCCGTCAGTGCGGCCATCTCGCTGGGAGACAGGTTCATGGTGGAGGGCCCAGGGCTACAGCCGATTCGGGTATGTCTCGAACGAAATGCACAATGTTTCAAAGGCTCGGTGCAGCTGTCCGGGCGCAAGAAACCCCTGCGCCACCTCATCGCATTGTCGGAAGAATTCGCCGCGAGTAACGTATCGGCGAGTTCGGGACGAACGCTGCTGGCAAGCTCGGAAAACGGATTCATCTGGGCCTCCATCGCTCATATTCACGGGATCCCCGGAATGCCGGAATGGGCTGACTGGTTTGCCGGCGAACTGAAAACGCACCGGGCGATCATGCCCGCGCTTGGCATCGGATGTGATCCAGTGATTGTTAAAGGCCAAAAAGAACAGTTTCTCGACTGGCTTAGCTGGGGCGTCGAGAGTGAAGCGATTCGAATTCCCACCTCTACAGGTTCGATCCGCTGGACGGGCTTTAGTCTCGCAGACCTCTTTCTGCCGGCCAACTAGCCTTCCGCACCACCCATCTTCCTTCTTCTCCCTATTCTTCCTCTTCTTGTTCTCTCGTTCACTTGCGTAAAACCCTCCCCGTACCAGAGGACTTCCATGCCAGAACTCTCCACGATCTACGACTACATGCGCTGTCACGCGACGCTTTTGGGAGAGCGCATTCTGGAGGAGTATCCAGCGCTCCACCAATTCGACGATGCAGTTTCCCCGCGGATTGAAGGACTGTTGCGAACGCCTTTCCCTGCACAGACCATCGCCATTATGGGAGTCGCCAAGCGCTGGCAGAAGGCGCGGACAGCGATGGTCGTCGCGGAATGCGGTACTGGCAAGACACTGATCTCGCTCGGAGCGATGCATGTCCACCACCCAAGAAGTCCCTTTACGGCCTTAGCGATGGTTCCACCGCACCTGGTCGAAAAGTGGGGAGGCCTTTCTGACATTGCCAGGACTACGCGTGTTCCTGATCGACGATTTGCGCAATGGCGGTGACGAGAACAAAGCCCACAGAGTGAACGAAGTGCGATTGCGGCAGGGACGCATCGTGCGGGAAGGTTTGCAAACAACCTTGAGCGAGTTGCGGCTACGCAGGGGCTCACCGAGTTCCAGGAAACGCTGGCTGTCGCTCTGCGGAAGACCATCCTTATTTATTGTCGGACGTGAGCGAGCAAAGCTTGGTTACTTCTGGCGCCATGCTTACCGGATACCACATTCTGGCCCATACGCTGGCTGTGTAGTGAATTCGGACACGGGCAAGCCAGTGATCGTAAATGACAGCCGACTGATGGCAGGTGAGTTCGAGAAGGTCAAGATTGCCGAGACCATCGAAACTAGGGGCGAGAGGTCCTGCCGCCGACTGCACAGCCCACTGTGGCAGGCGGACGCGGACAAGATCCGCCGCATGGCCCCGATCGAGTTCATCGGACGCTACATGCCGGAATGGTTTGACTACGCGATTTGCGACGAGATTCACCAACTGGCTGGCGACACCGCACAAGGAAATGCGTTGGGCACTCTGGCCTCGTGCACCGATCGGATCGTCGGGTTGACCGGCACACTGCTGGGTGGCTATGCGGACGATCTTTTCAACACTCTCTTCCGTCTCGAAGCGAGAAGGATGAAAGAGCACGGCTACGAGTGGGGCACCACAGGCCGCAGTTCCTTCATTCAGGATTACGGCGTCCTCGAAACAATCACCAAGGTCGAACCCGCCAACAATGCCTGCTCGAAGGCTAAGGCCACGAGCACGGTCCGGCGCAAGCCGGGAGCCTCCCCGCTGCTGTTTGGCGAATTCCTCATGCAGTTATGCGCTTTTGTGTTCCTCGAAGACATATCAGCGGAACTCCCGCCATATGAGGAAACCTATCTGAGCGTTCCGATGGACGCGCCCATGCGGGAGGCGTATCGCGAACTCGAAGAGGATATGCGGAAGGCGTTGAAAGCCCACAGGGGGAATCAGTCGGTGCTGAGCACGATGCTCAATACTCTGTTGCTTTATCCCGATCACCCGTACGGAATTGGGACGTTATATGGTACGGAGTTCGATCCTGAACTCAAACGCAGGGTCCGATTCGTGATTGCAGAGCCCCGTGACCTTCCCGAAGACCGGATTTATTCGAAGGAACGAAAACTAATTGAGGAGATCAAGAAGGAATTGTTAGAGGGACGGCGGTGCCAGGTCTTTGCCGTGTACACGCAGAAGCACGATGTCACAGCTAGGTTGCAACGAATCCTGAGCAACGAGGGAATCCACACTGCTGTTTTGCGAGCGAGCGTTGATACCTCCAAGCGCGAGGCGTGGTATGCCAGACAAGTCAAAGACGGAGTCCAGGTCGTGATCTGTCATCCCAAGCTGGTGGAGACCGGTCTCGATCTGCTGGACTTTCCGACGATCATTTTCTACGAGTCCGGATACTCGCTACACACCTTGCGGCAAGCCAGCCGCAGGTCCTGGAGGATCGGCCAACGCCAGTCCGTGCGCGTGAAGTTCCTTTGCTCGGAAGGAACCATGCAGACATCGTGTTTGCGCCTCATGGGGAAGAAGTTGCTTGTGGCTCTTACCATGGAAGGCAAGTTTGCCGGCGAGGGATTGCAGTCGATCGATGAAGACGATGACATGCTCTCGGCCATGGCGCGGGAACTGGTCGAAAGGAACGGTATTGGCGAAACCGCCGACGCCGTCTGGCGAGCCCTCAACACAGAACACCAAAAGCTGTTTCCAACGACTTCTCGCAGCGAGGATGAAGCCTCATCCATCGAAATGCCGGGCATTCTGCTCGAAACTCAGCCTGACCCCACGAGTCTCGTGGAAGGCGCCATGGACACCGCGTCTATTGTCGTCTTCGGACAGCGACCGCAAGCGTTGTCAGGTAAGAGGCGGCGCGGACGGCCAGTTGTCCCGGAACAGGCGTCGCTATTTGGCTTTTAGTTGAGCGGAACAGACGAATGTCAGTTGCGCTCGCGACCCTCGTAATTGGTCAGCGAAGTCCTCTCTCCTAAGATCAACGACCGTCGCCTGCGCGGCTAGTTTTCGCCGCCGCCTGTTTTTGCTCACCCTTCCAGAACTTTGTTTCAAATCACCAAGGAGGAAAGCAGTATGTCTGAAACAAGTACGTTGATTGGCTACGGCGGCCGAACCATTGGCCGCGAAGAACTAGCACTGGTGCCAACACCAGTGGCAACGGAAACACACCGCCCGGTCCCGCATCACGAGATCGTGCAAGCTCTGGTCGAGACGCTCGGGTTTCGCCACATCGGCGTCGTCCATGATGAGTATGCGGTCTCACCAGACGGCATGAAAGCGTTTGGGGTTCTCGACCTCGCGACCGAGATGGCAGGGTGCCGTTTCTCCATCGGTTTGCGAAACTCCCACGATAAGAGCATGCGTTTGGCGATGACCTGTGGTTATCGCGTATTCGTGTGCTCGAACATGGCGTTTGCGGGAGATTTCACTCCCGTGCTCGCGAAACACTCAAAATCGTTCTCGCTGATCGACTGCATCTCGGTGGGCGTTGACCGCATGCAGCGGAACTTCGAGCCGATGCGAAAGCAAGTGGAAGCGTGGCAGAAAAGTGAATTGACGGACGTCACCGTCAAGGTGGTCATCTACGAAGCCTTCGTCGAGGGCAAACTGGAAGCTCCCAAACACCTCGCCCGGACCGTGCATGATCTGTACTTCGAGCCGAAGTACGAGGAATTCCGGCCGCGAACCATCTGGAGCCTCTCCAATGCGTTCACCTCTGCGTTCAAGGAACTCGATCCCGTCCCACAATTCAAGGCGACGGCCAAGCTGGGCGAATTCCTGGAGGCCCGGTTCTCACAATCGTTCTAGCTTGCGGGGCGGTGTCGGCCAGCCGCCCCTTCCAACAAGTAATTCCAATTGGGGTTATGAAGAGCCCGATGCGGGTGACTTTCGCGCCCAACTGGGCTGAAGAGAAGGAGTCATCGTCATGTCTGCATTGTTTCCGCTTGGGCAAATTGTGGCCACACCGGGCGCGCTAGCTGCACTCGAGAGAGCGAAGCAGACGGCTACCTGTTTCTTGGCCCGTCATGCAATCGGAGACTGGGGCGAACTGGAGCCAACCGATGTCGCGGAGAATAAGTACAGCCTGATTCACGGGTTTCGTTTGCTGAGCAGCTACCTGACGGATGCCGGAGAGAAACTATGGATAATCACCGAAGCGGACCGGTCTGCAACCACTCTGCTTCTGCCAGACGAGTATTGACGAGTTGCATCAATCGGATCGTCTAATCCCCGTGTCTTAGGCCCCACATCCAGATCGAGGCCCGTGCGATCCTTGTCTCGTGTCTGTTGAATATGAGCCAACGCCGCAACCCATGGTCGGATTCTCCCTTGACTCTGGACTACACTCCAGATTGTATGATTTGGTTATGGCGGCAAATCACCAACTCTCCACTCCCATGCTGCAAATCGGCGAAGTCGCAAGACGAACCGAGTTGACGGTCGATGCGATCCGCTTCTATGAGAAGCGCAGGCTGCTTCCGAAAGCGATGCGAACCACCGGGCGATTCCGAATGTATACGGCGGACGACATCGAGCGCATACGTTTCATCCAGCGAATGCAGGCGCTCGGTTTCTCCCTTACGGAAATCAGAGGATTGGGGAACCTCCGCGCTCGCAGCGTGGACGCGTGCGAATCGGTGAGGAAGCTTCTGATTGCGAAGTTAGCTGAAGTACGAACGAAGATGCGCGAGCTTGAGCGGCTGGAATCTGAGCTTGCAGCGGACTTGCGGAAGTGCAATGCAGAACTGAAGCATCGGCGGCAGCATGCACCTGCCGCATGCCCCATCCTAGAAACTTCAGGTGGAGAGGAAGAATGAAAATAGAAGTCCTTTACTCTCCCGGATGCCCGAACTACCTGCCCGCTGTCGAGCAAGTCGAGAGGGTGTTGTCCTCCGAGTCCTTGCGGGCGGAAATCCGGTCGGTAGCTGTAAGAACCGATGCCGAGGCAAGGGAGTTGATGTTTCCGGGCTCCCCCACGATCCGCGTGGACGGCGAGGATGTCGAGCCTGACCAGACCATCGCCCCCGGCCTGAAGTGCCGCCTGTATGCCAACCTGAACGGAATTCCTTCGGAGAAGAAGCTTCGACTGGCGGTTTCTAGAGCGAAGAAGAGGGAGTGAAACTGGCATGAGAATCGCAGAACGAGCAACTCCGGTCGCAGCCGTGATAGCTGCGTTTTCGACTCTAGCGTGCTGCCTGCCGTTCGGTTTTCTTGGCGCAATTGGACTTGCAGGAGCGAGTGTCAGATTGCAGATAGCACGACCCTGGCTGCTTGTCGCTTCTGTGGTTTTGTTGGTGCTTGGCTTCGTGCAGCTATATCGTCGCGGGAAGCAATGCAGAAAGCGGAGTCCGCTCAGCGTTGCGCTGTTCTGGGTCGCAGCCGCAGCCGTTCTCCTGATTGTTCTTTTTCCCCAACTCATAGCGAGCTTAGTTGCTGGTTGAGTGATTCGCATGCGGGTGAATCTGAAATACGTGCTCTTGCTTGGCGTCGTTGCGTTTGTGATTTTCTGGTATTTCTGGGGTTGGAGCCGCACCCCAAAAGGCCAGCCAACCCTCATATCGCTCACGCCCAGCAATCTCGATCAGTTCAAACACGAGTTCAACAATTCGGCTGACCGTACCCGCTTAATTTTGCTGCTTTCCCCAACTTGAGCCTATTGTCTGCGGGGGGCTTCCGCAATGGAACAAGTACTGAAGCAGGTCAAATCACCCATTCGCGTGCTGGTCGTATGGGAACCCATGCTGCCGACGGACTGGTCAAGACCGGGCGGGATGGTGCAATCACGCATTTCAGACCCAAGGGCCGTACAGTTTTGGGACAGGAATCATCTGGTGGCTAGAGAACTGAAGCAGCAGCTTTCTAGCTCACAAATTTGCTGCGAACGCAAAGGGATTGTCTGGGATGTTGCCGCCGTATATCCGAAGGACATCCAGTGGGGTTCTTCGGCTCCTCTATTCTTCGGAGGAGCAGTCGTAGATGTAGCAGATAGCGTTCGTCAAAAGCTCTTAGAATTCGAGCAACCCGAATCGCTGAACAATGATGGACCCGTCGTGGATGCCGCACCAGACGCCGCAAGACAACTCCCGGAACTGTCACGAGGATTCCGATGAAGAACTGTTGTACTCCAAGTGATCGCTCTCAAAATGATTTTACGGGACACAAGACAGCATGGTTTCTTTGGTATGTGCCCATCGCTATTTTGGTGGTTGGCGCATCGTGGACACGAGGACGCGTATGGGTGTGGGTTCCAGCCCTCGTGGTGATGGGGCTTGGCTGCTTGGTGAACGCAGCCCGCTGCGGCCGACTGCACTGCTACGTCACTGGGCCGCTGTACCTCGGGGCCGCGCTCTACGTCGTGCTCTCCGCATTTGGGCTGGTCGTCTTGCACCCCGATCTGTTTCTCATCGTCGTGCTAGTGGTCTCATGCCATGCCCAGTGTGCGGAGATTCCGTTGGGGAAGTACCGGAAGAGAGCATAAACGCATTTAAGCTATCGCCTTGCTCTGAACCGGACAATAAAGGCCAGCAAAATAGCTGGCCTCGGCAGACGAGATGACGCTGGTCGTTCACTTCTGCATGCCGTCGTTCTTCATGCTGTCCGCCGTCATCTTGAGCGACATGACATGAACCTCTTTCTTATCGGCATAGACGTGCGCATTGAGTGTGACGTGGTGTCCTTCATTGCCTTTCACCGCGTCCGGGTTGGTGATTGTCCAACTCTTGCCGTCTTTGTCGCTTACAAACATCTTCCCGTCTTTGCTGATTTTGCCCGTAACGTCGACGGCCTTTGCGGACGTGTCGGCCTTCATGTTGTCCTGCTTCATGGTGTCCTGGGCCACTGTGACACCACACAGCGGGCTAAGCGCGAAGCAAATCGTTATTAGCTTTTTCATCTTGGTCTCCTTCTTGAACGTACACAGAAGCCGTGCAAACTTATACGCCGGACAACTCGCGCTCGGATCGCGCCGATGCCAAGCAACAGAGAGGGAAATCATTACTGGAGCAGCTATCCGACCTTGAGCACTAGCGGGATCTCATCCTTCAGTTGGAACGTCCGTCTCTCAACTGCCCTCATAAACCAACCGTCTCCCCGCCTTCCTACTTTTAAGGAGTAAGAGCCATGTTTCAAGAATTGATGCCGTTGCTCGCGCAACGAATATTGCTTCTCACCTTGTCGCGTGTGAGCGACGACCAGATTTCTATCAACGTCATCCCAAAACCACTGAAGTCGTCCGATCAGCGTGATGATGACGGCGTGCTTACCACGCCGCTGAGCGTGACCGGCACTCCCAAAGAGCTTGACGAACAACTGCCGAGCCAGTTAGTGGAGTTTGTGGAGACTCACCTCGGGCTGTCCTCTACCTTAAAAAGTGCGAAGGAACAGATGGAGGCTGCCGCCAAAGCAGCACGGGAAGTAGCCAGGAAACCGACGAGCTCGAAGTCGCACAGCGGGTCCAACAGGAGTGCGGCTACAAGCTCGACGCGAGTGCAGACAGAGGCCGGCGGGAAAGAAAGCTCAGATGATTCACAATTGAGTCCCGCGCCAACCCATGCAACGACCGCCGGCGCTGAGGGCGAAGGCCTTGGCGCGAGTACCGGAAGCCTGTTCGACCTTGAACCGAAAAGCGACAACTGAACGTTGTCCAACCGCCTGGTCCGTGCCCCATTTGCTGCTTCCAGCGGCGGGACACATTCTCGAAAGGAGGAGTCATGGAAGTACACGTTCTCGAACGCGAATTTCTCTACAACGGGGTCAAACTGCCTGACACTACCCCAACAATGACCCCTGAACAGGTCAGAGGAACGTACACGCATTTGTATCCAGAAATCGCTACAGCCGCTATCGAGGGGCCGGAAACGGTCGCGGGCAAACTGGTTTACAAGTTTGTTCGCGCCATCGGGGCAAAAGGGTGAGACAGAGAAAGGCTGCTCGCCGAGGAGACGACAGCATTCGAACGTAAATCACCCATTTAAGCTGCGCATTGTTAGGCGCGCGATAGCGCAATGCTGGCGATATAGCAAGCCAAAGAAACACAGACACCTGTGAGAGGCGCGCTGAAAAAATAAACCTTGCAGAGCACAACAACACCACCAAGCATTGCCAGGCCGACAACGAGCAGGAACGGCGACTGAAAGAGGAGTTGGCCTTGAGCCAATGCGAGATAACCGAAAACCAAGCCGAACAAAATAAGTCCCATGCCGTGGCTGGCATTGAAGCCCACCCAACACCGCCACATGGTCGTTTCCTTCGTGATGACAGGTGAAATCTGGCTCATGCTGATTTGCAACGCGGAGTCACGAGGCGAGAGCTTTGGCCCCCAGAACGTATAGACGAGGTGGACGACTCCGAGCGTAAAGATAATGCTCGCACTAAGAACCATGAGAATTCTTGCGGCCAAGATGCTCTTCCCGTTCTGTGAGCCCATTTTGTTTGAATACAGAACAAGCCGCCGTCTCATGGCGATTTGACGCTACCGGCGGCGGCTTGACCCCCTCAAAACCGCAAAGAGTGGACTCTAAGATGCTCGCGCAATCGCCCCTCGAAGCTTGCCCTTCGCAAGTGGTCCAACTCTTGGTACAACGCCGCGAGCTTCTTGGAACGTACGCGATAGTCAAGCAGGTCCGAAGTATTCAAATACGACGGTTGTCGCAGTGTTTGGATCTGCAGATCAACCAGTTCGTGAACTTCACCTTTGATGGCGGAGGCTGGGTCAGTCATCATACGGCTCCTCGGCGGGAATTGTAGCCCATACCCAACAGCCTGCCCAGAGTGCAATTCAGCGGACATGATACAGGGGGCGCACATGAAGCGCAGGGAACCAGATACCTCCAGCCGCCCGGCCATCGATAAAGGCGCGAAGAGGGTCGCGAGAGCGTTGAAAGAAGCTACGCATGGCCGCGTCAACACGAACGATCCCATCATGGAGCAATTGAAGCAATGTCCAGAAGCATTCAAAGTCGGAGAAATTCTCGGCAAGGCGTTCGACTCGCTCAAGTACGCTCAGCACGAAGGCGAGGTCGGAGACCGATACTTACCGCCCGCGGGCACGGTGATTCCGCCCCTCGTGTGATCGGGCTGCCGCTAGACGTTACGTTCCCCAGGCTCAGAGGGATTCGATGGCGGTACTGCACAAGATGGGATGAAGGGCCGGCTGCGGTTTTGGGAATGAGCCTGTTGCGGTTGGGAATTTGCCAGCCCAATGACTGGTCGGGTAGCGCGGTGGACTTTGTCGAACGCGGATACAAGAGGTTTTGCTCACAGAATCACGTTGCTGCTGCGAAGAAAGTCTGGGTTGGCGACCTGCGAATCACGGACAGCCTTTTCGAGCTGACGGAGCAAGAGCGAAATCAGGTTGAAGCCGAACGAGAAGGGATGACCGATCATTTGTATCTGGTCGGGGACTATGAGGCCGCGGCTTCCATTCCAATTGGCGCGACGCTCACCCGCCTCGAAGTGGAGCATGCCCTTCTGCCGGCCGCTTTTTATGTGGTCCTCACCACCAACCTCTACAAATGGATGCGCGTGTATGACTACCTCGACGCCCAGGAGCACGCCGAGACGTGGATGGAGGATCTGAGCGACGATGAGTTGGAAGCGTCGGTCTATCGCAAAGTGGATATGGAGATCCCCGCCTGTATCAAGAGGCACTCTAAGGCGCTCAAATACAGGAGAGCCCGGAGCTTTCTGCGGGAAATCCAACCCCACACGAGCGTGGCTCGCGAGTTGATCCGGCGCCTGCTTGAGATGGATGCTCATGGCAAAGGGCACGAGCACGCGTGGCCCGGCAAGATCAGTGAGAAGGACGCACCAGGCATTGAAACATGGCTCTCGGATGCTGAGTATTCCCGGCCTGGATGCCTGATTACCTGGTACGAGAATGATGCGATCAACGCCTGCTTCGACGAAGAGGCGCAGCACATGGGCGAAAACGGTCCTTGCCAGCCGAATGTGGCGCTCCCGATTCACTTGCATAAGACAAACAAGGAACTGGAGGAAGAAGTACGGCGCGTTTTCGATCACGCCGGCGCCATGCTTCGATCGTTGGCCTCCGCTGCCAAGATCGTCGAACTCGTGAGGGACCTCTACGATGAATATCTCCGTGAACATCGGCTCGAGTCGGGACTTCCGATTGAGCCGGGCCCTGCTGGTGTACGGGAAGAGCAGCTATGAAGGAATTCCGTATCGCCATCCCTTTGTAACCATCCATGAAGTGATGCATGACGGCGAAGTGGCGCGACTCGCGGAAGGCCAGCTGATGACGCCGCAGATGCTGATCGACTTGATGGCCGGTCTGGGAAGATCGGTTCCAGCCGAGATCTTGCCGTCGCGGGTGCTTGTGCGCACGGCAGAAATGATCGTGTGGTGGGCGGCAGCTTGCGAGCGGACCATGTTTTTCAGTGACAGTGGCGCCGATCCTGCCTTGAAAAGCATGAATGGCAAGCTGTATCCCCACCCGCCCTTGCTGTTCAAAGCGTGCGGGAGTCACTTGTGGGTTCGTGCTCTCGGTAAAGACGAACGGCCCACGGCGGAAACCAAGCTGTGCATCGCGCCCTACTGGAACTGCTACGACAACGGCGTGTGTTGCACTGGGAGCATGAAGATTCCCCAGGAGAAGTCGGTGACGGCCATTGACTTGTGGGAAGAGTCGTTTTTCCAGAGCGAATTCACGCACGCCTCCGGGGTTCGCAAACACGTCCGGTTTCGCGGCGGCTTCCTGGCGATGTGGCAATCCCTCGCGGGACAAAAAGCGTTTCCAGCCAGATATCTGGTGAAGCTGCCGCAGGCGCTCGGGGAATTCGTGAGGAACGATGACCACACCTATCGAAACGATAATCGCCACGAAGATTGAACATGAGATTCCAGGTGCGCTCCTACAGAAAAAGGTCCAGGTTACCGTCGTCGGTTGCGGTGGGACAGGCAGCGCCATTGCCGCCGGATTGCCGTATCTGCACCAGGCCATGGTCGCTTTAGGACATCCGCATGGGCTGGACGTGACCTTGGTCGACGGCGACCGGATTTCCCGGACCAACTGCGTCCGGCAACCTTTCAGTGAGAGTGAGATCGGGCTGCACAAGGCGATAGTGCTCGCCACCCGGATCAATCTATTTTGGGGCCTGGGCTGGAAAGGTGTGCCGCACTTCGTCGATGAAAGTTGGGGGCACGAAACCGACATTCTGATCGGCTGCGTGGATTCTCGTGCCGCACGGAACGCTATGACCCGCACGCAAACCTACTGGAACTGCCACTATTGGGTGGATCTGGGCAACAACGCCGACAGTGGCCAGTTCGTCCTCGGCCAGCCTGAGAATCAGAGAAACAAAGCGCGAGACTTGCGGTTGCCAACGGCTCCCGAACTCTTTCCTGAACTCATCAACGCGAAGCTCGACAAGAAGGACAGACTTCCGCCGTGCAGTGCGTTAGAAGCACTGGAGCGGCAGGAGCCGTTTGTGAACCAGACACTCGCATACCAGGCGCTGGCAATGCTTGCGCGGCTCTTCCGATTTGGGCGGCTCTCGTACCACGGCGGATTCGTGAACCTGCGAACGGGCCGTACAACCTCGCTCGCGGTCGACCCGGTCCTATGGCAGCGGATGAGGACGCAGGCGGCAGATTCCGAATTACCCAAACGCAGGAGAAGGAAGGTGATCAGGCGATGAGCCAAAGTTTTCGGGCAGTGAAAGAAATATGGAATGCGCACTCGTCCTGCTTTATCGAACCGGAGAAGTTGATGGTTCTACTCCACGACCTTGCCGCCAGGGTGGATACGGCGAGTGACGAGCACGAATACGGCGACAACCAGGTCGTCTGGCTCGAAAACGGCAGAAAGGTTCTGGACTACATGGAGGCAGACGAGCGCTTTAGTCCGGCCAGTTTCAAAGACAGTATGGAAGAACAAGGAATAGCGGTTAACCAAAATGATCTGATCGCGCTGATCGACAACATGCGGAGCTTGTCGAAACAATGGCGGAGTTCCATCGGAAAACATGGGGAATTGGTTTTCTACATCGATGCATGTTGAACCCCGCAGCCGGGACCTTCCATTGTCTCGCTCTGTTTCCATTGAGAGCGCCGTCACTGGATTATTGATGGTGGATTATGGTGGATCTTGTCCGTGATGGTCTGCAATTCGAACCAGTCGAAGCAACCGTTAGCGCCACGACTTCACTCCTAATTCCGTGAGAGAAGGCCGTTTGTCGTTACTTAATCTAGTGAAACTTCCACAAGAAGACTTCTGGCCGGGAATAGCTTCCGGATTGCCCGTGACTCGATCACGATGCGACGAACACTCTCCACAAGCGAAAAAGGCCGGAAGACGCCGTTCAATCGCTCCAGATCGTAACCAACCTCAATCTTCCTGGTCTTTTGATGGCTCGTTACTTGGTTTAGCAACACTGATATCAATCGTTTCGGCACATTCCCCTTTTTCGTCGTAATCGCAGACACGACCGGGGTGGGCTTGTTTGCATTTCTGGCACAGTTGAGGAGCCATTTTTTACACTTCCTCCTGATCTGTTTCCGAGCGCCGGGTCTTCGTTTTCGCTGGCGCGCAGTCGAGGGCCACGGGTGATCGCACGGGCCAATAATCTATAAAGTCGGCGACGTCATCTAGAAATTATCCGACGGCACGGACTCCTGTTGGATTCTTGCGTCCCTATAGGAGAGTTGAGCGTAACAGCGGACCTCTCGTTCTTCTGAGCAAGAGTGCTCACTCTCGCTCGGCGCTCGGGTGGGCCTTCCGAAAAGCTTTCGCTAGAGATCAAGAAGCATACACTGGTCTGGAGAAGGACTGAATATCTCCGAATGATTTCAGCCTTCATGCGGGAGGTTTTATGAGTCAAATCCACGAACATCTGGTGTGCGTAGGCCAGACTGCGACGAAGAAGCCGGAGGAATCCGGAGACCAGTTGGCGGCAAGTCTCGTTTCACAATTCAAAATGAAGGACGGCACAGAAGTCGCCTTGCGGCCAATCCATCCGGACGACGAATCGCTGATGAAGCAATTCCATGAAACACTGTCCGATCGCACCGTTTACATGCGTTACTTTTGCTCGCTCAGCCTGAGCTCACGTGTGGCGCATGAGCGCCTAGTTCGCATTTGTCACGTCGATGGCAATCGCGAGGCGGCTTTGGTCGTTGACCTGACAGACGAATTGACGGGGCAGCATCGCATCCTGGGGGTGGGTCGATTAATCAAATTTGACACAGGGAAAGAGGGGGAAGTCGCCATCCTGGTGTCCGATCGGTATCAGAGACGGGGGCTGGGGACCGAATTGCTTCGCCGAGTGGTCCAGATCGCGCGCGACCAGAAATTACGCCGCTTATCGGGCGAATTGTTGCGTGACAATCTGACCATTCAGATCATGGTCAAGAAACTTGGCTTTCGCTCTCTCATTTGCCTTGATTCTCCTTCGGTCACTGCCATCCTTGAACTATGATTACGGGCCCATGAGGCCCAGCGTGCAATTCGAAGCACTTCATTAGCCGGGTTGCTACACAAACAATCTCCGAGCGCCAGGGGTGCGTCCCACCACCCGCCGCAAACGCCAGCAGCTCACTTCAAGCGACCCTATCGAAACTACTCCGACCGGACGGACCTGCGCGTCCCACATTTCTGCTTCGGGCAGACCCAATACGGGATCTTATCGTTTCTCGGTACCGATCCTGAAAACGCGCTAATCACATCCGGATCGCTATGACCCTGGGCAGAACAGGTGTTGGGCTTCCATGCGCCATTAACTCTTGGAAGTGTCCAATATTGACCAGCGTTAGCAGGGCGAATCGCTATACGTTGTTTGTTCCTCGATCTAAATGAACGCCGCGAGCCATCGCCGTCCACGTAAGTACGAATGGCACGGCGAGTTGCGCCGCCACGATCTCGCTGAAGATATTCTCGCCCATGGAAATCACTTGTTGTGCGTCATGAGAAAGCACAGGGGTTGCGCGGGCTTGCCAATACAATCAAATCGGCCCGCTTTTCGAATTCTTCTGGCGATCTTCTTTCTTTTCGTCGTCACATTTGCTGCAGGCCAGACCAGTCCACCGGCAGCAGGTAAGAGTGTTCAATCCGCCACGGCACCCGCGGCCAATGCGCCTTCCCCCGATGTGTCCAAGTATGTGGGTGCCGAGACCTGCAAGACGTGTCACGAGGAGATCTATAACTCATGGTCGAAGACGCCGCACTGGAAGACTACCCTGAACACGAAGGGCGGCCCCTCAAAGCAAGGTTGCGAAGGTTGCCATGGCCCCGGAGCTGACCATGTTGCGGGCGGCGGCGACAAAACCAAGATATTCGTGTTCGAAGGAAAGTCACGGCAGGAGACCAGCGGCCGTTGTCTAAGCTGTCACGGCGAAGCGCACGAACAATCGCATTTCGCCCAATCTGCGCACTCTGACAGTGACGTTGGATGTCTCGATTGTCACTCGCCCCATCACGCTAAGGAAAAAGAGTTCTTGCTCGTCCAAGAGCAACCCCAGTTATGTTACGGCTGCCACGTCTCCGCCAAGGCGGACTTTGCCAAACCCTATCACCACCGCGTCAATGAGGGTTTGGTGCAATGTGTGGACTGCCACAATCCGCATGGAACGGGAACCGTCCGCCAGCTACGGACCCTGCCGAGCGGCGATTTCATCTGCTACCGGTGCCACATCGATAAGCAGGGTCCGTTCGTCTACGAGCATGTGCCGGTTAAGACCGAGGGCTGCACCAGTTGCCATTCGCCCCACGGTTCCACCAATCCGAAGCTGCTCAACGTGATGCCAGTGAATATGCTCTGTCTGCAGTGCCACACATTCTCGTCCACGTTAACAGCCGGGGGGCCCGCCGGCCCCGCGCACAATCAGTCGGCCAAGTATCAGGCCTGCACCATGTGTCACACCCAGATTCATGGCTCCAATTTCAGCGATGTGTTCTTCAAGTAGGGAGTATCGATGCAGCTGCCCAAGAAACCCGCGACCCGCCGGCAATCTTCGCTACTGGAGAGATGGGCGTGTCCGACCCTGCAAGCCAAGCGCAGTTTGGCTGCCGCTTGGGGTCACGGCATGCCTCGAATCGCGATAGCCCTGGCGGTGCTTTTGTGCGCAACGATCGTGTGGTCACCAGAAACACTCTTCGCCCAAACGTCCACGGCGGGTCCGACCCCAGCGCCAACCCCGCCCGCCGAACCCGATGGCGTGAGCGGAGGCGGGTACCTGATTCACCAATCCGTCGAACTGGGCTACCGGAGTACTGACGTGACCGGCAGTGGCGATATGTACGACACGCTCGTGAATCTGCAGACCGGACCACGCATACTCGATCAGACGCTTACCATGCAGTCGGTCGATCACCATGGCTTGCTGTTCGACGATCTTTATCTCAACAGTTTTGGGTGGGGAGGCGATCCAAATAACGCTTTGCGCCTGCGGGCGGACAAGAACAAGTGGTATAACCTGCAAGGCAGTTTTCGTCGCGATCAGTATTTTTCTGATTACGACTTGCTAGCGAATCCACTGAATCCCCCGCCTCCACCTGCTCCGGGGGGCTCTACTCCGTCGATTCCGATATTGAACTCACCTCACGAATTTGCTACCACGCGCCGCATCAGCGACTTTGACCTCATGCTGCTTCCGCAGTCCGTTGTGAGTTTCCGTCTGGGATATTCGCATAACGACATGAGCGGGCCTTCCTACAGCAGCATCCACGAGGGTACCGAAGCTTCGCTCCTGCAGGACTGGAACACAACCATGAACTCCTACCGCCTGGGAGTGGACTTTAGAATCGCGCCGCGAACTGTGGTCAGCTACGACCAATTCCTCGATTACTACAAGGGAGATACAGACTACCAATTGAATCCCATCAATCAAGCACTCCTACCCGCCACGCCGGCAACTCCCGTTTCGTTGGGCTTGTCCATCGATACTGCGAACAAAGAGCCCTGCGCGGTGGTGCCGCCCGCAACCAGTCTGATTGTCAATGGGACCCTGACCAATGTCACCTGCAGCGCGTACTTCAATTACTTGCGAGACCAGCGGATTCGTACCTCCACCCCGACCGAGCGCCTCAGCCTGCGCAGCAATTACTTCCAGCGGATAGAGCTGGTCGCTTCTTTCGCCTACAGCTCCGCAACTTCCAGCACCCCCTTTGACGAGTCTTTCGGCGGGCTGATCACGCGCACCAGCACCCTCGCCTTAACCGGCACTGGGGTTGCCGCTGCCAACCGGATTTCCGACACAGCCGATCTCTGGGCCACTGTGCACCTGGCCAAACATCTACGCCTGATCGAGAAGTTTTATTTCTGGGCCTACCGCATTCCGGAAAATGGCAATTTCAGCGAAGTCGATAGCGACTGCATAAACCCAAAAGCGTGCACGCTGCTGACCCCACTGAGCGCAACCGCGCCGACGATTGTACCCACCTTGCAAACCGCGTCTTTCAATCAGACTTGGACGAAAAATCAGACCGAACTCGCCTGGGACATTTCAAAAAAGGCCGGGGTGCGCATTGGCTATCGCTATGGCGACCGGGAATTCAACCACTTCAACGATTTTCTCCCCGGAGACGAGGACCATTTCGTGGGCCTGGAGAAAACCGCGCTGTTCGGCATCTGGGCACGGCCTACCCAAGCGTTGCGAATGAACTTTGATCTGGAGCACACAAACTACAACGCCGTATTCGTCCGCTTGTCACCACGCAAGGACGCGCGCTATCGCTTCCAGACGACCTACACCGCGCGCTCGTGGGCGACCCTGGGCGGTTCCATCAACATCCGGCAGGAATCCAACCCCGACGCACAGACTCAGTATGCTGGCCACAACCAAAACTACGGGCTGACCGCGTCACTGGCACCGCGCGAACGCTTCGGACTGGATCTCGCATACAACTTCAACAGCGTGATTCAGAATGCCATCATCTGTTTCAACGACACGCCGCCAGCCGGGGTGCTCCTTCCGTTCGTGGCCAACGCCGCTAATAATAATTGTGCAGGGAACGATACGTCGAATAACCTGATGGCCAACTCGTATTACACCAACCACACTAATTTCGGAATGGCCACGGTCAGGTTCAAGCCTGCGAAACGAGTGCTGGCCAATGTCGGCTACAGCATCAGTAACGTTGACGGCAACGTGCCGCAGTTCAACATTCTGCAGCCCCTCGGCACAGTGCAGTACACGTATCAGCAGCCTGTGGCCAATCTGAGCGTTGATATTGGCCAGAAGCTCGCCTTCAACACGGGCTGGAATTATTACCAGTACGGGGAATCGTTTGTCGGTCCGACAGCACCACGGTATTTTCACGCCAACTTGCTAACCGAGTCCCTGCGTTACTCGTTCTGACACTCTCGTTTTCAGGGCCAGCTAAAACAGAGACGTATCGTAAGAACGCTTTCAGAGTTTGTTGTAGTTAGCAAATCGAGGACGCCAATACAAATACAGAACCCAATGGAGCCTAAAGATGAAAACAAGCAGAATGCAGATGTTCGCCACGGTGACTGTGATTTCTCTCGGGTTTGTTGTCTCATTGTCGGCTCAAGCGCAGAACACGGCGGAGACGCTCTACAAGTCGAAGTGCGCCGGCTGCCATGGCGCGGACGGAACCGGTTCGGCGACGGGGAAGAAAATGGGAGCCCACGATTTCACAACGGCCGATGTCCAGGGACTGTCGGATGCGGAGCTCTCTACTATCATTACGAACGGCAAGAACAAGATGCCCGCCTACGGGAAGTCTTTGAAGACGGAAGACATTCAAGGCCTGGTGGCTTATATCCGCACACTAAGAAAGTAGTGACTAATGTAGTACTCGTTCAAGGCTAATACGATCCGCTGCAAAGCAGAATCTGTGTGCGCGTTGAGCACGTATGAAAACTGGGTAAGGAGAGGCGCCGCTTTTCAAAGTGAATCTGCGAGAACGCTTCCGAGGCTGGTCGCAGCCCATCTATTTTCTGGGCCAGAATCCCATCTCGCTCACCGGTGCGGTGATCACAACGAGCGCGGCGCTCACCACGATCGCCTTCTGGTTCTATGAGATCTTCCTGCCGGGACCTCCGCATCCCTATATCGGCATCCTGGTTTTTCTCACCCTCCCAGCCATTTTCGTAATTGGCCTGCTGCTGATTCCACTCGGCATCTGGCGCAGGCGTCGGAGTTTGCGCGGAAGTGGGCAGCTGCCGGCGCTCTTCCCGTCAGTTGACTTGCACCTGCCCATGGTTCGCCGCACCTTAGAGTGGGTGGTGCTGGCAACCGGAGTCAATCTCCTTATTATTGGCACCGCATCCTACCGCGGCGTGGAGTATCTGGATTCGACGAATTTCTGCGGAACGACTTGTCACGTCATGCTTCCGGAGAATACCGCGTACCACGCTTCCCCGCATGCACACGTGGCTTGCGTGGACTGCCACATTGGCCCTGGACTGCCTTGGATGGTGCGAGCCAAAGTGAACGGCTTGCGACAGGTCTATATGGTCGCCACTCATACGTATCCGCGCCCCATCCCTTCGCCGGTAAAGGACCTCCGTCCAGCCAGCGAAACCTGCGAACAATGTCACTGGCCCGGCCGTTTCGCAGGCGACAAATTGCTGGTTCGAACCAGCTACACGGAAGATGAAAAAAACACACCGCAGACAGACGTTGTGATGCTGAAAGTGGGAGGAAGCAATGGTCAGGGCGTGAGCGGAATCCACGGG
>Ga0209380_10000158_pt1 | contig 44565 bp, 36 predicted proteins | sample HubBroMetageWFT6_FD_188347 | JGI IMG/M metagenome (GOLD analysis project Ga0209380, IMG submission 188347) | Warmed and freeze-thawed soil microbial communities from the Hubbard Brook experimental Forest, New Hampshire - Hubbard Brook CCASE Soil... | ecosystem: Environmental > Terrestrial >...
GGGAACTTCTGCCGCGGCGTCACGCAGAGCAGCGAAATTAACGGCGGGATCCTGATTGCGGCGGAACATCACACCGATTGAAAGGGTGACCTCGGCGTACAGAACGTTTTGGCGCCGCAAGGATTCGGCAAATCGCCGCGCGATCAGGGCGTAATCTTGCGGGCCTCGCAAGAAAGAAGTGATCCAGATGAAATTTTCGATGAATTGGTCGAAGGTGCCCGGGGCGTAACGTGGGGCGGTCTCTTCGATGGTGAGAGTGACTCCGTGGCGCGCGGCCAATTCCACCACGGTGGAAGGCGCAATGGAACCTTCCAGGTGAACGTGCAATTCGGCCTTGGGCATAGCGATGAAAACGGCTTCGGATATGGGCGTGATCATTCGCGACAACTCGGCTATCCCCGCAGGGTGCTGCGCTTGCGGCTATACGAAAAGTAGATCACCAGGCCGATAGCCAGCCAAACAAAGAAACGGATCCAATTCATGATAGGCAAGCCGGCCATCAGCAACAAGCAGGTAAAAATCGTCATGATGGGAGCAAGCGGTCCGCCGGGAGCGCGAAATGCGCGATGCCGGCCCGGATCCCGGTAGCGCAGAATCAGCACTCCGCCTGCCACAAGAGCGAACGCGAACAACGTCCCAATGTTGGAAAGGTCCGCCAGCGTCCCGATGTCCAGCAATCCCGCGGGGACGCCGACAACAAATCCGGCGACCCAGGTGGAAAAATCGGGAGTGCGATAATTGGTGTGGACGCGGCTGAAAATCCGTGGCAGCAGGCCGTCGCGCGACATCGCGAACCACACGCGGGCCTGGCCGAGCTGAAAGACAAGCAGCGAGGAAATCATTCCCAGCAGCGCACCGAAGAGCACGATCAGGCGAATGTTATTGAGGCCCAGGCGTTTCAGCGTGTTGACTACAGGGGCCGCATCGTCCAACAGCGTTTGCCACGGGACCAGGCCCGTGAGCACCACAACGACCGCGATGTACAGAAGCGTGCAAATCACCAGGGTAGCGATGATACCGATGGGGAGGTCGCGCTGAGGATTCTTGGTTTCCTCGGCGGCGGTCGAAACTGAGTCGAAACCGATATAGGTGAAAAAAATGATCGAGCCGCCTGTCAGAATTCCTGGCCAGCCGTTCGGCGAGTACGGATGCCAGTTGGCGGGGTGGATGAGCCTGGCGCCGAATCCAACGAAGACAACGATCGCCACGACCTTCAGCAGGACCATCACGTTGTTCGTCTCGGCGGACTCGCGGATGCCTCGCACCAGAATGACGGTGAGCAACATGACGATCAGGAACGCCGGCCAGTTAAATCCGAAGTGCCAACCGGGCGGCAACAGCTCGTTGCCGGAAAAGTCGCTCAGGCCGCTGGGCAGGTAGGCAGGAGAAATCCATCGAGGACTCGGGTGGATGCCAAACCAGTCCAGCAATGCGACGACATGCGCCGAGAATCCGACACTCACGGCCATGTTGCTGACGGCGTATTCGAGGATGAGATCCCAGCCGATAATCCAGGCGATGAGCTCGCCCATCGTGGCGTACGTGTACGTGTACGCGCTACCGGCGATGGGAATCATCGCGGCAAGCTCCGCGTAGCATAGCGCGGCGAAAGCGCACACGACCGCCACGAGCAGGAACGAAATGGCTATGGCTGGTCCGGCACCTGGGCGCCCGAACGAAGGAGATCTGTAAATCAGATATTCAAGCAGGGGAGCGTTGAGAATTGAGGAAACCTGGAGTTTTTGTCCGGCGATGGCAGTCCCGATCACGGTAAATATTCCGGAACCAATCACCGCGCCGATGCCGAGAGATGTGAGGCTCAGCCAGCCAAGAGATTTTTTCAACCGGCGTTCGGGCTCGTCTGCATCGGAGATCAACTGGTCGATGTTCTTGACGCGGAAGAGCCCTGAACCCACTCGGCACCATCCCCACGAGAGAGATGACAGTCGAAGAGACTCTACCTTGACGCGGGAAGCTCCGCAACTGCTGGCGTGGAGTATTGTACTAAATTGGAAATCGCAGGGATGGTTTGGTTTTCAGTGGGGCGGGCTTCAGCCTGTCTGGTTTTTGGATTGGGTGGCGATTCGCAAAAGCGACAGGCTGAAGCCTGTCCTACATCACGCCCAGCTCAAGTTGGCGTATCGCTCCACCAGTTTTTTCGTGCCGTGATCGGAGAAACGGACAGTGAACTTGCGCTCCGGCTCTTCGCCTTCCACGGCGATGATCGTCCCGGTGCCATAGGAGGCGTGGCGCACGCGCTGGCCTATGAGCGGGTTCCCATTTTGCTTGCCGGGACGCGAGGAGGCGCTCGACCGCGAGCGGCTGGGGGATTCGCTCGTCGCGCGCGATGGGGTGGCGATGCGTTTCACGCGGCGGGCAAATTCCTCTTCGCTGTAGGAGTACTCAGGGTCTGGTTCGTAGCGGCGCGTCTCGCCGGCCTCGGCGAGGGAGCCGGCCGCGGTATCGATCAGTTCCGCGGGAATTTCCTGAAGGAAGCGGGAGGGCATGGAGCCCGAGAGTCGCTCGGAGCCGTACATGCGGCGATACACGGCGCGCGTCAGCGTGAGCGTTTGCTTGGCGCGCGTCATTCCGACGTAGCACAGGCGGCGCTCTTCCTCGAGTTCTTCATTGTCGTCTTGCGACCGGCTGTGGGGGAAGATGCCCTCTTCCATCCCGGATAGAAACACGTGATCGAATTCGAGACCCTTGGCGCTGTGCAACGTCATGAGCGTAATCAGCGCATCCTCGTCAAAGTTGTCGGCATCGCTGACCAGGGCGGCGTGGTCGAGAAAGTCGGAAAGCGTTTCGCCGCGCTCGGCGCCTTCGGCCATGGCGTTGACGAGTTCACGCAGGTTGTCCGCGCGCGCGGTGTCCTCACTGGAGTCGCGCTGCGCGAGCATGTCGAGATATCCACTGCGCGTCAAGATAGACTGCAGGAAATCCGCGGGCGACGAAGAGGCAATCTCCTGCTGCAGGCTTTCGATTAATGTGTGGAAGTCCCTGAGCGGCGCGAGGGAGCGGCCTGAAGCGGAGGGTTCGAGCATCTTGCCGATGGCTGCCCAGAGGGAAATATCGTGATGCCGAGCCACGGCCGAGAGTGAGTCTATGGATGTTTTGCCGATACCGCGAGGGGGGGTATTGATCACCCGGAGCAAGGCGATATCGTCGTCCGGAAACATGGCCACGCGCGCGTAAGCCAGCGCGTCCTTCACCTCGGCGCGCTGGTAAAACGAGAAGCCTCCCAGCATGCGATAGCGCATGCCGCGCGAGCGCATGGCCTCTTCGAGGGAGCGCGATTGCGCGTTGGTGCGGTAGAGAACGGCAACGTGCACGGCCGGGTCATCGGCGTGGAGAACGCGGATGGCGTCGGCAATGTATTCGGCCTCGGATTTTGAGTCGCGCCCTTCAAAGAAAGCCAAGTTGTGGCCCGAGGACCGGGTGGCCTTGAGATTCTTTCCGAGACGCCGGCGATTGTTCGAGACCACGCCCGCGGCGGCGTCGAGAATTTTTTGCGTCGAGCGGTAATTTTCCTCGAGGCGAACGACGCGCGCGCCGGGATAATCTTCGTCGAAGCGAAGGATGTTTCCGATATCGGCGCCGCGCCAGCGGTAGATGGATTGATCCTCGTCGCCGACGACGCAAAGGTTGCGCGACTCGTTGACCAGCAGGCGCAACAGATCGTACTGCACGCGATTGGTATCCTGATATTCGTCGACGTGAATGTAGCGGAAACGCGACTGCCAGGCCGAGCGCGCATCCGGAAATTCACGAAGCACCTGGACGGCACGCAGGAGAAGATCGTCAAAATCGAGAGCGCCGGCCTTGCGCAGGATGTTTTCATATTCCGCGTACACTTTTGCGGCAGTAATTCCCAGGGGGTCATTGTGCTTGGCGGCTTCGGCGGCGATCTGCGCAGGGGTCTGTCCATGATTTTTCGCGAAGCTGATGCGCTCGAGCAGGCCGCGGACTTTCTCGCCCGGATCCTTGATGTTCAAATGTTCGAGGGCAAGCTTTACGGCCGCGACCTGGTCGTCGGCGTCAAATATTTTGAAATCGCGGGGAAGTCCGAGGCGTTTCGCTTCCCGGCGCAGGAGCCATGCGGAAAACGCGTGAAATGTTCCGATCCACGGATCGTCGTACCCTTTCCCCTGGCGGATGAGCAGATCGCGGACGCGCTCCTTCATTTGCGCCGCGGCTTTGTTGGTGAAGGTTACGGCGAGAATCGCGCTGCCGGGTACGCCTTGCTCGATCAGGTGCGAGATTCGGTAGGTAATGGCGCGCGTCTTCCCCGTGCCGGCCCCGGCGAGGATCAAGACGGGACCTTCAACGGTGGTAGCTGCTTCGTGTTGCCCGGAATTCAGCTCGTCTAGGAGTGTCATGTTGGCAGGCGGGCCCGTTTCGGAAGTAACATTCTATCTGACGAGGTCGCGTTCAGCAAATTCACGCTCGCGCAGGTAGTAACTTGTTTACCGAGAAATGCCAGTCGTTTTGCGCAGCGACGCAAATACAAAAATCGACGGCGAGACGCCGGCGCTACGTATCTTGTCCGGGAGCCGTGCTAGCCGGTTATCGCGATCGGGCCTCGGCAAGATCGATCTCGAAAAAGAAGAGGGCCTTGTGGTCCGTCATGAAATCGAGATCCGGGATATACAGATGGGCGTAGTGGATAGCGCCAAAGTTGTGGTTCAGATCGAAAAAGAGGAAGCCGTGAGTGGTGGCGTGGGGCGGCAGGACATCAGTGCCGAGAGCCACGGAATGAAGCGTTGTGGTCATCTCGGTCCAATCCTTGCTGTGGCCCGAACCGGACGAAGTCCCGGGAAACGGGAATTGGCGGTGAGCGCGAATATTGGAATTGGCAGTCAAGAGCGTGCGATCGGCGACTTCTTCGGGGGAAAGGAGGCCCAGACGCTGGCGATCCTGGCCGGGCTGAGAAATGACTAGTTGGATGGTTTCAGGGTTAACGCGAATCGGCACTTCGTTGTCGTTCCGGAAATAAACATCGATGGCGACAATGCCTGCGGCGTAGACAGAATTTTTGCCGAAAACTTCTTTCTTGTAACGCTCGGCGCGGAGATACGGATCGGCGACGATGGTCAAGTTCTGATGTGTGTCGCGTGTGGGCAGCGACATTGGGTCGGGAGGCGCAGTTTGGGCCAGCGCGCCAACAGGCAGGAGCACCACGATGGTAAAGATTGCGCGGAGCATAATCTGGTTGGCTATGATGCGCCCTCCTGGAAATAGGTTCGCTCCAGGTAGTGACTCATTTTGGCCATGGACAAGCCCGGTCATTCCCGAAAATTACGGATCACTATGAACAGGACGGGACGGCCGCCACAAAAGCGTTCCGGAGCGTTGGTAGCGGGGTCAGTGGAGGCGGCCCGTCATTGGAGCGGGCAGCCTTGATCCCGACCCAGGCCTAAGCAGAATCGCTCCCTCACTCCACTATTGGTATGCCAATGCCAACGGTGCGCCTATAATATCCGATCTAAAGTCTTCATGGGGATAGTTCTAAATTCTTCCCGGACAGGAGACGGCTCGCCGAGGGCCCCTTGGGATGTATGCGCTCTATAGTCTGCTGACGGCCGCGGGGATGCTCCTGCTCTCTCCGTATTTTTTGATTCGCGGGTTGATTCACGGAAAATATCTCAGCAACATTCCAGAACGCCTCGGATGGAGATTTCCGCCGGAACTGCGGGCCCGAGAGTTTCTCGGCAAGCGGGAAAAATCGATTTGGATTCATGCGGTGTCCGTCGGCGAAGTTCTAGCGGTGCTTCCCCTCGCACAGCAGCTGAAAAAAAGGCTTCCGCAGCGCCGCCTGGTAATTTCCACCACAACGGTCACGGGTCAGAAGCTGGCGCGCGAACGGATGGCGTTTGCGGACGCGGTGTTCTATTTCCCTTTGGACTGGCGCGGACCCGTGCGGCGGGCTCTGGCGGCTGCGGGCGCGAAGGCGGTGATCATCGTGGAAACCGAGATCTGGCCGAATTTTCTGCGCGAGTGCCGCCGCGCGGAGGTGCCGGTTATTTTTGTAAACGGGCGGATTTCAGAGCATTCCTTCCGCGGCTACAGGCGAGCCCTTGCGTATTCCGCCGATGCTCTGACGGGGTTTCTCAAAAGAGTGTTGAGCGATGCAACTTTGTTTTTGATGCAAAGCGAGGAGGATGCGGCGCGCCTGATCGCTTTGGGCGGTGCGAGCGAGCGGGTAGTCGTCGCGGGCAATATAAAATATGACCTCGCCGAGCCGGGCGAAAGCGCTCTTTCGGCATGGCTAGAGGCCGAACTGTCCAGGAGTAATCGCGGTCCGGTGATCGTTGCGGGGAGTGTGCTTGCCAATGAAGAGGTTCCTGTCCTGCGGGCGTTTGCAGATGTGGAGAGCGAATATCCGCGGGCGCTTTTGATTCTCGCGCCGCGGAAACCGGAGCAATTCGACACTGCGGCAGCTCTCATTGCCGAATCGGGTCGAAAATTGTTGCGCCGCCGCGGCCTCACGCTGAATGGGGCGGGAAGCGCCGAGCTTGCTGAACCGGGCAATGTATTTCTCCTCGACAGTATTGGCGAGCTGGCCGGGTTGTATCGTCTTGCGGACACCGTGTTCGTGGGAGGCTCGCTTGTTCCCGGCGGCGGTCACAATATTCTCGAGCCGGCGGCTTTCGGTAAAGTGCCGATTTACGGCCCCTCGATGGAAAACTTTCGTGAAATATCGGGGAAATTTCTGGCCGCGGGCGCTGCGATCCAGGTAAAAAATTGGGAAGATTTAGGCGCGGCCTGGCGAGGCATACTCGCGGAACCGGAGCGCGCGTCCCGCATGGGAGCTAGCGCGCGGGAATTGGTGGCCCGAAATCGCGGCGCGACCGAGCGTGTTCTGGGACAAATCGAGCGCGCCGCCGGTTTGGAATGGGGCGAAAGATGAAGCGTTCTTCGGGATGGCTTCGCCTGCTGTGGCCGCTGTCGATTCTCTATTCCTTGATTGCACGCGCTCGAGCATGGTGCTACGACCGGGGTGTTTTCCGAAAGCGCAAATTGCCGGGGATGGTGATCGCCGTGGGAAACCTGACGGTGGGGGGTACGGGCAAGACGCCGATGGCGCTGGCCATCGCGGAGCGCCTCGCCGGGGAAGGGATGCATGCGGCGATACTTACGCGCGGGTATCGAGGAACGGCGGATAGCGGTGCGGGCGGCGTTCCACAGAGCGATGAAGTTGCGCTGCTGCGCGAGCGGCTCGCGGGAAAAGTTCAACTCGGCGTCGGAGCGGACCGTTACAAGAGCGGCATGGTCCTGGCGCGGCACGGAATCGATTGGTTTGTGCTGGACGATGGGTTTCAGCATATGAAGCTGTCGCGCGATGCCGACATCGTCCTAGTGGACGCCACGGATCCGTTTGGCGGCGGCAGGGTGCTGCCCGCGGGCCGCTTGCGCGAGCCGCTCTCGGCGCTGCGGCGGGCGGACATTGTGGTCATTACGCGCAGCGTGCAAGCGCCTTCGCCGGCCCTTGAAGCAATCATCCGCAGACATACAAATAGGCCCATCTTCTATGCCTCTGCGCGACTCGACAGCGTGCTGCGTGTTCCGAGGCTTGACGTTGCGCTGCCGCGGGAGAATTGGCGGAAAGCTCGATGTCTGGCATTTTGCGGAGTGGGGAACGCGGCCGCATTTTTCGAGGATTTGCGCAGCTGGGGATTCCAAATGGTCCAGCAGCGCGCTTTTGCGGATCATCATGTGTACACGCCCCGCGAAGCGGTAGAACTTGAGCAGGCTGCGTCAAGTTGCGGCGCGGATGCGCTGCTGTGCACGGAAAAAGACGTGTGGAATCTCCGGAACGTGCGTTTCACGGCGCTTCCTGCGTATTGTTGCCGGATTTCGTTTGTCCTGCCTGAGAATTTTTGGAGCTCGGTTACGGACCGGGTGTGGCTCGGAAAAGCGGGCGTGGCTCGATGAAAATTCTCGTTCGCGCTCCGAATTGGTTGGGCGATGCGGTGATGTCCATCCCGGCTTTGGAAACGATCCGCCGTACGCACGCGGGCGACGAAATCTGTGTTTTGGCGCGGCCTACTGTCGCCGATCTGTTTGCAGGGCAAGCGTTCGCCGACCGAATTCTTCCGTACGACTTTCGCGGGAGACACCCGGGTTGGCTCGGCCGTGAAAAGCTCGTAGCGGAGTTGCGTAAGGAAAACTTTGGCGTCGCTGTGCTGCTGCAAAATGCTTTTGAAGCCGCGTGGCTGGCCTGGCGCGCGGGCATTCCCGAGCGAATCGGATATGCCCGGGACTGGCGCGGTCCGCTGCTGACGAAAGGCGTTCATGTGCCGCAAGTGGGTGAGGCCTCGAAACACGAATCGCATTATTATCTGGAGTTGTTGCGCCGCTCAGGATGGATAGAGGCCACGCCGGAGGTCCCGCCGATTCACTTGCACGTTACGCAGGCGGCGCGCGCAGTAGCGGAATCCGCCCTCCGGCGCGCGGGGGCAAGAGACAATTCATGGCGCTGCGCGATTGCTCCCGGCGCGTCTTATGGTGCGGCAAAATGCTGGCCGCCGGGGCGTTTTGCGCAACTTGCGGATCGCCTGATTTCGGAATGCGGCGCCGATGTGATATTTTTTGGCACGCCGGGAGAAAAGGAAATTGCGGCCCGCATTCTCTCCCAGATGAAGTCGCAGGCCATTTCTCTGGTCGGCGAGACATCCATCCGCGACCTGGCGGCGCTGTTTGCCTCCTGCTCGATATTCATCGGCAACGATTCCGGAGCCATGCATGTGGCCGCCGCCGCGGGCGTTCCGGTCATCGGAATTTTTGGTTCGACAGATCCGGAGGGCACTGCTCCCGTGACGGAACAATTCACATTGATTCGCGAGGCCGTTTCCTGCAGTCCGTGTTTTCTGCGGAGGTGTCCGGTGGACCATCGTTGCATGACGCGGATTGCCGTGAATTCCGTGTTCACGGCCGCCTGGCAACTCAAGAACTCGCCAAAAAATCTTTCTGTCCGGGGCGCAGAAAATGTCTGAGATGCAACTTCTGCGCCGCGCCGTTTTTCTTGATCGCGACGGCACGATCAGCGAGGAAATGGGCTACGTCAACCACGTTGACCGATTTCAAATCTTTCCGTTTGCCTCCGAAGCGATCCGCCAGCTAAATCAGGCGGAAATTGCGGTGATCGTGGTGACGAACCAGTCCGGGATCGCGCGAAACATTTTTCCGGAATCGCTGGTGCACGAAGTGCATAAGAAAATGGTGGCGCAACTGGCGGCCGGGGGAGCGTGGATCGACGCGATTTATTTCTGCCCGCACAAATCGGAAGACGCCTGCGAGTGCCGCAAACCGAACCCGGGCTTGCTCCAGCAGGCTGCGCGCGAACATGCGCTGGACTTGCCCGCCTCGTGGGTGGTGGGCGATCGTTACGCCGACCTCGAGATGGGCCACTCGGCAGGAGCGCGCGGAACGCTGGTGATGACTGGCTACGGCCGCGGCGAATACGAATTGCATCGCGGCACGTGGCCCAGGCAGCCCGATGCCCTAGCCGGGAACCTAAGCGATGCCGTGCGCCAGATTCTTCAGATTGGCGGCGGCGCGCCGCGTCGCAATGATTAAAAGCGAGGAGCGTTACCTCGTCGTGCGGCTGACCGCGCTGGGCGACATTCTGCACACGGTCCCAGCGGTCGCCGCGCTCCGGTCGGCGCATCCCGACGCGAGAATCGATTGGGTTGTCGAAAGGAAATGGGCGCCGGTGCTGGAAGGAAGTCCGGCGATTGACAATGTGATTCCCTTTGACCACCGCTCAGTATGGGGCGCGGTCGAGTGCGTTGAGCGCCTGCGCGAGAACCAGTACACCTGCGCGATCGATTTTCAGGGTCTCTATAAGTCATCCATACTTGCCGGCTTTTCGGGCGCCGGGCGGCGCATCGGTTTCGATTGCGCCTGGGCGCGCGAAGATGGCGCGGCCATGTTTTATACCGAGCGCGTGATTCCCGCCGGACGCCACGTCGCCGAGTTGAATTATTCGTTGGCGGAGCGGGCAGGCGCATCGCGCCCGCCAAAGCCGGAGTACCCGCTGCGCGTTCCGGCCGGGGGCGCGGCATCGGTTCGCGCGCGTCTGCACGATCTGGGAATCAGTGGAGAGTACCTTGTCGTCGGGCCCGGCGGAAGCTGGCGGGCGAAATGCTGGCCGGCGGAGCGGTATGGCCAATTTTGCCGGGAGATTCGGGAAAGATTTGATATGAGTGTGGTCGTGATTCAGGGTCCCGGTGAAAAATCCTTGGCGGAGGAAACCACACGCGCGGCTGCCCCCGCTCGCCTAGCAGTCATCGCGACAACGATTGAGGAATTGATGGGGCTTCTGGCACATGCGCGATGCGTAGTCGCGGCGGATTCAGGTCCGCTACATTTGGCGGCGGCCCTCGGCACCCAGGTCATCGGTTTGTATGGCCCCACCGATCCTGCGCGCAACGGCCCGTTTGTGCCCGGAGCTGTGATCGTGCACAAGGCGCGCCCGGATGAGATTAGCTACAAGCGGCGCACGGATTTCTCGGCCGCGATGCTGCGAATTACCGTGGAGGACGTGCTGGCCGCGGCCGAGGCGCTTCTGAAGGCTCCCGAGTGAATTCCAAAGCAAATTTTTGGATTCGCTGGCGAGTCCCTGTTGGATACCCGGTGGGTATCGCGGCCTTCTGGTTTGCGCGGCCGCAAATGAAGTGGCTGCTCTGCGGAGTGGGAATTGCAATTTGCGGGCTGCTCGTTCGCGGATATGCCGCGGGCCATCTTCGCAAGCACAAGCAATTGGCGACCTCGGGACCGTATGCTTTCACACGCAACCCCTTGTATTTGGGCAGCGTTCTTCTTGCCGCAGGATTTTCCGTGGCGAGCCATTCGTGGATTTCCACACTCCTGTTGGCTGCCTATCTCGCGATTTTTTATCCTGTGGTAATTCAGCGGGAACAGGGCGAACTCGAGAGGCAATATGGCGCCGCATTTGTGGAGTACATGTCGCAAGTCCCGGTGTTTTGGCCGCGGCTTTCTCCAGCGATGGCATCGACGGAACGATTTTCTTGGCCTCTATATCGTCAGAATCGTGAATATGAAGCTGCCGTCGGCCTCGTTGTGGCAATGGCCATTCTGTGGGTCCTCATGGTGTGGCGGGGCCAGTAGCGCATGCTTCAGCTTGCGGGTTTTGGGCCTTGCAAGGACACACCCCCGCAAGCTAAAGCATGCGCCACTGGAATCTCGACCGATTTACCTGTTGTGCGAGAATGTGCTCACACTCAACGACTTTCCGTCGGTGCTGGCCGTGATGGCGCCATCGCGATCGGTCCGGTAGACGCGCACTCCCGCCGCTTCCAGCCGTTCGGTCACTTCGGGTGAGGGATGGCCGAAGAGGTTGTCTCTCCCCACGGAAATCGCCGCGAACGCGGGATGCGCCGCGGATAAAAACGGGTCGGTGGTGGAAGTCTTGCTGCCGTGATGCGCAACCTTAAGGAAATTTACTTTCACGGGCTGCTCCTCAGCAAGAATTCTGCGCTCCGACGGCCGCTCGATATCTCCCGCAAGAAGCAGTGTTTCAGCGCCATCAGTCAAGCGCAGGACGAGGGAATCATCATTCTTCGCGGCCTGGCTTTCGGAAGGATCGTCCGGCCACAAGACCGTTCCCGACACGTTGTCTTCCGAAAAAGAATCGCCCTGTTTCAGATGCCGGACGAGCACACCGTGTGCTCGAGCGGCCGCAAGGACTTGGCGGTAAGCGCCACTTTGAATGTCGCGCCCCACCCAGAATTCACCGACGCGAAAATTTTCAAAAATGGCAGGAAGTCCTCCAAGATGATCTTCGTGCGCATGCGTGAGGGCGACAACGTCGATTTTTTTCAGCCCGCGCGACCACAAATAAGGCGAAACGACATCCTCGCCAACGTCAATACCGGAGCGCATGCCTCCCGAATGGAAATTTCCGAGTTCGCCGCCCCCATCGACCAGCATGGTGCGACCGCGCGGGAAGGAAAGAAATAGGCTGTCGCCCTGCCCCACGTCAAGCACCGTCAGTTCCAAACGCTGCGGCGCGAGGCGCGGAGAAAAGGGATGTGTGGCGATGATTGCAGCCGCGCCCAGCAACGCCATCGCAGCGCTCGATGGCCACCACAATTTCCAGTGCATACGAATGGCCGCGGATAGAACGACCGCAAGTCCGACAAAGATCGCCATGAGAGTGACGGTCGGCCCGGGAATTCGGTAACTCGCGCCGTGCAGTCCCGCGAACCATCGCACGGCTGCGTCGAGCGTCGATAGGATCAGTCCCAGAACTTTTGCAATCAACCCCGCAAGCGGGTGAGATACGAGAGACGCGGCCAGCGTGAGGAACCCGATGGGAACAGCGAGTCCAGTGAGCAGAAGCGCCGGGACGTTGGCGAATGGTCCTGCCAGGGCCACACGATGAAAATAGTAGGCAAGCGGAGGAAGCATTCCGAGCTGAAGGACGGCGGAAATGAAAATGATCTCCCAGAAATAGAGCGCCGCCCGAAAGGGGTGCGCGACCAGGCCGGATCCGAAGGGTGCGGCAAAACGAGGCAGACGCGCGGATAACCAGTCAGCCGCGGCGCGCATTTCCATTCGGAATTGAATGACGCGCGGCTGATGTGCAGCGTCACGGGTCACATCGGACAGATGATCGAGCGCGCGCCGGTAAGGTTCGCTGGAACGCTCGATACAGGGAACGGCAATCGCTCCAATTGTCGCCACCGCGGAAAAAGACAAAAGGAAACTGGCGTCGGTGATTTCCGATGGCCGCGCAGCAAGAATCAACAACGCGGAAACGGCCGCCACGTTGATCAGATCCATCTGGCGATAAATAATCTTCGCCGACAAAAACACCGCGGCCATGAGAACGGCGCGCAGAATCGGCGGGCGGTCCTCGACGAGGCTCGCATAGGCCGCGAGTGCAAGAAGCGTCAGGAGGATTCGCTGGAGTTGGCTGAGGCGCAGGCGGCGCCCGGCCCAAAGAAAAAATGCAGCGAGGGCGCCAACGTGAAGCCCGGCCAGCACCAGGACGTGGTAGACACCCGTTTTCTGAAAATCGACTACGCGATCGCGCTCCACAAACGTCCGGTCGCCGAGGAGCATGGCGCGAGCGAGCGCCCCCTCGTCCGGGCGGGATGCGAAAAGCTCGTTAAGCGAACTGAGAAAGCGGCCGCGCAGCCGGGCGGACCGGTCGAAGAGAGTCAATCGCGGATGATCCACAATTGTGAGCAGTTGGCCGTTCCGCAGCGAGCCCTGCAATTGAATGTTCTGGCGAGCGAGATAGCCGCGAAAATCAAAGCTGCCGGGATCGCCAAAATTGTAAACGGGGCGCGCCCGGGCCAGAACTTCGATGCGATCTCCGGCGCGGGCCGGAGGTGGAACGGAGCTTGCAGAATCCGCGCCGTAGAAGGTCAGACGCAGGCCGCCGGCGACGGGGGTAATCCCGGCTGAAGAATCGACTTCGTCCAGACTAATTTCATATCGCATGCCCCACGGCAACGGGAGCGGATCACTGCGCAGGCGTCCGCGCCAGCGCAGGGCTGTCTCCGCATCCAGCTTACCGGATTCGATCAAACTGCTGGCGAGATTTACTGGAACGGAGGCGCGTTCCAGATTTGAAGCGGCCATGCCCAGCGATAGCCACGCGCCCGCGGCGAACAGCGAGGCGGCGAGAATCCAATTCCGGCGGAGCAGCGCGTACCCGAAAAGCAAAAAGAGAAGCGCGGCGAAAATATAAAATCGCGGGCTGAGCGGGGCAAATTTCTTCAGTTCGATCGAGAGGAGAATTCCTCCCGCAAAAAGGCCAACGGGGAAGAGGGAAGGCAGTTTCATGCGCGCCGTCTGAGCCGCACCAACACCTCCATATGATAGGTTTGTGGAAAAATGTCAAACAAATTAATGCTCTCGATCTCGTATGGGTTGGCACCATCCGTGCCTGCAAGTTGCGCAAGGTCGCGCGCCAAGGTGGCAGGGTCGCAGGAGACGTAGTGGATGCGCGCGGGGCCCAGTTTCTTGAGGTGAGCGATCGCTTCCGTTTCCACGCCGGCGCGCGGCGGATCGATCACCACCAGGTCCGGTGTCTCATGCCATCGGGAAAGAAATCCCTCCGCCGTAATGTTGCGTGAGGAGGGAGACGCTCCGCCGCTCTTTTTCAAATTGTCCTCGAGGTCCTTGGCGGCGGCCGAATTCGATTCCACTCCGATCACGCGCTCGAACTGTTTGGCCAGCGCCACGGCAAACAATCCCACGCCCGCAAATAAATCAAGCGCGAGCCGCCCCCGGGCTTTGCCGATCACCGCATCTACCAGCGGTTCAATCAAAAACCGGTTGACCTGAAAAAACGAAAGATGACCGACACGGAATTGCGCGCCGGCGGCAGCGTAGGTTAGATAGCCCGGCCCCGCCAGGTGAAATGTATCGGCGCGTCGATCCTGGATCAGAATCGATTCCACATTCGGCAGCGATTTGCGCAGGGCGGCCGCCATGGATTCGGGGGAATCGGCCAGGCGTTCGGCGGAAAGATTAAGAAGAATCTTTTCATCGCCGGAATCGGCGAAGGCTTCGATTTCATCCACGGCGGAGAGGAATTTGTCCTGCGAGACGACCTGGCGCAGCCGGGAAAATGTGTCGGCCAGCCGCGGCGAAAGAATCGTGCATTCCGTCACGGCGCAAAGTTTCGTGCTTCCCATCTCGAAATAGCCGATCCCCGCGCTCCCCCCTTCGCCCTCTTGATTCGGGCGAAGTTTCCACTGCGCGCGATTGCGGTATCCAAACGGCGGCGACGCCTGTGTCTCGATGGCGCCTGTCCACTGAATGCGACCGATGCGTCCGAGTGTCTCTCGAAGAATTTCTGATTTATATCGCAGCTGCGCTTCATACCGCATGTGCTGGTATTGGCAGCCGCCGCATCGTCCATATTGCGGACACGGAGCGGGCACGCGATCCGCGGAGGGTTCCACGACGCGTTCCAGCCGCCCGCGTATAAATTTCTTCTTCCGGGCGGAGGATTCAATCTGAACGAGCTCTCCCGGAAGGACCAGCGGCACAAACACCGTGTGGCCGTCGTGATGCGCCAGACCATCGCCGCCATACACAAGCTTTTCGATTCGCACTTCCATTCGGGTCGCTTTCCGTTGCGGGGGGTGTGATCCTCGGCCGGGCCTCAGACTCTTTGCCAGATCTTCTTTTGGTTCCTGTAGCGGCCGCCTTCAGGCGGGCATCAGCTCGAATCTAAAATGCCAACCTAAAGGTTGGCGCTACAACAGCCGGGTGACATCCTCAGGTCAGGTAGAACAAGCTCAGGCGAGGAAGATTATAGCGCTCCCAGAGCCGTTTCTGCATGTATTGCCGCTCGAGTTGCGCAAGTTGCGAGGAGCTCATTTTCCGGCGGTAGGGTGCGAGTTGATGGTCCATTTCGCGGCGGAGTTCGAGAAGAAATTCTTCCGGCGCGTGGGACGTCAGCGCGGCGGTGAGTTTTTCTTCGATGACGGTCAGCCGCCGCTCCAGGTCTTCCAAGTCCAACGCGGCTGGAGATTCCACGAGGGGCGACAATTCCGCAAGGCGTGCGCGCGCTTCTTCCACGCGCGAAGCGAGTTCCGGCTGCGCCGCTCGCGCGGCGGCGGCCGCGGAAGCAAGGCGTTCGCCATTTTTGTTGAAGAACGCCCGCAAGACTTCCCGCGAAAATGTTTCTTCCGCTTTTTTCCCTGCCGCCGCAACCGGGCCGGTCCCCGCGGCGGTTTCCTTTTCCTCTTCTGCGGCATCGAGTACGGCGTCGACGCAGTAGGAAAGACTCTTCAATTGCCGCCCGCCCGCAGCGCGTCGCGACCGCGCATAAGTTTCAAAGGCTCGATCGATTCCTTTCAATACCGCGGAGAGCGGAATGCCCGCCTTCTGCCAGGTCTCGACAATGGCCCAGTCCAGCGGCGAAACCAAAAGGTGCGTGCCGCGCTTCTGCCAGAAATATTCCTCGATTTCGGTGAAATAATTGAAATAGTTCAGCTCGGCCATTGCTTCGCGGGAATTCAAGATTTGGTTTTTCTGCCCTTCGCTGCCAAAAGAGAAACGGGCACTTTTTCGGAGCCTCCCGCGGAAGTGCGCTTCGCCGTCTGGTTCCGCTCCCAAACGATGCGCAGCCCCTCGAGCGTAAGAAATTCGTCGATGATCGCGATGTGCCGCGAAGCCCGCGCGATCAGAGGCGCTTGCCCTCCGGTCGCAATCACGCGCGCAGATTCCCCAATCACGCTCTTGATGCGCGTGACGATTCCGTCCACCATGTCCGCGTATCCGTAGTAGAGGCCGGACTGCAGCGACTGCATGGTGTTGGTCCCGATGATTTTTCCGGGGTCCTTGATCTCCACGCGAAACAAACGCGCGGCGTGGGAAAAAAGCGCTTCCGCGGAGATGCCGATGCCGGGGGCGAGCACTCCGCCCATATACTCGCCGCGCGCGGAGACCACGTCAAAATTAATCGCTGTGCCAAAATCCACGACGATGCAAGGGCCGCCGTACTTCGCGTACGCCGCAACCGCGTTTACGATCCGGTCCGCGCCCACCTCCTGCGGATTGTCGTACAGAATGGGCATCCCTGTTTTGATGCCCGGCTCGATGAACAGCGCCTTCACGCGAAAATACCGTTCGGACATTTCCTCGAGCGTGGAATTGAGCGGCGGCACAACCGAACTGATGATCACGCCGCTGACCGACGACGGATCGATTCCCGCCAGAGTGAAGAGCTCTCTTGTGAGGATGCCGTACTCATCGACGGTCTGATCGCGCGCGGTCGTGAGCCGCCAGTGCGCCACGAGTTCCGTGCCGCGGAAAAATCCGAGGACTGTGTTCGTGTTTCCGACATCCAGCGTCAGCAGCATCAGTCCGCCTCGGAAAGAGTTCCTGCAATCACCGGCAAGACTCGCCCGTCGTCACGCCTCACGCGCAGAAGGCCGGAGGGTTCGAGTCCTTCCGTCGTGCCGGTGTAAGTTTCGGAGACACTTTCGATCCGCACACGCTTTCCCCGAGCATAGCTGGAAACTTCGGAGAAACGCGCCACGATCGTTTCGGGCCCTTCCGTAACGAAGCGATTGTAGTAGGAGTCGAGGTGCCGCAGCAACCGCGCCACAATTTCGATGCGGGATTGCGCGCGCTTGGTCTCGAGGCGCAGGGATGTGGCCGTCTTGGACAATTCTTCCGGAATCCGGTCGTGATTTACGTTGATGCCGATTCCCACGGCGACAAAATGAATTTGGTCCTGCTCCGCGTTCATTTCGGTCAAAATGCCGCAGAATTTCTTGCGACCGAAAAGCAAATCGTTCGGCCAGCGCAGGTCCGGCGCCACGCCGGTCTGCTCCAGAATGGCTTCGCGCACGGCAAGGCCCGCTATGAGCGTGATGAGCGGAGCCTGCTGCGGCGAAATCGGCGGGCGCAGCAGTACGGTCATGTAGATGCCGCTGGTCTTTTCCGAGTGCCAGGTGTGTCCGGCGCGGCCGCGCCCCGCCGTCTGCTCCTCCGCGATGACCACAGTTCCGTGCGGCTCGCCGCGCTCTCCAAGCGCCATAGCGACGGAGTTGGTCGAGTCTATCTTAAAAAAATGGTAGACGCGCTTTCCGAGGGACCCCGGATGCAGCCGCCTGTGCAGCAGCTTCGGCGCCAGAATATCGGGCACTCTTTCGATCTGATAACCGGTGCGCGCATGGCCCTTGACGCGGACGCCCAGCGCGCGCAGTTTTTCAATCCAGTTCCAAACCGTGCCGCGAGTCACGCCGATTTCGCGGGCGATTTTCGCTCCGCTGATGACGATCATGGTGTTGTCGGAGAGCAACGCAAGGAGCGCGTCGATGCGGCGATCGGTCGTCCCCGGAAAAGTTGTGTGCGCCATGAAAGTTTCAGGTTTGTTCTAGGGAATATCTAGTTGCTTCTGGTTGAAAAGAAATCTATTTCATATCTCGCATGATCAGTTCATAGCAATTTCTTTTTTAAAGGCCTGAATTGTGTTGACGCGCCAACGGCGCAGAGGTAATCAGCCCCGGGGATTCTTGCGAGATACATTTTCCGCCCTGAAAGGGCGGGGGATCCCTGCGCCCTTTCAGGGCGCCGCAACAATCCGACTCCGAACCCAGGGCGTTGCCCTGGGCTGGCACACGTCGGCGCTTTCAGCGCCGAGATCAAAGATTCTTTTCGAGCGTCGCAAGACGTTCTTTCAGCTTCGCAAGCTCCGCCTGCCGCTCGGCGAGTGTCGATTCGAGACCCTTCACGATGTGTTCGGGCGCGCGGCTGCGAAATGTCTCATCCCCAAGCCGAGCCACCTTTGAAGCGATATCCTTGGTCAGGCGATCCTGTTCTTTTCGCAAGCGCAAAAGTTCCGCCTGAACATCGAACGCCGCTTCGTAGGGAATGAAGAGGTCAAAATCCTTATTCGAGCGCACGATCCCCTTCGTCGAATCAAAGGGCGGTTTGGCAAACGATAGGGAAGAAAGATTGGCAAGGCGCAAGACCGTATCGAGGCTGCGCTCCACCGCGCACTGGACAGCCGGCGATGCCGCGCCCAGTTGGGCAAAAAGCTTCTGTTTTTGGTCGAGCTTCATTTCCGCGCGAATGTTGCGCGCCGAAGAGATGATCCCCTGCAGCAGAGCGATCTGTTCTTCGGACGCGGAATCCAACCGTTCCGCGTGCGTTTGCGGAAAACGGTCAAGGGCAATCGAACGCGCGCTGTGTCGCTGCGGCAACTGGTGCCACAATTCCTCCGTAATAAACGGCATGAAGGGATGAAGCAGCCGCAGGGCGCCCTCGAACGCTGCAAATAAATTCTTCCAGGTGGCTCCCGATTTCGATCGGTCGGGCGATAGCAATTCCGGTTTCACCCATTCGATGTACCAGTCGCAAAAGTCGCCCCAAAAAAAATGGTAGTCGACGTGCGCCGCCTCGTGAAAACGAAAATGCTCCAGCGCATCGTTCACCTGCGCTGTCGCGCGGGCCAGGCGCGAAAAAATCCAGCGATCAATCAACGCCACTTCGCCGCCTGCGGCATAAGGCGCGGACGCGCGCACATCGGGAGACGCCAGGGCCTCCAGCGTTTCTCCGCCCGCGGCTTCATACTTGTCAAGGTTCATGAACACGAATCGCGCGGCGTTCCAGATCTTGTTGGCGAACGCGCGGTAGCTCAGGATGCGCTCTTCGGAAAGAACGATGTCGGTCCCGGGCGCGGCCATGCTCGCCAGAGTGAAACGCATCGCGTCGGTCCCGAATTTTTCGTTGAGCTCGACCGGATCGATTCCCGTCCCCTTGGACTTCGACATCTTCTGGCCTTCCGCGTTGCGCACCAACGAGTGAAGGCAAACCTGCCGAAAGGGAACGTGGCCGGTAAATTTCAAACCCATCATGATCATTCGCGCGACCCAGAAAAACAGGATGTCGTAACCGGTGATGAGCAAGCTCGTCGGATAGTATTTCCGATAGTCCGGCGTGTCGTCCGGCCAGCCCATTGTTGAAAACGGCCACAGAGCCGAGCTGAACCACGTTTCGAGCACATCGGGATCTTGCACAAGTTTGCCCGAACCGCACTTCGCGCATTTCGCCGGCGCCTCGCGCGCAACAATAATTTCCTTGCAATTGCCGCAATGCCATGCGGGAATGCGGTGCCCCCACCACAGCTGGCGTGAGATGCACCAGTCCCGAATATTGCGCATCCACTCGAAATATTCGGTGCGTCGATTGTCGGGCATGAGTTCCACGTCGCCGCGCTCGACGGCCGCGATCGCGGGCTCGGCCAGCGGCTTCATTTTCACGAACCACTGCGTCGAAGCGCGCGGCTCAATGATTGTCCCGCAGCGGTCGCAGGTGCCAACCGCGTGCGCATGGTCGACAACTTTTTCGAGCAAGCCCGCCGATTCCAAATCAGCGACCACGCGTTTCCGCGCCTCAAACCGGTCGAGGCCGGCATATTTTCCCGCGGCGGCGCTCATTTTCGCGTCGTCGGTCATCACGTCGATCTCCGGAAGGTTGTGGCGGCGTCCGATTTCAAAGTCGTTCGGGTCGTGCGCCGGAGTGACTTTCACCGCGCCCGTACCAAAGTCGCGATCCACCACAAAATCGTCCACGACGGGAATCTCGCGGTTCATGAGCGGCAGGAGAACCATCTTGCCGATCAAATGCTGGTACCGCGGATCGCTTGGATGGACGGCCACAGCCGTGTCCCCCAGCATCGTTTCGGGCCGCGTAGTGGCCACGACGACGTACTCCTTCGTCCCCACAATCGGGTAGCGGATGTGCCAGAGGTGGCCCTGCCGCTCTTCGTGAACGGTTTCGAGATCGCTGATCGCGGTGCGGCATTGCGGGCACCAGTTCACGATGTAATGGCCGCGATAAATCAGGCCGTCTTCGTAGAGGCGCACGAAGACTTCGGTGACCGCGCGCGACAACTCCGGTGACAGCGTGAACCGCTCGCGCGTCCAGTCGCAGCTTTCGCCGAGCTGCAGCATTTGCCGCGTGATCGTTCCGCCGGATTCCGCCTTCCATTCCCATACTTTCTTCTCGAACGCTTCGCGGCCCAGATCGCGGTAATTGATGCCTTGCGCGGCAAGCTGGCGCACCACCACGCGCTGTGTCGAAATTCCCGCGTGGTCGGTCCCCGGCAGGTACAGCGTGTTGTAGCCCTGCATCCGCCTCCAGCGCGTCAAGATATCGATCTCCGTGTGGTCGAGCATGTGGCCGATGTGCAGCGACCCGGTTACGTTGGGCGGCGGGATGACAATGGAAAAAACCGGGCCGGGCGCGCTCACGTCGGCGCGAAACAGGTTTTCTTCCGCCCATTTCTTCGCCCAGCGCTGCTCAATCTGTTGCGGCTCGTAAGCCTTGGGAATCTCTCTCGGCATTTTCTCCAGCCCTGAGGTCAAGACGATTACTATACGGACGCCCGCACGGACGGTCAAATGCGTCATCCCGTGGAGCTAGGTGGACTGATCGATTGGATTTTGAACGGACGAGCGGAGGGTCTGCGTTTCTAACGTTTCTGAATTTCCCGGTTGACCAGCGCTTGAACAACGGGCCGCAGGAATTCCTTGGTGATAATGTCCACGACTTGCGGACGCATTTTTTCTAGGACTCGCTGGACGACTGCCTCGACCAAAGCCGGGTCTGGCGAATCAGCCGTAGCGGAATTGGCCGGATCGGGTTGTGCATTTCCTTCGGCTTCCGCAGGTTTCTGAGCGGAAGAGACTGGCGCGGGTTGAATGTTTGAGGCGGGCACGGCGGGCACAGGAGGGAGTACGGGTAATGCCGCCTTGGCTTTTTCCGCAAGAGCTTCAATGGTTTTGGGTTGGAGGCTGGCGGCCAAATCGGCCCAATCTTGCTTGGGAATTGAACGCGCCGTATCTTCAGCGCTTTGGTCCGCTGGCTTGAGGGACGGCTGCGTTTTGTGGGGGTCTGGAACCTGTGCCGCGATTGTCGCCTGCGGCTGGACGGGCAGATTCGCCGGCGGAGGCGCCGGCGGTGGCTCTGGAGCGCGAGTCGAAACCAAAATCGGGGGCACGACGGGAGTCGGGGATTCCGGGACGTCCGCTTCAGGGGGTAATTCTAAATTGTCTTCTTGGCTTAGATCTCTCTGATCGGGAGCCTCGGCAATTGCCTCGCTCCATTCCGGAGTGGCCTCTGGCGCTTCCTCAACGGGCGGGGGAGGAACCGAAGCCATCCATTCGATTGGATTGGCGGCGAGGTCTGCCGGCTTGGCAGATTCGACTGTCAGCGAAGCTTGCGAGGCCGCGTCCTGAGCCATCAGGGGCGAAGATTCCACGATCGTGGAAGTTTGCCCGCCCTCTTCCTCTTGATCTTCCCGCACCAGCTCAAACGGCTCCGCGGGCTCCGCGATCTCAGTTTCCGGACGGCGAGAGAGAGCATCCTCACCCAGATGCCACGGGCGCGAGGAAGCCTCCGAAGAAACCTCGCTTTCCGCATCCGAATCTTCCTCTGCGGCGGTCGGTTCCGGCTCTTCTGTCCTCCAGAAAATCGGGTCTCCCAGGGATGAATCGCGAGAACTCGTCAGAACTTGTTCATTGTCAACCGGCTCGATCACTCCTGTTCCCGCAGCTGCGGGTTCCTGCGCCGGGGTTTCCAAGAGTTGCTGAAATGCCAGCGGGCGTTCAGCCTCGCCGAAGGTCAGGCGTTCCATGGGCGGCCGAAATTCCTGCGCAGGCGATTCTTCCGATATTTCCGCCGCTGGAGGATGCTCCACCGCAGTTGCGACGCCGCCGGACTTACCCTGCGCGGAAACCGCGGGCTTCGAGATCGCTACGCTCACCAAACGGTCGCCAATGGTGCGTTCGAGCAGCGTTTTTACCATCGCGATCAGAGGGTCCGGCGGAACGAATGGCTTCTTAAGAATCCCGTCGGCGCCGACGCGCTGCGCTTCGGGTTCATCCAGGGGGTCAAAGGCTCCCACCAGCAGTACGACGGGCACGTGCGAAAAGCGCGAATCCTTTTTGATGAATTCACAGACTTCATAGCCGTTTCGGACAGGCATGAAAATATCGGCCAGCACAAGGTCCGGCGAAACATCGGCTAGTTTCCGAACGGCTGCGTCGCCGTTATTTACCGCAACTACCTCAATGCCCAGTTCTGCCAGAGCAAGGGCTACCGTTTTCTGGACGTTGCTATTATCGTCGGCTACCAGGATCTTTGCCACGTGCCGTCCTCCGGACTACCGCGGGCGAGAGTCTTCCGCCATGCGCAAAGGCACAAAAGCCTATAGTCCATTGGTAACATCACGATCTGGGTGAGTCAATAAAGACTGCAAAGGCATGTGTCCGAATGAACCAGCCACCCTCCCGAGGGGTGGCCGGCCCAAGAAAGGCTTCAGGCGGATCAATGGAAGGCGCTTAAAACGGGATGATCTTGCGGAGTCCGCTCTTCTTCTTGCTGGAGGATTCCTGGCTGGTATTGGCGGGCGGGGCTGGCGTCGTTGTGCTCGCGGGCTGCGTTGCACTCGAATCCGGCGAGGCGCCGGTGCTAGCGGGTTGCGTCGTGTCCGTCGCCCCTGGAGCCGTGCCGGAGGCCGCGGGCGCCGCATCCGTTGCGGGCGGCTGAGGCAGGGCATTCGGACTTCCGGGTGTTATCGTTTCCACGGCCGCTGTGTTTCCTACGCTGGATGTTGTCGCCGCATTGGCATTGGGTTGTAAGCTGAATCCGATGGTCTCATCCCCGGATTCGCTTGCGGGCGTCATAGTCGGAGGGCCGCTACGCGCTGCCGCGGATACATCCGGGGATGTCTTTAGGAAACTCATGGTCCGTTTAACCATTCCCGGACGGTTGGCCGATTGTTCCTTTTGCATTCGTGCGAACGCCTCAGGATCCGGAGGAGGAACCGGGACTCCAAACTTCGTGAGTTTATTCTTTGCATCGCCGGCGAGCGGAGAAAGCGGATAATCCTTCACGATCCTACTGTAATAGCGCGCGGCAAGATCATTGTGCTCGCCCTTTTCATAAATCTGCCCAAGCATCCAGTTGGCTCGATCCGCCTGGCTGTACAGGGGGTAGCGATTGGTCAATTCGATCAAGCGAGCTCCCGCAGCTCTGTAGGCAGTGCGCACGTAATAAAAACTGGCAACTCTGAAATTGCCTTCGGCCAGAACTTCCTGGACATCGCGCAGGTGCTGGTCGGCCTGGGGCACCAGGGGGCTGTTGGGATACTTTTCCAGGAATGTTTGGAATTCGGCCTCCGCTTGCACGGCTTCGGCGTGGTCGCGGTCCGGCTTCTCCATCTGGCGGTAGTGCGCCATGGCGATCTGCATCTGGGCGTTCGCCGATTCATCGAGGAAAGGGAAGAAGGTAATGAAGTCTTTGTACTCAACGATAGACTGCTTCAGGCCCGCGGTCCCTCCTTCCTTGTAATAGGAATCCCCAATAGCCAGTTTCGCCTTGGCCAGGTATTCGCTGTCCGGGTAGGTGTTGATAAGGGTCTGTAATGCCAGGCGGCCGACCTCGTAATGGCCGTGCTTCAGGTCATTGGTAGCCTTCGCGTAAAGGACTTTGTCGGGTTCAGCGGAAGTTCCGGCGGTGGGGGCCGTATTCTTCTTACCAAAACACCCGGAGAGGAACGCTGCAACGAGTGCCACGAAAAATATGATTCGGCCTTGTTTCAAGTTTGATCCTTACTTTGGGCGGGCTCTCCGCCGCGGCGGACCCCGCCCAAATCCTAAACTTTTTGTGCCAGTGCTCCGCCGGCCGATTGCTTCATCGCGCGCACGGCCTCGGCGGCGTCGGGGGTGTGAAAAATGGAGGTCCCAGCGACCAGAATTTCGGCGCCGGCTCGAACCAGATCGGCCACGTTTTCCGGACCGACTCCCCCGTCCACTTCGATCCGGAAGGAATGATTATAGCCCTCTCGAATTCGTTTTAGCTCACTAATCTTTCCGAGTGCCCCAGGAATAAATTTCTGCCCGCCGAATCCCGGATTTACCGACATCACCAGAACATGATCCAGTTTCCCAAAGACTTCGGAAAGAGCCGACACGGGCGTCGCGGGATTAATTACGGCACCCGGCTGGCATCCGTGCTCTCGAATCATCGAGAGTGCCCGGTCCAGGTGCGGTGTGGCTTCCTCGTGAACGGAAATCATGTCGGCGCCCGCCTCGGCAAATGCTTGAATGTACCGCTCGGGATTCTCGATCATCAGATGCACGTCCAGGGGTAGCCGGGTTGCCTTGCGCAAGGAAGCTACAACAGGAACGCCGATGGAGATGTTGGGCACGAAATGCCCGTCCATCACATCCACATGGAGCATTGCCGCGCCCCCGCGCTCCACTGCGCGTATCCCCTCCCCCAGGCAGGAGAAGTCCGCAGCGAGAATGGACGGGGCAATTTCAACGTGATACGTCACGATTTCTCCGCCGCCATCTTACCAGATTCACGCTTTTGCACGCACCGTGCAGCTTTCAGATTCGAAAAATCTTCCGGCGCAAGCCTCGAAATCCCTACTGCGCCACAACCATTTCGATGGGGGACTCGATTGTTACCTTGGAACCCGGCTCGGGCGTCTGCTCCGTGACGACGCCCTTCGGCCACTGCGGGGAGGGAACGAAAGTGGTTTTGGCCAGTTTGATCCTGGCGGAAGCCAGGAGCCGGTCCGCGTCCGGCAAAGGCATGCCCACGAGCCACGGCATGATGTAAGCGGCCGGCGAATCGCCTTGCGCAACGAGCAAATCGACACGAGGACTTGCCGCCCGCGTTCCCGGCGCAGGCGTCTGCTGCAATATGGTGTCGGACATGGCGGCCGGACCGGGGAACGTCGTCACTTCGCCGAGTTGCAGGCCTACCTGCAGCAACTGAATGCGGGCTACACGAAGGGATTCGCCCAACAAGGATGGCGTAATGACATTTTGCGGACCCAGGCTCAGGACCACGTGCGCGTTCTGCGCAACCTTCATGCGCTCGCCTTCCGGAGGGCTTTGCCGCACGACGGCGTTTGCCGGCAGATCGCCGTAGACCCGATCGACGACTTTTAATTGCAGCCCGCGCCCCTGCACGATAGCCATTGCATCGGCCGAGCTTTTGCCCACCAGATTGGGCATGGTCACTTCGCGGCCCTGAATCGCGAAACGCATCGTCGTCACCGCGCTCAGGAACGCGGCAGCCGCCAGAATGAAAACAAGCAGCCCCATGCGAAATACCCATTCGATTCTCTCGCGAAGATTCATCGATTCACCGCCTTCAATTTAGCACGCGCAGCGAGAGGCTTCTAGCGCGATGCAAGAAAAACTTCTCACTACAGAGAACACAGAAGGCAGAGAGATAAAGAAGAGAATTCTGATGAGTAAGATCAGGGATGACAATCTCAGGTTTTCTTCGCGCGCTCTGTGTTCATTGCTCGGTGATTTCTGTGTTAAGCATTTGATTTTGGCCGCTCAATGACGGCCGCAAAGAATCCGTCTGTCCCGTGTTCAGGAGGAAAGGTCCGAAAGAAGCCGTCGGCGGAAGTAATGCTCTCCGCGCGCACGGACTTCTGCAAGGAGCTCTCGATGATGTTCCGAGGATCGGCGACCTGGAAAGTGTCGCCCAGCGCGCCCAGCACTTCGCGCACAACGAATTCATTTTCCTCTGGCTCAAGCGAACAGGTGGAGTACACAAGTCGCCCGCCCGGCGCTAAACGGGGGAGGGCATTGCGAAGCAAGCGCACCTGCCGGTCGTGCAGATCGCTCAAGTCCTCGGCGGGAAGCTTCCAGCGAATTTCCGGGTGCCTGGCGAGAGTGCCCGTGCCGGAGCAAGGGACATCGACAAGAATGCGATCAAACGTCCGTTCGAATGGAAGCGGCAGCGCTCCGTCCAGGACGAGCGTCTCCACGTTTCGGACGCCGGCGCGTTCGAATCGCTCCCGCATGGCGCGCACGCGATGCTCGTGGAGATCCGCGGCGACGACATGGCCCTGCGCTCCAACCGCTCGCGCCAGGAGCAAGGTCTTGCCGCCCGGCGCCGCGCATAGGTCGAGCACAGAATTGCCGGGATCGCCCGCCACAAGGCACGCTACGGCCTGGGAAGCCTCATCCTGGATCGCTACCCAACCGCAGCGCACAGCTTCGCTTGCAGCGGGGTTTCCTCCTTCGAAAACCCAGGCGTCGCGCAGCAATCGTCCCGGTTGGATGCGGCATCCAGTCCGTTCGAACGACGCCGTCGCTTCCTCGCGACGTTGCGGGTCGAGCAGATACCCTGAAAGTACGGGGACACGATTGTTTGCCTGGACGAGGCTCCGCGTCCGGTCCTCTCCATAAATTCGAATCCAGCGCTCAACCAACCAGGTGGGATGCGAATATTGAATTCCAATCCATTCTGCGAGAGGGAGATCCGCGGGAAAGAGCCGCGCCACGGCATCAGCAGTCGAATTCCCAGGTAAAGTTTCCTTGGCGGCCTTGCGCAGGATGGCATTCACCAGAGTAGCCGCGGAACGTTTCCTCGCGCGCTTGACCAGTTCCACCGATTCGTGGACAGCGGCGCGTGCTGGGACGCGGTCGAGAAACAAAAGCTGGTACACGCCCAATCGGAGGGCAATCCGAACCTCGATGTCGGTCGTACCCGCCGATGTTCTCAAATAGCGGTCGATAACGAAATCGAGAAGTCTCTGCCAGCGCAAAACACCGAGCGACAGTTCGGTGGCCAGGCCAGCATCTTCGGTTTTCACGGATTCATTAAGCTCGGCCCGCAGCACATCATCCGCGTACGCATCTTGTTTCGCGACGCGCAGCAGGACATCGAATGCAATCGTTCTGGCTCTCGAAATTGGCATAAGCAAGCATAGAACCACACTAAGCCGAGGAAGGGAACTCGCGGTGCGGAAGAGAAATCTTTCTACCTACTCCAAATCCGGAAACGACGGGGAGCGACGGGGATCCGCTGTCCCAGAATCACAGCGTGTCTCGAAACACAGGCCGGTTACTCTTCTTCGAAGAAATCTTCGTCTATTTTCTTCAGATACAGCGTCTCATCAATGCGAACCCCGACATTGTGGCGGATCATGAGGGCGGCGAGACGCTCACCATCAATAAGCACGATCTTGAACGGGTGACGCTCAGCGAAGCTCTGAGCAGGCTGGGTGAAATACGAGGTGGTTACAAATACGCCCTTATTTGCTTTGGCTGCCCCGAGACTGCCGCTAAATGCCCTGATCTCGGGTTCGCTAACGGGGTTTGCTATACCATAGCGCTTAGCCTGAACATAAACCCGTTCGAGTCCTAACGCATCCTGGTCAATGACACCGTCAATGCCACCATCACCAGCGCGACCAACGATCTTTCCAGCCTCCTCCCTCGAACCGCCGTAGCCCATTGCGAGAAGCAGTGCAACGATGAGACCCTCAAAAAACGCCGAAGGAGCGGCGAGGATACGATCGAGAAGCTCTTTCCTGAGCGCCGTCTCGATCTGACTTACGGTGGTTCGAAGCAGTTCGTCTGGCGTTTGCGCCGGCAGGGGTACCTTGGCTACATCAATCGCATTGGTTGTTTCTGCCCCATTTGACAAACGACCACGTTCGCGAAACTGAATAAACTCGGAAAACTGCGACAAGTATTCGATGTCAATGCGTGGAAGACCTTCGGCAAGAGCCTTCCTACCTCGGTCGGTGATCTTGAAGTGAGCCCTCTTTGTAGCTTCCAGAAGCCCGGCTTGAACGAGGTAAGTTTTTGCCCAGTTCGCGCGGTTAGCGAAGGATTTTCCCTTACCACTTGGAAGCATCTGCTGACGTTCCTCTTCGGTCAGTCCGAATTCATCCGCAAGCTGATTAATGACGTCGCCAGTGCGCTTTTCTTGGCCGTCGCCAGCGACTTTCAATGTGGGCAACATCAGTGTCTGGAAGTCTGGAATGGCCATTCAGCTCTCCCAAGCCTTTTTCAACCTAGTATTTTATGGAATCGATTTGAACCGGGATCATATCACTACGGAAAGGTATTATCCCGAAGATCGACCGCCTCATTGCTATCATTAGGACATGAAGACAACTCCTAAGACGGACACGATCCACTTCACTGTGAGGGGAAATGTGACGATTCCTATCTGGCTGCGCAAAGAGTTTGGCATTGTGAAGGGCACCCGCGCGTTGGTGTATCGAGATGGAGACGCGATCTTACTGAAAACAATTAAGGCCAGATACATCCGGAACTTGCGTGGCTCTTTGAGAGGCTCGGGTGTGTTGAAGTCATTGATGGACGGCCGTAGGCGCGAGCGAGATCCGAAGTGAAATCGATTCTATTTTAGGCAAACCGTTCGGCAGGTCCAAAGCGCGCGCCTCTACAAAATTCGAGCGCGGAGATTTTCTTGCGCCCTTCGATCTGCACGGACTCCAATTCCAGAATAGTTCCTTCCCCGCACACGACCTTAAGCCCCGCAACTTTGAATCCCAATGTGAATTCAATAATCTCTCCGGGCTTGATCCGCGTCCATGGTTCGGCGCTCATTCCAGGATGGCCCCATACTTGGCATGTTTGCCCTCGGAATGTGGTATACGCACCCGGCCAGGGCGCGAAGCCACGCATGCGGTTGTAAATTTGTTGCGCGGGCCGCGCCCAATCAATGCGCCCATCCTCTTTTTTTAAGATTGGTGCGTAGGAGACGCCCTTCGCATCCTGCGGGGCAGGCGAAATTTCTCCACGATTAAATTGCAGGAGCGACTCGGCGATCAGGTCCGCGCCTATGGTGCTCATACGTGCGGCAAGGTCCGGCGCGGTTTCGTGCGGCCCGATCTCGACCTCTCGTCGCAAAAGCGTTGGCCCGGTATCCATTCCCGCGTCGATTTGCATGGTGGTGAGCCCGGTGATGGTTTCTCCATTGGCGATGGCCCAGTGGATCGGCGCGGCGCCGCGATAACGAGGGAGCAAGGACGCGTGCAAGTTAAGCCAACCCAGGCGGGGAATCGTCAAAAGTCTGGCGGGAATAATCTGGCCGTAGGCAATGATCACGACGGCATCGGGCGCGACGCGTTTCAAAAACTCCTGAGCGGATTCCGACTTGATCGTTTCGGGTTGATAGACGTGCAGTCCAAGTTCGAGGGCTGCTTCCTTCACCGGCGAGCCGCTGATGCGCTGGCCGCGGCCGCGCGGCCGGTCCGGTTGCGAGATAACCGCTTCCACTGAAAAATCCGGACGCTCCGCGAGCCGCCGGAGGGAAGGGACCGCAAATTCCGGCGTTCCACAAAAGACGATGCGCAGGGCTTCCATCGCAGAGGTGCGAATTACCACTCGCCGGCTTTCCGCAATTTGCGGATCCGGCGCTTGATCAGGTCTCTCTTGAGCATGCTGAGGTGCTGAAGAAAAATGATGCCGTCAAGATGATCGATCTCGTGGCAAAACGCGCGGGCCAGCAGCCCCTCGCCGCGCATTTCGTAGGATTCGCCCTTCAAATTCTGCGCGCGCACGGTCACATACGCCGGGCGCAGCACATTTCCGCGGAAGCCGGGCAACGACAGGCAGCCTTCCTCTTCGCGCTGGTCGCCTTCCACATGGATGATCTCGGGATTGGCAAGCACCAGCCGGGCCTCGGGGTTTTTCCCCAAGCTCACGTCAATCACAGCCAGCCGTTTGGACAGCCCGATTTGAGTGGCCGCGAGTCCCACACCCTGGGCCACATACATGGACTCGAACATGTCCTCGCAAAGCTTGGCAAGATCGTCGTCAAATTTATCCACGGTCCTGGTCGGCGACTCCAACACGGCGGCCCCGTATTTTGTAATCGGATAAATCATCTCGGCCGTCTACTCAATTCTTTGGAACCACGGATACACACAGATAAACACGGATAAAGACTGATTTCGATCTCAAAAGCAGAATGCATTGAGTGTGAGGCAGTGAGAATCTTTTCTCCTCGTCTACCTCTTATGGAAACAAATGCGCAATCTATATATTTCTTATCAGTGTTCATCTGTGTTTATCTGTGGTTTCAAAACTCCTTCAGTTGATGCAAGTAGCCGTCGAAATTGCGGCGCATTTCTCCGAGCGAGTCGCCCCCGAATTTCTCTACCATCGCTTGCGCGAGCACGATTGAAACCATGGCTTCGCCGGCAATTCCTCCAGCGGGAACGACGCATACGTCGGAGCGCTCGTAGGCGGCGGAAATGGGCTGCTTGGTCACCATGTCCACCGTGCCGAGCGGAGTTCGCAGCGTGGAGATCGGCTTCAGGTATCCGCGCACGACTACGTCCTGCCCGTTGGTGATCCCGCCCTCGAGCCCTCCGGCGCGGTTGGACGGGCGCGTGAATTTTTTTGCGGCTGTGTCGTACCCGATCTCGTCCATCACTTCAGAGCCGTAGGAAGTTGCCGCCGCAATTCCCGCGCCGATCTCGACGCCCTTCACGGCTTGAATGGACATGACGGCCTGCGCCAGCCGCGCATCGAGTTTCTCGTCCCACTGGGCGTGAGAACCAAGCCCGGTGACCACGTTGTGAGCCACCACTTCGAAGATGCCCCCTACCGTGTTCCCGGCGCGGTGGACGACGTCAACCTCACCCTTCATTTGTGCTTCCACTTCGGCGTCGACGCAGCGCAAGGGGGAATCCAGATTGGCGCAGACGGCTTGAATTTCGGTCCATGTGGCTGCACGCGGCATTCGCGCCTTGCCGACAGCGATCACATGACTCAGGACTTCGCATGCAAACTGGCGAAGCAGCAGCTTGGCAATCGTCCCGGCGGCCACGCGCGCGGCGGTCTCCCGCGCCGAAGCGCGTTCCAAAATATAACGCGCATCATGCAGATTGAGTTTCATGGAGCCGGCCAGATCCGCATGACCCGGGCGTGGTGCAGTCAAACGGCGCTCGGCGCCTTCCGAGTCCGGAAAATTTTCAACGGGAAGAGCCTTTTCCCAGTTGGCCCAGTCGCGGTTCTCGATCCGCAACGCGATAGGCGCGCCGATGGTTTGCCCGTGCCGCACGCCGGACAGAAACTCGACGCGGTCCTTTTCGATTTTCTGGCGCCCGCCGCGGCCATAGCCCAGTTGCCGGCGGTGCAGTTCCCGTTGCACGAATTCGAAATCAATTGGAACACCAGCGGGGACGCCGCTGATCCATGCAATCAGGGCCTGACCGTGTGATTCCCCCGCAGTGACAAAGCGAAACATAGAAGGCTCGACATTCTATCGGACCCCGCACGGCGCGTAAAGCAATGAAAGGTTTTGGTAGGACGGGCTTCAGCCTGTCTTCCATCCACCGATAGCGAGAGTCAAAACCAGACAGGCTGAAGCCTGTCCTACAGAAACCGATCCCCTGAAAATTGTTCCCCTACGATTCGTTCACGTTGCTTGACGTCCCTGGCTGCGACCAGTACGCTGTTTCGGAACTCACCCGCGCTTGAGGGAAATCCGACGGCGACCGATGGCGACTACCGACCCCAAATTCCTTGAGCCCAACACGATTTCGGTGACCGGCGCTGTTGCGGAAGGAGCGAAGCGGTGGGTCCTGCACGTGCAGGAGTATTCGGTTCTGTCGGCCCGGTCGGTGACAAACCTTTTTAGTCCACCGTATTACGTTTCCGATGTTTTAGACCAGATGGACATTATCGGCGTGGGATCGCTGCCGATCGTCTTGTTGACCGGCTTTTTCATTGGCGCGGTAATGGTTCTGCAAACCGCCGCGCAATTTGAAAGGTTCGGACAGACGGCGCTCACCGCCGACGTGGTGTCGCTCGCTCTGGTCCGCGAATTGGGGCCTTCGATTACCGGATTGCTGGTGGCCGGGCGCAACGCCTCGGGGATGGCCTCGGAATTGGGATCGATGATTGTGACCGAGCAAGTGGACGCCATGCGCGCGATGGGCACGGACCCGGTCCGCAAACTGGTGACACCGCGGGTGGTAGCGACCGTTCTGATGCTGCCCCTTCTCACCGCGATGGCGGATTTCCTGGGACTGATCGGCGGATACCTAGTATCCGCTTTCACGCTTCGATTGAATGCGGTCACTTTCTGGACGCGGGCCATTGACATTCTGGTGTTTTCCGATTTGATGCAGGGGCTTACCAAACCGATCGTCTTCGGCTTCATCATAGCGACGGTGGGATGCTATCAAGGATTGAAAGTAAAGGGCGGGACGCAAGGGGTGGGGCGAGCGACCACGCAAGCGGTGGTCACCGCTTCCGTGGTCATTCTGGTTTCTAACTTCTTCCTGACGAAGTTGATGCTGTACCTTGCGGGGCACGTTTTCTAACTGCTCCGGTGGCGCGGTCTTCAGCCTGCGGTCTTGTTATTTCGCCGTGCGCAGGAAAACCCCGAGCTGAAGCTTGCGCCACAAACACCCCGCATGGCCGGCATTTCCATCTATAATCACCGGGATGAATGCTCTGCCGGTTCCACGACGGCGCGGACGCATGATTTCAGAATGAGCGCGACCCCAGACAGCGAACCTGTTCTCTCCCTCGAAGACATCCGCATTGGTTTCGACAAAGGCAACGTGCTGGATGGCCTTTCTTTTTCCGTTGCTCCCCGTGAAACAAAAATTCTAATCGGAGAAAGCGGATCCGGAAAAACGCTTATCCTGAAATTGGCCGCGGGCTTGATTCAGCCGGATTCGGGAAGCGTGCAAATGCTGGACCACGATCTGGGCCGCATGTCGGAAAAAGAATTGCTGGCGTTCCGAAGGAACATCGGTTTCGTGTTTCAGGAGGGCGCGCTGTTTGACTCGCTTACGGTCGCTGAAAACGTGGCCTATTGCCTGCGCGAAGAACACGTGGACGAGGAAGAAATCGAGCCGCGCGTTCGCGAATCCCTGCGATTCGTGGAAATGGAAGACACTCTGGAGAAATTGCCCGCCGAACTTTCCGGCGGCATGCGGCGGCGCGTGTCCATCGCGCGCGCTCTGGTGACTCGGCCCCGTGTGGTGCTCTATGATTCTCCCACGGCGGGTCTCGATCCGGTGACTTCGCAAACGATCATCACGCTGATTCTGCGCCTGCGCGACACTCAGGGAGTCACTTCGGTGCTCGCCACGCACCGCTTGCAAGATGCTTTTGGCCTTGCGAGTTACGAGTTTGATGGCCGGTCCGGCCGGGTCGTGCCCGTCGCGCATAATGGGGCCTCGCGGCCCTCCGGCGCGGCGACAACTTTCGTTGTGCTTCGCGAAGGGAAAGTCTATTTCGAGGGGAGTCCGCGGGAACTGGCGGATACTCGCGACGAGTATTTACGGAGATTTTTGTTGTAACTTTGGGGAAACGAAACTGGAATTCGATGAGGAGGAGTGCCGATGGCGCAACACAAACAGTTGACGTGGACCGAACTCCGGGTTGGATTGTTTGTCCTGGCTGGAGCCGTCTTGCTGGCAGTCGTTATTTTCTATGTGACCGGCGGTAGCGGGTTTGGCCCGAAATACCGGCTGCGTGCGTACCTGCCAGAGGTGGGCGGACTGACCCTCGGAGCGCCCGTTCGCGTGGACGGCGTCGAGGTCGGCAACGTGGAGCAAATTACCATTGCCGTCCCCAAGCCTGGCGAGCCGGCATCGAAAGACCGGAACATTGAAGTGGATTTGCGCGTCCAGAAGGCCTTCCAAACCTACATCCGCACGGACTCCTCCGCGGTACTCATTACCGAGGGACTGCTCGGCAACCGCTATGTGGACATCGACCGCGGATATGTCGGGCGCGTCCTGGAGAACAACGATGAAATACCCGGCCGGGAGGAGAAGGCCCTGAAGGAAGTCGTCGAGCGCAGCGCCGATCTGATGGATAACTTGAGCGCGATCACGAAACAGGCCAGCGCCGTGCTGACGGATGTGCGCAACGGCCGCGGTTCGCTGGGCAAATTCATGGTCGACGAGACCGCCTACAATCATCTCAATAGTTCCCTCGGAAACCTCGACCGCATGATGGCCGACCTCCAGGCCGGGAAGGGCACGCTCGGAAAACTCGTCACCGACGACGAAATGTACAATCGCGTGGATTCTGTCGCGGGGCGCGTCGACAGCGTGCTCGAAGCCGTGCAGAACCAGCAGGGGACGCTCGGCAAGCTCGTCTACGATGCCGGCATCCACGAAAGCGCAAAAAAACTGATCGACAACAGCAACGCGTTTTTTGCCGATGTGCGGGACGGCAAAGGAACTCTCGGCAAGCTCGCCACGGACGACACCTTGTTCGTGCAGTACAAGCAGGCGGGCGAAAATCTCGCGAACGCGACCGCAAAACTCAATTCCAACGAGAACACCATCGGGAAATTTTTTGACGACCCGAAATTTTACGATAATTTCACGGGACTTGCCGGGGACATGCGGCTGCTGATGGGAGATTTTCGTAAGGATCCGAATAAATTTCTGCACGTGAAGTTTGCGCTTTTCTAGCCCGCGTTTCTCAACGCTGGAGGAAACCCCCGCCTCTGAAGAGGCGGGCTACAGCAATCTCCAAAGGGCAGTTCTGTAGCCCGGGTCTTCAGACCCGGGGGTTTTCCGCGGTATGGCGGACAATCGGCGCAAGTTGCGATTTTGTCGATCTGCGAAGCGCGAGAGGTCACCGGGAATCAGGCAGCAGGAAAATTGCGTAGAACGTGGCGACGAGGGTCATGACGGCTCCCGCGAGAAAAATGTTTCCGGGCTGAAGGTGGGCGAGCGAGGAGAGCGCAAAATAAAGACCTGCGGCGAGAAACACGCCGACGAAGGAAAGCAGATTCGCGGCCGCGATAACTCCGCCCTTCTCCTCCCGCTTGGGCCGATGCTGGATCAGCGCATTGAGAGGGACAGCGTAAAAGCCGCCGAAAAATCCAAGCAAACAAAGATCGATTCGCACCGGCCAGATGCCCAGGCCCGGCCTCGAAACCAGAAATCCGAACAGCGTCATTCCGATTCCGCCAATTGGAACTAGCCGGTGTTCGATCTTTCCGCGCGAAAGGTAACCCGCTGCGAGGCTGCCCGTCCCGATGCCGATTCCCACGGCGGCTTGCAAACGGCTGATTTGAAATTCGTTCACACGCAGCACATCGTGCCCATATATTACGATCACGAATTGCAATAGCGCTGCCAAAAACCAAAGATAAGTATTGCCCACGACGGCCCACCCCAGAACGCGATCCCCCGCGATGACACGAAGCTGCCGTCCAAAGTCGGCGAACGGATTCGCGCGAAATTTCCGCGAAGGGTCGGCCGCAGGCACGCGCGAAATTCCGAGGCTGCACAACAAGCCGATCACCGTCAGCCCCAGAAAAGTGACGCCGGACCAGATAGGGCGCCCTCGAAACGCATCGGCCAGGAATCCGGCGAACATCACCGCCGAAATGGATGCGACGAATGTGCCGAGTTCAATCACGCCGTTTCCCCAGGAGAGTCTGTTCTCCGGGAGCAACTCGGGCAGCAGTCCGTACTTCGACGGGCCGAACAACGCGCCCTGCGTGCTGATCAGAAAAACGGCGGCAGCCTCCATCGTCAAATTTCCGGCGGCGAGTGCGGCGATGGCAAAAAGCCCCACGCCAATCTCAAAAAGTTTTGTGCCGATCGTGACTGTGCGCTTGCTGTGGCGGTCGGCAAAATATCCGCCCGCCAGCGAAAACAAAATAAACGGGATCGCAAACACCGCGCCGACGAGCAGAATGAAACGATCGCGCACCGTCACAGGAAAATTGCGTTCGAGGACCAGGTAGATGACGAGGAACTTCAGCCCGTTATCATTGAACGCGCCCTGAAATTGCGTGGCGATCAAGCTCCAGAAACCGAGCCGCCAGTGGGAAGGCGGACCGGGCCCTCTTGCCCCCGAAGCAACTCCGGTTGGCGTTTCTATTGTCGCAGCCGATGCACCTTTGGGAACCGTGGACATATCGTTACGCGATAGGCCTCCGCGTGGAACTGGCGTCTCCTTGGTGTGATGCGCAGTTTAGACACGGAGCGTCCGGCGAGCAAGGCTTTGGCATGCAGCGTGTGTCGTGTAGAATCTAAATCACGCCGGAGTGGCGGAATGGCAGACGCGGCGGACTCAAAATCCGTTGGTCGCAAGGCCGTGTGGGTTCGACTCCCTCCTCCGGCACCAACTCTTTCCAACGTCGATTCATGTATCGGAAGTCTTAGGCGGGCCCTTTCGCGAAAGTAAAAATCAGATGAGAGGCTGTGTCATGAAAATTACTCGTATCGCGGCTATGGCAATTTGTTTGGTAACGCCCCTGCTCGCTCAAGGCCAGACGGCGGCGGGCAAGAACGACAAGGCCGTTCAGGAAGTCGTCGCGTTCAGAAACCGCTACATCGAGGCGGAAGAGAATCGCGACATGGCGTTTCTCGATAAAATATTGGCGGACGATTTCTTCGCTCTCAATCCGCAGGGCAAATTGCTTGACAAAGCGGGGCAGCTGGAAAACTTGAAGAGGCCGGACCGCACGCTCAAGGTGCTCAACCCGCGTGAAACGCATGTGCAATTTTACGCCAACGGAGACGTGGCCATCTTGACTGAACATGTGACCGTCGATGGCACGGATAAAGGAAAACCTTTCGGCGGAGAATACCGGTTCCTTCGAGTCTTCGCCAAGCAGAATGGAAATTGGAAGGTTGTGCTGGCGCAAGGATCGCCCATGCCGGAACAATCGCCTGCCTCGAAATAGTGGGGGATTCCTGGCTTTGCCGAACTTAGGAGAGAATTCCTGCTTTATTTGCCTGCGCGCACTGGCTCGATTTCCGCCATGCCGCTTACTGACTGGCCCCGCGCAATCAACAGAACCGCGACCGCTCCGACGCCGGACAAGCAAGCCAGCGGCAGGATCGCAAGAGGGTAGCTTCCCGTGGCTTGCTTGATAGACCCGACTATGTACGTTGTGAAGAATCCGGCCAGGTTGCTGATCGCGTTCATTTGGGCCAGGCCAACGGCTGCAGTCCCCGCAGAGAGCCACTCGGCCGAGAGCGCCCACACCGGCCCCTTGCCGGCATAGATTCCGATCACAGCGAGACACAGGATGATGATGATTGCCGGCAGGGAATTAAACACCAGCGCCGAGGCTAGGCTGACCGCGGTGACCAGCAGCGGCAGCGCTGTGTGCCAGACACGCTCCCCAGTTTGATCCGACCGCCTCCCCCACAAGACCATGATCACGGATGCGAGAGCGAACGGCACGGAATTGAGCAGGCCTGTTTGCATGTTGGTGAGACCATACGATTTGATAATTTGCGGCTGCCAAATTTGCAGACCGCTGCTGACGGCCGTGCTTCCCGCCAGCGTCACACTCAACACCAGAACGTATTTGTTGCAGAGAACCTGCCACAAGCCGATCTTGCCCACGCGCTTCGTTCCGCCGTCTTCCGACTGCAGCTTTCCGTTGAGCCAGGATTTTTGATTGCCGTCGAGCCAGCGTGCGTTCGACGGCTTATCGCTCAGCACGAGCAGGCAGAACAATCCCAACAGCACTGACGGGGCGCCTTCCATGATGAACATCCACTGCCAGCCGCGAAGTCCGAGCCATCCGTCGACGCCGAGCAACGCGGCGGATATCGGCGAACCTAAAAAACTGGACACTGGAATGGCCACCGTAAACATTCCCACGATTCGAGCTCGGTATTCTCTCGGAAACCAATAGGTGAGATAGAGGATCACTCCGGGGAAAAAACCCGCCTCGGCGGCGCCGAGCAACAATCGCATGGTGTAGAACGACCGGGCCCCGACAACAAATGCCGTTCCAGCCGCAAGAAATCCCCACGTAATCATGATCCGGGCAATCCAGAGCCGCGCCCCGACCTTCTCGAGCAGCAGGTTGCTGGGAACTTCAAACAGGAAATAGGAAAAGAAAAAAATTCCGCCGCCGAAGCCGAACACCTTGGCCGACATATGGAGATCCTTGACCATCTGCAGCGCGGCGAAACCTACGTTGACGCGGTCGACGAAGGAAACGAAATAGCAAATCATTAAGAACGGCAGGAGGCGCCAGGTGACCTGGCGCATCGTGCTGGCTTCCAGCGAAGAGGGAGTCGAAGGATCGGCCTGGGCCGGCAACGCTGCGGTCCTTTCCGTCTCACTTTGCGTGGAGTTCGGCAGACCGCCACGCCCGTCGGGGTCGTAGGAAACTCGGGTTAATCGGCGGCCGCGGTCGCCACCAGCGAATTGACCACCGCTTCGACTTCGCGTTTTTGCGCGGCGTTCAAGGGCAGCAGCGGCCCGCGAACGGGCCCGCCGTAGTAGCCGCGGTAATCCATGGCGCATTTCACGCCGGCGATGCCCATCTGCCTCACGATCTTTTTGGACGCCGGCAAAATGCGCCGGTTCAGCTCGCGGGCATTTGCAGTCTGATCCGCGGCGACGGCTCGGTGCAATTCAATACACAGCTCCGGCAAACAATCCGCGAGGGCCAGGACTCCGCCCACAGCGCCCAGCATCAAGGAAGCGTAGAGCGTGTCCGCCGACCCGACCACAGTTTGGAATCCTTCGGGAGCGGCCGCTATGATTTCTCCGACTCGCTGCACGTTTCCGGAACTCTCTTTGATCCCGATAATGTTCCGATGTTCGGCCAGCCGCGCGACGAGATCGGCTTCCAGCGCCACGCCCGTCAGTTGGGGAATGGAGTAAAGCACAACTGGAAGCTTGGATGCGTCGGCCACGCGCCGGTAATGTTCGATGAGGGCATCGGCATTCAAAGCGGACTTGTAGAAGCTGGGCGTTTTTACAAGCACGAAATCAAAACCGAGATTCGCCGCAGCCTTGCTTCGCGAGATCGTCTCCGGAGTCGACTCCGACCCCACGCCGGCAACCAGAATGCGCCCCGGAGCCGCGGCCTCGCGCACTGCGGAAAATACCTGCTCGACTTCGGCCCGCGTGAGCAATACGGACTCGCCCGTAGAGCCGACCGCCACATAGCCCGACAAGGGGACGCGATTGTACCGAGCGATATTTTCACGCAGGCGATCAACCGCTACGGCGCCTTCACCGTCAAACGGCGTGGTAATCGCCGTGAAAATCCCATTCAGATTCATTCCAGAATTCCTCCCAAAGAGCCATTTTTATCCATGATGGCACATTAATGATGGCACAGCCGCAGTCACGGCTCCAAGAGGAAATCCCCGCCGGCTGCAACTCGGAAACCGTAGTCGGCATATTTTAATTCCGGGGGAATGCTGGATCGCGCTGCAGTCCGCGTCACTTTAATGTGATGGCGCCACGAGCCGCCTCGCGAAGCGCGCCGGCTGCTGGAAAGCGGCCCGCGCGGATTCCTCTCGGGTGATACGGCATAGTATGCGGCATCGTACCAATCGGCGCACCACTCGTGCACGTTGTCGCCAAGATTGTAGAGGCCATAGGGGTTCGGCGCGTACAATCCCACCGGCTCAGGCCCCGATTTCCAGCGGTCCGCGTAATCGGGAAGTTCTTCAGGCGCGCAGTTGCCCCAGGGAAAAGTTTCGCCTTCCACGCCGCCGCGCGCGGCGCGCTCCCATTCCGCTTCGGTGGGCAGCCGGTATCGCTTGCCAGGTGCGCGGCTCAGCCAATCGCAATACGCGACAGCGTCAAACCAGGACACTGCGACGACCGGCTGCTTAGGATTTGCAAAACTCGGATCATCCCAGAGTAGCGGCGGTGGATGGCGCGCTTCTTGCAAAAAGCGCGCGTACTCCGCGTTTGTGGTCTGAAATGCCGCGAGTTCAAATGCGTCGATCCAAACTCGATGCGCTGGCTTTTCGTCATCACGTCCGGCGTCGCAGCCCATCTGAAACCATCCTTCAGGGATGCGGCGCATTATTGGTTCGGAGACCTGAGAGCGGCGAAAATCCGGGGTTGCCATTTGCGTGTGGCCTCAGCGGTATCCGGCTGTCGCGCGGCGTTCGTGCGAGAGTTCTTCCAGAAGTTTTTCCGCGGAAGGCTTTCCTTCCGGCGGCAGGATAAGTTTCGATTCGATGCGCCTCACAATCCCCGCAGCGGTGTCGTAGCGCACGCCCGTGTCAAGCGCGCTGCGCCGGCTGAGAAATGTCTCCACGAGAGCGAACTCTTCGGGCGTGAGCCGGTTTGCGCCATACTGGTGCGTGCCCGCCTGCGCGGGAGCGTTCCACTGCGGGGCCACGGTTTCGAACGGCTTTTCATGAACCACCACGGTCCCGGCAACGTAATCCCCGAGCCGCTTGCTTTGCGGGCTGATCCAGGCACAGAGCACGCCGAATCCGTAGGCGAACGGCAATTGGTCGACGAGGCGCAGAAGATTGCGGCCCACGGCGTCAATCGCCGTAATGGGCTGGCCGGAATCCTTGATCACGCGAATATGCGTCAGGCGTTTGCCCGGCGTCTGCCCGTTCCAGATCGATTCGAACAGGATGAAATATCCATACATCAGCAGAAAATAGATGAAGATCAGGATGGCCACGATCCAGACGCCGGCGGTCGGAGATCCGGCGAAGCCTGCGCTTCTAAAACCAAGTCCCGCACCCACGAATATCAATCCCAAAATAATCAAGACCGCAGTTTGAATCAGAGAATCGATCAGGACGGCGAGAAACCTGCTTCCTATTCCGGCAAGTGGAAATTCAATCGACGTTTGTTCGGGCGTTTCAATGATAAGCTTTTCGCCGGCGGCGGGATCGTAAGCGTTTGGATCTGACGGACTCGAAGGCATAGATGATTTCCACTCGATGGCTGGCGAAACGTAAACCGCACTGGCAGCGTCTCGAGCAGCTGGTGGACCGCTCGGGGCGGCGCGGCGTGGCAGCCCTCGAACATGACGAATTGCAGGAACTGGGATTATTGTACCGCCAAACGGCCTCCGACCTCGCGACGGTTCGCGAGGATATCACGAGCCGGCCGTTCACGTCCTACCTCAATCAACTGCTGGCGCGCGCGCACAATTTGATTTACATGGGCAGGCGCCCGAACTGGGGCAGCATCGTTACGTTCTTCGTGGACACTTACCCGCGCATTTTTCGGGAGACGTTTCCACTTGTGCTTCTTTCGGCTCTCGTTTTTGCCGCGGGTGGAATCGCCGGAGCCGTCGTCACGCTTCGCGATCCGGGTTTCGCGCACCAGATCCTCGGACCGGAGATGATCGAAACGATCGAGAAGCACGAGATGTGGACCCAGTCCATCCTAGCCGTCAAACCCATGGCCGCATCCGGAATCATGACCAACAACATCACGGTGGGATTCGCCATGTTCGCTGCCGGAATCACCGCCGGCCTCGGCACGCTCTGGATGCTGATTACCAATGGCCTGCTGATGGGAGTCCTCGCCGTCACCACCGCCCGCGCGGGCATGGCGCTGCAGCTTTGGGATTTCGTTGCCGCGCATGGCGCGCTGGAGCTGCCTGCCATCTTCATCGCCGCGGGAGCGGGACTGGAAATTGCGCGCGGGCTGCTGTTTCCGGGAATGATGCCGCGCAAGGAATCCTTGCGGCAGTCGGGCAACCGGGGCGCAAAATTGTTGCTAGGAACGATCCCGCTTTTGGTGGTCGCGGGCGTAATCGAGGCGTTTATTTCGCCGGTAAAAATCGCGACGCCGCTGAAGTTCCTGCTCTCGGGGGTCCTGATTACCGCGCTCGTATTGTACTTGTGCCGTGGAAAGAGGAAGCCGGTGGTCATGGAACATTAGGAGAGCGCCAACGTGTAGCAGAGAATCAGAAATCTCAGATTTGAAATTTAAGATGAGTTCATTGCAATTCACGGTTCACAAATGACCAATCACAAGTTACGAGTCACGAAAACCGAACAATCACCGCACGCCGGTCGATCAAATGAGGCTGCGGTCCTTGATGTCAAGATATTGGTTGACGAGCGAAACGGCCAATGCGCCGGGCATAAGTTCCATCGCCAGCACGCCACGCTGCCTGAGGCGCCGCAGCAGCAACTCGCGCCGCTGCACGATTTCGATGGCGGCGATGTAGCGGAACATCTCTTCCTCGGATTCGGGGCGCCGCGCGACCAGTTCGTTCAAATCGGGCTGGCCTACTGCCGCGAACAGCACCAGGTGCCGCCGCGTCATCTGCAGGGCGTACTCCACCACGTCCGGCGTGCCCGCGGTTTCGGCAAGATCGGTGATCCACACGATCAGGCTGCGGCGGTGTTGTTCGGAAAGCAGCGCGTGAGCGGCGCGGCCGTGATCGGCTTCGTACGGTTCGGCGCGCACCAGCGCCAGGGACTCGACGAGCGAGTGCAGATGAGTCGCCCCGCGCCCGGCTTTTCGATTCTGCTGAATCTCCCTGCCGTAAGCGAGCAATCCCACGCGATCGCCGGAGTGCATGGCCACCTGCGCGAGCGCGAGAGCGGCGTCCACGGCGTAATCCAGTTTCGATAATCGCAGCGACGCTCCGTCATGAACAATCTGCTCGCGCAGAAGGCGCCCCGCATCGAGCACGATCCACACGGTCTGGCTTCGCTCCACTTGAAATACGCGCGTGATGAGTTTGGAGCGGCGCGCCGTGGCCGTCCAGCTGATCTTGCGGAATTCATCGCCTGTCCGGTATTCGCGCAGGCTTTCAAACTCGCGGCCCAATCCACGCAGGCGCTTGCGCCGCCGCTCCAAGGCTACCTGGCGCGTGCGGATAAGATACAGCGTCTGCTGTTTGGCCTGTTCGAGATTGGGGAGGACGCGCACGCTCGCCGAGGTTTCCGCCACGGCCCAGCGCTCGGCCAGCCGCAACGCGGTTTGGTAGCGCAAATAAAATTTTCCGATGGGAAGGTCTCCGCGCTGCGCCGGTAGAATTTCATACTCCGCGCTTGCCGTTCCGCCGGCCGGCGAGGCGAGCTGGACTACCGGTGGTTCGCGGCGCAGCGCGCGCGAGGTTTCGTCGGTCACGCGCGCGAAGATCGCCCGCTTGCCAAAATTGCGCAATTCAACCGAAATTTTCGAGCGAACTCCGAGCGAAGGCGCGGAACGCCAGACGCGTTGCAATTCGAGCTCCCCGGGTTTCGGAAGGCGCAGCAAATCTTGAAGCCAGAGCAGCACAAACAAACCATCCCAGATAAACATTCCCGCGATCAACCGGGGCGACCACGCAGACGGCACGACCCAGACCAGCCCGATCAGCAAGGCCACAAAAAATCTCGTGCCAAAGCCGATTCGGAATCGTCCCGCCGAATGCGCACGCGCGGCCGCGACGGCCGGAATGAATGTCGCAGCCGAACTCATTTGGGAACCTCGACAGCCGATAGAATTTCCGCAATCACAGTGTCCGCCGTAAGGCCCTCGAGGTCGGCTTCCGGTTTCAGCATTAGCCGATGCCGGAGGACGGCGGGCGCGGCCGCTTTGATGTCGTCGGGAATCAAAAAGTCGCGGCCCTCCATTCCGGCAATCGCGCGCGCCACAATAAACAGGCCGATGGCCGCGCGCGGACTGGCGCCCAGCGACAGTGCGGGCCAGTCACGCGTCCGGCGAATCAACGAAACGATGTATTGATACAGCGCCGGTTCGACTCGCACTTGCGCGATCTCCGCCCGCGCCGCGGCCAAGAGAGCCGGGTCGATGGGTGCGAGCGGCACCTGCTCGATCAAATGCGCGTCGGTGAGCGCTTCAAACCGTTTGAGAATTGCGCTCTCGTCTTCCGCGCTGGGATAGTCAATCTTGATTTTCAAAAGGAATCGGTCCAGTTGCGCTTCGGGCAGCGGATACGTTCCCTCGAACTCCACCGGATTTTGCGTAGCGAACACGGTGAAGTTCGACCCCAGAGAATAGCGAACCCCGTCTATTGTTGCTTGCCGCTCTTCCATGGCTTCCAGCAGCGCGGCCTGCGTGCGCGCCGTCGTGCGATTGATTTCGTCGACCAGCAGCAAGTCCGTGAAGATGGGTCCGCGATGGAGCGTAAATGCGCTCATCGCAAGATTGAAAACGTTCGTCCCGATAACGTCGGCCGGCATCAAGTCCGCCGTGCACTGGACGCGCTGGAATCCGAGCGCGCAAATCCGCGCCAGCGTTTTCACGGTGAGAGTTTTCGCCAGTCCAGGGACGCCCTCGAGCAGGGCATGTCCGCCGCAAGCGAGCACGATCATAAGCTGGTCGATAATTTCCTGCTGCCCGATGATGACTTTCGCGAGCTCGGTGCGAATATGCGTCGTCAGGCGTGCCAGATTTTCCACTTAGCGCTTCTCCTCAGTTTCTTCAGTAGGACAGGCTTCAGCCTGTCTGATTTTAATTCTCGGCCGCCAAAATTTTAAACCAGACAGGCTGAAGCCTGTCCTACCGGGACTTCTTCAGTCCCAACAAGACTTCATAGTGTTCGAGC
>Ga0209380_10000160_pt1 | contig 44344 bp, 34 predicted proteins | sample HubBroMetageWFT6_FD_188347 | JGI IMG/M metagenome (GOLD analysis project Ga0209380, IMG submission 188347) | Warmed and freeze-thawed soil microbial communities from the Hubbard Brook experimental Forest, New Hampshire - Hubbard Brook CCASE Soil... | ecosystem: Environmental > Terrestrial >...
CCAAATCATCCAGCGCCCTTTGTATCGCCGGGTTCGCTGCAGGCTCCGGATGATCCACCAAGAGGTACCCATCCCGTCCGGTGAGCACCACGACGTTATTCAGATCTTGCGGCGTGCGAATTTGGATGACAGTAACGTTATCGCGTACGGGAAGAACCTTCGTGACACCTTTCGTAAAGTCTGTTGTTCCCACCTGAAACGCGTATGCCGGACAGCACACACATAGCAGCGCAAGCATCAGCCCTGCGCGAAGAATATTTTCCATTAGGACTCCATTGGCATGACGCATCCAGGCGCCCACAATCCTTGGCCCTTAGACGCGCAGAAATCCGAGTTGTGAGCGCAAGTCAGCGAGGCTGGAGAAACTATCGGCTACGAATATTTGTAAAAACCGCGTCCGGACTTGCGGCCCAGCCAACCCGCGGCCACATATTTCTTTAGCAGCGGACAGGCGCGATACTTCGGATCGCCAAACCCTTTCGACAGCACTTCGAGAATATCGATGCAAACATCCAGGCCGATAAAATCGGCCAATTCCAGCGGCCCCATGGGATGGTTCATACCCGTCTTCATCACCGCATCCACAGCTTCCGGAGTTGCCACGCCTTCCATCACGCAAAACGCCGCTTCATTGATCAGCGGCATCAGCACACGATTTGAAACAAAGCCCGGCGCGTCGTTCACCGCCACCGGCTTCTTTTCGAGCTTTTCGCAAAGGGCCATGGTGGTCTGAAAAGTCTGGTCGCTCGTAGCCAACCCGCGAATCACTTCCACTAACACCATCATCGGCACCGGATTCATAAAATGCATGCCAATGAAACGATCCGGCCGACTGGTTTGCGCACCAAGCTGTGTAATCGAGATGGAAGACGTGTTGCTAGCCAAAATCACGCCTGGCTTCAGCACCGCATCCACATCCTTGAGCACCCGCAATTTCAGCTCAAGCTGCTCTGGAACCGCTTCCACCGCGAAATCCGCGGTAGCAAGCGCGCCCACATCGGTCCTAGGCTCGATTCGCCCTAATACAGCCGGCTTATCGGCTTCCGAAATCTTCCCGCGCTTCACTTCGCGATCGAGATTCTTGCCAATGGTTTCAAGCCCGCGATCGAGAAAGCGCTTCTCCACATCGCGCAGAATCACACGATACCCCGCCCGCGCAAACACATGCGCAATTCCATTCCCCATCGTACCGGCGCCCAGCACACCCACAGTTTTTATATTGTCCGTTGACATAGGAGTCCGATAATAACGGAAGCCAAGCGGTTAAGGAAAGCGAACCGTGCGTGATTCGTCTGTTCCCATAGCACGATTGGGCGCCGTATTCTAACGCAAGCCAAACATGCTTGTAGGTTCGCGAGATCAAGCAGGATTATTCAGATAGTTTGCTTGCGAACGCTTCACCAATCACTTTTTCCACCTGTGCAAGATCATCTTGTCGCAGAAAAATTCCATAACGCGGCTGCTTTCAAAGCAGCTAACGCGCGGCTGAAATCAATCGGATTATTACCTCGCCAAACGATTGCCGGACCAGCTGGTTGATCCGGCTGTTCTACCGTATCGAGCGAACCGACAAGGGGAAGATTGCAATCCGGACAACCTATGATTCCATCTCGGCACTCGGATTTGCAGCGTGAGCAAAACACAATGCTCCCAATAGCCCTCCATCGAGGAGCTGGGCCGAATTAAATTGTCGTATCAGCTCCGAAATGCGCGCGAGATGGAAATCATCATGCTGGGGCTGAAAATAAATTATGTCCACTACGAGCATATTCAGCCGCGGATGCATGGCGCTGCGGGGAAAATAAGAAGAATCGCACTCTTCGAGACGTTGAACGTTTAGCCGCGCGCGCCGACCGGAACTCCTTAGGATATTCTCAATTGGTCGTTTGTTATACAGACCTTGGTGAGTCTTGCGGACCTCGATGCGCGCCGGGTTCCTCTGAAGCGCTCGGTTAACTCCGGATAAAGCCCGGCCGGGAAACCGAAATCGAACTTTCGATCAATCCATTTGATTCGTGCCAAATTAAAAACGCTCGATGGCCAGAGCCACCGCGTTGCCCCCGCCCAGGCACAGAGCCGCAATTCCGCGTTTCAGATTTCGACGCTGCAACTCATACAGCAGCGTGATCAGAACGCGCGCGCCGGATGCGCCAATGGGGTGTCCCAATGCCACCGCCCCGCCATTCACGTTTACCTTTTCCGGATTCAATTTCAGTACCCGGGTCACCGCAATCGCAGCGACGGCGAACGCTTCATTCAATTCATAGAGGTCTACGTCCTTATCGCGATCCCACTCGGTTTTCTTCAGCAGCTTTTCTACCGCGTCCACCGGCGCCATCATCACCCACTTCGGTTCAACGCCGCTCACCGCCTGCGCCACGATTCGCGCCAGCGGCGTTTTCCCTAAGCGAGCCGCATTCTTTTCGCTAGTAACAATCACCGCCCCCGCCCCGTCATTCGTTCCCGGCGCGTTCCCCGCCGTTACCGTTCCATCCTTCTTAAACGCCGGCTTAAGTTTCGCAAGCGCCTCCAACGAAGTATCTTCGCGCGGCGATTCATCCGTCTTGATTATGACGGGCTCGCCTTTCTTCTGCGGAATCTCCACCGGCACAATCTGCTCGCCGAAAAAACACGACTTGATCGCGCGCACCGCTTTGCGATGGCTGTCAAAAGCAAATTGGTCCTGCTCCTGTCGCGTGACGCCGTATTTTTCCGCCACCAGCTCGCCGGTAACTCCCATGTGGAAATTTTTGTAAACGTCCCACAGGCCGTCGGTAATCATCGAATCGAAAATTTCCTGATTGCCAAGCCGGAATCCGGCGCGCGCGCCCTTCAACAGGTATGGACAGTTCGACATCGACTCCATGCCGCCTGCCACCACTACGTCAGACTCGCCAAGCTGCACCGCCTGTGAAGCCAGCGCAACCGCTTTCAGGCCTGAGCCGCAAACTTTATTGATCGTCATCGCCGCAACACGCGAGTCCAGTCCGCCGCGCAAGGCCGCCTGTCGCGCCGGATTTTGTCCAAGCCCAGCCTGAACCACGTTACCCATGATGGCTTCGTCCACCTGGTTCGGCTCGATGCCGGCCCGCCGCACTGCTTCAGCCACAACTTTCGCGCCAAGTTCCGGAGCCGAAAGTGGCGCCAGTCCTCCCATAAATTTCCCAATCGGCGTACGTACCGCGCTCAAGATAACGGGTTGTTCCATCGCATTTACTCCTAGGTGTGCAATTCAGCTGGAAATTCCAGTATATGCGTCCAGGAATTTATGGTCAAACTAGGTCATCGTGAGTTGTTGAAGCACTTCCATCGCAAAACCGCTCCCTGGGGTTCGCGCAAAAGTCGGCGGAGGCACCGAGCCCGGGGCGGCGATACATATTTTCCAGACATCCTGCGCAATCTCGTATATGCACCAGTCAACGTTTCCTTTTCCCTGGCCAACATCAAAGACGATTGAGCCGCCGCGGAATCGTAGTGGCTCAAGCTCAAGCGCGCCGCCATATTCCGCGCCCATGCCAAGACTAGTAAAGCGGTTGCCTTTTACTTCCATGCGAGCGTTCGCGACTAAGCCAGCAGGGAGGCGGTGGCCGTCCACCAGAGATTTAATTGCCCACAAACCTTGTAGCAGGTCCAGATCTTCGCTCATGCCTTCCTCGCGATTACGGCCCAAAACGTCTGCGCCTACAAACTCAAAGAATATTCACCGCTCGCGCCGCCAGCAGCGCAATGATCGTCAACGAAATCAACGACTGCAGCATCATCCCCGCTTTCGCCCAGCGCGAAAGCACAGCCGTGTCCGTAGGCGAAAAAGCGGTGCTGGTATTAAACGCCAGAAATAAGTAGTCCATAAAATGCGGCGACCAGGACGGATCACCACCATCCTCGCCCAACATTTGCGGAAAAAGAAACGAGCTTTCCAAGCGTCCGCGCCTTCCCTCGCGCATCAGTGGCCCGCCTCCGTCCAGCTTCCAGTACCACAACGCAAACACCAACACATTCGTGACCCAAAGCGCCACCGCCGCTCGCAGCAGTGCCTGGGGCGTATTGCGATGGTGTGGCAAACCTTGAATCAGAAAAGCCAGCGAAGCAATCATGGCCAGCGTGATCAAGGCATTCATCGCGAATGTTAAAATCCGGGCTATGTTGAATTCGCCGCGATGATTGGATATGAGGAGCGGAATCGTCAGCACCAAAGTTACCGCCAATAAGAGCCAGCCGGGTCCTACTGAAAGCGGCTCCGGCAATGACCAATACAGACAACCCGCCGCTAACATCGCCACTACTGCAGGCCATCGAGGTTCCCGCATAATCTGTCTGCTCATAATTTCCCGGCTAAATCCCGTCGGAGTTTAATACAGTTTTCACTAGGGCTCAAAACGATGCGCTGACACCGCGGATGTTGCTCACCTGAAGGCCGCGGGTCTATAATCGCCGAATGAAACTCGATCGCATGAACCTCAATAGAGTATTGGCCGTTGCGACGCTTGTTTGCGGAGTCGCTTTCGCTCTTTCGATGTCCGCGAAAACAGTAATCCACCTGATCGACGCTCAAGGAAAAAGTGTCGGCACCGTCATCCTGTGGGAGGAAAAGGGAGGCGGCGTAGGGTTGCAAGTCAATGTCGAGAATCTTCCGCCAGGCGAGCACGGCATACATTTTCATCAGAACGCCAAGTGCGATCCGCCCGACTTCAAATCAGCAGGCCCGCATTTTAATCCCGACGGAAAGAAGCACGGCTTCGACAATCCCGAGGGACACCACGCCGGAGATATGTCCAACCTCATGGTGGGTGCCGACGGCAAGTCGAAAATGAATCTTGCCGACCAAGACGTAAATCTCGGTGATGGTCCCCACTCGCTCTACAGCAATGGTGGAACGGCCATCATAATCCATGCCAAAGCCGACGACATGAAGACCGATCCGTCCGGCAATTCCGGCGACAGAATCGCCTGCGGCGTAATCCAGAAGTAAACGTTTGCGCCCGTTCCGCTACGTTATCTAAACTAAAATACTGTCTATTCTATTCGCTGCAGCGGAAGTAGCATTCCAGCCTGCCATGGGGCCACGCAGAGCAATTCAGTTCCATCGATTGGAAATGGGAGGCGAGCTCGGGGCGCACCTGATCCTCCGTGCGTAACAAAAGATTCGCACCGGGCGATCTAAGCAAAAGCATTTGGGTGAAACATTCCTCCCGGCGAAATCAGCTGTTCATTTTCTTCCTCTAATATACCTAGGCACATCAGCGAACTGAACCATGCAAATCGCCGGCCATTCCGGTGATGCCAAAACCCTCGAAAAAGACTGGATTCAAGGATCCGGAGCGAACTTGCCGTTCGAGTTTGGAACACGGGAATGTCGAAACGGGAGGTAGGCGAAGAAAAAGCGTAACTCCCCGCATCAATTCTACGTTATTATAGTTATCGGATGTCTCTTGCAACCTCACGTGAAAGCTCCATAGGACTGAACGCCCAGCAACGTCGCGCGGTCGAGCATGGTGACGGTCCCCTGCTCGTCGTCGCCGGCGCCGGAACCGGCAAGACTCGCGTCATTACCGAGCGAATCCGCCACCTGCTCGAATCGAGCCTGGAGCTTGCCGGCGAAAATATCCTTGGGCTAACGTTCACAGACAAAGCCGCCGGCCAAATGAAGTCCCGCGTTGTGAAGGCGGTTGGCGAACGCGCCGAAGGCATATGGCTCAGCACTTTTCATAGTTTTTGCCTGGAAAAAATCCTGCGCGTGGCCAATCCGGACCTGAAAATTCTGGAAGACATCGATCACTGGATTTTGCTTCGCCGCCACATGGGGGAGCTTGATTTGAAACATTTCCGGCGCCTCGCGGAGCCGGGCGAATTCCTGAACGATTTTCTGAAGTTCTTTTCGCGCTGCCAGGATGAGCTCGTCACTCCCAACGATTTCCAAAGTTATGTGGATAAATCGCGCCAAGTCTATCTCGCGCGGCGAGCATCCCTCGAGGCGGATGTTCGCAAGCTCGAAGAAGAAGAACTCGACCGCCAGGACGAGCTCGCGCGCGTCTATCGCGTCAGCGAACGATTATTGCGCGAACGAAACCTGCTCACCTTCGGCGCGCAGCTAATGCAGGGGGTGCAATTATTGCGAACGGATGCCGCGCTTTTGCAAAGCCTGCGCGATCAGTTTCATCACATTTTGGTGGACGAATTTCAAGATACGAATATCGTTCAACTCGAATTGCTCTGGCTGCTCGCCGGCGAACGACGCAATATCGTAGCGGTGGGAGATGACGATCAGGCTATCTACCGTTTTCGCGGCGCCTCTTTCGGCAGCTTCACGATTTTTCTGAAACGGTTCTGCGGGGTAACCGAAAACAATCTCACCGAAGGCGTGCGCCAGTTTATCGCGCCGCTAACCCAAAATTACCGCTCCACCACCAGAATCCTGCGCGTTGCCGGTGAAGTGATTTCCCACAACGAAAAGTCGCCGCTGTTGCCTCCCAAGACTTTGGTCACCGAAAATTCCGAGGGAGAGAAAATTCGCGTCGCTGAATTCGTCCGCCCCGAAGAGGAGGCGCATTGGATCGCATCGGAAATCGAGCGCTTGCACGTTCCCGGAAACCCCTGGCGCAATTTCGCCGTGCTCTATCGCAAACACACGCACGTGAAGAAACTTATTGCGGCGCTACAGCGTCGCAAAATTCCATTTGTCATCAAGAAGTTCTCGATTCTAACCAGCACGGTCGTTCGAGACTTGTTGGCCTACCTACGTCTGATCGCCGTGCCTTCCGACAACGTCGCTTGCGCGCGCGTGCTAGCCGCTCCTTACTGGAAACTCCAGCCTCGCGACTTGGTGCGTCTAGCCGAGCGCGCCGAGAAAAATCGACGCCGTCCACTGAGTGACGAAATCGACGCGGCACAGAGTGAGTTACCCTTTTCCTCGGAAGCGTCGCGCTTGCCAGAGCTAGTCAGTTTTCTGGCCCGCTTTCGCCAAATGGCTCGCAAAATCCCTGCGAGCGGCTTGCTGGACCAGTTGATCTCCGCTTTGGAACTCGCCCCGCTTCCCTTTGAAGCCGACCGCCGTTATCTCGAACGCTTCGTGCAGTTCGTGAAAGATTGGGAACAGAAGAGCGACAAAAAAAGTTTGCGCGATTTCGTCGAATACCTAGAGTACTTCTCCGAAGCCGGCGGCGACATTTGCCTCGACGAAGAGTCCGCGGACGACGCCGTCCAATTAATGACCGTACATTCGGCCAAAGGTCTCGAGTTTCCTCGCGTATTTATCATGCAGCTCAACAACAATGATTTCCCTTCGAACGCCCGTCCCGTAAAGTTCGAATTTCCACCGGAGCTGATGAAGGAAGAAAGACCCGCGGGAGATTTTCAGATTCAGGAAGAACGCCGCTTGTTTTATGTCGCGCTAACTCGCGCGCGACAGCACCTCACGCTTTCCCACGTGAACAACAAATGGAAACGTCCCTCGCCCTTCCTCGAAGATTTCTTGCGGAATGCAAAAATTCAAAAACACGATACCACTCAATCTGCGCCCCAGGTCACCGTGCCGCCATGCGAAGAAGCCACGGGAGCGGCGCCCGAGCCTTCCGATCCCGCGCAACTGTTTTTTCCGTCCGCTGGACGCGACGAAAACGCGCGCGCTTATTCCCGCGTGGCAGTTTGGGCCAAAGCCTACCATCCCCCGCCAACCGAGCCTTTGCAGCTCAGCGCTTCCGCCATCGAGTGCTACTGCAAATGCCCGATGCAATACCTGTTTCAAAATATCTGGAGCATTCGCGGCGGCCCGCGCGCCACCATGACTTTCGGAAGCGTGATGCACACCACTATCAAGGAATTCGCGGGCGGAGTGGCGAAAAATAGAAAATTTACTTTCGAAGATGTAATGTCCGTTTACGACCGTGAATGGTATTCGCTGGGATTTCCCGACGATTATCAGGAAGCGGAATATCGCAAAGCGGGCCGCGAGCAACTCCAGAATTTTCGCACCAGCTACATGTCCACCCCTCCGGACCTCTTGCACCAGGAAAAATCGTTCGAGCTTCACCTTGACCACGACGTGATTGTGAAGGGCCGTATGGATCAGGTGAACCGCCTGGGTTCGAAAGAAGTTGAAATCGTGGATTACAAAACCGGTAAGCCCAAGGACGCCAAAAAAGCCAAGGACAGCTTGCAACTAAGCGTCTATGCACTAGCAACGGAAGAAGTGCTGGAACTGAAGCCGGAGCGTCTTGTTTTTTATAATCTCACCACCAACGAAGCCATCGCGACCGAGCGCGACGCGAAAGCCCTGGCGAAAACCAAGCAAACTATCTACGAAGTGGCCGGCCAAATTCGCGCCTGTGAATTCCCTGCCAAGCCCAGTTTCCTCTGCGTATATTGCGACTACCGGCCTTTGTGCCCCGCACACGAGCAATTGATTTCTATTCAGCCAGCCGTCGAACAAACGAAGCAGTAGCTTAGCCTTTCAAAATTTTAGCGGAAGTTAGCGAGCGCCGGTAAGTTGACTCTGGAAGTAGCCTTGCCGCGCGCTCACATCCAGATTCGGGCGGCGAACGCGCACTTCGATCGTGTGGTAATCCTTCGTGCGGTCGGCTTCTCGCGGCGCAAACGTGATGGTGTACTCATTGCGCGCTTGCTCGGTAACTTCCGAATAAAGCCGTTCCAGATCATTTTGTTTCGCGGCGTAGAAAGTATCGCCGCCCGTTGCGGCTGCATACTTGTCAATCTCCGCCGCACCGTGCTGAATGATCGAGCGGCCAATCGGGGTCTGGTGCGTGACGGAGATAGCAAACACGGAAATATCTCCCAGAAGCAGCGAGTGCAACGTTTCGTCAAACGAATGCTGATTGTTATGCGTGTTACTTCCGTCCGTGATCAGGAAAATTATTTTTCGGCGGTCGCGCCCTCGCCCCTTCAACATCTGGCCCGAGGCATAAATCGCGTCGTCCAAGGAATTATGGATCGCTGCTTTCCCGAAACCGCGGACCTGCACCCCGCCTTGTCCCGTCGTTCCGGTGCCGTCGGGTTGCGTCTGCCCGTTGATAATTGGCCCCGCCGTGGTGGGATCGTTAATAATTGTCGTGCTGTGTGAACTCAGGTCCAGGCGTTTCAGCGCGGTATATAATTTGTCATTACTGAATGAAAAATCCTCCACCGTCTCCGGAAATTCTGCATAGGTCACCAGAGCTACCTCGTCACCCGGTCCAAATCCCGCTGCGATTGCATTCAGGCTCTTCTTCACCTGCTCGGCTTCTTTTTCTGCCAGGTCGTTGTCGACTAAAACCACGGCTGATAGCGGGTAAGGCTGCGAATCAAATAGCACGATCTGCTGTTCCACGCCATCGGAAAACACGCGAAACTCGTCGCGCTGTAGATCGCCCACCAGCTGGCCGTCACGGTTCTTCACCGTCACCGGCACGATCACAAGCTCAGTTCTCGTCGTGATGCGATTGCGAGTTTCTCCTTGCTGTGGTGTCGTGGACTGTTGCGGTTTTTGTGTCTGAGGATTCTGAGGAGCCTGTGTTGGTGGCGCAGGCTGAGCCGGTTGCGCAGGCGTCGCATGTGTGGGCTGCTGCGAGTCCTGCTGGATGGTGCCGGGCTGAACCGGTTGCTGCGCATACACGGAAGCGCTAAGTAGTAATACAATGGCTACCGTTAGAGTCGTTTGCATATCGGCGTATCTCGATTTGGGCCTTTGATTAGGCGCCTGAAATACCAGCTGGTCTCAGGCCGTTTCTCCATCGACCAAGTTCTCACGGGCCGCCTGCTGGACGAACATCCGTCCGCGCCCGAAATGCATCGTACGTAGCGCGAATTACCTGGAGAGATTATACAATGCGGCAGACCCGCCTCGTGGCAGGCATTTTCATAGCAGCCCTGGCTGCATCTTTCGGACTAGGCAATACCACGCCCGCTCAATCGCAGCAAGACCGGCAACAAATTCCGCAATCGCAGAAGCCCTTAACGGTGCAGACCACCCTGGTTAACGTCTTCGTCACCGTACGCGACAAACGCCACGAAATTGTGTCCGATCTTTCTCAAAATGATTTCAAAGTATTCGAAGACGGCCAGGAGCAGAAGATTTCTTTCTTTTCGAAAGAAGTAAATCTGCCCATCACCCTCGGCATTTTAATAGACACCAGCGGAAGCATGGAACGCGTAATCGGAGCGGAACAAGACACTGCCTCGCGTTTCCTGCGCGAAGTAATGCGCAAGAAGGACGAAGCCATGGTCATCAGCTTCGATTTTGACGTCGATTTGCTTGCTGACTTTACCGAGGACACCAACGTTCTAGAGCGCGCCATTCGCCGCACCTCCGTCAATTCGGTTGGAGGCGGAGGTGTGGTGACTCCCGGCACGATTCCTTCTGGTAGCAATGCCGGAGGCACCGATCTATATGATGCGATTTATCTCGCCTGTCATGACGAACTCGCAACCGAGGCCGGACGTAAAGCCGTGATTGTGATGAGCGATATGGAGGACACCGGCAGCAAACTAAGGTTGCAGGATGCTTCCGAAGCTTGTCAGCGCGCCGACGGCGTGATCCACGTCCTTCTGATCTCAGATCCTGGCGCCACCTTCGGCGTGGGGCCCAGCGTCGCTAGAAAGATGGCAGACGATACCGGTGGTCGCGTGATCAACGTGCACAATGAGAAAACTCTCGAGAAGGCATTCGATGAAATTTCAGAAGAGCTGCGCTCACAATATGTGATGGGCTACTACCCTACCAACGATAAACGCGATGGAACTTTCCGGAAAATCCGAGTAGACATCGCCCGGCCGGATGTAAAAGTCCTGGCGCGAAAAGGGTATTACGCACCCTTCAAATAACCGTTCGCTATTTGTTGGCTAAAGCCCGGGTAGGTGTTGCGACAGGGTTGGGACCGCTGAGGTTTACTTTCCAGCGGATGCTGGAGGAGCCACTGAGTAGTAGCCTTTGCGCGTGCGTACAGCCAGCCCCTTCCGCCCCGCTTGTACTTCAATCTTTCGGTATTTGCCGTCGGCCGTAGGATTTTTCGGCGAATACGCGATGAAATACTGGCTGCGCAACTCTGCTCCAATATCCACGAACGATTGCGCCAGATCTTCCACCTTATAGGGATAAAACACACGTCCCCCGCTTTGATCGGCGAATTCCTGAAGTACTTTGTCTCCGCCTTCCACGTGCATCTTGTGCGGTTTGTCACCGCTAATCGAAAGCCAATCCGTGTTCGTGCTGACCGCGTAAATCACTGCCTCGGCGCGAATCGCCGCCTCTACCGCATCGCTTAGCGCGTGGTCGCTCAGCGTGTCATCGCCATCGCTGATCACTACCAGTATGCGACGGATCTCCGGATTCGGCCCTTTTGGCAACGGAGGACTCATCAGTTTTTCTGAGGCCCGATAAATGGCGTCATTCAACGCCGTGCCCCCTCCCGCGCGCTGCCTGCGAATTGCCGACGTTAGCAACGCAAGGTCCCCCGTGTAATCTTGTATGACCTCCGGTTCGTTATCGAACGTCATCAGAAAGGCCATATCCCTATTTCGTCGAATCACACTATCCAGAAAATCTATGGCGGCGTCTTGTTCGAACGGCAAGCGCGGCCGGATGCTGTTGGACGTGTCCAGTAACACCGCTATGCGCAGAGGCAAATCAGTTTCGCGCCCGAAGAAGCGGATATCCTGCGGTGTGTTGTCTTCCAGAATCTTGAAATCGCTCTGCTCCAGATCGGTCACAAAGTTGTGGCGGCGATCGGTAACCGTGGCGACCAGGTGGACCAAGCCGGTCGTCGACACGATGGCCGGCGTCTTATTCTGTCCCGCTTGCGTGCCATCCTCTTGGTTTTGCCCAGCCGGAGTCGGCTTTTGTGCTTCCGGAGCCTGTGAAGCAGGAGCGCTCCAAGCGGGCCGCGCTGGAGCGGGTGGAGGATTAGCCTGCTGTGCCCGCGCGCAAGTGATCGAAACAGAGAAAAGGATGGCCCACAGCAGAAAAGCGCCAAATGTTCTTTTGGTTATTTTCATTGCAGTGATTATAGAAACCCCCGCAGCGCAGCGTCAATCGCGCCAAGCTCAGCACTCGTCGCTCGGCCGAACCTCTCTATATAAGCCACCAACTCTGGCGGAAGCGGAGCCCGACATTCAATTCTTTTTCCTGACCTTGGATGCATAAACGCAATCCGCGCCGCATGAAGGAAGTTTCGCTCGAGCACCGGCAGCGTCTCGTTTCCAACCTTTTCCTGGCGCGGAGCTCCATAAACCGTATCGCCCACTACCGGGCACCCCATCGCGGAAAAATGCACGCGGATCTGGTGTGTTCTACCGGTATGCAAGCCCGCTTCGATAAAAGAAAAGCTGCCAAGCCGCAACCGCATTCGCCAGTCGGTGCGCGCCTGGCGGCCTTCACGACGTCGCGCCGTCATCCTCGATCGTCGGCGAAGATCGCGCGCAATCGGCAACTCGATTCTGCCGGATTCACCTTTCAGCTTCCCATGCAGCAACGCCACATAGGTTTTCTCAATGCGCCGCTCGCGAAAATCTTCCACAAGTTTCAAGTGGGCCATGTCCGTCCGCGCAATCAACAGCGCCCCAGAGGTTCCTTTATCAATCCGATGCACGATTCCCGAACGGAGAGGCCCGCCCACTGTGGATAAGCCTTTGTCGCCAAATCGATACAACAGCGCAGCTACTAAAGTTCCGGGATCAACACCCGCACCCGGATGAACGATCATCCCCGCAGGTTTGTTTACCACCGCGACGTCCTCGTCCTCATACAAAATATCAAGCCGAATATTTTCTGCTGGGACACCAGGCAATGGCGGAGCAGGAATCTCCACCGTAATCGTTTCACCGGCCTCCAGCCGGTAGGAAGGCTTCTTCGCCAGTCCATTCACCAGCACGCGTCCCTCATCAATCAAAGTTTGCACGTGCGTCCGGCTAATATCGCCAATATGGTCCGCCAGAAAACGGTCCAGCCGTTGGCCCGCCGTTTCCTCGCCAACTTCAAAGGCATCGTTTCCGGAAAGGTCTTCGCCGGCCTCGAAAGCTTCATGCATGTTGGATTGCCCGCGCATAAAAAACCAAGACGGGGCGCATTAGCGCGCGACCGTAGTACCTGTCGCGGAAACAGAAGGACCCGGAGCATCCTTCATCCCGCGCCACCAAAGGAATGCGCCGGTAAAAATCAAGCCCACACTTACCAACTGCATCAGCGAAACCGCATCGTGAAACATCATGGTGCGCCCGGGATCGCCTCGAAAGAACTCAATGATACCCCGCTCGGTTCCGTACAGAATCAGATAGGTGCCGATGATCTGCCCGGTAAAACCTTGCCGCTTGGAGACCCGCACCAAAATGAGGAAATTCAGAAATTCAGCCGCCGCTTCATAAAGCTGCGTCGGATGCAAATGAACGCCCAGCGGAGTTCCGGCCAGGTCTGCGGCCGCCGGATTCGTAAACGTCACACCCCAGGCAACCGTAGTGGGTTTTCCGTAACAGCATCCCGCGGCAAAACATCCCAGCCGGCCAATCGCGTGCCCTAGCGGCAACCCAGCCACGCACGTGTCCAACACCGGCAGTATCGGCATCTTCTGAAAATGCGAATACAAAATCATCATCAACACTGCACCGGCGATTCCGCCATAAAAGGTTCCGCCGGACTGAAACGTGCTAATGCTGAAAATATCCCGCGGATTCGCCACGTAATAATCCCAATCGCTTAAAACAAGCCAGATTTTTGCCAGCATTAAAGCGGACAACACCGTGTAGATGCCCAGGTTCCAGATTTTGTTGGGATCTAATCCAGCGCGAGGAGCTTGCTTGCGCGCGTACCACAGGCCGAACAACACGCCCGCGGCCACTAGCACGCCGTACGTGTAAATATTTATTGCGCCGAAATGAAAAAGGATCGGGTGCATCTAGGCTTGCTCATGGCTCGGATGCCGCCAGTCGCGAAAGAGTTCCAGAATCACAAGTCCAGCGCCGGCCACAATCGCTGCGTCCGCAATGTTGAACGTGTACCAGTGGTGGCTGCCAAGATAAAAGTCAATGAAATCTGTCACGCTATGCCGCAGAACCCGGTCAAACACGTTCCCCACTGCTCCGCCCAAAATCAGGGCAATTCCGCACTGCGCCAGCCTGCCACCCGCACGTCCGGTGGCCAGAAGCCAAGCGAGCAATGCTATAACGCCGACAGAAAATGCGATCAACAGGGGCGCCAGCCAAGGTGTGCCGGAGTCTGCGAATAAACCAAACGCCACGCCCGGATTGTTTGTGTGCACCAAATTCAGCAACCCTGGAACGATCACACGTACCGTTCCGGCCGGCGTTAACTTCTCAATGGCATATTTGCTGCATTGATCGGCCAGCAGTGCGCCTAGCGACAGAAATCCCAAAACATACCAACCGGAACGCGACGCGGAAGAACTCAAGCCTTCACACTCCCGCTCGCCAGCGCTGCATCCCGGTCGATTTCGGCCAGCGCAGCAACACAGCGCTCGCACAGCGTAGGATAATCCGCGCTTTCACCCACATGCGTGGAATAATTCCAGCAACGCTCGCATTTCGCGCCTTTTGCACGTTCGATTCGAATTTGTAGTCCTTCCAGGCCCGTCGCCAATGCCGCTCCCTCGATGTGGCCCTCGGTGACTTCTACTTGCGAGACGATAAAAAGAGCCGGAAGTTGCGCTGAGTATTTTCGTAGTAGGTCCACCAGCCCGCCGGTCGCCACCAGTGTTACGCGAGCTCCAAGTGCGCCCGAGATGGTCTTCGCTGCGCGCGCCGGTTCCAGCGCCTTCAGCACTTCTTGCCGTACCGTGAGCAAACGCTCCCAGTCTGCCGCGCGAGATTTGTCGAAGGCAGCCTCCAGCTTCTGGGCCACAGGAAACTCGGACATGTGCACGCTCTCCACTTTGGAGCCCGCGCCTGGCAGGTGCTTCCATACTTCTTCGGAAGTAAACACGAGAGTCGGCGCGATAAGCCGCACGATTGCGCTGCCGATGTGGTAGATCGCGGTTTGCGCCGAGCGACGCCCACGGCTGTGCGGTGCGAAAGTGTAAAGCCGGTCTTTCAGTACATCGAAATAAAACGCGCTTAAATCCACCGTGCAAAAATCGTGCAGCGCATGATACGCGCGATGAAATTCAAAATTCGCATACCATTGACGGCATTCGCGCGCCAGTGTTCCAGTTCGCCTCAGCATCCACGCATCGATTTCCCAAAGATCGGCGTCTGCAACCGAATCGCGCGCGGGATCGAAATCGAAAAGATTGGAAAGCGCAAACCGGAACGTGTTTCGGATCTTGCGATAGGCCTCGCCCAATTGCGTCATCATCGCATCGGAGAGCCGCACATCGGCGGTGTAATCCTGCGAAGAAACCCACGCGCGCAACATGTCTGCGCCCCACTTTTCGCAGATTTCTTTCGGTTCCATGGCGTTGCCGAGCGATTTCGACATCGGCCTGCCGTTTTCATCCAGCGTCCAGCCGTGCGTAACAACCTCATCGTATGGACGTATGCCATCCACGCCAATCGCCACGATCAGCGAACTCTGAAACCATCCGCGAAATTGATCCGGCCCTTCTAGATAAACATCCGCGCGCGGTTTCCCTTCTCTTTTCTGCAGCACGGCCAGATTACTGGTACCCGACTCGAACCACACATCCAAAATGTCGCTCTCTTTGCGCCATTTTGCGCCGCCGCAAGAATCGCATTTTGTACCGGGCGGCAGCAGTTCTTCGGCAGTATGCGTGTACCAGGCGTCCGCGCCTTCGCGCGCAAAAAGCGGAATCACCTGCCGCAAGGCTTTAAAATCCTTCAGTATCTTTCCGCACCCGTCGCAGTAGAAAATCACCAGCGGTATTCCCCAAAAACGCTGCCGCGAAATGCACCAGTCGGGCCGGTCCTCAATCATGTTGTGGATACGCTCTTGTCCCCACGCCGGAATCCACTTCACTTTTTTAATTTCTTCCAGTGCCGTGCTGCGCAACGCAGGCGCGTTCGGCGGAGGCGCCGTCGCGCTGCCGTCATCGAGTTGTATGAACCATTGCTCCGTAGCGCGGAAAATAACGGGTTGGTGGCAACGCCAGCAATGCGGATAACTGTGCGGAAACTTTTTCTCCGCCACCAACATCTGACGGTCTTTCAGCAGCGAAATAATAGCCGGATTCGCTTCGAAAACAGTTTTGCCTTTATACGCCGGCAACCCTTCCACAAATCGCCCATCGTTATCCAGAGGAGCGTACGCCTCCAGACCATATTTCTGCCCGGTCGCAAAGTCTTCGGCTCCATGACCTGGAGCGGTGTGCACGATTCCGCTGCCTTGCTCCAACGTCACATAGTCCGCCAGCACACCCGGCACGACCAATTCTTCCAGGAACGGATGCCGAAATTTCACTCCCTCCAGTTCGCGTCCTTTTCCAACCCTGCTGAACGGGCTGCCAGATTCCAACCCGAGAACAGCTAATAACTCCGTATCCCTCAGCCTTTCTTCCGCGAGCAGCAACTTCCCAGCCTCGGTTTCCACCAACACGTACTCATAGTCCGGATGAAAAGCAAGCGCGCGGTTTGCAGGCAGCGTCCAGGGAGTCGTGGTCCAAACCAAAGCGCTCAGGGCATCGCCGATCCCAACCTTTTTCGATTTCTCGTCAGCAACAACGGGAAATTTCACCCAGATCGATGGGCTCACGTGATCTTCATATTCCACTTCCGCTTCGGCCAACGCCGTGCGGTCATAAATGCACCAATAAACGGGCTTCAGCCCGCGATACACATATCCCTTCTCGAGAAATGTGATGAACGCGTCGGCAACGGTCGCTTCATAACTTGGATCCATCGTGAGGTACGGTTTCTCCCACTGCCCAAAAACGCCCAGCCGCTTGAATTCCCGCCGATGGGCATCGATGTAACCGGCCGCAAACTCCCGGCACATTCGCCGAAACTCTGCCGCTGATACTTTGTCGGTTTTGCCGCCAAGCTCCTTTTCGACTTTCGTCTCGATGGGCAGACCGTGGCAGTCCCAGCCTGGAACGTACGGCGTACGGAACCCCGCCATGGTCTTTGACTTCACGATCATGTCTTTCAAAATCTTGTTGAGACCCGTGCCCAGATGGATCTCGCCCGTCGGGTAGGGAGGGCCATCGTGGAACACGAATAGCGGCGCCCCCGCGCGCGACTCCTGAATGCGATAATAAAGACGCATCTGGTCCCAGGCCGCCAGTTGTTGCGGCTCCCGCTCGGGCAGCTTCGCCTTCATGGGAAAATCTGTCTTTGGAAGATTAAGAGTACTCTTCAGGTCGCGCGTTTTCGCCATTCTGAATAGGGGTGAAAATGCCTTTCTACTGACGCAGGCCGGGAAACTCGGAGCCTCAGTTGAGACCTGTATGTTACAATGATTTCAGAACGGTGTCAGCCGTGCCCGGCCCCAGACATCCTTTTTCGCAGAGGAGCGTCTAACAATTAGCAGGGCCGTAAGGGGCAAGTCTTAGGCACAACCTATGGCAGACTATACTTCCAGACTTGACGAGGCCGGTCGCTCGACGACCGAGCCAACTCTCCGTGTCGGTCGATTGCCCTCTCCAGTTCGTGGTTCGGCCATTCGGGGCTTCTTTTCTAACGTAAAGGACTTTCTCTCCGAGCGCCCCACGAAGCTGAAAGGCGGCGAGCCTGATGTTTTCAATAACCCCGGTTTTGGCGAGGGCTTTAGTGACAATCTAAAAGAATTCTGGCGCTCCGCTCCGCGCGGCGCGGTAAATTCGGATTTGCTGGTCAATTGGAACACCGGCTTTGGCGGGTTTTGGCAGAACTTGCGCGACATGATTTCTCCGCCGAAATTGCCTCCCCTGAAAACGACCAGCGCGCCGGTTGCTGTCCCGGAAATTTGGTCCAAGAACACTCAATTCACTCGCGTGCAAGCCCTGTCGCTCGCCTTTCACGTAGTCGTGATCGTGCTCCTCGTTTTGCCCCTGTTGCCGGCCCTGATGTCTCCTGCAACCACGCAAGCCAAAACGATGACGGTGACCCCGCTCGACATTAGCTCACCCTATCTTCCCAAGCTTCCGCCGGGAGCAAAGAAGGCCGGAGGTGGCGGTGGCGGCGGTTCTCACGAGTTGCTCCCTGCCAGCAAGGGTAAACTGCCAAAATTTAGTTTGACTCAAATTGCTCCGCCCAAAGTGAGGCCGCCAGAGAATCCGAAATTCGCCGTCACTCCCACCGTAATCGGAATGCCCGACATGAAGCTCGCCAGCCCTAATATGTCCAACTGGGGCGACCCCATGTCCAAGGTTACGAATGATTCCAACGGCCCGGGCAGCGGCAACGGCATCGGCTCAGGAAATGGCACTGGAGTGGGAAGTGGAAGTGGTGGCGGCGTCGGCCCAGGTGAAGGCGGCGGAACCGGCGGTGGCGTATTTAACGCAGGCACTGGCGGCTACGGCTATCCAGCTTGTCTCTACTGCCCGAACGCACAATTTTCTGACGAGGCCGTGAAAGCGAAATATCAGGGAACAGTTACCTTGACCATAATTGTCACTCCGGATGGACGCGCTTCAAGCGTTACGGTAGTAAAAGGTCTTGGTCTGGGCCTCGACGAAAATGCGGTCGCCGCGGTCAAAACGTGGCGTTTCAAACCTGCCGTCGGTCCCGACGGGAAGCCTGCGGCAGTACGGACGAATATCGAAGTACAATTCCACCTCTATTGAGTTCTTTCCGTTGGCAGCAAGTTCTAGCGCTACGACTTAGTGTCCTATCAGACGTTTACCTTAACGACCACCTCACACCCGCGCCCTTGCCATTCTGTTACGATGAACATCATGAAAATAAAAATGTGCGCTACGCTTTTTCTGCTTTTCGCGATGTTGACCGTGGGCCTACAAGCCTCTCCGCAAACCGGCGCGATTGAATTCATCGCCAAAGCCACGCCTTCCGGGGGCTCCGACGAGCCCGTACGCGGCATGACCTTCTATCTGTTGAGCAAGAGCTTCGAGGAAATTGGCAAAGAAACTGCGATCACCTTTCCTCTTGTGGACATGGACGCTTTCATCGCTAAGCTGGACGTGTCAAAGGAACTAAAAGCTTGGATGAAGAAAAATCATTGCGTCGATTTATCCAACGATGAATTCATAAAGAAACTCAAACCGGAAGATGTGATGAACATTCCGGAATTTTACAAGGCATATGTGGACAGAATGTCCACCGATCAGACCGTTCCCTTTCCGAAACCGAAATTCACTCCGGCAGAGCAGAAAAAGAATCCGGAGAAATACGCCCAGCATAAAAAGGAGTATCACGACGCTATCCAGGCATTCTTGACTCAATTTCCCAAAAGCACTGAAGGAATATACTTGTCGCTGGAAGACGTGAATCCAGGCCACAAATGGGACAGGCTAAATTCGAGCAATACGGCCGAGCTCCGTCGCCACACCATGGCGCTCGCCCAATCGAAATACTTGGTCGCTCGCACTGACACCGATTTGCAAGGACAAGGCTCGCTTCGCGGAATTGCGCCAGGTACCTATTGGCTCAGCACACTCGATAACAACGCGCAAGCCGGTGACGCGCGACAGCGCTGGGATGTTCAAATTACGGTGCCACCGGGAAAAACAACCTACGTAGCGCTTTCGAATATAAATGCGGTCCAGCCCCCGCACGCCACGCCTTAATTCGCGCTTGGCCACGTGACCCAGGCCTCACAAATCGCCGGTTGGATTCGCCAGCTGGCAAATCCCGATCGGCAGAAGCGATTGGATTCCGCGATGCGCCTTTATATGGAAGGCGGCAATCTGTGTACGCCCCTTTTGAAAAAATGGATCGCCGACCCTGAATTTCGCTCGCTCGTTCTGCCGATAAGTTTGAGATCTACGGGAGCTTCCGAATCTTCTCAGGCCAGCACTGTGGTGGGAATTGCCGTCCAACTGGAAACTTTCCAAAAAATCCGTGAAGCAAATAATTCTCCGGCCCTCGCCAGCGTCCCGCCCGACCAAGACGCCATCGAATTCGAGCTTCACTTCGAAAATCACATCGAACTCGACATCCTGACCACCAGGGAGCCCGGCGGCCAGGGCGCCATCGCCAAGTTCCTATCCAGGTTCGGTGAAGGCATTCAACAAATAGAAATTTATGTTCGCAACGTGGACCGCGCTACGGAAATTCTACGCTCGCGGTTTGACCTGAGCCCAGTCTATCCAAGAACGCGCGCCGGGGCCGGCGGGACACGCATCAACTTTTTCCTCACATCACTGCCGGAAGGAAGCAAAGTTCTGATCGAGCTGGTGGAAGCAGATCCCAAACAGCTTTAACCATCCGCTCATGTCGAAGCAAAAATCTCGGGGCTTACTCTCCGCTCTGCTGCAGCAGCTTAGCCACCAACGCCGTCCATCCAGTCTGATGGCTGGCGCCCAACCCCGCGCCGGTATCTCCGTGGAAATACTCGTAGAAGAGAATGAAATCCCGCCAATTGGGGTCTTCCTGAAAAAGAGCAGAATCGCCGAAAACCGCGCGCCGCCCGTCTCGCCGTAGAAAAAGATGCGCAAGCCTTCGCGATATTTCGCTCGCCGAATTCCAAAGCGTCATCTGGCGCCCTGAATTCGTGGGAAATTCCACCTTAAACCCATCGCCATAGTAGTAATGAACACGCTGCAGAGCTTCGATGAGCAGGAAATTCAACGGAAACCACACCGGCCCGCGCCAATTTGAATTTCCTCCAAAAAGATCGCTGGTCGATTCCGCCGGCTCGTAATCCACCGAATTCGAATGCCCGTCCACGTTAAGCACAAAAGGATGCTCGAGATGAAATTTAGAGAGAGCTCGAATGCCATACGGCGATAAAAATTCGTTCTCGTCGAAAACGTAGCGGTAAATGCGCTCCAGTTTTTTCCGGTTGGCAATGGTCAGCAGCAACCGGTTGCCTTTGTCTGTTTTCTGGCTCATATCCACGTGTTTGCCAACTTCCGGATTGTGGTCCAGAAACCACTGCATGCGTTTTCGAAAACTCGGCAAACGCTCCAAAACGTCCGGCTCAAAGGTTTCCACCGCAAAAAGTGGAATCAGCCCAACCATCGACCGCACCTTCATCGGCAGCGGCGCTGCTTGCCCCAAATGCAAAACGTCGTAGTAGAAGCCGTCCTTTTCATCCCACAGGCCCACACCTTCGCCACCTATGTCGTTCATGGCCTCAGAGATGTAAACAAAATGTTCGAAAAATTTGCTCGCAATGTCTTCATATGCGTTGTCCTGATGCGCCAGCTCCATGGCCATCGCGAGCATGTTCAGGCAATACATCGCCATCCAGCTCGTTCCATCGGATTGCTCGATGAAATTCCCGGGGCCCAGCGGTTGCGAGCGGTCAAACACCCCAATGTTATCGAGCCCTAGGAACCCGCCTTCGAAAACATTCTTGCCCTCTGGATCCTTGCGGTTAACCCACCAGGTGAAATTGAGCAGGAGTTTGTGGAACATCCGCACTAAGAACTTGCGGTCTTCTTTTCCATGTATGCGCCCAGCTATTTTATAAACGCGCCAAGCCGCCCAGGCATGCACCGGTGGATTTACGTCCGAGAAGTTCCATTCGTAGGCCGGCAATTGCCCGCTCGGGCTCATGTACCACTCGCGCATGAACAGCACGAGTTGTTCTTTCGCGAAGTCCGGATCGATCAGCGCCATCGCCACGCAATGGAAAGCCAAATCCCACGCCGCATACCACGGGTACTCCCATTTGTCCGGCATGGATATAACGTCGGAATTGTAAAGGTGCGTCCACTCGTGGTTCCGTCCGTTTGAGCGCTCCGGCGGAGGAGGTGGTTGCGCAGGGTCGCCGGCAAGCCAGCGGCGAACGTCATAGTGATAAGACTGTTTCCCCCATAGTAATCCCGCGAAAGCCTGGCGCTGGACTTTGTGAGCGTCATCGCTGGCACAATGCCCCGCTCGTACTTTGTAAAAGTCGTCCGCCTCTTGCAATCTCTGTTGAAAGACCTGATCGAACGCAGGCCCGAAAAAATCTTTTCCCGACTTGCGGCCATCGCTAGGATTCTGGTCCAGGAATCGAAGCCGAATGGTAACGCTCTGCCCGGCCGCGATTTCACCGGGGTAATGCGCCGCCGCTTTCGTTCCAGTCATGGCCGGATTCACAGCCTCGCGCTGGCCCTGAATAAGAAAACGATGGAAAGCATCCTTTACATAAGGCGATTCGTTTTTCTCATTAAACAATTTCTCTTGGTTAGTTTCGTTGTCCGTGAAGAGTGGCTCAGGCGCACCTTCCGCAATCAACCAGCGTTTGCCATAGTGAAATTCCTCGAGCCCAAACAATTCTGCGCCTTCCAGCCCCTGTTGCCGCGACACTTTTGGCTTGTCAAATCCTTCGCCCCAATCCCAGCGATTGCGAAACCACAGGGTTGGCAGCAGATGCAAAGGCGCCGCGTGTGGTCCCCGATTCCACGCTGTAATGCGAACTAAAATGTCTTCAGACGAAGCCTTGGCATATTCCACGAAAACATCGAAATACCTGTTCTCAGAAAAAACTCCCGTATCCACTAATTCGTACTCGGGTTGATGCCGATTGCGTTGTGCGTTTTCTCGTCGGAGTTGTTCGTAAGGAAATGGCGCTTGCGGATACTTGTATAAATATTTCAGATAAGAGCTGGTAGGCGTCGCATCCAGATAAAAATGATATTCCTTTACGTCTTCGCCGTGATTCCCTTCCCGATTGGACAGCCCGAAAAGCCGCTCCTTCAAAATCGGATCTTTTTGGTTCCACAGTGCCAAAGCGAAACAAATATGCTGGTGCCGGTCGCAAATTCCGCCGATCCCGTCTTCGCCCCAGCGATACGCCCGTGCGTGCGCGTGATCGAAGGGCAGATAATCCCAGGCGTCCCCATTCGCGCTATAGTCCTCGCGAACCGTCCCCCATTGCCGCTCGGAAAGATACGGCCCCCAGCGCTTCCAGTGAATCTCACGAGTCTCGCTCGCCTGTAGCCTCTGCTCTTCAGCAGTAACGTTGCGATTTTTTGCTTGGTCATTCATCGACTAATGCTACCTCGACACCGTCAAAAAATTGTGAGTTTTGCAAAGGCTGTTCCCACGGAAGCGGTCGCCTCTACCACGAGGCTTCAGGGGACAAGGAGTCCGTGATTCTGTATTCTCTATTGTCCGGTAGTTGACAGTCAGTCTTGGCGCCGATTTGATTGGACTTCGAAAAGGCTTTAGCTGACATCTTGCAGTGCGCGAGTTCTCCGACATTCATAAAAATCTTACAGAAGTTCACAGGGAATCGCCGGCGGCCAACGCAACCCAGAATGAGTGGCGTATAGCTTTCCTCTTCGCGAGCCTCGCGGCGACAGCAGTAGTTCTGCCGACGTTCTTCCTCGGCAATGCCTCCGGCCACGATTTCCAATTTCACCTAGCCGGTTGGCTGGACGTAGCCGGCCAATGGCACGAAGGCATTTTATTCCCGCGCTGGGCCGAATGGGCAAACTGGGGCTTCGGTGAGCCGCGCTTCATCTTCTATCCTCCCGCTTCGTGGATGCTCGGCGCGGCGCTCGGTTCCATACTTCCCTGGCAGATGGCTCCGGGAGCCTTCATTTGGCTAGCGTTAGTTCTCGCCGCGCTAACAATGTGGCGTCTGGCGCGCCAGTACCTTCCCACTCCCCAAGCCCTAACTGCCGGAATTCTCTACGCAGTGAATCCCTACCATCTCGTAATCGTTTACTACCGCAGCGATTTCGCCGAACTTCTCGCCAGCGCGCTCTTCCCTTTGCTCGTTCTGGGAGCTTTGCGCGTAATGCGAGACGGCTGGAATCGCGTTCCCGCCCTCGCTTTAGCCTTCGGCCTCATCTGGCTCTCCAACGCGCCCGCTGCCGTCATCGCCACGTATTCTTTGGCGCTGCTTCTCGTCGTCGGTTGCGCGCTTGGTCGCGACCGGAAGCCGCTTTTAGCCGGCGCCGCAGCAATGGCCGGCGGATTCGCGTTAGCCGCATTTTATATTTTGCCCGCCGCCTGGGAACAGCGCTGGGTTCAAATCTCACAAGCCCTCACGGAAAATCTTCGTCCGGCCCAGAATTTTCTCTTTACGCACTCCAATGACCCTGAATTTGTCCTTTTCAACTGGAAAGTTTCGGCCATTGCGCTCGGCACCATCCTGATCACCGCGCTCACCGCAGTTTTCGTCGCCCGCCAGCGCGGAGATTTTCTTCAACTTTGGTGGATGCTGCTCGCCCTCGCTGCTGCGTCCACGTTCCTGATGTTCCCGGCGAGCCTTTTCCTCTGGCAACTTCTGCCAAAACTTCAGTTCGTGCAATTCCCGTGGAGATGGCTCGTCCCGCTCAACGTCGCCTTCGCTTTTTTTATAGCTGCAATACTGCAAACATCGCGCAAACGGTGGGTGGGCTGGACGGCGATTCTCCTCTGCACTGGAGCGCTCGGAACCGCGCTAGTGAAAGACGCTTGGTGGGATAGCGAAGATATTCCCGCGTTGATCGCTGCGATTCAATCTCAACATGGCTATGAGGGCACGGATGAATACCAACCCCTCGGCTGCGACCGTTACCAACTGCCCGGCCAACCCCCTGCTTCCGCGGACAACGACGACTCGCCGAACCTCAATGAATCAGCCGTAACTCCCGCACCGGGAGCGCGCACGCCAATAAAAGGTGAAGGCGCACATATCGCCCTGTGGACCACTGAAGAAAAACTGTTCACCGCGAGGAAAAATCAACAGTTCACCTTAGCTCTGAAGCTAATTAATTATCCTGCATGGGAAATTCGCGTAGATGAAAAAGTTGTGCAGGCCAATCCTCTCCCGGAAACCGCCCAAATGTCGTTCTCGATACCTGCAGGTGAACATTCCGTGCACGTCCATTTCCGCCGCACCCCAGATCGCACGACAGGTTCCGCCATCTCGCTTTTCTCTGTATTGCTGCTTCTAGGATTTTCCGTTCATTCCCACCGAAAAACCCCACGCGAATCTTAGATTCTGTCTGCACTGCGATGCCGGGTGTTCACAACGCTCTCCCCGCCGACGCCCCCGAAGCCCAAGCCCACTGAAAATTGTGCCCGCCCAACTGCCCGGTAACATCCACAACTTCTCCGATAAAAAATAGTCCCGGCACTTTCTTACTTTCCATCGTTCGGCTCGACAATTCATCCGTGTCCACTCCGCCCGCCGTCACTTCAGCCTTCCCGTAGCCTTCCGTATCCACAGGCAAAATCGGCCATTCATGAATCTGCGTCTCTGCTTGCGCCAACGCTTGCTTGCTCCAGTTTCCGGGCGTGTTCAGTTCTAGCCATCGCGTAGCAAAACGCTTTGGCAGAATCCCTTGCAGCGCAGCTCGCCCTGCACTCACGCTGCGCTCTTCAGATTCTCGCATGCGCGCAAACACATCGCGCCCCGGCGCAAGATCAATCTTAATCTTCCGGCCTTTTTCCCAGTAGGACGAAATTTGCAAAATCGCCGGCCCGCTCAAACCTCGATGTGTAATCAACATCTTCTCGCGGAACGATTGCCCGTTTGTGGAAACCACCACTTCAGCCGACACACCAGGCAGCTCGCAATATCGTTCTTGGTCCTTCGCGCCAAAAATTAGCGGCACAAGAGCAGGCCACGGTTTCACGATCTTCAATCCAAACTGCCGAGCCAAGTCATAACCAAACGCAGTCGCCCCCATTTTCGGAATCGAAAGTCCCCCCGTAGCAACCACCAAAACAGATGCACGAAATTCGGCATCCTCGGTGGTCACCTCGAACAAATCAGTGCGTTTGATTTCCCGGATCTTCGAATTTAGAAAAATCCTCGCTCCCACAGCGTTGCATTCAGTGTCCAGCACACTGGTCACCTCACGCGCCGACCGGTCGCAGAAAAGTTGCCCCAGCGTTTTCTCGTGATATGGAATACGGTGAGCTTCCAACAGAGATAGAAAATCCGTCGGAGTATAACGAGCCAGCGCCGATTTCTGAAAATGCGGGTTGTTGCAGATGAAGTTCTCGGGCTGGCAATAAAGATTTGTAAAATTGCAGCGTCCTCCCCCGGAAATCAGAATCTTCTTAGCCGTCCGCTCATTTCGCTCCAGAATCGCAACCTTGCGCCCGCGCTTACCTGCTTCGATGGCGCACATCAGTCCCGCAGCGCCACCGCCCAGGACCAAAACATCAAATTTGTGAATTATTTTCTCGGCCATGGGTTTTCCAGATTTCGCGGATGATTCTGTCTGCAAACGATTCTACTGGTATCCTAAAGGTTAAACTATTCACCGGGGAAGACTCAAACTTTTGCCTCCCATCATCAACGCTCAAAAATTGTCGAAACGTTACGGCCTCGCCCCGCTCTTCGAAGATATCTCCTTCACTGTCGCGGAAGGCGAGCGCATCGGCCTCATCGGGCCCAACGGTTCGGGAAAGTCCACATTGCTCGAAATCCTCGTGGGCCGTGTGAAGCCCGACAAGGGTGAAGTTGCCATTCGCAAAGGCGCCAAACTTAGCTTTGTCGAACAAATTTCCCAATTTCCGCCAGAGTCCACCTGCAGGTCCGTGATCGAATCCGCTTTGCAACGTTCGGGTGTATCTGAACAAGATCTTTCATTTCGCGCGGAAGAAGCCCTCAGCCGCGCTGGTTTCATTGATTTCGAAACGCACGCCGCAGCTTTGTCCGGGGGTTGGCGCAAACGACTCGCCGTCGTCGAAGGTTTGGTGCAGGATCCCGACATCCTTCTGCTCGACGAGCCTACCAACCACCTCGATCTTGCCGGAATAAAATGGCTGGAAGAGTTGCTGGAACGCGCCGCCTTCGCCTGCGTGGTAGTCAGCCACGACCGCTACTTTCTCGAAAACGTCGCGAACGATATGGTCGAACTCGATCGCGTTTACCGGGAAGGATTCCTTCGCGTCAAAGGAACCTACAGCCATTTCCTGGAGGCGAAAGAAGCCTATTTGCACGCTCAGGGAAATCGTCAGGAAGCTCTTGAGAACCGCGTTCACACCGAAATTGAATGGTTGCGCCGCGGTCCCAAGGCACGCACCACTAAATCGAAATCGCGCATCGACAAAGCGCACAAAATGATCGGTGAGTTAGCCGACCTCAACGCCAGAACCCGCACTCCCACTGCAAAAATCGATTTCTCCGCTTCGAATCGACAAACAAAACAACTCGTCGTCCTCGACGAAGTCAGCTATTCCGTCGGCGGCCGTACGCTTTTCAGAGATATTGATTTCATCGTCACTTCCGGCATGCGCATCGGTTTGGTCGGTCCTAACGGCAGCGGCAAAACCACACTGCTGCGTTTGCTTCGCGGAGAATTTGATCCTTCATCAGGCACAGCGCGCAAAGCCGACTCCTTGCGTATCGTTTACTTCGATCAGAATCGCGAACTCGATCCTAATCTCACCCTGCGTCGTGCCCTCGCGCCCGATAGTGACTCCGTCATCTATCAAGACCGCGTAACTCACGTAGCTTCCTGGGCCGCCAGATTTCTTTTTAGCGCTGAAGACTTAAACCGCCCCGTCGGCCGCCTCTCCGGTGGCGAACGCGCCCGCGTCCTGGTCGCTCAGCTTATGCTGCAGCCCGCAGACGTACTGCTCCTGGACGAGCCCACGAACGATCTCGACATCCCCACACTCGAGATCCTCGAAGAAAATCTCCTCGAGTATCGCGGCGCTCTCGTGCTGATCACGCACGACCGCTACATGCTCGACCGCGTTTCCACCGTGGTCTTTGGCTTGGATGGTCTAGGTAACGCAGAACGCTTCGCCGACTATTCGCAATGGGACGCCTGGCAAATCGCGCAAAATGCCGCATTCATCGCAGAACAGAAAACCGAAACCAAGCGCTCGCCGGCCAAAACCGAAATTCCATCGGTGCTCCCAAACACGAAACTGACCCACACCGAATCCCGCGAGCTAGCCTCCATCGAAAAGCAAATCGCCAAAGCCGAACAGACTCTTCTCGCCCGCCGCACCGCGCTGGAAGATAGAGAAATTGCCAGCGACGCGTCCCGTCTGCAAACCGCTTTCGCCGAAATGGAAGCCGCGCAGAAAACTGTCGATAATCTGTATCAGCGCTGGTCCGAGCTTGATCGAAAAAAGAACTAGGTTTGCCGTTTCGTCGGTGTATTACCAAAAATTAGCTATTTGAGCCGTCAGTTTTACGGTAAGCTTTCTTATACCGCTACAGCGTCCCCTGTAGCAGAAATAATCTCATCTCTCCTGGTAAGTTGAGGCCCTAAGTCCCATCGCCCGCGCGGAGCGCTCCTATGCCCGCCATTGCGCGATACATTCAAGGAGTCTAAATGGCCCGTCGAATCCGCGTGACCTTGACCCTGCTTGCCGGCCTCACTTTGAACTTACTGGTCTGTCCCGGAGTTCGCGCTCAAGACCCGCCGACCCAACAAGACTCGGCTAAATCCAAAGAGAACTTCGAAAAGGATTTTGAAAAAGGTGACGAAGGCACCTTTATTCGCAAGCGCATGGCCTGGTTTCACGACCAGCGCGCTTACCCGCACAAGCACATTCCCGCCGGCGCACACATGAAAGCGCTACAGCAGCTCAACGCCAAACTTGCTACCGAGGCCGCGGCTCGAGCGCACGGTCTTCCTGGCGGACCAAACCCTCCGTCACAACCACCTTCGGGTGGCTTAATTTGGCAAGAGCTCGGACCGCAGCCCGCCGATACATTCGGCTTGGTGAATTCAGGGCGCGTCGCGGCCGTCGCCGTCGATCCCACGAACAACGATGTTGTCTATGCCGGTGCAGCCCAAGGTGGCGTTTGGAAAACCCCGGATGGCGGCAACACCTGGACTCCATTGACCGACACGCAAGCCTCGCTCGCTATCGGCTCGATTACTATCGACCCAGAAAATCACCTCACCATTTACGTTGGAACCGGCGAGCCGAACAATTCCGGCGACAGCTATTACGGCGCCGGTATCCTGAAATCCACAGATGGCGGCAATACGTGGACTCAATATCCAGGTCCTTTCGTTGGCGGAAGCGGCGGAGGCTCGCGTATTGGCGGCTTAGCCGTCGACCCGACCAATTCTTCAATCGTTTTAGCCGCGGTCGGTTACGGAGGACCGCAAAACTGGGGCGTCTTTCGCTCCACCGATGGCGGCCAAACGTGGACCAACGTCTTGTTCAACAGCTCGCAAAGCCAAGCCTATAACGTTATTTTCGATCCTACCGGAACAATAGCCTACGCTTCTCTGGACAGCAGCGGCGTTTACAAATCCACCGATGGCGGCGTGACCTGGAGTACCGACAACGGAACGGGATCGCATATTCTGCCCACCGGCTCAAACACTGAGCGCGTCGCGCTTGCCATGGACCCGAATACTTCAACTACTCTCTACGCCGGCATCGCAAACACGCCTTTTAATGGAGGCTCGGGCACGTTGTACGGTCTCTATAAAACAACAGACGGTGGCACGAACTGGACCAAGCTCACTAGTGCGCCCGATTACTGCACCAGTCAATGCTGGTACGACAATGTAATAGCGGTCGCTCCCGGAAACTCTAACGTAGTTTTTATCGGCGGCGCTGGCTGGGGTTCTCAGATCTTTCAATCTTTGAACGCAGGGAGCACTTGGACGGTGGCGCCACCTGACGGAAGCATCCATCCCGACTTGCACGCCCTCGCCTTCACACCCGACGGCACAATTCTTTACGTTGGTAATGACGGCGGCATGTACAAGATCACTTCACCCACTTCCGCCGTACAGAATTCAAATCTCACTTCTCTCAACGGCGGCGCTTCCCCCGGCGCAGGCCTGGCGACCCTGCAGTTCTACGCGGGCCCAGCCATAAATCCCATAAACGCAAACATCGGTTACGGTGGCACGCAAGATAATGGCACGCTGGCATACTCAAATTCACTCACCTGGACCGAAGCCAACGGCTTTTGCGGTGACGGCGCTCGAAACTTGATCGACTTCACCAATCCAAACAATGTCCTGTATCAAAGCTGCAATGAGCTCAACATTGCTAAGTCCACAGATGGCGGTGTCGACTGGACGCAATCTCAAAACGGTATCGACCCGAAGGGAACAGACAGCATCAACTGGGTCGCCCCGTTCACTATGGACCCTGGCAACGCGCAGAATCTCTATTTCGGCACGAATTTTGTTTATCAAACCACCAATGGCGCCTCCAGTTGGACCGCGATTTCTCCGGATCTGACGAATGGCAGTGGGGCGAATCTCACCGCAATCGCGGTATCCCCGCTAAGCTCCAATACTGTTTACGCCGGCTCAACCGACAGTCTCGTGCACGTCACCACCAACGCACTTTCCGGAGCTAGCGCTACTTGGACCAATGTCACCGGCTCCGGCAGCCTCCCGCCTCGCGTCATCACCGCCCTCGCCGCCGATCCATATTCCGCAACCACCGCTTACGTCACCTTCTCTGGCTTCACAGGATACGGCGATAACTTGGGCCACGTCTTCATGACCACGAACACGGGAAGCACGTGGACCGATATCAGCGGCGATCTACCCAACACGCCGGTCAACGATATTGTCGTGGATCCCACGGCGCCCGGCACAATTTATATCGGCGCCGATGTGGGCGTCTTCTACACCACGAATTCAGGCGCAACCTGGGCCACTCTGGTCACCGGACTACCGCGCGTGGCCGTACTCGGCCTAGCGTTGCAGGTTCAATCGCATATTTTGTGGGCCGCCACCCACGGCCGCAGCATGTGGAGCGTCAGCGTATCCGGAATCGACAACCTGCCAGCGATCACTTCTCTTTCCCCCTCGAACACCGCCGTTGGCGGACCAGGCTTCACGCTCACCGTGAATGGCTCAGGCTTTATTTCCACTTCGGTGGTCGAATGGAACGGAACCGACCTCGCCACCACTTTCGTCAGCGCCAATCAACTCACCGCGACCGTCCTCGCCACTGACATCGCTACCGGCGGCACGTTCCCTGTGACCGTAGTCAACCCGGGAGTAGCGCCGTCAAATGCCGTCAACTTTTCCGTCGACAATCCCGTGCCTTCAACTTCGTCGCTTTCGCCTATGAGCGCCACTGCGGGTGGCGCGGCATTCACTCTCACCGTGAACGGCACGAATTTCGTGAATGGCACGACCGTCTTATGGAACCATTCAAGCCGCACGACGACTTTCGTCAGCGCAACGAAGGTAACCGCCGCGATTTTGACCACCGACATCGCCACCGCCGGCACCGTCAGCATCACCGTCTCAAATCCGGCTCCAGGTGGTGGCGCTTCGAACGCGCAAACTTTTACTATCAATAATCCTGCGCCCGCTCTCACTACCTTCTCGCCTACTAGCAAAACCGCAGGAAGCGCGACGTTCACCCTGACCGTAAACGGTTCAAATTTCGTTAAGGGCGCTTCCCTGGTGAACTGGAACGGTTCTCCTTTGACCACCACGTTCGTCAGCAGCGCCAAGCTCACCGCTTCCATCTCAGCGTCGCTGGTTACAACTGCCGGCACCGTGCCAGTAACCGTTGTCACTAATGGACCCGGCGGCGGCACTTCCAACGCACTCACTTTCACCATCGACAATCTCAAACCCACCATCACTTCGACCTCGCCCACCACCGCCGTAGCAGGTGGCTCAACATTCACTCTCACCGTGAACGGCACGAATTTTCTCAGCACTTCAGTCGTCGATTGGAACGCGCTCCCGGCTTCCACCACCTACGTCAGCAAAACCAAGCTCACTGCTCAAATCACCTCCAGCGATATCGCCTCTCCCGGCGCAGCCAAGATCACCGTAACCAACCCCGCTCCTGGCGGCGGAGCATCCGCGCCGAAGACTTTCACCATCGATAACCCGGTTCCGTCCTTGATTTCGATTTCGCCAATATCGGCAACCGCGGGCGGCGCATCCTTCACGCTCATCGTGAACGGCTCGAACTTTGTCGCGCTTTCGGCCGTGGAATGGAATGGCGTGAAGCAGACCACGAAATTTGTCAGCGGCACTCAAATCACCGCGACCATCACTCCTGCCGACATCAAAACGGCCGGCAGCGCGCAAGTAACGGTGTTTAATCCCACGCCCGGCGGCGGCGCCTCCAGCGCGAAGACATTCGACATCAACAACCCGATTCCCGCGCTTACAAAGCTCACTCCCTCTAGCGCAACCGCCGGCAGCGCCGCTTTCACCCTTACAGTAACCGGCACGGGATTTAATTCTTCAACCGTCGTGGATTGGAAAGGTTCGGCTCGTTCCACTACCTACGTGAGCCCCACGACCGTAAAGGCGGCAATTTCGGCTACGGACATCGCGTCGTCAGGATCGGCTCAAGTCACTGCCACGAATCCATCTCCGGGCGGCGGTATGTCCAACGCGCTAACGTTCACCATCAATCCTTAAATCTATTCTAACGAAGCACGATAACCTCGCTTCCTCTCCGGCTTCTCGAATTTCCTCGAATCATTCGAGTAAGGTTGTCAGGCAAGAACTTGGTACTCAGTCTGAACCAACCCGCTCGGATAATCCCTCGTCGCAACGTGCTTCAGCCGCACGTCGCCCGGCAGCGCCCCAAATAGAGGAATTCCTTCTCCGATCAGCACCGGCACTCGAGTGATAATCAGCCGTTGAATCAGTCCCGCACGCAAGAACGCCTGAATCGTGATTCCTCCGTCCACATAAATATGGTTCACTCCGCGAGCAGCCAGCTTTGAAACGATCTCCCCCGGCGCTCCGCTCATCTGCTCCACCACTCCTGCGCGAACGCTGGAAAAATCGAGGGGCTTGCTGCTCAACACCACCACGCGTTTCTTCCCATAGGGCCATTCCGGATACGCCAGAACCGTCTCAAATGTCTTGCGCCCGATTACCAACGCATCCACGCTGGCCATAAACTCGACGTATCCGTGTGGTTCCCCGCCGCCCGCCGGCAGGAAGTCGAGATCACCGTTCACTCGCGCAATGAACCCATCCACGCTCGTGCCAATAAAAACCGATGCCGCCATCGCCCACTCCTTAACCATTTAATTCGGCGTTCGCATAGAATTGTCCCGCCACTTAGAAAATCTCACTTCTGTTTCCCCGTAAACGCGTTGACTACGTTCCCCTTCTCATCAAGAAATTGCAGCACCGGTTTGCCGTCCTGCTGCACCGCAAGCAAGATCCGCACTTTGCCGTTGCTATCCCGCAAATTCAGCCCCACTGACCCATCTGCGTCTCGCCCAAGAACCATCCGCTTAACGTCGTGTCGGCGGCTCGCAAAAAATTCTCCCCAGGCAGCGTCCTGCTTATCGGGCGGTAGCGCATTAATCCGGTCAGCCACTTTCCTCTTCTCCTCGATCGGAAAATCTCCTTGATCCAATATCGTAATCCGCGAGAATTTATCTTTCCCCTGCTGCCCCGCATCTAGAGCAAAAATCTGGTTCTCCTCGTACTGGTCAAAGCTAAGGTGCCCATGATTCTCAATCGTCCCGTCCGGCAGCTGGTTAGCTCCCCAGATCAGCCCGCCCTGTTCCGATCCTTCTTCGCTCATGAACAACATTCCGGCAGCCTCGCGCCGGTCAGGCCGCGGAAATTCCTTCTTGTGAACCCAGGCGCCTGGAAAATCAGCGCGATTCGAAATGGTTAAGCGCACCGTCCCGTCTGGCTCCACAATATTGATGCGACGCGCCGTGATAATCCCAAAGCTCGTATTTCGCACCATCGCGAACCCGCACAGCACCGTAACCGCAAACAGCAGCGTGAGCACGCCCGAATAAATGGCGAGAAAGCGCTGGCTACCGGGGATTTTCATAGTGACCTCTTTTGGTTTTGTTAGGCCTTCGGCTCGAATCGCCAAATCCTAACAGAGACGTCCCCGCGACGCCTAGGTCGCCCCATAATGCTGCGGAACGACTACAACCTTCGTCTGCTATGGGAATTTATCGGCTAACGTAATCGAGAGTAGCGCGTCTACCCATGTTATGGTAGAATTTCTACTGTCATGACGCCCAAGGCCTCTCCAAACCGTGCCGAACTACTTCAGGGCACTCTCGATATGCTAATTCTTCGCACGCTTCTTTTCGGTCCAGCTCACGGACATCAAATCGCTAAACATATTCAACGCACCACCGACGACGTTCTGCAAGTAGAACACGGCTCTCTCTACCCCGCTCTGCATCGCATGGAACAAAAAGGCTGGATCATCTCAAAGTGGGAATCGATCAACGAGGGAAAGCGCGAGTTCAAATTTTACCGTTTGACGAAAACCGGCAGAAAGCAACTCGCTTCCGAACAATCCAAGTGGAAACAACTGGCGAAAGCCATTGCATTAGTAATGAGCCCGGGCTCCAACGAGGAATAAATGATTCGGCATCGCTTGAAATCGTGGCTATCTTCAATCTTTAAGCGGCACGCCGCCGAAAACGATCTGCAACGCGAGTTGCAGTCCCACCTGGAACTGGAAACCGAGGAACAGCACGAATCCGGCCTACCTGCCGACGAAGCGTACTACGCCGCGCGACGCGCCTTCGGCAACCCCACATTAGTTGGGGAAGATCTGCGCGAATCCTGGAGCCTGGCATGGCTGGAACACTTCTCCCGCGACTTGCGCTACGGTGCCCGCTCTCTTCTCAGAAGCCCAGGCTTTTCCGCGGTCGCAGTCCTTACCTTAGCGCTAGGCATCGGCGCCAACACCGCAATATTCAGCACAATCGACGCTCTAATGCTTCGCCCGCTGCCGTTCTCCTCACCCGATCAGCTGGTCCGCATCTACTCCATTAAAACTGGCATCGCCGATAGCTTTGGCAATCCGGATGGTCCATCAGCCCCGGACGTTCGGGACTTCGCGCAAAGAAGTCATAGCTTCCAGAAAATGGTGGTCTATGACACTTGGCGCAAAAATGTGAGCTTCGGCGATTTGGCTGGCGAGCCCGAACAGATGCGAGTGGGCTTGGTCCCCGCAGCCTATTTCGAAATTCTGGATGTAAAGCCAATCGCAGGTCGGCTCTTTACCGAGGATGAAAATCAGGTAGGCAAAAATTTTGTAGCGGCAATCAGCACCAGCCTGTGGAAAGACCGATTCGCCGCAGACCCATCCATATTGGGCCGTAAGATTCGCATCAACGGCGAGCCCTACGCCATTGTCGCGGTAATGCCGGACCTCACCCCTGAACGGATGGAATCTGGACTTCTTGATTCGCCGAAAGTTTGGACTCCCTTTGCATTTTCCGACGTGTGGTCGGAAACTTCTCGGGGAGAGCGTGGCTACTTGGCGCTCGCGCGCTTGAAACCTGGGGTGTCGATCGAACAGGCTCAGGCAGATCTCTCGGTCATAGCCGATGCTCTAGCGGCAGCACATCCTGTGGACCAAGGCGTCAGCGTGTCCATCAAAAAACTAGCTGATACTCGCGCCGGATCGCTGCGACCGATGCTTTTCTTATTGATGGGCGCGGTCAGCCTGATCTTGCTGATTGCTTGCGTGAACCTCGCCAATCTACTTTTGGCTCGCAACTCCGCGCGTCAACGCGAACTCGCCGTGCGTGCCGCCCTGGGTTCGGCACGAGGAGGCCTGATTCGGCATCTACTGGCCGAAACACTTCTTCTATCGCTTGCCGGCGCGGCGGCGGGACTGCTCCTTGCGAAAGCCGGCCTCGCGAGCGTGATGATGCTGCATCCCTCGGATCTGTCGCAACTTGAATCGCTAGAAATCGATTGGCGCGTGCTGACGTTCACTCTGTCGGTCTCTCTCATTACAGCTTTGCTCTTTGGCTTGGCTCCCGCTATCACCGGTTCTCGCCTGAATCCAGCAGATGCTTTGAAACAGGGCGGACGTTCCGGCACGGCGGGAAAAGGCGGCAAACGCATGCGCAATCTCCTTGTCGCGACAGAGATGGCCATGTCGCTTATGTTATTGGTGGCCGCAAGCCTGGTAGTCCAAAGCCTCGCCCGTTTATATCGCCAGAGCTTGGGAATACGACAGGACCACTTACTGAAAGGCCATTTTTACGTACCAGGTGTTCGATACCCGGATCCAGCAGCGATCGCACGCTTCTGTGATCAGTTAGCCGGCCGGGTTCGCGCATTGCCAGGTGTAATTGACGCGACCGTAACAACAATCTATCCCCCGAACAACGGATGGACTCAAATGCTCGGCATTCCCGGACACCCGGCCACCCGAATTCAAGATATTCCAGCTGCGCAATTCGGAGTGGCGGACGTGCATTTCCGCGCAACCTTGGGAATTCCTTTAATCCGCGGCAGAGATTTCGCCGAATCCGACATCGCCACAAGCCCACCGGTAGCGCTAATCACCGAGGAATTCAAACGTCGCTATTTCCCGTCATCAGATCCCATCGGACAGAAAATCCACATTGGCCCACCTCAATTCATGCAACTTCCTCCCGGAGCGGGTGTAACAGATTCCTCCGACGTCACCATCGTCGGCATTCTCGGTGACTTTAGAAATAATGGACTCGCGCTCCCTCCCGAACCACAGATTGTCGTTCTATGTTCCCAGCACCCTCTGGTGAACTATGGGTTCAAGGACATCGTGATTCGCACTGTTTCGAACCCTTCCTCATTGGCTCCTGCCATACGCCGCCAACTGCACGATTTGGATTCCGATATGCCCTTCGCTGAAGTGCAAACGATTGAAGCACTCGTCGAAGAGGAATCTGGTGGACAGCGCTTCACCGCGGTTTTGCTTAGCTTATTTGCCGTTGCCGGTTTGGTGCTCGCCGTTGTGGGTATCTACGGTGTCGTGTCTTTTGTCGTAGCTCAACGAAACCAGGAGCTAGCCGTGCGAATTGCCCTCGGAGCAAGTCGCGCAAACGTCCTCTGGCTCGTGCTCAAGCAAGGTCTCCAAATGGCCGCCATAGGCGCGGCAATCGGCTTGCTAGGCGCATGTGCAACTCAAAAATTAACCAGTAGCCTCCTATTTGGCATTTCCCCGCTTGACCCCGCCACATTCGCCGGCGGAGCGGCGCTTCTTCTAGCAGTCGCCGCAATAGCCAGCGCCATCCCCGGCATGCGCGTACTGCGCATCGACCCATCCGCAGTCCTCCGTCAAGATTGAGCCCGCGAAATGTGTTTCGCAATCTCGATGGAAGCCCAAGGCAGTAAAAGATTCGCGTCTTCACCCAATGTTTGTGTAAGATTTTGCGATGCCGCGAGCCACAAAAGCTTCAACCTCATCGAAAGCCGCAATCCGACGGTTCCCGTCGGACCATCCCAATAAAGTCGTCCGTCCTAAAATCTCCGCCGCACCGGCATTCAGCTTTCTAAAAGAAACCAAGGGAATCATCGCGTGGTCGCTAAAAGATCTTTCGAAATCCCTCAATATCAGCGTGTCGGACGCCAAACAAGCAGCCGCCGCCTTGGAAATGCAGGGATACATCAAACCGCACGAAGGTGACCAATGGATAACAACCTTAGCCGGCGAGACGGTTTCAAGCGCGAAGTCTCCCCGCTACACACCCGAAAGTATTGAAGACGCTCTCGCTTCCCTTCGCAATCGCATCCAACTTGTTAATCAAGACTCCAAATCACTTTACAAAATAACGGACGCCGTCGCTTTCGGAGACTTCCTCGGCAACCAGGCAAGAGTGCAAGCGGCAGAGGTCGGTATTCGCCTGGTTCGCGGAAAATCCGGCGCCGCCGAACACTCTAAGAAGGAACAAATCGCGCAACAACAATTCCTCAAACAGCTTCGCGCAAGATCGCCGATGCTAAATCTCAAACCCTTCGAGGAATGGATGGCCCTGCGAACTCATCGCCGCCTGCTAAATGGATAACTAGAAGAGATTTGTCGGCTCTAGGTTCTCGCCATTAACAGCATTAGGAAATACCAGATCGCTGGACAGGAAATCGCGAAGTTCATGGCTGGACTTGGTGCTCCAGCATGCCCCTGATCATCTGGATAAGACTGGTAAGACTGTGTCCTGGCTCTTCTGCGAGACAGGTCCAAGCGCGTGCTTAACCGAAACTCGAGTTGTCACGATTGTGTTCTCTGGCTCCATGATGGAGATAAAAACATGCTCGAGATAATCGCCGCGATTCGCGTTTCACGTGACCGGCGCATTAATTCACGTTGCCCTGGTTCTTGGCCCGACATTACTTTTGGTGCATTTCGTGAAAGGTAGCAGAGCAAGCGCGTAGAACTCCCGCCAGCGCCAGAACCCGCAAGGGCCATGATCGGATAACAGACGCGAGCTGTTCACCGCGCACGCTGAAGTCCAAGAGCCGACTGCATCGCGGTAGTCAAACCGCTGTTACAAAAAGTGTGCAAAAGTAGACAGAAATTAAGAAACGAAACCTCTACTCTCCTTTCACTTTGTGAGGGAGAAGAACATGAACAACGCACAATGGAAATGGGAAGAAGTGTATCTCGAAGCATTTATGGAGACCAACCCTTCGAACCTTTCCCGCCGAGTTGCTGATGCAGAAAAGGCAATTGTCTCGCGTACAAGCGAACTGCACACAAGTCCCGATGGAGAATTGGAGTGGCAGGCCATAGAAGATGCTATGACCGGCTTGTCGATCCTCAAGAGGGAGATCAGGGCTCCGATTGGAATTCATGCGATAGGGAGACTTCCGCTTAGCAATTCTTGAGAGAGTACCTGGAATGGTTCTCCGCTAAATTAAGGAGAAAACCGGTGAATCGAAAAATTGAAACGAAACAGGCAAGTTCAAACGAAGAAGATTCGTTCGAACAAGCCCGCCAGACATTCTTCGGAACTGGAGAGAAAATGATAAGGCCCAACGTTTCTTCCGCCAATTCTTCAAAACACGAAAGCATATTGTCGCCTAAACATCCTTGATTCTTTCCCCTCTGGGATATTCAGCGCAGATGTGAGGCTAGGAAAATCCAGAAGATCCACGGCCATTAGTCAGCGTGGTGGTTCACGTCCGATCGGCGAGAGCTTGCGTGTGGGGACCGATCCCGGATCACAACTGCGGCATCCTTCCTGAAATGCATCAGCACCGACGATTAATCATCTCCGAAAATAAGGCGAACATCGAGTTTACTAGACTGTACAAAATTGGACAGAAACCCCCGAGCCCGTTTTCTATACTGAACTCGTTCCGTCGCGGACAAATGGGACAACCATGACCTTACAACGGGAACCGGAATGGCATCGACTCTACGTAGGCGCTTTATCGGAGACAGATCCAGCGAAACTTGTTGGGCGGGTTGCGACCGCAGAAAAGGCAATCTTATTGCGTGTCGAAGAACTATGCACGAGTTCAGATGGAGCCGTGGAGTGGCAGGCTCTAGAAGAAGCTATAACCGGTATGTCGGCGCTCAAGAGAGAAATACTCAAATATGCGATTGGAAACAAGGCCGAGCCAAGGCCTACAGTTGTGACGCCCCGAGCTTGCGTCAACTAATTCCGCGGTTTCAGCTCGTTGAACGCAAATAACAACCGCGGCAGGCAGAAACACCCGGCATGAATTCTCTGCAATGGAGGCAACACTCATGAAAGTACTCGGAGTCATCAGTACAACAGCCATGTTCTTGCTCCTCGGAGCCACGATTCCCGCCTTTGCGCAGGAAGAGCACCACGAAGAGAGCGCTAAGCCTGCTGCAAAGCAGGAACAAGCCAAGCCTCAGAAACAGGAACAGCAAGCTAAGCCTGCCAAACAGGAGCAAGCGAAACCGGAGAAGCAGCAACAGCAAGCTAAACCACAGAAGCAAGAGCAACAGGCAAAAAGCCAAGAACAGAACCAGAAACAGACACAACAACAAGCCAAGGGCCAGCAACAGCAAGAAAAGAAACAACAACAGCAGCAGCAGACCAAGACTCAGCAGAACCAGGAAAAGAGTCAGCAGCGCCAAGAACAACAGGCCAATGGCCACGCGCAACAATCACAAGCCCAGTACGCACGAAATGGTCAGAAAGATAGCCGCGGACACGAATACAACGAAAGTCATTTTGGTCCGAACCATCATGCCCGTTTTGAGTCAACTGGTGGGCGCGAATACGACGGACGCCGGGAGTACTCGTACGGCGGCTACTGGTTCTATGCCGGAGCATATCCGCCGTGGTTTTACCAGCGCGACGTGTACTTCGTTATGGGACCGGACGGGCTATGGTATGCAGTTGCATATAACGACCCTTCTCTAACCTTCCAAGTCAATATAGAGTAGCGTGATAACCGCCCATGTGAAGGAGTTGGCTGTCGACGAAACCACATCGAGGTCTTAGTGGTAAGCCGCCGCGATAGTAATTCCAAGCGGCCAACGATCCTTTAGGCCAAGCCGTGGAAGTTCCACGTGGCTAACCATCGGAAGTGGGTCGTTCGGATATTCGTGGGTTACCTTAACAGTTAACATTAAAATTACAAGTGTGCTGTTTTGTACAGCGTTCCACACCCTCCTAGATTACGTTTTCAAGGATAAATTTAATCAGTTCCAGGGGGTTCCCGCTAATCTCCGCGGGCTTTGATGCATTCAGCCTCACGAAACGATGTGAACCAACTGGTGCTCCCTCCTGTCCCTCTCGGACCGGCGAGCAGACGGCGACGCTTACGTATCCTATTCGTTCATGGCGATCCCGGGGCCGCTGAACAATGCTTGCGAGACCTCAAAAGAGCGCGCTGCAGATTCAGCGCACATGTAGTTTCAACGCCAGAGAAGTTAATTAAACATTTGGATTCGAAATACTACGATGTGCTGCTGGCCAAATATCCGTTGCGCAGATGGCAAGGTCCGCAGGTACTGAAAATGTTAGGCGAACGGGCGAGACCCATGCCAGTGATCTTCCTGACCGACAAAATCAAACCGGAGTTGGTCGCGGAACTTGTTACAGAAGGCGCCGCCGATTGTGTTAACAGGGATCACATTGGTCACCTTCCGGTGGCAATTCGGCGAGCGCTCAACGAAAACAACCTGCGCGAGGAACGCGACCAATCAGAGAAGAAGCTGCGCCATTCAGAAGCACGTTATCGCGCTTTAGTCGGGAACTTGTCCTACGGAATCTGTCGTTGCGACGGGGAAGGCAAGTTTCTGGATGTGAATCAGGCGCTTGTCACCATGCTGGGATATGCGTCCAGAAAAGAGCTCATGGCAACTCACCACGTAAATGAGATCCTTTGCAATGCCTCCAAACGACAGCAGTTGCTGGGGCTCTCTCCCGGCAAAGATGGCGAGGACGGCGGCGTTCGCCTGGAAATTGACTGGAAGCGAAAGGACGGCACGCCGCTGAAGGTCCGGCTCAGCGGACGCCAAGCCAGCACTGAAGGCGAGAAGGACAGTTACGAGATTATCGTCGAAGATATCACCCAGCAACGCAAACTGGAGGATCATCTGCGGCAGCAGGCGGCCAAAGATCCGCTGACGGGGCTCGCTAATTACCGCCACCTGGTAGAGATCCTTGACACCGAGATTAAGCGATCCGAGCGCACCGGACGTGAATTCGCGCTCTTGTTCCTTGACCTGGACGGGCTAAAGAAGATCAACGATCGTTTCGGCCACGTGGTTGGCAGTGAAGCGCTCTGCAGGCTGGGCGATGTCTTGAGCAACTCTTGCAGGAATATGGACACTGCGGCACGCTTCGGCGGGGATGAGTTCGCGATCATACTGCCCGAAACCGGTGAAGTGCCCGCAAACTTAGTGGCCGGGCGCATATGCGACAACCTTGCGCGTGATGGCAGAAAACCCAAGCTTTCAGTGAGCATCGGTGTTGCTATTTATCCTAAGAACGGCGAGAAGATTGATACGCTGATGGGCGCAGCGGACGCCGCCCTGTACTCCATGAAAGCTAGAGCACACGGTCGTGAGGGGAACATAAAAGACACAGCCAGTAAACTCAGCCATCGACCGGTAGCGGGGCCAAGGCGAACGCGTGAGTCGTTGAAGGAGTCCTCAAAAGAAGCGAAGTCAAGGACGTGAGGAACTCTTCAAGAATTTGCGTTGAAGAATGCTGCTCAGTTGTCCTGATCTTGCTCTAGTTCCATGGAACTCGGGAGTGTCCCCACGGGCGTGTAGAGTTCAATAAATCCGCAAGAACCGCAAAGGTATGGGTGCATAACCGCACCAGACCTGTCTGATGCGATTACGTAATCTGGTTCCAACTCGGTGCCCAGGTTACGCACGAGTATAAGACCCATTGGCACTTTAGATTTCTTTAGAATGGAATTGCATTGGGGACACTTTTTATCTTCCGGCACTTCGCCTCCGCTTGCAGCATTCTGGGAGTCTTTTCATTTTGCTGACGGATTACGCTGATGTCGCCGGCACTTCTCCGTTTTGTCGTTATCCAATCAAGCGATCAGTAGCTAGCCGCTCGAGATTTTCCCGACGTCGCAGGCTGACGAGATCTGATGTCTTTGAGAACGTTGTTGAGGAAACCGATGAATTCACTGGGTCGCATCGCCAAAGAGCCCCAGCAAAGTTGACCATCCTTGACAGCCGGTAACCACCAGCAACCAGTTTCCACCGGATAAGAATAGACCAAAGTCGTGCTCGACCCGACAAGCGAAGCCGCCAACGAAGAAGAACTATCGTCTCGCAATCCGAATTCGCCAAGCACCAGGTCAAATCGATGGTGGCTGACGAACGTCTTTGCCTCTTTGCAAGATGAGGCAAAGTGGATCTCGCATGCCCATTCTTTCAAGCGTTCCGTCAAGAACGACGCGCTCATTGGACTCGCAGCGATCAGTAGAATCTTTGGAGTTTCGGCCGCCATGGCGCTCCGGAATTGTCAGGTTGCATCCAGAGAGAGAAAGCATGTGTTCACTTTTGCACAGTGATAATTCTTACGGCACATTCCGATGGCTCGAAATGCAGGCACGATTACTTGGGGAGGGAAGCCAAAGCTTCGCGGAATATCCGCTACCGCAATGAATCGGCCAGCTTGCCAATTGTCCGGTCGAGATTTACGTCGGCGCGACGGCGGGCATATCCGAGCGGAGGACGATTGGCTTTATGCGGTGGTCTCACGCGCGCTCTTGCGGGTAGTCTCACAGCGCCTTACTTGGACTGGGACCTTGCATTCCGCTTTTTCTTTTGCTAGCCTAGTCAGACTAGTCAGGAGGCTTAAATTGACGGTTACTAAAGAACAGCCGAAGGGCCGGAAACGAGCGCCGAATGCAAGTTGGCAGCTGCAAGCAGCCAAAGCGCGTTTTAGCGAACTTTTTCGGCGCGCCCGATCCGAGGGTCCGCAACTCATCACGCGGCGGGGCCAAGAGGGCGTAGTGATGATTTCCAACGAGCAATACGAACAACTCGTCGGCAAGGCCCATCAGCCGAAGAGTCTCTTGCAGTTCTTTCGCGAATCGCCGCTGGTAGGTCTGGAACTCAACTTGGAGCGGGATAAGGATGAGGGACGCGACATCGAGCTATGACTGGTTTCTTAGTGGATACGAATTGCATTTCCGAGGTGGTCCGCGTCAAACCCGAACCCCGCGTACTCGCGTGGATTGACGCGGCTGACGAGAGCTTGCTCTACCTCAGCGTCCTAACGCTAGGTGAGATCAGGAAGGGTTTGGCGGCGCTCCCGCAAAGCAGGCGGCGAAGCGGCCTTGAAACCTGGCTCGAAGTGGAATTACAAGCGCGCTTCTCGGGAAGGATTCTTCCCATTGACGTAGCTGTAGCCGATCGTTGGGGTTTACTTGCTGCGAATGCAAAGGCGAGCGGTAAGCCATTGTCCACGATAGATGGATTGTTAGCAGCAACGGCAGTCCATCACAATCTAACGGTCGTTTCGCGAAACGTGAGCGACTTTGCGCGCGTGCCCGTAGAAGTGCTCAATCCGTGGGAATCATGACGCACGACCTGCGACTAACTCGGCGCGCCTTCGACGAAGGGATTTCGAAAACTACATGGGGTGTCTCGCCTAGACGCTGGGCGATTTCTTCTGCGGTCAATCCTTGGCGATGATGCGCGGTCAGCTATCCGAGTTTTCGGGGAAATGAAAACGAAGATCGCATTCCTCGCAGCGATACGGCCTAAGTCCTAAAATTCGAAGCGAGTGGTCGCGGATGGTGCGTCTTCGCGACCGATGAAGAGTTTCACTTACGCAACGTGGACACTTTGGGACAGCTGCGGGCACCGAGTTGGTTTTACGCTCGATCTTGCCGTTCAACATCGCGCAGGGGATTATCTCCAAAAGGTGTTGACGCAAGAATCGCCGCGAGCGCGACACAACCATACCACCCTGACTATTACTAGTTCAACGGCCGGTACGACGGCCTAGAAGCGGAGAGATTCCTGATATTTGCGTCCACAACGGTGTGGACTGGAGGAAAACATGGATTCGCCCATTGACGAGTTAACATAACGCGTCCTAATGAAGTTGCTCGACATTTGTCTCGAGGATGCCCGAGTTAAGACCACGTATCTTTGGGCGATGCCGGCCTCTCGGGTTTCTAGTATCTGGCTTATGACAGCGAACCGTTCGAGTACGTGGTTGAACCCATTCGTCAGCCAGTTTTGGCGCAAGGCGTTCTGCGCTGAACACAGCCTTAATTCTCTCCCTTCGGGTACCGATGAT
>Ga0209380_10000162_pt1 | contig 44060 bp, 42 predicted proteins | sample HubBroMetageWFT6_FD_188347 | JGI IMG/M metagenome (GOLD analysis project Ga0209380, IMG submission 188347) | Warmed and freeze-thawed soil microbial communities from the Hubbard Brook experimental Forest, New Hampshire - Hubbard Brook CCASE Soil... | ecosystem: Environmental > Terrestrial >...
GGATCGCATCGCCCCATCCGATCCGAAACTGAAAATCCCGCACATGGGTTGGAACACACTCGAACTTGCCCGCGAGCACGCGCTGGTGAAAGGCTTGCCGCTCGGCGCGAACGGCCTCAACGCCTATTTCGTGCATTCCTATGAGTTGAAGGTGGCGAACCGTGCCGATCTGGTCGCGCAAGCCGATTACGGCGGCCCGGTCACGGCCATTGTCGCGCGCGACAACATTGTCGGTACCCAATTCCATCCGGAGAAGAGCCAAAAACTCGGCTTGGCGCTGATCGCTAATTTCCTCACGTGGACGCCGTGATTCTGTTTCCTGCCATAGATCTGAAAAACGGCGAGGCCGTGCGTCTTGAGCAAGGCGACATGGCGCGGGCGACGATTTTTCACCGCGAGCCCGCGGAGCAGGCGCGAACGTTCGCGGCGCAGGGATTTAAATACCTGCACATTGTCGATCTCGATGGCGCTTTTGCTGGGCGGCCGATGAACGCAGGCGCGGTCGAGGGCATTCTTTCCGCGGTGAAAATTCCAGTCCAGCTCGGCGGCGGTATCCGCGATCGCGCCACCATCGAAGCCTGGCTCGGCAAGGGAGTCGCGCGGGTGATTATCGGTACCGCCGCCGTGCGCGACCCGGGCCTGGTCAAGGAAGCCGCGAAAGCCTTTCCTGGCCGGGTCGCGGTCGGGCTCGATGCGCGTGGCGGCAACGTGGCGGTCGAGGGCTGGGCCAAAACGTCCGAGCTTGCCGCGCTTGAAATCGCCCGCCGCTTCGAGGATGCCGGGGTTGCCGCGATCGTTTACACCGATATTGCGCGTGACGGCATGCTCAAGGGGCTTAATCTTGACGCCACCATCGCGCTTGCCGACGCGCTGTCCATTCCCGTCATCGCGTCCGGCGGTTTTGCCTCGCTTGACGACGTGCGTGCGCTGCTCGCGGCGCGGGCGCAAAAGCTCGCCGGCGCCATTGTCGGCCGTGCGCTTTACGACGGCAGGCTCGATGCCGCCGAGGCGCTTAAGCTGATCGGCGCAGCACAGGCGGCCTGAAAATGTTCAAGGTCCGCGTCATTCCCTGTCTTGACGTAAAAGACGGCCGGGTCGTCAAAGGCGTCAATTTCGTCAATCTGCGCGACGCCGGCGATCCGGTCGCCGCGGCGATCGCCTACGACAACGCGGGCGCCGACGAGCTGACGTTCCTCGATATCACGGCGAGCCACGAGGATCGTGACATCATGCTTGATGTGGTGCGGCGTACCGCCGAAGCGTGCTTCATGCCGCTGACGGTCGGTGGCGGCGTGCGAACCGTCGAGGACATTCGTGTGCTGCTCGCTTCCGGAGCGGACAAAGTGTCCATCAATACCGCGGCGGTGGCGCGGCGTTCTTTGGTCAAGGAAGCGGCGGAGAAATTTGGCGACCAATGCATTGTCGTTGCCATCGACGCCAAAAAAGTCTCACCAGACGCGTCGCCCGACCGTTGGGAGATCTTTACCCACGGCGGCCGCCATCCAACCGGTCTTGACGCGATCGAATATGCCCGTGAGGTCACCGCGCTCGGCGCCGGCGAAATCCTTTTGACTTCCATGGATCGCGACGGCACGCGAAAAGGCTTCGACATTGCGCTCACGCGCGCGGTGGCCGATGCCGTGTCCATACCGGTCGTTGCCTCCGGCGGCGTGGGTTCGCTTGACCATTTTGTTGGAGGCGTGCGCGACGGCCACGCCAGCGCCGTGCTGGCGGCGTCGATCTTTCATTTCGGCGAACATTCGGTGCGCGAGGCCAAGGAATACATGGCACGGGCCGGCCTGCCGATGCGGCTTGATCCGTGATCGAGTTCGGGCTCGCGGTCCGATTCTAACGCGGGCGGGTTGGTAGCGAATGTCAAATCCGCTCCACTAGCCGGTGCGCTTCGCCCAGGCGAGCGCCGCCTCGAGCCGGTCGTTGCCCCAGAACAGTTCACCGTCGGCGGTGCAAAAACTTGGGGCGCCAAAAACCTCGAGCTCTTGCGCCTTCGCTGTTTCCGCGCGCAGCCGATCTTTGATCGCGGTGGTCTGCGCCGCCTCGAGTACGGCGACGGTGTCGGCCGACAGACCTTCAAGAATGCCGCGCATGGTCTCCGGCTCGTCGATGCGCCGTCCCTCGGCAAATTCGGCGGTAAAGACCGCCCGGCAAAAATCTTCCCCCCACTTGTCGCCGAGACCGACCAGAGCAATCCGCGCCGCGAGAACGCTCGATTGAGGGAATGGCTCCGGCCGCCGGAACTCAAGGCCGAGCCCGGCGCATGTGCGTTCCAGGTCGCGCCACATGTGGCGGCCCTTGGCGGCATAAAGGTTGAAAGGCGACGTGTTCCATCCCTGCGTCTTGAAAATGGGTCCCAGCAGGAACGGACGAAAGTTAACGGCAACGGCTTCCCGGCGCGCCAATGCGCCAACCCGCATGATCGCCGGATAGGAGTAGGTCGAGGCGAAATCGAACCAGAAGTCGAGATAAGGCGCGGTCATCGCGGTTCTTAGCTCAAAGCCCTGAATAATCGTCGTCGCCACCTTACATAGCGCCTCTCCCCGGTTGCAGGGAGAGATGCTAAGGAGGCGGCCAAGGAAGCACCTTATGACCGCGTTTACCTTGCACGATCTGGAACAGCGTGTCCGGGACCGCGCCGAAGCGGCGCCGGATAAATCCTACACGCGCAAGCTTCTCGATCGCGGTGTCGATCACTGCGCCAAGAAGTTCGGCGAAGAGGCGATCGAAGTCGCCATTGCCGCGGTGGCCGAGGATCGGGATCGAGTGATCGCGGAGACTGCCGATCTGCTCTACCATCTTCTGGTTACGCTCCATGCCCGCGGCGTGTCGCTTGCCGAAGTGGAAGCGGCGCTGGCGGAACGGACGCGCCAATCCGGGCTTGACGAAAAAGCGGCGCGCAAAGGCGGCTAAGGGCGATCGCGATGGAGCAACGTACCGAGCCGGATGTTTCGCCGTATCGCGCTTTCTCGCGCGCCGAATGGGCGAAGCTTCGCGAAGACACGCCGATGACGCTCGAACCCGCGGAAATCACGCGGCTGCGCTCGCTGCACGACCGCCTCGATATCTCGGAGGTCGAGGAAATTTATCTGCCGCTATCGCGGCTGCTGTCGCTTTACGTCGCCGCCACGCAGCGCTTGTTCCGGGCGCAACAGGGTTTCCTCGGCACTGAAGACGCCAAGATGCCCTACATCATCGGCGTCGGCGGTTCGGTTGCCGCCGGCAAATCGACGACGGCGCGCGTGCTGCAGGCGCTGCTGGCGCGCTGGCCCAACGTTCCCAAAGTCGATCTGATCACCACCGACGGATTTTTATATCCCAACGCGGTGCTTGAGCGCGAAGGGTTGATGGAGAAAAAGGGCTTTCCGGAAAGCTACGACTTGCCGACGCTGCTGCGCTTTCTTTCCGACATCAAGGCCGGCCGCCGCCCGGTCCACGCGCCGGTTTATTCTCACCTGGTCTACGACGTCATTCCGAACCAATGGATCGAGATCGACCGTCCGGATATTCTGGTGGTCGAAGGCCTTAACGTGCTCCAGGCCGGCCGTTTGCCCAAAGACGGCAAAGCAGTGCCGTTCGTGTCTGATTTTTTCGATTTCTCGGTATATCTCGACGCTGACGAAGGCGTGCTGCTGTCGTGGTACGTCAAGCGGTTTTTAGCTCTGCGCGGCACCGCCTTCGCCGATCCGAAATCTTACTTCCATCGCTATGCGCGGCTCTCCGACGAGCAGGCCGTCGATACCGCGACGTCGATCTGGAACCGCATCAATCTCGTGAACCTTCGCGAAAATATCTTACCGACGCGGCCGCGCGCCGATCTCATTCTCAAGAAGGGCGAAAGCCACGAAGTCGAGGAAGTCGCGCTGCGCCGATTGTGATTATGCCGCGAGCGCGGCCGCACCGGAGGAAAGCGCCGCCGCCAGGCTGTCGCGGTCGAGCGGCTTGACCAAAAAACCGTCCATGCCCGCTGCATAGCAGGCGTCGCGATCTTCGGCGAAGGCGTTGGCGGTCAGCGCCAGGATGGGCGTCCGGGCGGCGCCGGCTTCTGCTTCCAGCGCCCGTATCTGCCGGGTCGCTTCCAAGCCGTCTAGGCTCGGCATGTGCACATCCATCAACACGCGATCGAACGGCGTGCCGGAGGCGCGCGCGGCGCGCCAGAATTCGATCGCCTCAATGCCGTTCGTAGCGACAATCGGCTGGTGACCCATCTTGAGCAGCAAAGCCCGCGCGAGCAGCGCATTTATCTCGTTGTCTTCGGCGATCAGGATCGCGAGGCCACCCGCGGACGGCGCCGTGCTCGGCGCCGATAACGCTTCGGCAGCGGCCAGATCGAACGCGTCATCGGTCGACATCCGCGCGGCCAGCGAAGCGGCGCGCACAGGCTTGATGAGGTAGCCGCTATAGCCCGCGTCTTTGAGGACGGCGAGCTCGCTGCGCATCGCCGGCGTGACCAAAACCAGCCGTCGCGGGATTGCGGCGGCAGCGTGCGCGAACGCCGCGCAGGCCTGCGCTCCCAGTGCGTGGTCGATGAGCACGCTGGTCCACAATTGCTCGGGTAACAGGGTCGCGGCGACTTTCTCGTCGGGGACGATCTTGGTGCGAGCGCCCCAGCCGGCAAGTCTGCGCGCGATCAGCGAAGCTTCGAGAGGGCCGGGAGCGACAATCAACACGTTTTCGTTGGTCAGCTCCGGTATGGCGAATGGCCGCTCCGCGGCATCGTCGGCACTCGGCAGCGGCAGATGGACATGGAACGTCGCCCCGGCCTCGCCGCCGCTTTCGACCGCGATCGCGCCGCCCATGGCTTCCACGATCTTCCTGGAAATCGTGAGGCCAAGCCCGCTGCCGCCGAAGCGCCGCGCCGGTCCACTTTCGCCCTGCTCGAATTCAAGAAAAATGCGCGCCTGGTCGGCGGCCGAAATCCCGATGCCGGTGTCGTGCACCGAAATCAACACTTCACCCGCTTGCTCGCCCGGCGCGGCGACGATCGACAGGCCGCCGCATTCGGTGAACTTAATCGCGTTGCCCGCAAGATTGAACAACACCTGGCGGAGCCGCGACGGATCGCCGATGACGCGCGCCGGCAAGCGTTCGTCGACATAGCCGCAAATCTCGAGCCCCTTGGCCTGGGCGCGGGGACCGAGAAGTTCGACCACTTCTTCGATCATCGCTCCGAGTGGAAACGGCTCGGCGGCGAGCGCCAGCCGGCCGGCTTCGATTCTGGAAAAATCGAGGATCTCCTCGATCAGCGACAACAAGCTCGCACCCGAGGTCTTCACCGCTTTCAGATAAGTCATTTGTTCCGCGGTCAGCGGCGTGTCGGAAAGCAGTTCAGTCATGCCGAGGATGCCGTTTAGCGGCGTGCGGATTTCGTGCGAAACCATGGCGAGGAAGCCGGACTTGGCCCGGTTGGCTGCTTCGGCCTGGTCGCGCGCATCGGCCAACGCATGCTCGGCGCCCACCCGATCGGTCACGTCGCGGCCGACGCTCTGTACTTCGCTGCCACGGCCTCGGCGAATGGTCACCTCGCGCCAGGCGATCCAGTGCACTTCGTCGCTGATTGCGATTTTCTGGTCGTATGCGCGCGTGCCATCGGCGAGCAGGGTGCTTTCGCCCTGCTCGAGCACCGGCAACGCAAAACTGGACCCCGTGAGTTCTTCCGCCGTGCGTCCAGCGAGCCGGCAGAATGCCTCGTTGACGTAGGTGATGGCGCCGCCCTCGTCGCGGCGCGCGATCAAATCATCCTGCGCCTCGAAAAAGCTTTTGGCGCGCTCCTGGGCTTCGCTCATTTCCCAGTTGCGGTCGGACGCGTCGTCGAGTTTCGTTTCGAGGTCGCGCAAGTCTTGCTTCATTTGGCGAATGCGGGAGACCATGATGCCTAAGGCCCCGCAAGCGCCGCCGAAAAGCCATGCTACGCCGATCGCGAATAAGTGAGGGTCATAATGGGCCGCGCGCGAGGTGGCGCCGACCAGGAAGCCGAAGCCGATCGCGAACGACATCGAGCCCAGCACCGCCGCACGCACGACGAACAGCAGAACGCGGCGGGTAAAAATGGCGGGTTTTCCGAGCGTCGTGCGCTGGCGCATGATCCCATTCCGCCTGGCACGCGCGGCCGCGGCATTGATTATGCCACGTTGGCGTCCTTGCTTGTGATGCTTAGTTTGGGCCTATGAATCTTGCGCATCCCTTGCACGCAAGCGGAACGGTTGGAGCTAGGGTTGATGCTTTGTTAACATTGCGGTCCAAGGGAAGCCGCCGACGGATGATGGCCGGAGAACGTGAATGGATAATGTCGTGAATGCAAAGCGCTCACGCGCGAAAGCGACTGAGGCGGCAGCGCTGGAGAAACCGAGCCGCGAAGAGGCGGAAGCGGCCGTGCGCACGCTGATCCGCTGGGCCGGCGATGACCCCGATCGCGAGGGGCTTCGCGCCACCCCGTCCCGCGTGGTGCGCGCCTATGAGGAGTGGTTCGCCGGCTACAACGACGATCCGAACGCCTATCTCAAACGCACATTCCATGAAACCGGCGGGTACGACGAAGTCGTGGTGCTGCGCGACATCCGCTTCGAATCGCATTGCGAGCATCACATGGCGCCGGTCATCGGGCGCGTGCATATCGGGTATCTGCCGCGCAACCGCGTGGTTGGAATCTCCAAGCTGGCGCGGTTGGTCGAAGTCTATGCCCGCCGGTTGCAAATTCAGGAGAAGATGACCGCGGAGATTGCGTCTTGTCTGGAATCGGTGCTGAAGCCGCACGGCGTTGCCGTTGTCGCCGAGGGCACGCACCAGTGCATGACGACGCGGGGCATCCACAAACCCGGCGTCACCATGGTGACGAGCCGCATGCTCGGGGTGTTCCGCGACAATGCCGAAACCAGGCAGGAGTTTTTGGCGGCGATCGGCATGCGCGGCGGGATCAGCGTCGCCAGCGGCTGAGCCAATCGAGGGCGGTTCATACGATTGTCGACGGATTTCTACCGGCGCGGCTTACGCCGCGCGCCGGATTTCGTCGGCCAGCGCGCGATACGACAGCGCTTCGGCGATGTGCACGCGGCCGACCTTGTCGGCGCCATCGAGGTCCGCAAGTGTGCGTGCGACGCGCAGCACGCGGTGATAGCCGCGCGCCGAGAGCCGCATGGCGTCGGCGGCTTCGCGCAACAATGCAAGTCCACTTGCTTCCGGCCGGGCGACGTCTTCGAGAATGGCGCCCGACACCGCGGCGTTGCTGCGCACATGCGGTAATCCGATTGCAGCGTAGCGCGCCGCTTGCCGTTCGCGCGCCCGCGCGACCCGTTCGCCAACATCGCGGCTTCCTTCGGTCGGCGGCGGCAGGATGAGATCGGCCGCGGTGACCGCCGGCACTTCGATATGCAGGTCGATGCGATCGAGCAGCGGTCCGGAAATGCGCGCCTGATAATCGGCCGAGCAGCGCGCATTGCTGCCGCGCCGGCAGGCGAAGCCCGGTTCATCGGCCCGGCCGCAGCGGCAGGGATTCATGGCGGCAACCAGCATGAAGCGCGCCGGGTAGGTCGCGCGATGATTGGCGCGCACGATCGAGACTTCGCCGGTTTCGAGCGGCTGGCGCAGCGAGTCGAGCGCCTGCGCGGAAAACTCCGGCAGCTCGTCGAGGAACAACACGCCGTGATGGGCGAGCGAGATTTCACCGGGCCGCGCATGCAGGCCGCCGCCGACCAAAGCCGGCATGCTGGCGGAATGATGCGGCGCCCGGAACGGCCGGCGATTGGTCAGCGCGCCGCCTTCGATTTCGCCGGCGACCGAAGCGACCATCGAGACTTCCAAAAGCTCGGCTGGCGCGAGCGGCGGCAGGATGGACGGAAGCCGCGCCGCCAGCATCGATTTGCCAGCGCCGGGCGGCCCGACCATGAGCAGGTTGTGGCCGCCCGCGGCGGCGACTTCGAGCGCGCGCTTGGCGCTTTCCTGACCCTTGATGTCGGCGAGGTCGAGCGCGTCGCCTTCGGCTTCGAGGATTTTGGGCTGTGGCCGCGACAGTACTTGCGTACCTTTGAAATGATTGGCGAGCTGGATCAACGACGACGCGGCGATGATCTCAATTTCCGGACTAGCCCAAGCGGCTTCCGGCCCGCAACGCGCCGGACAGATCAAGCCTTCGCCGCGCGCGTTGGCGCCGATGGCCGCGGGCAGGACGCCGGCGACTGGCGCGATCGACCCGTCAAGGCCGAGTTCGCCGAGAACGGCAAAGCCCGAGAGCGCGTCGTGTGGAATGGCGCCGATCGCCGCCATAAGGCCGAGCGCAATCGGCAAGTCGTAGTGGCTACCTTCCTTCGGCAGATCGGCCGGCGCGAGGTTGATGGTGATGCGCCGCGCAGGCAGCGCGAGCCCCGACGCGATCAAAGCGGAGCGGACGCGCTCGCGTGCTTCGGAAACTGCCTTGTCCGGAAGACCGACAATGGTGAAGGCCGGCATGCCGGGCGCGACTTGGACTTGGACATCGACAGGCTGAACCTCGATGCCCTCGAAAGCCACGGTGGAAACGCGCTGGACCATGTCCCGCCCCTAGCGCGCCTAGAGTAGCGCAACCTCGGGCTGCGTCAAGAACATTTAGTGAACAACGATGAGGGGCCACTCACCGGTAGGCGGCCGTCCGTAATTCCTGCCGGGCGGCGTCGAGGATCTCTTCGGACAGAGCGGGATCGTCGACCGCCCGCGCCAAGGTCACTGCGCCGACCATGGTCGCCATGGCGGCCATCGCCTTGCGCCGCCGCGCCGGCTTGGAAAATCCGGGAAGTGCGTCGGTGAGAATTTCGACGAAGCGCTGCAAGCCTTCGGCGAACGCCCCGCGCAGGCCGGCGCTGCCGCGCGCGGCGTCGGTGCCGAGCGCCGACAGGGCGCAGCCGGACGCCGCGTCGCCGCAATGCCGCACCGACAGGTAATGCTCGATCAGCGCCGGGTAGGGCTTGTCGCGGGTTTCCGTGACAATGCGCTGCCAGCGTGCGGCCGAGGCGGCGAGCGCCCGGCGGCTCGCTTCCACTGCGAGATCGTCCTTGGAGCCGAAATGTCCGTAGAAGCCGCCATGCGTGAGGTCGGCGCCCTTCATAATATCGGCGACGCCGACCCCGCCAAAGCCCTTGGCGCGAAACAGCGCGCTCGCTACCTCAACAATGCGGTCGCGCGTTTGGGCGGCTTGTTCGCGGCTGACCCTCATAATGCACCTGCGCTATGCGTGTTGGAAAACAACCATTGACAAGTTATATGACGGCCGTCATGAATAAGCAAGCGAATGATGACAGTCATCATCTAAACTGGATCGGCCAGTAATCTCCGAGACATTCATGATCTCAAACGCCTTCGCTGCCGCCCTGAAAAGCCGCCAAATCTACTACGGTTGGGTGGTCGTCGCGGTGACGTTCCTGACCATGCTGGTCACCGCTGCGGCCATGGGCGCGCCGGGGGTGATGATCGTCCCGCTGCAGCACGAATTCGGCTGGAGCAACGAGGCCATTTCCACGGCGCTGGCGTTGCGCATTCTGCTGTTCGGGTTGTTCGGGCCGTTCGCGGCCGCGTTCATGAACCGCTTTGGACTGCGCCGGGTCATGATCGCCGCGCTGGCGCTAATCGCCGCAGGCCTCATCGTTTCTCTCGCCATGACGCAGTTGTGGCAGCTCATCATGCTGTGGGGCGTGGTGCTCGGCGTCGGCACCGGGCTGACCGCCATCGTTCTTGCCGCAACGGTCGCGGCTCGCTGGTTCACCGAGCGGCGCGGACTTGTGGTCGGCATGCTGTCGGCTAGTTCGGCGACCGGGCAATTGCTGTTCCTGCCGTTGATCGCCAGCTTGACCGAACATCTCGGCTGGCGTGCCGCGCTGATTGTCGTGTGCGGATTCCTCGCCTTTGCGGCGATCGTTGTTCTCGTCCTGATGCGCGATCGGCCGAGCGACCTCAATCTGCCGGCCTACGGAGAAACTGTCGTGACCCCGCCCGCACCAGCCGCTGGGGGGCTTCTGGCGCTGCTCGGGTCGCCGTTGGTCGTATTCGGCCAGGCGTCCCGCGTCCCGCAATTCTGGGTGCTGTTCGCGACCTTCTTCATTTGCGGCCTGAGCACCAACGGGCTGATCCAGACTCACTTCATCACGCTGTGCGCTGACTACGGCCTGACGGCCGTGACCGCGGCAAGCGTGCTGGCGATGATGGGTGTGTTCGATTTCATCGGCACCATCGGCTCCGGCTGGCTATCCGACCGCTTCGACAATCGCTGGCTGTTGTTCTGGTATTACGGCCTGCGCGGGCTGTCGCTGCTCTATCTGCCGTTCACCGGTTTCAGTTTCTACGGCCTGTCGCTGTTCGCCGTGTTCTATGGCCTCGACTGGATCGCGACCATTCCACCGACGGTGAAGTTGACCGCGGATCGCTTCGGCCGTGAGCGCGCCGGTATTGTGTTCGGCTGGATTTTCGCCGGCCACATGATCGGGGCGGCCTGCGCCGCGTTCGGCGCCGGTTTTGCCCGCACCGAATACGCGAGCTATTTGCCGGCCTTCTTTGTCGCCGGTGCGATGTGCCTGATCGCTGCGGGTTTGGTGCTGACCATCGGGAAGGCGTCGGTGACGGGATTTGGTGCCGCCAAGCCGGTGGTGGCGGCGGGCTAGGGCGCTACGCTCTTTCTTTAGGTGTCGTCTCACCCTGGCTTTTCGTGGAGCACGGTCTTATCCGAAACCGGCATTCACTTGTCGGGATCATGTTCTAAAGCTACTTCCGCTTTTCCTCGATCTTGTCCCAGATCAGCGCGGCGATGTCGGGTCCGCCGAGGTTTTTCACCGCGCGGATGCCGGTCGGCGAAGTGACGTTGATCTCGGTAAGAAAACCGTCGATCACGTCGATGCCGACGAAGAGGAGCCCGCGCTCGCGCAGCGAAGGTCCGAGCCGCGCGCAAATTTCGCGCTCGCGTTCGCTTAACTCGGTGGCTTTAGGAACGCCGCCGCGCACCATGTTGGAACGCAAATCATCGGGCGCCGGCACGCGATTGACCGCGCCGGCGAATTCGCCGTCGACGAGGATAATGCGCTTGTCGCCGTCTTTCACCGCCGGCAGGAATTTCTGCACCACCCACGGCTCGCGGAACATGGTGACAAAGAGATCGTACAAAGAGCCGAAATTCATGTCTTCGCGCGCGACACGGAAAACCGCTTCGCCGCCTTTGCCGTAGAGCGGCTTCATCACAATGTCGCCTTGCTCGGCGCGAAACGCTTTGATCGCTTCCAGATCGCGGGTGATCAGGGTCGGTGGCATCAAGTCCGGAAACTCGGTGACAAAGATTTTTTCCGGCGCGTTGCGCACCTGCGCGGGATCGTTGACCACAAGCGTACGCGGATGGACGCGTTCAAGCATGTGGGTGGTGGAAATGTAGGCGAGGTCGAACGGCGGGTCTTGGCGCAGCAAAATCACATCCAAGGTCGAAAGATCCGTCAGCTGCGGCTCGCCGAGCGTGAAATGATCGTTGGCGGTATCGCGCACCGTCAGAGGCCTGATGGAAGCCGTGACTTTTCCGCCGCGCAGCGACAGCCGATCCGGCGTGTAATAGGACAGCCTATGCTTGCGGCGTTGGCCCTCCAGAAGCAGCGCGAATGTGGAATCCCCGCGGATATTGATCCGCTCGATCGGGTCCATCTGTACTGCCACGTTTAAGGGCATGGGGTTTTCGCCGCCGCCGACAATTTCACGCTCTTACGCAATTTTGGCTTCGTCGGCTATGGCCACCGCAAAGCGCGCTTAACGACTCGCATCGAACGCGTTGGCCAAATGCCGGGGCATTTTCCCCGGCGTGATGAGAATGACGTCAAAGCGGATGAGGCGTTGCGCGTCGCCGGGATGCCGCGCCAGCCAGAGCTCGGCGGCGCCAAGAATGCGCTGCCTGCCCCGTTCGGTTACCGCCATGGCGGCATCGTCGGCATGATCGCGCGCTTTGACTTCGACGAAGACGAGCGCGTTCCTTCGCCGGGCCACGATATCGATTTCGCCAAACGGCGTTTTGAAACGCCGCGCGGCGATCCGATAGCCTTTGGCCATAAGCAGCATGGCGGCGCGGCTCTCCGCGGAAAGGCCAAGCCGGAATGCGGCGACGCGCCGCTGCTGCGGTTCTGGCCGGGCCCGCGGCTTTGCCGGCCGCATCATGGCTCCGGTTCTTCCTTCACGAGCGCAAGCGCGCGCCGATAGACTTCGCGGCGCGGCAGCCCGGTCGCCTGCGCGACTTCGCTGACGGCGTCCTTGAGCGAAGCCCGCGTTAGCGCCGCGCGCAACAGTGGGTCGGCATCGCCAATTTCGGCGGGCGGTGCGTCGGCCGGCGGTGCGATCACGAGTACGATTTCGCCACGGGTGTCGGCTTCTCCGAAGCTCTGCGCCAACGTGGCCAAATCGCCGCGGCGGACTTCTTCGTGAAGCTTGGTGAGTTCACGGCAGACCGCGGCTTCGCGCTGGCCCAGCCCGGCGGCAAGATCGCTGAGCGCCGCCGCAATCCGCGGCGCCGTCTCGAACAACACCAGCGTCGCCGGAATAGTCGCGAGCTCGTCTATCCGGGCGCGCCGCGCGGCTTGTTTCGGCGGCAAGAAGCCGGCGAAGAAAAAAGCGTCGGTCGGTAAGCCAGCCACGACGAGGGCGGCAAGCGGCGCCGAGGCGCCGGGCAGCGCAGTCACGCTATGGCCGGCTTCTTGAGCGGCGCGCACCAGCTTGAAGCCCGGGTCGGACAGCAGCGGCGTGCCCGCATCGGAGACCAGCGCGATCGCCGCGCCATCGGCCAGCCGCTGCAGCAGTTTCGGCCGCGCCGCCGCCGCATTATGGTCGTGATAAGGTGTGAGCGGGGTGGCGATAACGTAGCGATCGGTGAGTTTGCGGGTGACGCGGGTATCTTCGCAGGCGATCAGGTCGGCGGCCGCCAGCGTCGCCAGTCCGCGGAGCGTGATGTCGCCGAGATTGCCGATGGGAGTCGATACGATATGAAGGCCGGGAGCGATGCTGTCGGCGTCAAAACTATGCCCGTGCACCACGTACCGCCCGGGGGGTCGCAAGGCGCGGCCGGACCGCTTGGCAAGCGCATCGTCCATTCCGATACCCTAGCGGGCTGCCGTTCGGCCGTCATGTTAGCTACGCGTTCCGCCCTTTTCGGCTTGGTTAACCATTCGTCGCCAGAATGACAGATTGGCGCTGCCCTAATATCCAGGCATCCTTGCCGGCCATCGGGAGAATCGCTGTGTCCGGGGAATTTCGGGATCGGGGGCTGGTCGCGACGCGCCGCGCATGGGTCGCGGCGCTGGTGGCTGGCGGTGCCGGCCTGCTGGCGGCATGCTCCTCGAATTCCAGCTACTTCTCCTCATTCTCCACGACGCCGGCGCCAAATGCGCAGCCTGCCGCCACGCTCGGTACCGGCCAGGTCAAGGCAGCGCTGATCCTTCCCTTGTCGGCGGCGGGCAATGCCGGAATCGCCGGCCCGGCTATGCGCAACGCCGCCGATATGGCGCTCGCGGAATTCAACGCCCCGAATGTCCAGCTTCTGGTGAAGGACGACGCCGGCAGCCCTGACGGCGCGCGGCAAGCCGCGCAACAGGCACTCGCCGAAGGTGCCGAGATCATCATCGGGCCGCTGTTTGCCCAATCGGTGACCCTGGTCGGGCAGGTTGCGCGGGCCCGCAACGTTCCGGTCATCGCCTTTTCGACCGACGCCAACGTCGCCTCTCCGGGCGTTTATTTGCTCAGCTTCCTTCCGGAAACCGACGTCGCGCGCATCGTGCAATATTCATACTCGGTCGGAAAACGTTCTTACGCGGCGCTGATCCCCGATAATCCTTATGGCTCCGTGGTGGAGGCGGCGTTTCGCCAAGAAGTCGGGCGCCGCGGCGCTCGAATCGTAGCGATCTCACGGTATCCGCACGACAAGGCCGCCATGGCGGGACCGATCAAGAGCGTCGCCGACGCGGCGGCCCACGCCGACGCCCTGTTCCTTCCTGACGGCAGCGACGCGGTGCCCGATGTCGCGCAGCAATTGGTCGCCGACGGCGTTAACGTCAAACGCCTGCAGCTTCTCGGCACTGGGCTTTGGGGCGATGACCCGCGGATCAACGCCACAGCCGCGCTCGATGGCGGCTGGTATGCGGCGCCCGACGCGGCGGGCTATCGCAATTTCGCCAACCGCTACGCCGCACGCTACAAGCAACAGCCGGTTCGCACGGCAACGCTGGCTTACGATGCCGTGGCGCTCATTGCGGCTCTGGTCAAGACGCAAGGACCGCAGCGCTTCTCGCCGGAAATCCTCACCAACCCCTCGGGCTTTTCCGGAATCGACGGCCTGTTCCGCTTCCGCGCCGATGGAACAAACGAGCGCGGACTGGCGGTGCTGAAGGTGACGCCGTCGGGCCCGCAAATCGTCGCGGCCGCGCCGCGCAGTTTCGGCGCTTCCGGAATTTAGCTGCTTAGGCGGCGAGATCCGCGACAACCGCGTCGAGTATCGGAAAACCGGGAAGGGTGACGCGCAGGCGGTCGGGCGGCACGGTCTCGACGAGACCGGCCTCATGCAGCGCCGCGACGCGTTCCGGGTCGAGCGGGCGGCCGGAAAACGCCTCGTAGCGCCCGACATCAATGCCCTCGGTCAGCCGCAAGCCCATCAACAAAAACTCGTCGGAGGCTTCTTCGCGCGTCAGCACCTCGTCGGTGACGAGGCCGTCGCCGCGACGCTCGACTTGCTCGAGCCACGCTTCGGGACGCTTTTCCGTCGCGGTCGCGCGCCGATCGCCGTCGATATCGAGCCGGCCGTGTGCGCCCGGCCCGACGCCGGCATATTCATGCGCGCGCCAATAAACGAGATTGTGCCGGCATTCACCGCCGGCCCGCGCGTGGTTGGAAATTTCGTAAGCCGGCATGCCGTGTGTGGCACAAACTTCCTGCGTGGTGTCATAGAGCGCACGCGCCAAATCATCGTCGGGAGTTTTTAGCTTGCCCGCGGCATGCAAGGCGGCGAACGGCGTGTCCGGTTCGACGGTGAGCTGATACAGTGAGAGATGATCGCCGGCCTCGGCGAAGGCCAGCTTAAGTTCTTTCGCCCAATCCTGCGGCGTCTGTTGGGGTCGGGCATAGATCAGATCGAACGAGTAACGCTCGAACGATTGACGCGCGACGGCAACGGCCGCGAGAGCTTCTTTGGCGGTATGCAGCCGTCCGAGTTCGGCCAGCACGCGATCGTCGAGCGCCTGCACGCCAAGTGAGACGCGGTTGACGCCGGCGCTGCGGTAGCCGCGGAAGCGTTCGGCCTCGACGCTGGTCGGGTTCGCTTCGAGGGTGATCTCGGCATCGGCGGCGATACGCCAATGCCGCCCGATCGCTTCGAGCAAAGCCGCGACGGTTTTTGGCTGCATCAGCGACGGCGTGCCGCCGCCGAAGAAGATCGTGGAAACGGTGCGGCCGGGGGCGCGTTCCGCGGTGGCTGCGATTTCCGCGGCGAAGGCGCGCACGAAGCGCGGTTCATCGATAGGCGTCCGGCGCACATGACTGTTGAAGTCGCAATACGGGCATTTCGACAGGCAGAACGGCCAATGCACGTAAACGCCAAAGGCCGCCGGTTCATCGCTCAAGACAGGCCTCCGCGAGCTTGCGAAAGGCGCGGGCACGATGCGAGAGACCTAATCCCCTCGGCGGCAACCCGTGTTTCTCCTCGCTCGTCATCTCGCCGAAGGTGCGCTCGTAGCCGCCAGGAAGAAAAATCGGATCGTAGCCGAATCCCTTGTCGCCGCGCGGCGGCCAAACCAGTGTGCCGTCGACGCGGCCTTCGAATTCTTCGACGTGGCCATCCGGCCAGGCGAGACACAGCGTCGAGACGAAATGCGCCTTGCGGCTTTCCGGTGTGGTCGCGCCTTGCGCCCGCAGCTTGTTTTCAATCTCGCCCATTGCCCGGCTGAAATTGCGGTCGGGGCCGGCCCAGCGCGCCGAATGAATTCCCGGCGCACCGTCGAGCGCTTCGACAACAAGTCCGGAATCGTCGGCGAAAGCCGGCAGTCCCGACGCAAGCGCTGCCGCACACGCCTTGATGCGGGCGTTTTCGCTAAAACTTGTGCCGGTTTCTTCCGGTTCGTCCAGGCCCATTTCACGTGCTGATATGGCCTCGATCTGGAACGGCGCCAACAATTCGCGCATTTCGGCGAGTTTACCGGAATTATGCGTGGCGATCACCACACGGCCGGTGAGCGGGCGACAGAGGACGGAAGGTGTTTCTTGTTCGTCCCTCATCTGTCGTCCGGCGTCCGAATCACATCACCGCCATTTTCTGCAAATCGATGAGCTTGGCTACGCCCTTGCGCGCCAGCGCGAGCAGCGCGGTGAGTTGCTCTTCGGAAAACGGAACTTTTTCGGCGGTGGCTTGCACCTCGACGATATTGCCCGTCCCCGTGAGCACGAAGTTGGCGTCGGTTTCGGCTTGCGAATCTTCGGCGTAATCGAGATCGAGCACCGCAACGCCCGAGCAAACACCGCAGGAGATGGCCGCTATATGGTCGCGCAGCACGTCTTGCTCGATCATCTGCCTTGTCTTCATCCAGGCGATGCAGTCGTAGAGTGCGATCCAGGCTCCGGTGATGGAAGCGGTGCGCGTCCCACCGTCGGCCTGGATGACATCGCAGTCGATGGTGATCTGCCGCTCGCCAAGCGCCTTGAGGTCGACGACGGTGCGCAGGCTGCGCCCGATCAGGCGCTGAATTTCGACGGTGCGGCCGTTCTGCTTTCCAGCCGAGGCTTCGCGCCGCGTCCGTTCCAACGTGGCCCGCGGCAGCATGCCATACTCGGCGGTGATCCAGCCGCGCCCTTGGCCTTTGAGCCAGGGCGGCAGGCGATCCTCGAGCGTCGCGGTGACCAATACGTGGGTGTCGCCGAAGCGGACGAAACAGGAGCCTTCGGCGAATTTGACCACGCCGCGTTCCAGCGAAACCGGCCGCAATTCGTCGGGCTGTCGGCGGCTCGGCCGCATCTTCAACGCTCCTTGTCCGTGCGCCGTAAAGCGTGACGGCAGTCTTTTAGTAGGGAAGGCTTGTAGTAGGGAAGCCTTACGCCTCACAAGGGCAATGACGCGCCCGGCCGCGTGATTGCCACGTGGCGCGCCTTGCCGCTACGGTCGGGTATGCAAGGGGTCGCGGCGAAAACCTTAACGGAACGAGCCGTCATGCCGCCGTCACGGACGCAGCGGATCTGGTTTTTCGCCGCCGTCGCCGTCGTTTTCCTCGCGCTGCTCGCCGGCTTCGATTTCCTGCGGTTTCCTATTCGCGCCGACGAACTGCATTTCTGGCCGGCGTCGGTTGCGCTTTTTCAAAACGGGCCGCCGACGCTTGGTCAGTTGCAAACCTACAATGAGTTGAGCACGCCGCTGCCTTTTCTGATTTTCGGCGGTCTTGAATACGCCTTTCATGGCGGCATTGTTGTTGGCCGCGCTATCAACGCCGCAAGCTCATTCGCGATCCTTGTCATCATCGGTGCGCTTGGCAATTTTTCATCGCGGGCGCTGCTTTGCGCCGCGGGACTCATTCTGTTTCCTTACTTCGTGCTGGTCGGGACGCATCTCTACACCGATCCGATTGCGGTGTTATGCGTCGTCGGCGGCGTTGCGCTTTATCTGCGCGGACGGTTATGGACCTCCGCCGTTTGCTTCATCATCGGTATCGCCTGCCGGCAATATGTCGTCGCCTTTCCGCTCGCTTTGTTGGCGCGCGGAGTTTTGCTGCAGGCTCGGCTTAAGCAAATCGGATTGCGCAGCGAGGCGATCGCTCCGGCGATTGCTATTCTCTCACTGGCCGGCTGGTATGTTTTCTTTGGTGGTTTTGCGCCGCAGACCGCCTTGCATGCGCAGAACATCGCCGCGGGTCACCTCTATCCGGAACACGGCCTCTATTTCCTAACCTGCATCGGATTTTATTTCGTCGTGGTGGAATGCATCCTGTTTCGGTCCATTACTCCTTTGCTGGCGCCGGGACGCGGAGCCATCGCGATCGCGGCCGCGGTCACGCTGCTGTTTTTGTTTTTTCCGCCTATCGAAAACATCAACCCGCCGGTGCCGACCATGGGCTATTTGGATATTGCCGTGCGATCCGTGTTGCCGGCGCCGGCGCGGGTCGTCTTGTTTTGGGCGTTGGCGGTTGTTGCTGTCTTGAGGTTGCGGCCGCTCTCCATCGGCGGCCTGATGCTTTATGCCAACGCGGTGTTACTGGCTTGCGCCCATGTGGCCTGGGACAAATATGCCCTTCCCATGCTTGCAACACTGTGGTTGTTGAAATCCGCCGATCGGCTCGACGAGGCCGAACCAGCGCCTGCACCGGCGCTACTGCCCGCGTGAAGAGGTCGTCTTGGCCGCCCATGATCACCCGCTAGCATCGAGTCAGCTCAGCGTCGCGCAGCTGAACGAACGCTCGCGCGAAATCTTCCGCCAAATCGTCGAGAGTTATTTGGCGACCGGCGAGCCGGTCGGCTCGCGCAACCTGGCGCGCATTCTGCCCATGGCGTTGTCACCGGCCTCGGTGCGCAACGTCATGTCGGATCTCGAACAACTCGGTCTGGTCTATGCGCCGCACATCTCGGCCGGGCGGTTGCCGACCGAACTCGGGCTGCGCTTCTTCGTCGACGCACTGATGCAGATCGGAGATTTGTCCGAGACCGACCGCAAGACCATCGAGGCCCAGGTCGCTGGACAATCGAAGTCGTTCGAGGAGGTACTGACCGAAGCTTCGGGCCTTCTGTCCGGGCTGAGCCGCGCCGCCGGCGTGGTGCTGACGGCGAAATCGAACCAGCGCCTCAAGCACATCGAATTCGTGCGGCTCGAACCGGAGCGGGCGCTGGTGGTGCTCGTTGCCGAAGACGGCCAAGTCGAGAACCGCGTGCTCAACATTCCGGCCGGCTTGCCGACGTCGGCGCTGATCGAGGCGGCCAACTATCTCAACGCGCGGGTCCGCGGTCGCACGCTAGCCGAGGTCAAATCGGAGATCGAGCGATGGCTCAAAGAAGGCCAGGCCGAACTCGATGAGCTGACGCAAAAGATCGTCGCTGCCGGGCTTGCCAGCTGGTCAGGTGGTGAGCGCGACGAGCGCAAACTCATCGTCCGCGGTCAGGCGCATTTGCTCGAAGACTTAAAGGCGCTCGCCGACCTGGAACGCGTGCGTCTGTTATTTGACGACCTGGAAACGCGCCGTGAGGTCATCGACCTTCTCGGCCGCGCCGAACAAGCCGAAGGCGTGCGCATCTTCATCGGCTCGGAAAATAATTTGTTCTCGCTGTCGGGCTCTTCGACCATTGTCGCGCCTTACCACGACGCGTCGGGTCAAATTGTCGGCGTGCTCGGTGTGATTGGGCCGACCCGGCTCAATTACGCGCGCATCGTTCCGATGGTGGACTACACCGCCAAGATGGTGAGCAAGCTGCTCGCGGGGTGACGCGTAGCCCGTAGACTGGAATTTGAATAATTCTAACCTATTGATCTGACACACGCTTTTCGTTGACGCCGGTCGCGTTTGCGATCAAGTCTGCGGCAATCATTTGCCGCGGGACGATCCATGCCTTCACCGCTCACGTTGCTCACCGAGGCGCGCGTCGCACGTACGGGCGTTGCGGTGGTCGCCTCTTGCTGTGTCGCGTTCGCGGTCGCCGGTGCTATCGCCGCCGCCGATACGCTCGCGGCCGGCGCCAAGGACTACAAAGCTTTTGCGGCGGAAAAGATCGGCGGCGCGCTGGCGGGCGGCAAAAGCCTGCAAGCGGCGATCAAAGCGGGCGACGCCAAGGCTGCCCAGGCGGCATGGATTGCGTCGCGCCAGGGTTGGGAAGCCGCCGAGCCGATAACCGGCGAATTCTTCCCCAAACTCGACGAAGCGATCGACGCTTGGCCCGATGCCAAACAAGGGTATCACGCCATCGAGGCCGCACTGTTCTCGGGCAAGCTCGAAGAAGTCAAAGCGCCGGCCGACAAGCTCGTCGCCGATTTGGCGGCATTCAACGCCCGGCTCGCGGCGCCGAAATATCAGTTCGAGCCGCAAGGTTTGCTCAACGGCGCGACCAAGCTCGCCTACGAGGTCGGCGAGAACAAATCAAAGGGCGGAGAATCGCCGTATTCCGGCACGTCGCTCAACGACATCCAGCAAAACGTCGCGGGCATCGAAGCCGTTTACAAGCTGGCCTTTGCGTCGACCCTGCAAGCGAGGGATCCAAAACTTGCCGGGCGTATCACCGACAAAATCGAAGACGTCGAAAAGCTCGTGAGCGTGCCGGAGATGAAGAACGTCGATCAGCCCGCGCTTAAAAAGGCCGGGGAGGAATTGGCCGTGCTGCTGCAGAGCGCGGCCGGCAAGCTAAAGCTCAAAAAGCCGGCGCTTGGCGAGTGACGCGCGCCGTTCCATACGCCATCGCTTGCTGCGCGGCCGCAACGCTGGCGCTGGCGATGGCCGGTGCGAAATCAGCGCCCATCACCAGCCGCGAAAGCGTTTTGCCGCCGGGGACCGAACTCAACACGGAACAGCTCGACCAACCGACCGAGCGATTTGCGTCCGAGCTTGCCGGGGGCAAGCGCTCCTATCTGGTCAATTTCGGCGATCTCTTGTTCTCATCGCCGGACATTCTCGGCGGCGTTGCCCGGCAGGCCGGGATGAGCTGCGGCACGTGTCATCAGCAGGGCCACAATAATCCGAAATTATTCATCCCCGGCCTGTCCAGCCGGCCCGGCACCATCGATACAACCAACGCGGTGTTCGAGCCCAAGTCGGATAACGGCGTTTTTGATCCGGTAACGCCACCAAGCTTGCGCGGCGCGAAACACCTCGCGCCCTATGGCCACGACGGGCGCTTTGCGTCGCTGCGCGATTTTGTGCGCAACGTGATTGTCAACGAATTTGCCGGCCGTGAGCCGTCGGCCGAGATTCTGGATGCGCTCGTCGCCTACGTCGAAGATATTTCGTTTCTGCCCAATGCGAAGCTTGGGCCCGACGGTATCCTGACCAGCGCGGCGTCCGCTGCCGCCAAGCGCGGCGAAGCGCTCTTCAATAAGCCGTTCCGGCACGACGCGGCCATGACCTGTGCATCTTGTCACCAGCCGGGGAACGCCTTCGTCGACCATCAGGTGCACGACGTCGGGACCGGCGGCCGCTTCAAGACGCCGAGTTTGATCAATGCCGACTTCAACGCACCGTATTTCCATGACGGCCGTTACGACAGCTACGCGCAAGTGATCGGGCATTTCGACCACCTATTCGATCTCGGTCTTGCCGCCGACGAAAAAAGCGATCTCGTCGCCTATCTCGACGCGGTTGGCGACGCGTCCGAACCGACAAGCCGCAATAGCGTTCAAGCCGAGCTTGATGAGATCGGACACTTGGGCGCGGTGCTCGACACTGCGATCCCAGCGCACAACAAGGCGGTGATTGCGCTCACCGTCGACGTCGTCGGCAATGAATGGCGCGAGCTCGGTGAGTATTTCCCGGGCCGCAACGATACCAGTGTAGGCGGCGGCCAAAGCGAGCGCCTGGCGGCTCGCGCTGCGGCGCGGGGCATGGCTTTGAGCCTGCGGGAGATCGCGATGGCAGCGGCGAGCGACGATTACGATACCGCCGCACGAGCCTATGCCGATTATAAAGCGCAGGGCCTCGCCGCGGCGTCGGCGCTGAAGCTCGCCGAGGCCTGGTCGTTATTCAATCCGCAAATCCGCCAGGCGCATTTCGCGGCGCTGCAACGGCTCGCCGATTCGGCCCGATAACGCTGGTGCGGTGTGCCAGCCGGGGCCCGAGGCCGCGGCGGTTTTTAGCGGTTCTTCAACGATAAGGACGGAGGTTGCTTCCGGGCGGGGGACGCTCCCGTGCGCTTGATTTTTACCGACCGAGCCCTGATATCCGGCACAGTCAACGGATGGATACTAAGATGACGGAACAAACCGCGCGTGCTGAGGACGCGGCAGCTCCGCAACAGGACGCCCCGTCGGGTTCCGAGCAAGCCACGCGACCCGAGGGCGATTCGGCGGCGCTTGCTGAGCTTAAGGACCGGCTGCTGCGGACGCTGGCGGAGATGGAAAATCTGCGCAAACGCACGGCGCGCGAGGTCACGGATGCGCGCGTCTATGGCGTGACGGCGCTTGCGCGGGATCTGCTCGGCGTCGCCGATAACATGCGCCGCGCATTGGAGGCTCTGACGCCGGCCCTGCGCGCTAGCGCCGAACCCGGCGTCAAAGCCTTTATCGAAGGCGTGGAGCTCACCGAGCGCGAGCTGGAAAAGGCGCTGGACAAGAACGGCGTGCAGCAATTCAATCCGCGCGGCGAGAAATTCGACCCCAACTTTCATCAGGCGATGTTTGAAGTGCCGAATGCCTCGGTGCCGGCCGGCAGCGTCGTCGAGGTTATGCAGCCGGGCTACAAGATCGGCGAGCGCGTATTGCGGCCGGCTTTGGTCGGGGTGTCAAAAGGCGCCGCCAAGCAGGCGCCCGGTGCGGCATCGAACGACAACTCCACCGGCAATTCTTAGCAGCGCGCCCCTTCGTCATTTCAACTCGACGCTGTCGCGCACCGTCCGCAGCCGGGCGAGAACTGCGGTCCAGGAATCGACCGGCCCAATTCCGATCATCTGTAGAAATCCGCCACCACCGAACCGCAGCCACTGCACGACCTTGACGTCCGCCCCGGTGCGGGCGTCTTGCGCGTCCGCCATGGTCTGATAGCCGGATTGGCCGCCGCCGCGCAGCGGTTCGGACATGGTGAGGTGGACGTTCTTGATCCCGCCGATCTCGTCGAAGGAAAGTTTCGCGAAATTGGCGCGGTCGGCCGGATCGCTCGGCCCGCCGGGCACGGCGGCGATGAGGAAATGCGGGCGTGCGTTATTGTCCGAATCGTCCTTTCGGACTTCGCCGGCTGCCGGCGCGTCGCTGAGCATGACCGCGCGGCCGCGTAAAACGCCGTCGATGTGAAATCCGGCGAGATCGCCGACCTCAAAAGGCAGCAGCGTGAGTTCCTCGGCCTCCGGGACTTTCTCGCGCACGGTCAATGTCGCCAGGGCCGCGCGCACGGCCTTATCGGGATACAGCGTGTCCTGATCGGGGACCTGGATAGTGAGCAGCACCGTGAGATCGTCAGCCGCGAGAAGCAAAAGGTACTTTCGGAAACGAGACCCTTCGGTCACTTGCCAGCCGCTGAGCAGCAGGCCCTTGCCGGCGCTCAAAGTGATGGGCTCGCGTTTGTCCAGGTGGACGCCCTGTCGCTTCGCTGCTTCGCCATCCACGGTCTTCTCGATTTGCGCGTAAGCCGCCGCCGGCAGGATGTTAATGAGAATCGCGGCCTCTGCGTTGGGATCGTTGAAGCCGACGAATTTGTCGCTCGCCACCATACCAGCCGGTGGAATAAGCCCGACGCGCGAGCCAACCGGATAAACCGTATCTGTGGCCAGCGCCGGCGCGGCGATAAGAGAGAGCGCCAGGGCCGCGACGAGCGCGATGACGGACGCGGCCGATTTGCACTTGCTATCAGGCATGGTGCCGAGCCTTTGCTTCCGCTTGCGCGGACATTGAGTTAGCGAACTCTCGCGTCACCCGGCGCAGCGTCAGATTGATCCGTCCGCCATCGGCGAGCAAGCTCGACGTGCCGGGATAGATCCGATCGACGCCGTGGAAAGCAAGGCGCGCGTCGCCGCCAAGCACAAGCACATCGCCCGAGCTTAAGCGAACGGATTTGGTAGGATTGCGGCGTTGTCGCCCGCCGACACGAAACAGGCAATCGTCGCCAAGCGAAATCGAGACGACCGGCGCGTCGAAATCCGCCTCGTCCCGATCTTGGTGCAGTCCCATTTTTGCGGTCCGGTCGTAGAAATTGATGAGGCAAGCCTCGGGGAGATCGGCGTATTGGGCAACTTCACGCCAAAGCGCAATGAGCGGCTCCGGCATCGGCGGCCAGGATAGCCCGGTTACGGGGTGCGTCGGCTGGTAGCGGTAGCCGCGTTCGTCCGAAGTCCAGCCGAGCGATCCGCAATTCGACATGCGGACGCTGAAAGGCCGGCCCGATTTCGGCATGCGTGGCGCGAACAACGGCGCCGCCGCCAACACGCGGTCTATCGCGTCCAGCAATTTGGTCTGCGCGGCGCGATCGAAATAACCGGGATAGATGCGAAGACCGGCCAAGTCTTGGTTCGGGTCTGGGTTCGGGTTCATGCACCGGCTCGCTCAAGGTTTGTCAGCATCGGCAGCGGTTTATGGAGCGCGCCACGGTGCCACCTGCCTTGCGGCCCGGTAGCGCTCTCCTATATGAGCCAAGGGAAATCGCCGGCCAAATAGCGCCGGCTATTATGAGACCAAAGGGGGTCGGACAAGGGCGCCATTAGGGCCAGCCCGACCTGCCGAGCAAGAGAGGATTAACAACCATGGCCAAGGTCATCGGTATTGATCTCGGGACTACCAATTCGTGCGTCGCCGTCATGGAAGGGCAGACGCCGAAGGTCATCGAGAACGCGGAGGGAATGCGCACGACCCCGTCGATCGTCGCTTTTACGGACGATGGCGAGCGGCTCGTCGGCCAGCCGGCCAAGCGCCAGGCGGTCACCAATCCCGAGCGGACAATTTTTGCGGTGAAGCGCCTGATCGGCCGTCGCTATGACGACCCGATGGTGGAGAAGGACAAGAAGCTCGTTCCTTACAAGATCGTGCGCGCCTCGAATGGCGACGCCTGGGTCGAGATCGAGGGCAAGACCTATTCGCCCTCACAGATTTCCGCTTTCATCCTGCAGAAGATGAAAGAGACTGCCGAAGCCTATCTCGGCAGCAAGGTCGAACAGGCGGTCATCACCGTCCCGGCCTACTTCAATGACGCCCAGCGTCAGGCCACCAAGGATGCCGGCAAAATCGCCGGCCTTGAAGTGTTACGCATCATCAACGAGCCGACCGCGGCGGCGTTGGCGTATGGACTCGACAAGAACAAGACCGGAACCATCGCGGTCTATGACCTCGGCGGCGGCACGTTCGACGTTTCCATTCTCGAGATCGGCGACGGCGTGTTTGAAGTGAAGTCGACTAACGGCGACACCTTCCTCGGCGGCGAAGATTTCGACATGCGGCTGGTCAATTATCTGGCCGACGAATTCCAGAAAGAGCAGGGCATCGACCTGCGCCGCGACAAGCTCGCGCTGCAACGCCTCAAAGAGGCGGCGGAAAAGGCCAAGATCGAGCTGTCCTCGACGACCCAGACCGAAATCAATCTGCCATTCATCACCGCGGACGCCTCTGGTCCGAAGCATCTGACCATGAAGCTCACGCGCGCCAAGTTCGAGGCGCTGGTGGACGATCTGGTGCAGAAGACCATTGAGCCGTGCCGGCAAGCGATCAAGGACGCGGGCTTGAGCGCGGCCGATATCAACGAGGTCGTTCTGGTCGGCGGCATGACGCGCATGCCGAAAGTGCAAGAGGTCGTCAAGCAACTGTTCGGCAAGGAGCCGCACAAGGGCGTCAACCCTGACGAAGTCGTCGCCGTCGGCGCGGCGATCCAGGCCGGCGTGCTGCAAGGCGACGTCAAGGACGTGCTGTTGCTCGACGTCACGCCGTTGTCGCTCGGCATCGAGACTTTGGGCGGTGTGTTCACCCGGTTGATTGACCGCAACACCACGATCCCGACCAAAAAGAGCCAAGTGTTCTCCACCGCCGAGGACGGGCAGACTGCCGTGACCATCCGCGTGTTCCAGGGCGAGCGCGAGATGGCGGCCGACAACAAAATATTGGGTCAGTTTGACCTGATCGGCCTTCCCGCCGCGCCGCGCGGCGTGCCGCAGATCGAGGTCACGTTCGACATCGACGCCAACGGCATTGTCAATGTCTCGGCCAAGGACAAAGGCACCGGCAAGGAGCAGCAGATTCGCATCCAGGCGTCGGGCGGTTTGTCCGAGACCGACATCCAGAAGATGGTGAAGGACGCCGAAACGCACGCCGAAGAGGACAAGAAACGCAAGGCGCAGGTCGAGGCCAAGAATCACGCCGAGGCTTTGGTGCACTCGACCGAAAAGACGCTGGCCGAGCATGGCTCCAAAGTGAGCGAGGCTGATCGGCGCGCGATCGAGAATGCCATGGCCGACCTCAAGGAAGCGCTGAAAGGCAATGACGGCGACGCCATTTCGGCCAAGACCAACACGCTTGCACAAGCGTCGATGAAGCTCGGCGAGGCGATGTATAAGCAATCGGCCGAGCAACAGCCGGGTGGTGGCGGCCCGGACGGTGGCGCCGAGCCCAAGAAAGATGACGTCGTCGATGCCGAATTCACCGAAGTCGACGACGACAAGAAAAACAAAAAGTCCGCTTAATTCGGCAGGGCGTTTCCATGCCGCAACGACCCGAAAGAATTGCACCCCCGCCGGTAAAACGGGGGTGCATGTTTTTTCGGACGTTTCGGAGTTGGCAAATGACTTGGCAAATGACTTGGCAACCTTCTCCCGGCACTACTCGGACTGACTGGGCGCAATCGGGTGGGGAGTGATGGCGAAACGCTGCTATTACGAAACGCTTTCAATCGAGCGCACCGCGAGCGAAGTCGAGATCAAGACCTCATTTCGCAAGCACGCGATGCAGCACCATCCCGATCGCAACCCCGGTAATTCCGAGGCCGAACACCGCTTCAAGGAAATCAACGAGGCGTACGAGATCCTGAAGGATCCCGACAAGCGCGCGGCCTATGACCGTTTTGGCCACGCCGCGTTCGAGCAGGGCAACGGCATGGGTGCGGCGCACGGTTTCGGCGCCGATTTCGCGACCACCTTCTCTGACATTTTCGACGATCTGTTCGGCATGAGCGGCCGCCGTGGCCGCGGCACGGGACGCGAGCGCGGCGCGGATTTGCGCTACAACATGGAAATCTCGCTGCAGGAAGCGTTTGCCGGCAAGGCCGCGCAAGTCCGCATTCCGACGTCGGTGGTCTGCGAGGCGTGCACCGGTACCGGCGCCAAATCCGGCACCAAGCCGAAGACCTGTCCGAGCTGCGGTGGCTTCGGCAAGGTCCGTCATGCTCAAGGTTTCTTCACGCTCGAGCGCACTTGCCTGACCTGCCAAGGCCGGGGCCAGGTGATCGAAAGCCCGTGCGCGTCTTGCGTCGGATTGGGCCGGGTCACGCGCGAGCGCACTTTGTCGGTGAATATCCCGCCGGGCGTCGAAGACGGCACGCGCATCCGGCTGGCCGGGGAAGGCGAGGCGGGTCTCCGCGGTGGGCCAGCCGGCGACCTCTATATTTTCCTGTCGCTCGGCGCGCATCCATTCTTTCAGCGCGACGGCGCCGACCTCCATTGCCGGATGCCGATCTCAATGGTTGCCGCGGCGCTCGGCTCCGATTTCGAGGTGCCGACAATCGACGGCGGCAAGACCCGCGTCAAAGTCCCCGAAGGCACACAATCCGGCCGGCGCTTGCGCCTGCAAGGCAAAGGCATGCCGGTGCTGCGTTCCCGCCAGAGCGGCGACATGTATGTGCAGGTCATGGTCGAAACGCCGCAGAAGCTCACCAAGAAGCAGCGCGATCTCTTGGCGGAGTTCGACCGGCTTTCGTCGGCGGAAACGCAGCCGGAATCGGCGGGGTTTTTCGGCAAGGTCAAAGATTTCATCGACGGCTTCGCCAGCAAAAGCACGACTTCGGCCTGACCGCCGTCGCTTGGCTTACTGGCCTTTGCCGGCCGGATATTATAATTTGTGGGGCTACTGCTATAAAAAGCGGCGATTTCGTCGCGCGTGATTGGCCATGCCGCTTCCCGCCCTGCGCAAATTCGAAAACGAGATCGAGCGGCACTTGCGACTCTTTGAGCTCAAGAAGGGCGAGATCGAGCGCAATATCGGGCGCCGGATCAAGCTGTTCGAGGAAAAGCGCGACGGCATCAGCAAAAAGATCGAAAAGCAGATCCGTCAATTCGAGCGCAAGCGGGGTATTCGGCTCGACGACGAGGTTCGCTTTCTGCGCTCCTGGATCGAGCGGCCGCTCTCCATCGGGGCGGTGACGCCGTCGGGAAAAATTCTCGCGCGCACGATGGCGAGTTATGTCGATCCCGACTGCAGCGGCCCGGTGGTCGAGTTAGGGCCGGGGACCGGGCCAGTGACCGAGGCTCTGGTGCGGGCTGGTGTGGCGCCTTCACGCCTAGTCTTGGTCGAGTTCAATCCGAGTTTCTGCCGCATCCTTCAAGCGCGCTATCCCGAGGCCACTTTGGTGCAGGGCGACGCCTACAGCCTGCGCCGGCTCTTGGAGACACTGCTGATCCAGCCGGCGGCGGCGGTCGTCTCGGGCCTGCCGCTGGTCACCAAGCCGATCCGCATGCGGCTGCGGCTGCTTCGCGACGCCTTCGATCTCATGCTTCCCGGCGCGCCGTTCGTGCAATTCACCTATTCGGTCGCGTCGCCTCTGCCGCGCCGCTTCGGGGGATTTTCGGTGGAAGCGTCCGAACGAGTCTGGATGAACATTCCGCCGGCGCGGGTGTGGGTCTATCGGAGGTCCTGACTTGCCGTCATCATCGGCGAATGCCGATGGTCCGCTAATCGCCAAAGTCAGGTATCGATCTGCAATGCCAACTCCGAAGATATTGATCATGGCCGGCTCGTTGCGTGCCGGCTCGCACAACGCGCGGCTCGCGGCGCTCGCGGCCAAGGAATTCGCGCTTGCCGATGCGGACGTGACGCGGATATCGCTCGCCGATTATCCGCTGCCGCTGATGGACGCCGATTTTCTTGCCTCATCGGGATTGCCTCGGCAAGCGGTCGAACTCAAGGCGATGCTCACGGCGCATCAAGGCGTATTCATCGCGAGCCCGGAGTACAGCGCTTCAGTAAGCCCGCTGCTCAAAAACGCCATCGATTGGATGTCGCGCCCCGGCGAGCGCGGCGAGCCCTCCTACGCTTCCTTCAAAGGCCGGGTGTTTGCCGTCGGCTCCGCCGCCAACGGCGCGGCAGGCGGCGTGCGCGGGCTGATGGCGCTTCGCCAGGTTCTTGAGCTGGGCTGCGGCGCGCTGGTCATTCCGGAACAGATCAATGTCGGCCGCGCCGCGGAAGCGTTCGACGATATGGACAATCTCAAGGACGAAAACCTCGCCACGGCGTTGAAAACTTTGGTCCGCCGCGTCGTCGAACTCGCGCGCTTGATGCCGCGCGCTTAAGCGATATAAGGACGTCTTGCCATGCGATTAGCGCCGCGCGAGCGCCTGATTGTCGCCCTCGATGTTTCGTCGATCGAGGCGGCAGAGGCCATGGTGAAGCGGCTCGGCGACACGGTGACTTTCTACAAAATCGGCTATCAGCTCGCTTACGCGGGCGGGCTGCCTTACGCGCGCACGCTCATCGATGCCGGCAAGCAGGTCTTTCTCGATCTGAAATTGCACGACATCGGCAACACCGTTGCCGAAGGGGTCAAGAGCGTGTCGCGGCTTGGTGCGAGCTTTCTCACGGTGCATGCCTATCCGCAGACCATGAAGGCCGCTGCGCAGGCGCGCGAGGGAGGTTTGCAGATTCTCGCAGTCACGGTGCTGACATCGTATGACGATCGCGATCTTGCCGCCGCGGGTTATGGCGCCGGCGTCCGCGCCACAGCCGCCGAGCGGGCAAAAAACGCGCTGGAGATCGGCATCGACGGACTGATTTGCTCACCCGAGGAAGCGGCGAACCTGCGTACGATTGTCGGATCCGACATGCTGCTGGTGACGCCGGGCATCCGCCCGGCAGGCGCGGCGGTGGGAGACCAGAAGCGTGTGGCCACACCGGCGGCGGCGATCGCCGCCGGCGCCGACTATTTGGTGGTTGGCCGGCCCGTCATCGCCGCCGACAACCCGAAAGCGGCGGCCGAAGCCATCATTACCGAGATCGCGCAACAGCCAACCAAGGAGTAACGACATGGCCAAGGGCTACTGGGTCGCACGGGTCGATGTGAGCGACGAGGAAGGTTACAAACCTTACGCGCTGGCCAATCCGACGATTTTCAAGAAATTCGGCGCCCGCTTTATTGTGCGCGGCGGCAAGTACGAACACCTGGAAGGCAGCAGTCGCACCCGCAATGTGGTGATCGAATTTCCCGACGTCGCCACGGCTCTCGCTTGCTACCGGTCGCCCGAATACCAGGAGAACATCAAGCGCCGACTGCCCCATTCCACCGCCGATATCATCATCATCGAAGGCTACGACGGCCCACAGCCGTAAATTCGAGAGTGCCTCCCCCTTTCAGGGGGAGGAAAATCCGCTATACCCGCCGCCACCGGAGAGAAAGCCATGGCCGCGGCAAATTCCGACATGCGATTGGTGATTGCCGGCGCCGGCGGGCGCATGGGGCGGGCGCTCATTCATGCCATCGCGGCCACCAAAGGCGTCACGCTTGCCGGCGCGATCGAAGCGGCCGACTCGGCCGTAATCGGCCGCGATGCCGGCGAGCTCGCCGGCCTTGGCGCCAACGGCATCAAAGTGGTCAGCGATGCCGCGCCGCTGCTGAAGAAGGCCGACGGCCTCATCGAGTTCACCATTCCGGCGGCGACGCTGGCGCTGGCCGAGCTCACCGCCGCCGCCGGCATTGTCCATGTCATCGGCACGACCGGCCTTTCGGCTGAGGAAGAAGCGTTGCTCGGCAAAGCCGCGACCCGCGCACCAATGGTCAAGTCCGGCAATATGAGCGTCGGCGTCAATCTTCTCGTCGCCCTCACCAAGCGCGTAGCGCAAACCTTGGGCGAGGACTACGACATCGAAATTCTGGAAATGCACCACAACAAAAAGATCGACGCGCCGTCCGGCACCGCGCTGATGCTCGGTCGTGCAGCGGCCGCCGGGCGCGGCATCAACCTGGCGGCTCATTCGGTGCGCGGACGCGACGGTCTCACCGGCGCGCGCCGCGCTATCGATATCGGCTTTGCATCCTTGCGCGGCGGCACTGTGGTCGGCGATCACAGCGTGATCTTCGCCGGTCCCGCCGAGCGCATTGAACTTACGCATCGCGCCGAGGACCGCATGATTTTCGCCCGCGGCGCGCTGCATGCGGCGCTGTGGGCGCGCGGCAAAAAACCCGGCCTCTATTCAATGGCGGACGTGCTGGGACTGAAAGATATTTAGGGACGAGCGCAAGGAGACGATCATGACGGCGGTCACGAAAGCGCGCACGGATAAGCCGGCTTTGCGCAAGGCGCAGATGCTGATCGGCGGCAAATGGGTCGACGCCGCCTCCGGCGAAACCTTTGCCGTCGAAGATCCCGCGCATCGCGCGCCGATCGCCGAGGTGCCGCGCGGCCGCGCCGAGGATGTCGATCGCGCCATGAAGGCGGCAGCCGAAGCTTTCCCGGCCTGGTCGCGCACGCCGCCGCGCGAACGCGGCCGCATTCTGGCGCGGATTGCGGACGCGCTCGAGGCGCGCGTTGAGGAGCTGGCGCGCACCATCGCGCTCGAAACCGGCAACGCCATCCGCACCCAATCGCGGCCGGAGGCCAAAAATACCATCGATATATTCCGCTATTTCAGCGGGCTTGGCGGCGAGCTTAAGGGCGACACCATTCCGCTCGGCGAGAACGTGCTTTGCTATACGCGGCGTGAGCCGCTCGGCGTGGTCGGCGCCATTATTCCGTGGAACGCGCCGGTATTGCTCGCCGCCGTGAAAATCGCTCCTGCGCTCTGTGCCGGCAACACCATGGTGATGAAAGCCGCGGAGGATGCGCCGCTCGGCGTCTTGTTGCTCGCCGAAGTGTGCCAGCAATTCTTGCCGCCGGGCGTGCTCAACTTGCTGACCGGATTCGGCGAGGAATGCGGCGGGCCGCTTGCCAATCATCCGACTGTGCGCAAGCTCTCTTTCACCGGCTCAACGGAGGTCGGCAAGATTGTGATGCGCGCGGCCGCTGACCGGATTGTGCCGATTTCGCTCGAGCTCGGCGGCAAGAGCCCGTCGATTGTGTTTCCCGACGCCAATGAAGATTGGGTGCTCGACGGCATTGTCGCCGCCATGCGCTTTAGCCGGCAAAGCCAGTCCTGCACCGCGGGCTCGCGGCTGTTTCTGCATCGCGACATTTTCGACAGCTTCCTCGACGGGCTCGGCCGCAAGGTCAAGGCGCTCAAGATCGGCGATCCGCTCGATGAGACCAGCGACATCGGCACCATCATCAACGAGAAGCAATTCAACAAAGTCTGCAAGTATGTCGAGGAGGGGCTCAAGCAGCGCACCGGCCGCGTCGTGATCGGCGGCCTGCCGCCGAAGGAAGGCCCGCTGAGCGAAGGCTACTACGCCATCCCCACCATCTTCGCCAACGCCGCCAACGACTGGCGGCTGGCGCGCGAGGAGATTTTCGGCCCGGTGCTGGTGGCTATTCCCTGGACCGACGAAGCCGACGCCATTCGCATGGCCAATGACAGCCACTATGGCCTCGCCGCTTATGTCTGGTCGCACGATATCGGCAAAGCTTTGCGCACCGCGCACGCCATCGAGTCCGGCTGGGTACAAGTCAATCAGGGCCTCGGCCAGAGCCCCGGCCACTCCTATGGCGGCTACAAACAAAGTGGCATCGGCCGGGAATTCTCGCTCGAAGGCATGCTCGACAGTTACACCCAGGGCAAGAACGTCACTGTCAATCTGACGCACTAAAAAACTTACAACGGAGACGGTATGGGTCAGCGCCTGCTTGTGCTCGTGCGCCACGGCGAGAGCGAGTGGAACAAGAAAAATCTGTTCACCGGCTGGCGCGATGTCGATCTGACCGAGAAGGGGATCGCCGAAGCGCGCCGCGCCGGGCGCGCGCTCAAGGCGCAAGGCCTGCATTTCGATGTCGCCTTTACCTCGGTGCTTAAACGCGCGCAAAAATCGCTCGACCTGATGCTCGAAGAGCTCGGCGAGAAGGCCGTGCCTGTCGTCGAGGACCAGGCGCTCAACGAGCGCGACTATGGCGATCTCTCCGGCCTCAACAAGGACGATGCCCGCGCCAAGTGGGGCGAAGATCAGGTGCACATTTGGCGCCGCTCATATGACGTCGCGCCGCCCGGCGGCGAAAGCTTGAAGGACACCGCGGCGCGCGTGCTGCCTTATTACATCCAGGACATACTGCCGCGCGTTCTCAACGGCGATAACGTACTCATCTCCGCGCATGGCAATTCGCTGCGCGCGCTCATCATGGTGCTGGAGCGTCTGTCACCGGAGAAGATTGTCGCGCGCGAGATCGCGACCGGTGTGCCGCTGATCTACCGGCTCAACGCCGATTCTACGGTGGCGGAGAAGACGGATTTGGCGGGGTAGTTTTCGTCATTGCGAGGAGCGGAGCGACGAAGCAATCTAGACCGTATTGCGCCCGCTGGATTGCTTCGCTTCGCTCGCAATGACGAGTCAGGCCGCCGCGCCGACGCGCCCCGCTTCCCAGCCGAGCATGGCGTGCTTGCGGGTGATGCCCCAGTGATAGCCGGTGAGATCGCCGGATTTGCCGACCACGCGGTGGCACGGCACCACGAACGACACCGGATTTTTGCCGACCGCGGCGCCGACGGCGCGCGAGGCCTTGGGCTTGGCAAGCTTGGCGGCAATGCCGGAATAGGTCGCGACCCGACCCATCGGGATCTGCAGCAGCGCGTCCCAAACGCGCACCTCGAAGTCGGTGCCGATCAGCACCACCCGAAGCGGCTGCTGGGCCTGCCATTGCGCCGGGTCGAAAATCCGTTTGGCAAGCGCAGCGGTGCGGGCGCTGTCCTCGACATAGGTTGCCCGCGGCCAGCGGGCCTGCATGTCGGCAAGCGTCGCCCGTTCGTGACCGGGATCGGCGAAAGCAAGACCGGCCAGCCCACGCCCGGTCGCCATCACCAGCGCACTGCCGAATGGCGAGGGGTGAAAGCCGTAATGGATTGTGGTGCCTTCGCCGCCCGCCTTCCATTCGCCCGGCGACATCGCTTCGTGGGTGACGAACAGATCGTGCAGCCGGCCAGGGCCGGATAGTCCGACTTCGTAGGTAGCGTCGAGCACGCTCGCCGAGTCGCGAAGCAACTGGCGTGCACCGTCGAGCGTCAGCGCCTGCAAGAACGCTTTCGGCGTCAGTCCGGCCCAGCGGCGGAACAGGTGGTGCAGCTCGGTCGGCGTGACGCCAGCGGCTTCGGCGATAGCTTCGATCTCGGGCTGCTCGCGCCAGTGGCCGCGGATATGGCCGATCGCCTTGCGCACGACGTCATAATCGGCCGCGGCGCCGGCAAGCGGCATCGGGTTTGAAATGCGGTCGGGTGACAACATGGAAGCCTCCATCATCTGTCTCCCATTTGGCCCGTAGCGATCAGCCAAACCACCCGATTTCTGGTGATTACTCAAGCACCGTGCGCGTCGGCCCGCGCTTGGCCTCGCCGAGCGCCGACGATAGCGCCTTGGCGAAATCCGCCTTCTCGTCGGGGGAGAGACAAGCGGCGATCGACAGCCGCCGCCCGCGCGATACCAGAAACAGCCGCTCAATGCCGAACTCGTCGTGCACGATGCGCTCGAGCCGGACCCATAGCGGATTAAGCGTCCATTGCCGCACGCGGCCGCCCGGATTGATTTTGCGCAACGTCAGCTCCGACGAGGTGACCACCACTTCTTCGTAGGCGCGCGCGGCGCGGAAATTGGCGCGGAAGGCGACATAGACCAGCAGCACGTCAAGGCCGAGGAAACCGAACACCGGCCAGGCGCCGAGCAGCAAGAACACCATGCCGGAAATAAAGCTCACGCCACCGATGGCGAGCATCAGAACCAGAAAGCCGGTCGAGCCCAGCGACCGGTGCGGCGTGATCACGGCCGAGAAAATCGCCGGCTCGGCGGATGGGGCGTTATCGCGGCGCGTGTTGTCGGAAGTCATGACGGCAACTATACGGGAAAGATGGCGCGCAAAACCACCCAACGCAAAGCCCCCCAGCGAAAGACCGTTCAACAAAGCCTGAAGGCGGCCCGCAAGGGCAGCGCCGCGCGCCTCAAGAACACCATGGCGCAGGCCAAGGCCGACACCGAAGCCACCCACGGTGAGTTGCCGCAATGGACGGCGGCAGAAGTCGAAGAAGCTTTTCGGCGTTTTCAAGCCGCCAATCCCAATCCGCGCGGCGAATTACAGTACGTCAATCCGTTTACGTTGCTGGTCGCGGTCGTACTGTCGGCGCAGGCGACCGACGCCGGCGTCAACAAGGCGACGCCGGCTTTGTTCAAGCTTGCCGATACGCCGGAGAAGATGGTCAAGCTCGGCGAAGCGCGCGTGCGCGCCTTGATCAAGACCATCGGGCTTTATCGCACCAAAGCGAAGAACGTGATCGCGCTGTCGAGAATGCTTGTCGCCGAGCACGGCGGCAAGGTCCCGCACCATCGCGAGGCGCTGGAAGCGTTGCCCGGCGTCGGCAGGAAGACCGCGAACGTCGTCCTCAATATCGCCTTCGGCGAACCGACCATCGCCGTCGACACTCACATTTTCCGGGTCGGTAACCGCACCGGTCTCGCCGTCGGCAAGACGCCGCTCGACGTCGAGATCAAGCTCAACGAAGTGGTGCCGGAAAAATACCGGTTGCACGCGCATCATTGGCTTATTCTGCACGGCCGCTACACCTGCATCGCGCGGCGGCCGTTATGCGACAAATGCGTCATCGCCGACCTGTGCAAATGGCCGGGGAAGACGGCTTTTGCGGCGACGCGATCGACAGTCTAATCGCCATATTCACTCTGCGTTGACTTTATATCAGTTTCGATATAGGAAGCGACGTTGAAACCGATAGAATTCGCCGGTGACTCCCTTGCTCGGCTTCGGGAGTTTCCCGTCGGCGCGCGGCGGACCGCTGGCTACCAGCTTGACCGCGTCCAGCGCGGTCTTGAGCCGGATGACTGGAGGCCAATGCAGACGATAGGCCGGGGCGTTCGCGAAATCCGGATTCGCGATCGCTCGGGCGCGTTCCGGGTCATCTATTTGGCAGGGCTTGCGGACCGCGTCGTGGTCCTGCACGCCTTCCAAAAGAAAACGCAGCGAACGACAAAACGCGAACTCGACCTTGCGGCCAAACGGCTTCACGATGTGCGGAAGGATTAAAGCATGAAGCGGCGGAAATTCGCGAGTGTATGGGACGCGCTTGAGGATAACGAGGCCGATGCGGCGAATATGCGGGTGCGCTCGGAACTGATGATTGCGCTTCGCAAGAAGGTCGAAGGTTGGAAACTCAATCAGACTGACGCCGCATCGCGCCTCGGTCTAACCCAGCCCCGCCTGAACGACTTGATGCGCGGTCGTATCGACAAGTTCAGTCTCGATGCGCTAATAAACCTCGCCCGGCCCGCCGGGCTCGCGGTGCGCTTGCACATCAAAGACGCCGCCTGATTATCTCCTAATGTTCGCCTCCGATCTCGCCCCCGGTCTCGTCGCGGCCTGCGCCATCGCCCCGGCCTTGTTGTTGTTGTGGCTGGTGATTGCCGGCGATAGCCGTCCCGAGCCGCCGTGGGTGGTGTGGACCTGCGTCGCGCTTGGCGCGGTGAGTGTGCTGCCGGTGGCGTGGATCGAGCTATCGCTGCTGCATCACCTCGCCGTCTCCTTCAATCCGCTGGTGAGTGCCGGCGAGAACGCGCTGTGGATCGCGGCGGTGCCGGAGGAAACCTTCAAGGTCGGCATTATTGCCGCCGTGGCGTTGCGCTCGCGCGAGTTCGACGAGCCGATGGATGGCGTGGTCTACGGCACCGCGGTGGGCTTGGGGTTCGCGGCGGTGGAGAATTTTCTCTACGTAAGGGGAAACGCCAACTTGGCTCTGGTCGCCGGGATGCGCGGCATTATGAGCGTGCCGTTTCACGGCGCGCTCGGCGCCATCGCCGGCGCCTACATTGCCGGCGCCCGGTTCGGCGGCGCGCTCGGCGCGCACCGCCATGGCGGCTCGTGGCGCACCCGCCGGCTCATTCTGGCGTGGCTGATCCCGGTCGTGCTGCACGCCCTGTTCGATTGGAGCGTGTTCTCGCTGGCCGCGCTCGGCAAGCTGAGTGCGGCCGCACCGTCCGCCAGCACCGGCGGCTTGATTTTGCTGATCCTCGTTCTCTGGCTCGTGGTCGGATTTGGCAGCATCGCGTACGCGGTGCGGCTGACGCGGCGGATCGCGCATCGGCAAAAGGCTTACCTCGACACCAAGCGGCTGCCGCCGGCGCATTGGCGCGCCATCTGGGCGCGCACCTTGGCCGGACTCGGCATGAGCGTCGTTGGGGTCGCCTTGATCGTCGCCGGCAATTTCGCCGCCAAATACATCGGCGTAGCATTATTGCTCGGCGCCGTGGCGATCTCTGCGCATTGCGCCAAGTATCTAAACGACGTCGCGAAAGCGACCCATCGCCACCGGGTCGCGGCGAATCCCGGGTGAACTGCCCGCGCGCGGAAATTCCGAGCTCGTTTGAAACGAAGAAGCCCCGGCGTTTGAAGGAGCCATTGCGCCGCCGGGGCTTCAGTTTCTTCTACAGGGAGCGCCCCTCACAGGGCGCCGCGACTAAGCACTAAGCGCCGTTGGCGGGAAATACGTAGTTCTACGGCGTTGAAATAGCAGCGTTTGTAAATCCCTTGTCGCTTCGATCAAACGCTGTCACTTTTTCCTTGACATCTAGTCACCGTTTCGGTTATCAGGTAAATTACCTCGCTTTGTGCAGGGCGCCGTTCCGGACGGCATGCCGAGACAGCGAATGCGAGGTGCGGTGCCCGCGCGCGGATATTTTTGCCAATCCGCTCCCGGGCGGCTTCGGGTCCCCGGTCGACCGGCACAAAGACCGGTCCGCACGGAGCGTGCTTAACCGCGGCATTGTCTTTCTCTTTGGCTGGCGAAGCGGGAGAAACGCCCGTCAGCGGCCGCCGCGGGAAACCCGGTTCTGGAGCTGAGCCATCGGGGTAGTAGCCGGTGGCGAGTGCCGCGAGCGTGAGCGCCGAAAGGCGGGCGCGCGAATCATTTCGCGCGCAGCCGCGCGCAGACGAGTTTCGCAGACTTGTCTGTCGGTGCGGACATGGTTGGACAATGCGCCTTTCGGCGCTCCGCTTCCCTGTATTGCTGGAAGCGAGTCGAAAAGAGTCGTTTCGTACACGACGAAGATTCGGCCGCTTCGCTTTTACTTGCTTCGTAGCTTGGCAAAACTCGGACGCAGAGGATGCGTCGCGAGAACGAGCTCTATTTAAGCGTGGGAGGGCCAGTGGCGCTCGCGGAACCAGTTGCGGTAGCCGATCATCTTGGCGCGCTGCGCTTCCGGTGCGTGGCGCTTGCAGGTCGACGCTTCCTCGCTGCCCTCAGGCGCGGCCCAGCGCAGCTCGACGCAGTCGTTCGGGTTGTAAGCCATTTCCAGACTGGGCTCGCGGCCGACGACATCCCTGAGCGTCAGCGTCCAGGCCGACCCGTCGCTGCGTGTGTAGGAAAACTTGCGCGCGGCAAGTTCGGAAGCGAGCGCGCTCTGCAACTCGGCCTTGACCTCGGCGATATTCTTGCCCGGCGGGATCGCGTAGCGCTCGGGCCGCCGCGCCACCCGGTCGGGAAATCCGCGCACCACATCGACGGCAATCAGCAGCCGAAAATCGCGCGCCGGTGTCGAGAAGTCCTCCCACGCGCCGGTGGTTTCGAAGATCGCCGCGCCGTTCGGCATTTCGGCTTCGCCCTTCCCGCTATTCTGATACTTGCGGCCGTTTTCAACGGCGACGACCCGCGTCTTGACCTGCTCTTCAAGCGACGTGATCGCATCGGTCATGGCCCGCAATGGATCGAGTGGCTGCGGCGACATCACTTCATCCATGCGATCGTAAAACGCCTCGCCGTCGAGCTTCGATTGCTCGAGCGAGAAATCGCCGTATTGCGGGTTCTTGGCGATTTCGGCGTTAGTCAGCCGCCGCAAGCCGCCGGTTGCTTCACGCACGATTGGCCGGAAGCGCTTGAATCCGGGGCTGCCCAGCGCCGGCTCGTGGACGAACAGAAAGTTGCCGCGCCAAAAGCGCTTGCGCGTCACGGTGCCGTCGGGCTCGGCGTCGACGGCGAGGAAAACGCCGGGCGCACCATTTGCTTCCGGCACGAGCCGCACCAGCATCATAACGTGACCATATGGATCGGCGTAGACCGTGCCCGGGCGCAGCGCGTCTTGCGTGAGCGGCACCGTGTAAAAATCGGTGTTGTCGTCGGTCGCCGCGACGCGCACCGCGCCCGACTGGACGACGTCGCCGACGTCGCGCAAATAGCCGCCGAACGAAGACGGTGCCGCCGGCCGCTTTGCGGTCTGCTGTGCCGCTACCGGAGCGGTCGCGGGCTCGGCTTCGGGCGCCGCACCCGACTGCGGAAACATCTGCTGCAACAGATTTGGCGGCGGCGCCGGCGTAGCCGCGGGTGCGGCGGTGGCTTCCGGCTTTTGTTCGCCCGGTGGCGAGGGGCGCGTTCGCCCCGGATGCTCGATGTCAAACCATTGGTAGCATTTCGGCGGCGAGCCGCCGAAGCCGCGCGAGCAGTTCGAATAGCCGAACGGCAGGCCGATCTTGTAGGCAAAATAAGCGCGCAAGAAGTAGACGAAGTCGGCGCAATCGGGGCGCACCCGCCCCACAGCGCTGTCCTCGCCGTTGCCCAGATAGTCAAACAGGAAATTGCGCGAGCGATCGCGCAGCACGTCGTTCCACGTCTTCCACGACAGATCGGCGTCGAGCGGGGCGTCGAACAGCTTTTCGATCCAGGCCGAAAACAGATTCTCCGTCGCGCGATCCCAGGCGGCATGGATCGGCCAAACGCTGCTTGCCGTGCCATGCGGTGGCGGCGGTTTAACCTCGCTCACGACAATGTCGCGGGTGATGGTGGCGCATTCGCCGGTGGCGCCATCGCGCACCAGTTTGGCGTGCCATATCCCCGCGGCCGGCGTAGCGACGTCAGCGAACCAGAAGTAGGGCGGTCCGCCGTGGCGGTTGCGGGTCGTTGCAACGGCGCTGCCATCGGGCGCGACCAAAGTGAGCTCGCCGGTAAACGGTTTTTCCGCGGTGAACAGGACGTGCAACGGCGCGCCTTTCCACGGCGAAACCGGGGCCGGCAAAACCGCAATCTCGGCGCTTTCCTCGCAAGGCGAGGGGGCGGCCCGCGCTGGCGAGGTCCCGAGCAAACAAACAACGCCGAACAGCGCGATCGGCAAAGCTTTCGCAGGAGCAAGCTTCAAGGTCGACAACAAAACCAAACCCCTCAATGTGCGCGCCTCGCCAAGCACCATTAAACCATATCGCGCCGCATTTGGCGCAATCATGGCGAACGCCGGCTCCGCGGGAAGCCAAATTGCTCAGCCGCAGGCGGATGTTCCAGTCACGTTTACGGGATTTCGTAGACCGGCACTTCGCCGGCGACGCCTTTGAGCGTGGCTTGCTGCGGGCGTGGCGTAATGCCGGCCTTGGCCAACAGCGCTGCCGTTTGCGGGTGGTCGATCACCGGCTTGGTGGCGAACATGGCGTCCGAGACCGCGAGCCCCTGCACCCGGGCGGCGATGTTGACCGTCTGGCCGAAATAATCGAGCCGGTCATTGAGCATGACGGCAAGGCACGGACCCTCATGGATGCCGATTTTGAGAATGAGGTCTTCGCGGCGGGTCTCCTGGCCGACCGCGCCGATCGAGGCGCGCATCCGCAAGGCCGCGGCCAGCGCGCGCTCCGGCGACGAAAATGTCGCCATCACCGCGTCGCCGATGGTCTTGACCACGGCGCCGCGTTCAGCCGCCACGATTTCGGTGAGCAGGCGAAAATGCCCACGCACCAGCTCGTAGGCGACCAGATCGCCGACGCGGGCGTAAAGCTCGGTCGAGCCCTTCAGATCGGTGAACAGGAAGGTCAGGCTGACGATTTTCAGGCCTTGATCGACCGCAAGCGTGTCGGTGCGATAAAGCTCGCGAAACGTCTGATTGGTGAAGATGCGTTTCGCGGTCAGATGCGGCCGGCGCTGGCCGACCAGCGCGTCATATTCTTTGGTTTCGAGCCACACCACCGGCAGCGCGCGCGTGGTGGTGCGGTTGGCCAGCGTCAGCTCGACCTTCCCGGATTGCAACTGGGTCGTTGTGGTCGGTGCGTGCACGCCTTCAAAGGCGAGCGAGACTTTCTGCAACGCCTCTGCGCGCTCCGCCGCGACTTTCAGATAATGCCCAAAGTGCGAGACCGGATCGAAAATCAGCACCCATCCCTCAGACACGTCGAGTTGGACGGTCTCGGCTTCGCCGGGTTTGAGCTCGCGCGCGAACAGGGTGAAGTCGGAAATCAGCTTCTTGAGGCCGTCGTCGGAGAGGTCGACGGCAGAGCTCCAGAACACGTGGCGGTAATAATCCCAGAGTGGCAGCGTGCCCGGATCGTGTGCCGCGATCTTGCGTACGCGCGGGCTTACGGTGAACACGATTTCCACCAGCTCGTCGAGCGAGACCTCGAAGGAGCGGCCGCACAGCGCGCAGTCATAGGGCTCGTTATGCACGTCCTGGAGCGTGGTCGTGACATCGAGCACGCCGCGGCAGGTGGGGCAGAGCACGTCCCAGGACAATTCGAAAATGCCGAGCTGCGCGGCGTGCAGGAACGCGGCGATGGTCTTTTCCTCGTCGAGATGTTGCGCGGCGGCGAACGCCAGCACATTGATGCGCGCGAGATCGCCGTCGGCGCCGGACGTGACCAGCCGCTCGATCGCTGCCGCGGCGCCGGCATCGGCGCGCTCGCGCAATGCGGCGAACATATTTGGGGTTTCGCTCACGGCTTCGACTTTACGCGAAATTTTCGGCGAAATAATTCTGTTTCGTCATTGCCGGACAAAAGGCGCGTAAGCGCTGTCTTTATGCAAAATGATCCGGCAATCCATGCTGCCTTCACGCTGGCATGAACCATCGGGTCATAGGCGAGCGAAGTGACGCCGTTCTTCAAACGGCTATGCCCGGTGGTGACGATGCGCGGATCAAAACAAAAAATACCGTTGCGCCATCGGCAGGACTTCGGCCGGTGCGCAGGTGAGAAGCTCGCCGTCCGCGCGTACCTCGTAAGTCTCGGGATCGACCTCGATCTCCGGCGTCGCGTCGTTGTGGATCATGCTCTTCTTGGAGATTTTGCCGCGGGTGTTCTCGACCGCGAAAAGTTCTTTCTGAATGCCGAGCTTCTTCCCGAGCCCGGACTTGACCGCCGCTTTCGAGGCGAACACCACCGACGATGCGGTGCGCGCGCGCCCGAACGCGCCGAACATCGGCCGGTAATGAACCGGCTGCGGCGTCGGGATCGAGGCATTGGGATCGCCCATTTGCGCGGCGACAATGGTGCCGCCCTTGATGATGCAGTCGGGCTTGACGCCGAAAAACGCCGGCGACCACACGACGAGGTCGGCGAGCTTGCCGTTCTCCACCGAGCCGATCAGCTTCGATACGCCATGCGTGATCGCCGGGTTGATGGTGTATTTGGCGACGTAACGCTTGACCCGCGCGTTGTCGTTGTCGCCTTTTTCTTGTTTCAGCCGGCCGCGTTGCTTTTTCATTTTGTCCGCGGTCTGCCAGGTGCGGATGATCACCTCGCCGATCCGGCCCATGGCTTGCGAATCCGACGACATCATCGAGAGCGCGCCGATGTCGTGCAGAATGTCCTCGGCGGCGATGGTCTCCTTGCGAATCCGGCTTTCGGCAAAGGCGAGATCCTCGGCGATCGATGGATCGAGGTGGTGGCACACCATCAGCATGTCGAGGTGTTCGTCGATCGTGTTCTTGGTGTAGGGCCGCGTCGGATTGGTCGACGACGGCAGCACGTTCTTCAGCCCGGCGACTTTGATGATATCCGGTGCGTGGCCGCCGCCGGCGCCTTCGGTGTGGAAGGCGTGGATGGTCCGGCCCTTGAACGCCTTGATGGTGTCCTCGACGAAGCCGGACTCATTGAGCGTGTCGGTGTGGATCATCACCTGGACGTCGTAGTCGTCGGCGACCGAGAGGCAGCAATCGATCGCCGCCGGCGTCGTGCCCCAGTCCTCGTGCAGCTTCAGCGCGCAGGCGCCGGCCTTGATCATTTCCTCGAGCGCCGCGGGCCGCGAGGCGTTGCCCTTGCCGGAAATGCCGAGATTGATCGGGAAGGCATCGAACGACTGAATCATGCGGGCGATGTGCCACGGACCGGGCGTGCAGGTGGTGGCGAAGGTGCCATGCGAGGGGCCGGTGCCGCCGCCGAGCAGCGACGTGACGCCCGACATCAGCGCATCGTCGATCTGCTGCGGCGAGATGAAATGGATGTGGCTGTCGAAGCCGCCGGCGGTGATGATTTTGCCTTCGCCGGCGATGACGTCGGTGCCGGGCCCGACAATGATGGTGACGCCGGGCTGGATGTCGGGATTGCCCGCCTTGCCGATGGCGGAGATTTTTCCGTCGACAATGCCGATATCGGCTTTGACGATGCCCCAATGATCGAGGATCAGTGCATTGGTGATGACGGTGTCGACGGCGCCTTGTTTGTTGGTGACCTGGCTTTGCCCCATGCCGTCGCGAATGACTTTGCCGCCGCCGAATTTCACCTCTTCGCCGTAGATGGTGAAATCTTTCTCGACCTCGATAATGAGATCGGTGTCGGCAAGCCGCACGCGGTCGCCCGTCGTCGGGCCGAACATATCGGCGTAAACGCTGCGGCTTATGCGTGCTGGCATGATGGCTTCCTGTTGTTTGATCGGTTCGCCGGCTTCATCGCAGATTGGCCAAGTTCTTATTTGCTACGACGAAAATCCCCAGTGTTATCCCCATTATATTCGGCCGTATGGTTTTACACGCTTTTGCTTGCATCCGAACCGCCCGGCGATATTCTCACTCTCAGATCCCTCGCGTTTGGTTCGCCAGATGAGAGAGGTCGCCAAGATCGGGTCGGACCGGGGCGCCGAAGCCGCTACCAGCGTCGCGCCAAGCTGCCGATAGATTTTGGTCCCAGCCGCGGTAGCAGCGCTGAGAACGTGACGGGCAGGCTTGCGCAAGCCGGCCCGTCATGATTTTTGCGGCCGCTTTTTTTGTGGCGGCTTTTTTAGCGAAGGCTTTTTTAGCGAAGGTTTGGCGCTTTTCTTGTCGAGCTTTCCCATGACGTCTTGGCGGAAGCCGTAGACCGTGCGCGTGCCGGCGAGCTCGACCAATTTCACCTCGCGGGTTTGTCCCGGCTCGAAGCGCACGGCTGTTCCCGCGGGA
>Ga0209380_10000163_pt1 | contig 43978 bp, 36 predicted proteins | sample HubBroMetageWFT6_FD_188347 | JGI IMG/M metagenome (GOLD analysis project Ga0209380, IMG submission 188347) | Warmed and freeze-thawed soil microbial communities from the Hubbard Brook experimental Forest, New Hampshire - Hubbard Brook CCASE Soil... | ecosystem: Environmental > Terrestrial >...
CGATCCCGCGGATCGCGCTGGCGTGCAGAAGGCGATTCTGCTGCTCCGCCTGGCACGCGCCCTGAACCTGGGCCGGAGCCGCGCCGTGCAAAAGGTGCGCGTCAGCCAGCGCGCCGCGGAGATACGCCTGACGCTGGTTCCCCGTCGGCGCATGGGTGTGGACCTGGAACTGTGGGCGATTGAGAAGGACTGCGCTTATTTTCGCGAAGTGTTCGGACGGGAACTTTCCACTGCCGCGGTGTAGAGGGTGCGTAGAGCTTTCGGCGTCAGGCACCACATCAGCGTTCCCGAACTGCGCCGCATATCGACTCGAGCCACGGCTCCTTTTTTCAGTTCTACAGAGGCTTCACACCCGGACTCGCTGATTATGGTGCCCAGGAACTGGCTCAGGTTCGGATTGTGTCCCACGACCATGATCGATTCCTGGCGGGCGTACTTCTCCAGCAGACGCCGGAAATCAGCGAAGCTGGCCCCCGGACGCAGCGCGGCCTCGATCTGCAGCTTGCCCTCGTAACCCATTTCGTTGCCGACCAGCGAAGCCGTCTGGGTAGCGCGCTTGAGCGGACTCGAAATAATGCAATCCACTTGTGCCTCAATCGCGGCCAATGCGCGACCGACGTAACCGCATTGTTCGACGCCTTCCTTGTCGAGCGCGCGTTTCTCGTCCTTCTTCAGGTTAGCCAAGGGTTCGCCGGCGCTGGCGTGACGCAGAAAATAAATGATCATTGGGAATTATCGTTCTCTGGGTTATCGAATTGGGTTATCGAATTCGGTTATCTAATTCGGTTATCGTTGTCTCGGCTATCGTACTCTTCCGGCGGGAGCTTTGCGCTTGGGCGCCGGAAGCTCAGGTATCGTGAAGTCCGCCGGCTGCTTGCCTTCGGCCACGCCGATCAGAAAATCCTGCGCGCTGAAAGCGGCTGCGCCCGTCGGCGGTTTGCGATTCCGCTTACCATGCATCGGTTGCCACGCCCGAATGTAAGTGGCGTCGCGCAGCAGGATGCGAGCCTTGCGGTTATCCGCGAGGTAGGCGTCGAGAATTTCGCGGCGCACGCGCTCGCGCAGGAATTCGTCGCGCAGAGGCACCAGCACTTCGACCCGTTCATAGAGATTGCGCGCCATCCAGTCGGCGCTGCCGATATAGATTTCTTCATCGTCGCCATTACTGAAATAGTAAATCCGGCTGTGCTCCAGAAAGCGCCCCACAATGCTGCGCACCCGGATGCGGTCGCTCACGCCCCGCACTCCCGGGCGCAAAGCGCAAATGCCGCGCACAATGAGATCAATCTCAACGCCGGCCTGAGAAGCTCGATACAACGCTTGCACAACGTTTTTGTCGAGCAAGGCGTTCATCTTGGCGATGATGCGCGCTGGACGGCCCTGGCGGGCGTGGTCCGCCTCGCGATCGATCAGGGCAATCACCTTTTCCGCGAGATCCAGCGGAGCGACCAGCAACGGATCATAACTGGGGTTCTCGGCATACGCAGTCAGGAAACTAAAGACGTCATGCACGGCGCGGGTGATCTCCGGATTCGCCGTAAACAAGCTCAAGTCCGTGTACATGCGCGCCGTGGAGGCGTTGTAGTTGCCGGTGCCGATGTGAGCGTAGCTGCGCACGCCATCGGGATCGCGGCGCACCAGCAGCGATAGCTTGCAGTGCGTCTTCAGGCCGACCAGGCCGTGAAACACCTGCACCCCGGCATCTTCCATGTCGCGTGCCCAGCGAATGTTGTGGGCTTCGTCGAAACGCGCCTTCAACTCGACCACCGCGGTAACTTCCTTGCGCGACGCCGCATCCATCAGCGACGGCACGATCAAGGAGTGCTCGTTGGTGCGGTAGAGAGTCTGCTTGATCGAAAGCACGTGCTCATCTTCCGCGGCCGACTCGATGAACGCCACGACGGCGTCGTAGGAATCGTAGGGGTGATGCAGCAGAACGTCATGCCGCCGTAGTTCCTCGAACAGATTTTGCGACTTGGCCGTAAGCCGCAACTCGCGCGGAGTAAAGTTGCGGTACTTGAGATCGGGCCGCTGGGTCTGTTCGTAGATATTAAACAGCCGCGAAAGGTTTACCGGGCCATTCACCGGAAAAACCTGCCAGGGATCGAGTTCGAACACGGTGCGCAGTCGATCGATGATCTCGGGATCGGCGTCGGCTTCAATCTCCATGCGGACCGCATCCCCTTTGCGCCGGTTGTGCAACTCCGCCCGCACGGATTCGAGAAGATTGCGCGCTTCTTCTTCCTGCAGATAGAGATTGCTATTCCGCGTGACCCTGAAAGGCGCCGAGGAAACGATGTCATAGCCGCGATACATGTTCTGGGCATGGTGCGCCACCAGGTCCGCAAGAAAAATGAAGTCGGTCGTCGTATCCGAGGGCAGGCGAACCAACCGGGAAAGCGCGCGAGGCACGGATACCACACCGGTGTAGGTGAGCGCGGAGCGACGCCGCCGGCGCAAAAGAAACCCCAGGCACAGCGCCTTGTTGATCACCCGCGGGAAGGGATGGGTGGGATCCACAGTCACCGGCGTGAGCAGAGGATCCAGCTCTTTCTCGCAGTATTCGTCAACGAACCGCCTTGCCTCCGCGTCCAACTCGTGCAGGCTCAGCACGCGAATCCCGTGCTCTGCCAAGGCTGGGCGCAACGCGTTCCAGCAGTCGTACTGATCATCGACGAACTTGTGAACCAGACGCGCCAGAACGTCCCGCTGCTCGGTCAGCGTCAAACCATCGGGACCAGCTTCGTTGTAGCCGTCCTCGATCTGTTGCACCATGGCGGCCACGCGAATCTCGAAAAACTCATCCAGATTACTGGCAGAGATGGCGAGGAACTTCAGCCGCTCCAGAAGCGGATTACCTTCATCCTCGGCTTCTTCGAGCACACGCCGGTTAAACGCGATCCAGGAGGTATCGCGATTGAGATAATACTGAGGATCTTCCAGCGTAAGACGAGCCATATGCCAGGGCTTTACCCGTTCGTGGGTGCGATTTTCTCTTGCCGAGGGGGAACCGCTTTACGACCATCTAGTATAAAACATCTGCTTTCGAGACGCAGAACAGTGAATCAGGGTAGGCATAGGACGGGATCGTCCTGGGGAGGACGATCCTTCGGAAACAGGAATCGGGCGAATCGGAAACCGCTTATTTGACCAGCTTGATCGCCTCTTTCTCTTTCTGGATAACGGCCTCCGGCAACGGTGAATACGAGAGCGCGGCTGTCATTTTCTGGCCGTCCGTCGACATCCAGTTGAGAAAGTCTGCCAGGATTTTGCCCTTCGCCGCATCCTTCGACTGTTGGGGAATCAGCAGCCAGGTGAAACTGGAGATGGGATAAGCGTCCTTGCCCGGTGCGTCGGTGATGGAGACGCGAAAATCCTCTGGCATTTTAGGCGAGGATGCAGCCGCCGCAGTCACCCCTGCGAGCGACGCTTTCAGGAAAACGCCCGCGGCATTGCGAACGCTGCCGTAGGGAATATTGTTCTGGAGGGCATAGATCAGCTCGACGTAGCCAATGCCTCCTTGCATCTGCCGGATTAATCCGGCGACCCCCTCGTTGCCTTTTCCGCCGAGACCGACAGGCCACTTGACACTGGTATTGCTGCCTACCTCGCTCTTCCAGTCCGGGCTGACCTTCGAAAGATAGTCGGTCCAGATGAAGGTGGTACCGCTGCCGTCGGAGCGGTGCACCACGATGATGTCTTTGTCGGGGAAATTCACACCCGGGTTTGCGCTGGTGATGGCTTTGTCATTCCACTTGGTGACCTTGCCGAGAAAGATGCCGGCTAAGGCATCCGGCGTAAACTTTACTTCCCCACTCACTCCCGGAACATTGTAGGCCGGGACGACCGCTCCCAGTACGCTGGGAATGTTGAGGACCTTAGTCTTCAGTTTGGTTTCGGCTTCGGCGAGCTGCCCGTCCGTCATGGGCATATCGCTGGCCCCGAAATCAACCGTGCCCTCCGTCACCTGGCGGATGCCGCCGCCGCTGCCGATGGATTGATAATTGACTTCAATATCGGGATGCAGCTTGTGGTATTCGCTGAACCATTTCGAGTAAATAGGGTTCGGGAATGTGGCGCCTGCTCCGTTCAGCGTGGTCTGCCCTACTGCCGGCAGGGCTAGAAAAGCGCATAACAAAAGCAGTGTGAGTCTACGCATGGCTCGATGATTCCTCCTGCATCTGGATGTCCTTGGTTCTATTGGCGCTATGTTACATGACGGTTACAAACGGGTGAATTTCTGATGAACGGGTCCGGGGATTCGTTGCATGCGAGCCCGAGAGCGGAACCGGCCGGCGCAGCGGAATCATCAGTCTGCTCCGTTGCTGGCCGTCACGCGCAATCCCAAGCCACAAGACTGCTACCATACTACCTTTACACATCCCGCTTCGATGCAACTAATTGGCACCAGGTCTATCCCGTTGTTGTGGCTCGACTACCTCCGGAGTGTCCTTTTACTGCAAGTGGGTCTTAATCCGCAGGCGGAGTTCAGGACAAAACTTTCATGAGCGATTCTATCCGCTACGCCCCGGGCTGGCCGGGCATTCCACCCCGCTGGACCTCGAGCGCCAAAACCGGTGCCGGCACGGCGTTGGACCCGCACAGCAAGGTCTGGTTCACGCTGAGTCACGGCATTCTAAACGAGGTGTATTTTCCGCGGGTAGACCAGGCCTGCACGCGCGATTTCGGCCTTGTCGTTACCAATGGCCTTGATTTCTTCTCTGAGGAGAAGCGCCATTGCACTTTTGAGAACAAGCCGGTCGAGCTCGGTATCCCGGCATTTGAACTCACCAACACTGACGGCAGCGGCCGCTATCGCATTCACAAAGAAGTTTTCACCACTCCCTATCGCAACGTAGTCCTGCAAAAGATTCGCTTCGAGCCACTGCAGGGAGAGCTCGCCGATTATCGTCTTTACGCGTTGCTCTCGCCGCACCTGGCCAACTGCGGTTACCACAATACCGGTTGGGTCGGCGACTACAAAGGTGTGCCCATGTTCTTCGCCGAGCGCGACGGAACAGCGCTGGCGCTGGGCTGCTCGGCGGGCTGGAAAAAAATGTCGGTTGGATTCGTGGGTGTTTCCGACGGATGGCAGGACATCTCTACCCACTTCCAGATGGAGTGGGAATACCAGCGCGCGGAGAACGGGAACCTTGCCTGCACCGGAGAGATCGACCTCGCGGCCTGCGCCGGAGAGTTCGTGCTGGCCCTGGGCTTCGGCGGAATCTGGAGTGAAGCCGGACAGCACGTGCGCTCCAGCCTGTCTGAGGACTATGCGAAGATCCGCGAGTACTACCTCGGCGAGTGGAAAATCTGGCAGGATACTTTACTCAAACTCGACGAACCGAAACGTGAGAACGATCTTTACCGCGCCTCGACCGCGGTGTTGCGCACGCACGAATCCAAGGATTTTCTAGGCGGCATCATCGCCAGCCTTTCGATCCCGTGGGGATTCAATAAAGGAGACGAAGACCTCGGCGGTTATCACCTGGTCTGGCCCCGCGATCTGGTTGAGACTGCGGGAGCGCTGCTGGCAGCCGGCGCGGTCAACGACGCCGTCAGGGTGCTGCGTTACCTTGAGTCCACGCAGGAGGCCGCAGGCAACTGGGCGCAGAATCTCTGGCTCGACGGGCGCTCTTACTGGGGCGGCGTGCAGATGGATGAAACTGCTTTCCCCATCCTGTTGCTCGATTTGCTGCGCCGCGAAGCCGCTCCGGGCCTGGGCAAGCTGGAGCGCTGGTGGCCGATGGTGCGTGGCGCCGCCAGTTTCATTTTGCGCAACGGTCCCGTCACACAACAGGATCGATGGGAAGAAGACGCGGGCTATTCTCCCTTTACTCTGGCGGTGGAGATTGCTGCGCTGCTGGCCGCGGCCGACATTGCTGAATTAACTGGCCACTCCGATGCAGCGCCCACCCTGCGCGACACCGCCGACGCCTGGAACGACAACATCGAGCGCTGGATCTATGCGACCGGCGGCGACCTTGCTCAGCAAATCGGCGTCGAAGGTTACTACGTGCGCATCGCTCCACCGGACACCGATGGCGCGGCTTCCCCGACGCAAGGCTTCGTGCCGATTAAAAACCGCCCTCCTGGAGAAGATCCGGAACGCGCGTCTCATATCATCAGTCCCGACGCACTGGCGCTGGTGCGCTTCGGTTTGCGCGCCCCTGACGATCCCCGCATTCTCAATACCATCAAAGTCATCGACGCTCTGCTGCGCGTGCAACTACCGCAGGGCCCCTGCTGGTACCGCTATAACGGGGACGGCTACGGCGAGCACAAAGATGGTTCGGCATTTGATGGCACCGGCATTGGCCGCCCATGGCCGCTGCTGGCTGGGGAACGCGCTCACTACGAACTCGCCGCCGGTCGCCCTGGCGAAGCCGAGTCTTTGCTGACCATGTTGGAGAACTGCACCGTCGGTCAGAGCCGCCTGCTGCCTGAGCAAGTCTGGGACGCGGATGACATTTCGAGCTACGAGCTGTTCCGCGGCAAGCCCACCGGCTCTGCCTGCCCGTTAGTCTGGGCTCACTCCGAATATGTGAAGTTGCGCCGCTCGATGCGCGACAACAAGATTTTCGACCAGCCTCCGCAGACGGTGCAACGCTATCAGGTTGAAAAGCCGACGCGAGAGTTCTCGGGATGGAGGATTAACAACAAGCCTCGCTCTATTCCACCGCACAAGAAGCTGCGCATCAAGCTGCTCAATCCAGCGCTGGTTCACTGGAGCCTCGACGGTTGGGAGAGTTCGCATGACACCAACTCCCGCGACACCGGCCTGGGCCTCCACATCCTCGACCTGCCCACAGCGTCGCTTCCCCCGGGAAGTCAAATCATGTTCACGTTTTATTGGACGCAGGAGAATCGCTGGGAGGGCAAGGACTACACAGTCACGGTCGCCTGAGCTATCGAGGTCAGACTACTGACACCGGGCCAGGAGCCTGCGAGTAAATCAGTTCCACGACAGTGCAGTCATCGCTGAGAGGGTTTCCGGCGCAGAACTCCGACACCGCGCCAAAGATGCCTTCCAGCGTGGGAGTCTTGGCTGCGGTCGCTTCCAGCCGCGAGTCCTCGAAGAAGTCGCCCATCGCATTCTCCGCCTCGGTCACGCCGTCGGTCACCAGGATGAAGCGGTCGCCCGACTTGAGCTGGCAGCGCGCGCTCTCAAACGTGGCATCCGCCAGCAACCCTACCGGCACATTGCCGTGCGGCGGACGCATCACCTCTCCGGCGCAAATCAGCAAAGGCTGCACGTGACCGCAATTGACGTATTCCAGATCACCGTCCCGGCGCAGGCGCGCCAGCAGGACGGTCGCATATTTTTCTCCGACCAGCTTTGCGGTGAAGAAGTTGTTCACGGCCGTAACTACCTCAAGCAAGGGCATGCCGGAACTCAAATGCGAATAAATCATCCCCTGCAGAGTGGAAGCCAGCAGAGCCGCCGAAACTCCCTTGCCACTAACATCGGCAAGCACCACCGCCAGGCCTTCCTTAGTGTTGACGGCGTCGAAAAAATCTCCCCCGATTTCTTTGCAAGACAGGTTCTTCCCGCGCAACTTCGCAAATGGCACATCGGGAATCTTTACCTGCATCAGGCGCTGCTGAATGCTGGCGGCAATGGTCAGTTCCTGCTGGTAGCGCCGGGATTCTTCCTCAGCCTGCACCAGCCGGGCGTTCTCGATCAGCGACGCCGCTTCAGTCGCGATGGCCCGCAGAATGTCGTGGCCAACGCCGGAGAATTCGCGCGAGGCAAAGCGCGAATCGACATATAGAACCCCCGTCACTTCGGCCGACGGAAGGCCGGGCACCATGGTGAGTTGCTCTCGCATCTTGGCCTGCACTTGCCGTTTGCGCAGCGGGATGCAAATCACGGTACGAAGATCGTAGGCAACAATACTCTGCCGGCCGGCAAGCTCCGGCGAGCTGCCGGTGTCAGTCAACAGGAACTCGGAATTTGAACGCAGTGATTCGTCCAGCGCGGAGTGCGAAATGGTCTTGTCATCCAGCAGCGGCTCGCCCTTGTTGTTGCGTCCCGCGGCCAAACGCAGGTTGCCCTCCTCGTCTTTCAGGAAAACGTAACCGCGCTCGGCCCGCGTCAGCCGCAGCGTCACTTCCAGCATGGTCATCAGGATTTCATCGAGCACGCCGGCCGTGTTCAACTTGCGCGCCGCTTCCAGGAACAGGGTCAGCTTCTCAAGGTCGTTGGCCTCCTGCGAGATCTGAATCTCGGAAATCTGGCTCAGGAACTCGCGCGCCGTGTTCGAAGTTCCGTGCGCCGGATTGAAAATTGCATATGCGGAATCGCGCGCCCCAAATTCCAGGCGGTCGTTGCGCTCCAGCTTCTGCCGCTGAATGCGTTCTCCGTTGACGAACGTGCCGTGCTTGCTGCCCTGATCGACCAGAAAGAATCCGTCTTCTTCCAGCACGATGAGCGCATGATCGCGCGAGACCCGCGGATCGGCGATCACCAGATCCTTGTCCACCTTGCGGCCCACGCTGAAAGGCGTGCGGTTCAGGACGATATTTTTCTGTTCGTTGCCTTGCACCAGAACCAGCCCGGGAAACACTCCCGAACCAGACGACGACGAACGGCCTATAGGATTCAAGACCATGGAATGTGCAGCGGCTCCCCCGCCCAAGCCTACACGGAAACGGCAGAAATATGAAGAATGACAGGAATCATGCGCTGGCGGGAAGGGCCTTGGTCGGGACTGCCCATAACGCCTACACCAATTGTTCAACGGAAAATGTTCAACGGATTCCCGAAGTCTCACTGCAGAACATCGGCGCTCACACCACCAGCGACCAGCCCAGGAAAAGCCACAGCAATCCGATGTTCATCGTAAGATGTTCATCGTAAGATATTCATCATAAAAAGACACGCGCAAAGAGCCAGCGCCCGCCGCCACGGAGGCCAATGACGATCTTCGTTCAGACGATCCTCGTTCAGACGATCTTCGTTAGGACGATCTTCGCTCGATAGCTTCATCTCAACTTTCACGAATGCAGCTCTTGCACTCGCCGCGGTTCGTCTTTCACGTAAAAGAAAATGAGGACGAACACGAACACCGGCAACGCAAAGGTTGCGAAGAACGGCCATTCCCAACCTCTAAACGCCAAATCCCGCGACAGCAGCAAGTACGTCGCTGTCAGGCCCACGCTCGCCACCCACTGCCATCCCACAGCCAGAGCGCCCAACTGGTAGGCCACACGCCAGACCCGCGACCGCGACAGAAACATCGCCCGCTCCCTCACCAGCAGCAGGATTGCGGGCAGCAAAAGAACCTGGTTGTAAGGTGCGTACATGGGCACGACGAGTACACTCAACGCCAGCACCAGCGCTGTCGCACAACTGAATCCCGAAGCGTCCGCCGCCTGCCCCCGCAACTTCCATAGCACAGGGATACAAGCGAGAATGGCAATTGCCCCGAGGATTTGCCCGCCAACGCGGCCTACGATCCCACTCGCGGCAGAGCCGAGCATCTGATTCAGTATGACTTCGAGCACGGACTGGCTCTGCGTGTAATGGCGGTATTGCCCGATAGCCTCGGCAAACATCCACCACCAACCCGGCAGAACAATCTCCGCGCCGCCCAGTAACAGAATCATCGTGAGTCCAAACCCAAGCACCAGCCTCATCCGCCCTCGCCAATCGCCAGCCGTCCACAAAAGCAGCCACACCACAAGAGGCCATGCCAATTGAGGTTTGATCGTCGCCAGCGCCAGCAATGCTCCACCACAGAAGAGAAAACCGCTAGCAACGCACGCCGCAGAACCCGCCAGCAGCGCCGCCACCAGCAGACTCAATTGCTGCAGCTTGATTCCCTGCACTGCAGGAAAGCTTCCCAGCGTCAGCACCATGCAAGCGACCACTGCTATCAGCGGTAACTGCCATCGCAGTGTACGCAGCCACAACCACACGCTGGCCGCCGTCAACACCACCAGCGACCAATAAAATATGATCAGCAACTCGGGAAACGGAATCCCGACCAGCGGCGCCAGCAGAAAAACCACGTACACGGGATAAGCGAAGCCCTGCTGGTCTTTCGGATCATTCAACCGCGCAGCATCCAGCCGCCGTCCGTAATAACCTTCCTGAATTTCGAGCGCAACCTCGCGGCTGTATGGATTGCGATGGTGCAGCAAGAGTTCCCGCGCTCCCAGCCAGCGCGGATAAAGATCGGAGAGATTCCCTCGCGGAATTTGCTTAGCCTCGGCTTCCGCGATCTGCCGGGCTCGCAGGATGTCGATCACATAAAACCACATGCTGGCCGCCGCCACCGCGGCCAGCACCAGACCAACAACGGATTGCAAAGGTTTACGCAAGCCTTGCCAGAAGCACTCTCTTCATACTCGAATCCGTAACCGGATACTGATCCCCAACCGGCAGCCTCATGTTACAACTGTGGGGCAAACTTGCCGATGCGAAAGCGAATCCCAGTAGCAATGGTCGTGGGCCTGGTCAGCGGCACATTCTGCTGGTTCCTGCTCAAGCGCCTCCATCAGAACGCGGGTGATTTCCACTGGGCCCTCCATCTGGCGGAGCGACTCGTCGCACGCCAGAATCCTTACGATACGCCGCTCGAGCAATATCCCTTGCCCGCAGCATTCTTCGCCCTGCCATTCTTGCGCATGCCGCCTGAGGTTGCCGCGGGACTCTTCTATGGATTCAGTTCAGCCTTCCTGGCTTTCGGTCTCACCCGCGAAAACTTCAGCAGGCTGCGAATTTTTCTTGCTTTTCCTTATTGGGCGGGCGTCCTCACGGCGCAATGGCCGCCGATCATCGCCGCCAGCGCATTCTTTCCCCTACTGCTGCCCGCAACCATGATGAAGCCTCAGGTAGGATTGCCAGTCTTCCTGACGCGCCTCTCCCGCCGCGGATTGCTGGCCTGCATTTTCGTGGCAGCATTAAGCTTCGCTGTATTACCGCAATGGACAGCGCTGTGGCTGCGGCAAACCCATTATTACGAGCACTTCGTTCCTTTATTAGTCTTCCCCGGACCTCTACTCCTGCTGGCGCTGGTGCGCTATCGTGATCGCGATGCCTGGCTTCTGCTGCTCGCCTCAATCATGCCGCAGCGCTGGTTCTTCGACAGCTTCACGCTCTGGCTGATCCCCAGATCGCGGCGGCAGATCCTGGTCACTGCATGCTTCAGTTGGGGCGCGGGCATCTGCCGCTGGTTCCACCAACCCGCCAACTTCACCGAAGTCGGACGACTGGCCGTGATCTTCATCTATCTACCCATGCTCATCGTTGTTCTATTCCGGAGCCAAGAGGTAACGGCGCCCCTCGCGGATCAGCAATGAACCCGAGACTCAGCACCACGCGCGTCTTCCTGGCGGCGCTCTTCCTCGGCCTGTTTGCCATGGCCGCGCGCAATGTCACCGATCCCGACGTCTGGTGGCACCTCAAGACCGGGCAGTACATCGCGGAGCACAAAAGCGTTCCTCATACGGATCCCTTTTCCTTCACGCGCGCCGGAGAGCCCTGGGTCGCGCACGAGTGGCTTACCGAGATTCTGCTCTACGAGCTTGAGCGCACCACGGGATTTGGCGGGTTGATCATGACCTTTGCCGCGATCATCAGCGCGGCGTTCTTTCTTTTGTACCTGCGCTGCGGCCGCGCTCCCTACGTTGCCGGCATAACCACGCTGTGCGCGGCATGGGCTACCATACCGGTCTGGGGCGTGCGTCCTCAGGTTCTTTCGCTGCTGCTAACCAGCCTCTGGCTGCTGATTCTCGAGCGCTCTGAGCGCAGTCCCAAGCTTCTTTGGTGGACTCTCCCAATCACCCTGCTGTGGGTGAACCTGCACGCAGGATTCGCTCTGGGCTTGGCTCTCTCGGCCCTGTTCCTCGCCGGAGAATGGATCGAACGCGCTTTGGGATATCCCAGTCAGAACCCGTCGCGCCTGCGTACCGCGGCTCTCATACTCCTGCTCGACCTGCTGATCGTGCCACTGAATCCCAACGGCTTGCGGATGTTCTCCTACCCGATTGAAGCCCTTCGCTCGCCTGCCATGCAGAACTACATCGCCGAATGGGCTTCGCCAAACTTCCACCGCGCCGAGTACTGGCCCGTCCTGCTCATCGTACTGGCCACATTTGCGACTCTGAGCTGGTCGCCCCTCAAACTGCGACCGCGCGACCTGCTTCTGCTGCTCGTCAGCCTATATGCCGCCCTCTGTTCCATCCGTTTGATTCCTTTATTCGTTTTGATCGCGGTCCCGCTGATTTCCACGCGGCTGGGTAAATGGCCGCGGAGCAACTCACGCCCGCAGAGTGCTCTAGGTGCCCGGGCCGCGCTCAACGGCGCGATCCTCTTGGCCATGGCGGTCTTTGCCGCAGTCCACGTCGCCCTGGTAATCCAAATCCAGCCGCAGGCCGAGATGCAACACTTCCCTTCACGCGCGGTCGCCTTTCTTCAGACTCACTCACCCTCCGCCCGCATCTTCAACCATTACGACTGGGGCGGTTATCTGATTTGGAGGCTTTACCCTTCCACTCCCGTTTTCATCGATGGCCGGGCCGACCTTTACGGGCAAGAACTGCTTGACCAGTTCGCCAACACCTATCAACTCAAAGGGACGTGGCAGCAGCCCCTCCGACAGTGGAGCATCGACACGGTTCTCGTCCCCCCGGATTCAGCCCTGGCGACCGGGCTGCGAAGCTCCCCGGACTGGACCGTCTCCTACGAGGACTCGCAAGCTATTATCCTGACTGCGCTTCCGCATGCGATCCGGAGGGATCCCGCCACCGGTAACCCCACCCTCGCAAAACCAAGTCTGTAAAACCAGGCCTGTAAAACCGGGTCTGGAAGAACAGGTCTGCTAAAGCAGGTCTGCCAGGTTGGGCCCGAAAGCCGCACCGCAGTTACCATAGGTATGCAAGAAAGTACCCCTTTCAAAGCATTTTGCGGGTTATTATGAGTGAGATTAAAAACCCCTGCAGAGCAGTCTAAGCAAATGGGGACGCAAGTCTCCATAGGCATGCGCCTTTTCTCTGTAGGGACAGTTGTTTCAGAAAGTTGATGTTTTCAGGAGGCCGGGAACTATGGATCATCTTTGGAGATTGTGGCGCGACGATGAAGGACAGGATATTGCGGAATATGCTGTGATGCTGGCCGTGATTCTCGTGATCGTCGTCGGCACCATTCGGCTGATAGGCTCTAACGCGAACAACGTTTTCTCCAACGTCGCCAGTTCGATTCAGTAGGAATCTGCAACGGCGTAGCACAATACAAACAATCCTCGAGGCGTACGGCGGGGATAATCGCCTTTGCTTGTCTTGACCGAGCTCTATGAACCGCACTCGTTTGCTGATGATCGGCGCTGTGGCCCTGGCTTTGGGGGCCTTCGTCAGCCTCTTCGTTTACAAGAACCTGGCCGGGAGAGGCCCCACGACCGTCGAAGCCGGCGCAGACGTTGTTGTGGCCGCCGACGACATTCAGGTCGGGGCGCGGGTCGAAGAGCACGATGTGCACATCGCCAGGTTCCCTGCCTCTGGACTGCCTGCCGGGGCTTACACGAAACGGTCTCAGGTGATGGGCCGCGGCGTCATCATTCCCATCTCCAAGGGCGAATTCATTCTGCCCAGCAAGCTGGCTCCGGAAAATGCCGGTTCAGGTTTGCCGTCTCTGATTCCACCAGGAATGCGCGCCGTCTCAGTGCGGGTGAATGAGGTAGTCTCGGTCGCAGGTTTCGTCGGTCCCGGCACCCGGGTCGACGTGCTCCTTACCGGAACCCCCAACGGCAGCTCGGAGAACCAAACCACAACCGTCTTGCAGAATGTGGCCGTGATTGCCTCCGGCCAGCGCCTGGAACGCAATGCCGCCGGGGAACCTCAGAACACTCCGGTCATCACTCTGCTCACTTCTCCCGAGGACGCCGAACGTCTGACTCTCGCAAGCTCCGAAGGCAAGATTCAACTTTCCCTGCGTAATCCGCTCGACACCCATCAGGACCCCGTGGACGCAGCCAATGCCAAGGGTCTGTACAAGGGCGGCACGCCAGCTGCGGCTCCGCCGCATCCGACGATTCGTCCCGTGAGACAGCAGAAAACTGAGAAGCCGCCGCCCCCCTCTACTTCGGTTCTCAGCGTAGAAGTCTATAAAGGTGACAAGAAGACCGTCGTCCCGCTGCCGGAACAAAGCAGCGAAGACCCCAAGTAGTCGAAGAGCAGTTTCGGCCTAGCCGTTCGATGCGCTGCATAGCAGGTTTCCTCATGTGGAGAGGAATCACACGATGAAGGTTCGCACGACATTTTTCGTTGCGCTGGCACTGTCGTTCTTGCTCCCGATCTTCGGTTCGACGTTTGGATCGACGTTCGGATCAGGCCTGGCGCTGGCCGAGGCTCGGCCGCAGGAGCCTGCGACTCAGGCGCCCCAGGAACCGACTGTGCCGGCCACCACCCAGACCACGCTTCCTCCGCAGTCGGCTCAGCCCCAGGGTTCGGCTCCTCTGCGCGTCATGGTCGACAAGTCTCTGCTCATCAATACTACCGAGCAAATCAAGCGCGTCTCCGTAACCGACCCCAATGTCGCCGACCCCACCGTGCTTACCGGTACTCAAATCCTGGTCCACGGACGATCTCCCGGCGAAGTCTCCCTCATCATCTGGGACGAACTGGAACGCTCCCGCAGCTTTGACCTCCGCGTCGATGTTGATGTCAGCGCCTGCGCCGAAGAAGAACATCGCGTCTTCCCCGAAGAACAAATTTCCGTCACTCCGTCGCGCGCCGCCATCGTTCTCTCCGGCCACGTTACTACTGAGGACGTCGCCAAGCGTGCCGGAGAATTGGCTTCGGCATATTCCAAGAATGTCGTGAACGTTCTCACCTTCGGTCCCGTGGGCGCTCAGGAAGTCCTGCTGGAAGTGAAGTTCGCCGAGGTCGACCGCTCCGCCCTCACCCAACTTGGCGCCAACCTTTTCTCCACCGGCGCAGCCAATTTGGTTGGCTCTTCAACCACCGGCCAGTACGGTGGTTTCTCTACCCAATCGATCAGCCAGACGCAGGGGCAAAATACTCCGTTTGCGGCCACTCAAACCATCAGCAACGTTCTCAATATGTTTCTGTTCCAGCCCAACATTCACTTGGGCGCGGTGATCGAGGCGCTGGCCACCAAGAACCTGCTCCAGATTCTGTCCGAGCCCACTCTTATCGCTGTAAACGGCAAGAAAGCCAGCTTCCTCGCCGGCGGCCAGTTCCCTTTCCCCATCGTCCAACCAGGTGCGGGATTCACCGCTGTCACCATCTCCTTCAAAGAGTTTGGCGTCAAGCTGGATTTCACTCCCGTCATCATGCCCAACGGCAATATTCACCTCACAGTTGCGCCTGAGGTCAGCACCTTGGATTTCGCCGACGCGCTCACCATTTCCGGCTTCACCATCCCGGCCCTGAGTACTCGCAAGGCTGAGACTGAATTCGAATTGCGGGATGGGCAAAGTTTCGTGATCGCCGGCTTGATCGACAATCGCGTCACCGATACTTGGGAAAAAGTTCCCGGCTTGGGAGATATACCGATCCTGGGTGCCTTTTTCCGAAGCAAGAGTGTTTCGAAAAGCAACCAGGAACTCATGGTTCTCTGCACCGTGCACCGGATTTCGCCGAACACCGAATCCCCGCCCGGGCCGAAGCAGCCGGACACTTTCATCAACAATGACAAGTTCGATGGGAAAAAAGCTCCGGGAAGTAATCCCCTGGGCGCGATCATCCGATGATGATCCGATGAACTCACTGGCAACTGGGAACTGAACACTGGCAACTGACTTTTGCGGAATGGGGAAGACGTAGGTTATGGCCGAGCTTTCAGTCGTCATCGTGGCCACCGACAATGAGCAGCGCACCGTGCTCCAGGTATTGGTGGATGGCACCAGTGTAGCTCGCACGGTTCATACCTGCGCCAGTTTTCCGGTCGCGGCATCCGATCCCGTCACGCGCCGTGTGCAAGCCGCCAGCCCCGATGTTGTCCTGGTCGATATTCCCGCCGACAATCCCGCTATGGCCATGCGCGCCGTTGAACTTCTGCACCAGGAGCTGCCCGAGACAGCCGTGTTCGCCATCGGCAATCTCAACCAGCCTCAGGTCATCGTAAATGCCATGCGCGCCGGCGCTCGCGAGTTCATCGAGCGTCCCACCACCACCACGGACCTTCTCGAGGCTTTTGTTCGCCTCACTACAGCTCAGCGCAAGGTTCAAAAGGGAGGTCCGCGGGGCAAGGTGTTCTCCGTGGTGAACGCCAAAGGTGGCAGCGGAGCCACGACGGTCGCCGTCAACCTCGCCCTCGCTCTGCAATCCACTCACGGCAACACCGCTCTGGTCGATCTCGCCCCACTGGGACACACATCTCTACATCTCAATCTCAAACCGTTGTTCACCCTGGCCGACGCTACCCGTAACCTGCACCGCATGGATAGCTCCCTGCTCGAAAGTTTCATGACTCGGCATGACGACGGCCTGCAGTTGTTGGCAGGAGCCAATACCCCAGCCTCCATCGAACCATCGACGGCGGAGTTTGTCCGGCTGTTCGACATGCTGGTTACCCACTACCGTTATGTGGTCGTGGACAACTCCTCGCGCCTCGATGCCGCCAGCCGCCTGGTCGCCAATCTGTCTGAGTGTGTCCTGCTGGTTGCCTGCACCGACGTTGCCTCTTTGTGGAGCGCCGCTCGCGTGCAACAGTACCTGGGAGAAACCGGCAACCGCGAACGCCTGCGCCTCGTCCTCAATCGTTTCCGCAAAGTGTCAGGCTTCACTGAGGCGGATGCGGAGAACGCTGCCGGCGTCAAATTGCTGTGGCGCGTTCCCAATCAATACTTCGCCATCTCCTCCGCCATCGACCGCGGCACGCCGGTCATGGAGCAAAGCCACACTGAAATCGCCCGCTGCTTTTCCGGGCTGGCCCAGGAATTGACCCGCAACGACGTCGACGTGAAACGTTCTGCGTGGTCTTTGTTCAAGACGGTCTAGGTTTATGTAAGACGGCAGTGTTTCAGCTTTGTCATCCTGAGCAAGCGTTCTTTGCGCAGCGAAGGACCCGAGCGAGCTGCGCGACGTGTCGCGATGCTTTTATTAAGTAACGCCGCGACACATTAATCGCGCGTTTAGCTCGCTTCCATTAAGACGTTATGGCCAATCCGCAAATCTTCGAGCACAACACATACCAGCAGGTAAAGGCCGACCTGCATCGCAAGATCCTTGACCGCCTCGACCTCGAGAAACTGGGACGCAATACCGGTGACTCAGCTCGCGAAGAAGTTCTCGCCCTAATCCGCAACTCGGTCAATAGCGAAGTCGTTCCTCTCAGCTTCGCCGAGCGTGAGCGCTTATCGCGCGAGATTCTCGACGAAATCTTTGGCCTGGGTCCGCTCGAACCCCTGCTCAAGGACCACACCATCTCCGATATTCTGGTCAACCGTTTTGACAAGATCTATATCGAGCGCGCAGGCAAGCTCGAACTGATGCCCGACCTGTCCTTCAAAGACAACCAGCACCTGATGCAGATCATCGAGCGCATCGTTTCCCGCGTGGGCCGCCGCGTCGATGAATCTTCTCCCATGGTGGACGCTCGCCTGCCAGACGGTTCCCGCGTAAATGCGATTATTCCTCCTCTTGCATTGGACGGAGCTTGTCTCTCCATCCGCCGTTTCGGGCGCGACCCCGTCACCGCCCGCAACATGATCGAGAACCACACGCTCACCGAGCCTATGCTCGAACTTCTCTCGACCATGGTGAAAGGGAAATTGAACCTTCTGATCTCGGGCGGTACGGGCGCTGGCAAAACTACGTTGCTCAACGTGCTTTCCGGCTACATCCCCAACGTGGAGCGCATCGTCACCATTGAAGACGCCGCCGAACTGCAGCTCAAGCAGGAACACGTCGTGCGCCTCGAGACTCGCGCTCCCAACATCGAAGGCAAGGGCGCCGTCCGCCAGCGCCAGCTCGTCATCAACAGTCTGCGTATGCGGCCCGACCGCATCGTCGTCGGTGAGGTCCGCGGCGAAGAAGCCTTCGACATGTTGCAGGCCATGAACACTGGCCACGAAGGTTCACTCACCACGGTCCACGCCAACTCCGTGCGCGACGCCCTGGCCCGCGTCGAGAACATGGTCTCCATGGCGAACCTCAACATTCCTGAGCGCGCCGTGCGTCATCAGATTGCTTCCGCCATCCACGCCGTCGTGCAAGTTGCCCGCTTGTCGGACGGCACGCGCAAAGTAACCTCGGTTTCCGAGGTCACTGGCATGGACAACGAATCCATTATCATGCAGGACATTTTCGTGTTTGACCGCCGCGGCCTCGACGAAAATGGCAAGGTCCGCGGAGCGTTCCGCGCCACCGGAATCCGTCCTGCGTTTGCCGAACGGCTGGCCAACGCTGGCACCCGGCTGCGCCCGGCGCTGTTTGAATCGAGGACCGAAATTTGAAAGGAAATTGCTGATTGCTGATTGTTGACTAAGGCCCGGCCGGATGGGCTTTTCAATCAAAAATCAGCAATCAGCAATTCGGTTAAGGTTAAGGTTAAGGTTAAGGTTAAGAGCCGCATTATGTCCGCACTTCTTGTCGCATTTCTCGTGTTCATCGTCGTTGCCCTGGCAATGTTCGTAGTTCTGTCTCTATTCGACCAGCGCCGCGCCCAGGCTCGCCTCATCAAAGATCGTCTGGCGACCGTGCAGAAGGCGCCGGAACGCGAGCCTGACGAAGAACTCGCCTTGTTGCGCGACGAGCAACTCAGCGAGATTCCCGCCCTCGACAGTCTCCTGCGCCGCTCCGCGCGGGTTTCCGCCATGCAGGAAGCTTTGACCCAGGCGGGCATGAAATTTCGCGCCGGCAACTTTCTCGTGGTGTGTCTGCTCTCCGGCTCTCTGGCCGCCCTCGCAGCTCTGGTCTGGAGCCGCAATCCCGCCATCACCTGGGCCGCACTGATCATCGGCGCATTCCTTCCCTATGCCGTTGTCTCCTATCGCCGCCAGAAGCGTTTCGAAAAGATCGAAGAACTTTTCCCCGAGGCGATCGACACTCTGGCCCGCGCCGTCCGTGCCGGCCACGCCTTCACCACCGCTCTGGAAATGATTTCCAACGAGACCACCGAACCCCTGGCCAGCGAATTCCGCAAACTCTACGAAGAGCAGAAATTCGGCATGCCGGTGCGCGACGCCCTTATGAATCTCACCGAGCGCGTCCCCCTGGTGGACGTGAAGTTCTTCGTCACCGCCGTCATGCTGCAGCGCGAAACCGGCGGCAACCTGGCTGAAATCCTCGACAATTTGTCCTACGTAATCCGCGAGCGCTTCAAGATTCAGCGCCAGGTGCGGGTTCACACCGCGCAAGGCCGCCTCACCATGGCCCTGCTCATGGGGATGCCGCCGGCCGTGGTGGCAATTCTTGCCGTGTTCAGTCCGGAGTTCGTCCGGCCGCTCTTTTATGATCCGATTGGACACACTTTGCTGGTAGTCAGTATTGCCTTGCAAACCGTTGGCTACTTCGTGATCCGCAAGATTATTAAGATTCAGGTATGAGCGCCCAGGTATCAAGATGCCGTTGATGATTTTGGCTATCGTCATATTTGTCACCGTCGTGGCGGTGGTGTTCGCCTTTGGGGCGGCCGTTGTGACCCCCAGTTCGGTGCTGGGAGCCCGTCTGCGCGCCCTGGGTGGACAGCTTACGCAAGCTCCCGAAAAGCCGGCGGTAAAACTAAAAGAACGTCTCGAGCAGGCGCTCGATCCCATCAGCAAGGCGATTCCGATGTCGCCGTCCGATGTCTCCCGCACCCGTGGGTGGCTCATCCAGGCCGGACTTCGCGAATCGCGCCACTCCAGCTATTATTTCGGAGCCCGCCTGCTGCTGGCCGGTCTGGGCCTGGCCGGAGTCATCGCTTTTTCCGGCTTCAGCAGCCTGAGCTTGCTGGTCTGCGTCCCCGCGCTCGGTTTCTTCATTCCGCGCTTTTTCCTGAAGCGCATGATTAAAGACCGCCAGCAGCGCATCCGTATCGCCCTTCCCGACGCTCTTGACCTCACCGTAATTTGCGTCGAAGCCGGATTGGCTCTCGACCAGGCGCTAATGCGCGTCGGCAAAGACTTGCATCACGCCCATCCCGACCTCAGCGACGAGTTTCATCTCGTGAATCTTGAAATGCGCGCCGGCAAGCCCCGCGCCGAGGCCCTGCGCAATCTAGTCGATCGCACCGGCGTGGATGACATTCGCTCGCTGGTTGGCACTCTCATCCAGACCGATCGCTTCGGCACCAGTGTGGCTCAAGCTTTGCGTGTCCACTCCGACTCCCTGCGCACCGCTCGCCGTCAACGCGCCGAAGAACAGGCCGCCAAGACTACAATCAAGATGGTCCCTCCCCTCGTTATTTTCATTTTGGTGCCGTTCCTCTTCGTCACAATTGGTCCGGCGCTCATTCAGGCTTATCACTCCCTCGTTTCGAAATAGTGAGCGCGTAGTGAAAAGCGTTTGAGGCACATCCAAGCAGAGAGGAAATCAGGAGCCGTCATGCCCGGATTGGTCCCGCGCGGCCAGGCCTTCAACCAGACTCGCCAGCTCCATCTCGCCACCAACCTCGCCGTCGCCCAGACGCACTGGTCCAGATTGCGCGGCCTGCTCGGCGTCTCTGAAGATGACTTCCGTAACGGCTGGGGGCTATGGATTCGACCCTGCCGGGGCGTTCATACTCTAGCTATGCGGTTTCCTATCGACGTCGTGTATCTCGACCCCGCCGGTACCGTCGTGCATCTCGAGAGCGCCTTGCGGCCCTGGAGGTTCGCGCCCGTCCGCTTGCAGGCAGCCTCAGTTCTGGAATTGCCCCAAAATACCTTAATCTCAACAGGAACCGCTATAGGCGATAGAATTGAGATAACAATTAAGGGGGACGTCTAGCGGCTTCGACTAGCCAACCCCAGGCCAGTCGAAAGTAGACCAACCCACAAGACCCTCCGTGATCAATACCCTCCAACTCGAAAACGCGGCCTACTTGCACGACGAGCCCAAGCTCCTCGTCGAGTGGACCCCGCGATGGGAAGGCTTCGTCACCTCCATCCGTCCCGCCTTTGCCCGCTCCGGTCCGCGCCTGGCCGGCGAAGCCCCTCTTGGCATCTCCCCGTATCGGGGAATGATCACGGCAATGTTGCTGCAAGCGTTCTTGCTCTTCGTCGTCATCATTCTTCCCGGAAAGATTGCCAACCTCCGTCCCTACGCCGCACCCAAGGTGCGTCCCTATGAAGTCATCTATTATTCCGGCGACGAGCTGCCTCGCACCGAAGACCTTGGCGGCGCCCAGGCCGGAGCCACCGGCCGCGCCGGTGGTCACGAAGCGCATCACCGAACCCAAACCATCCACGTAGCTCGCGGAGGCTCTCTCTCACCAAGAGTCGTCGATGCTCCCGACCTCAAACTTCCGCCCAGTGCGGGAGCGGTAGCCAACCTGCTCGCCTTCAAAGCCAAGCAAACCCCCACCAACCCAGGCCCGCCGCCGTCCGAAGGCCTCCACTCTTCGCTCACTGCACCACGTCTTGACGCGAACCTGGTTGCTCCTGCGCCAGCGAACTTCGCTCGCGATCAATCCCGTCGGGGACTCACGCTCGACGCTGTCGTTCCGCCCGCTCCCAACATTTCTTCGGACAAGTCTCGATCCGCTCCCACGCTGAATGCCGCAGTCGTCCCTCCCGCACCGAGCGTCCGTTCCGAACACACACTGGTAGCGCCGGCCCTCGACCCCAGCATCATCGCACCGGCTCCCAAGGTCTCGCGGGAGCGGACCGTGGCCACACCTTCTTTGGATCCGAGCGTGATTCCGCCCGCTCCCGACGCTGTCAGCCGCGAAGTTTCGCGCACCCGAGTGCAGATGAACAACGCCGCGGTGGTGCCTCCTCCAGTTTCAGCGCCGGAACGCGATTCTTCCCGCACCGCGAAACTCAACCTTCCGGCGCCATCCGTGGTCGCCCCACCGCCCTCCGCCGATTCCGCGCATGACCTGCGCCGGCTGGAAAGCGGCAGCGCCACCGACCCCTCAGCCGCCGTCGTCCCCCCACCCCCCACGCAGGCCAACTCCGGTTTCGTGAGCAGCGTCATCGGAAAACTCTTCGGAACCCAGGACGTTGTTCCGCCTCCGCCCGCTGTCTCCTCGGCAGGCGCTTCAGGAACCGCTCGCACCGCCCCAGGCGGCACGGGCAGTTCACAAGCCAACAACGTCGTTCCGCCTCCGCCGTCGATCGCTGGTTCCAGCTCGGGCACAGGAGGCGCAGGCTCCACTCGAACGAGAGGTTCGTCCCTCGGCGCATCCAACGTCATCCCTCCGCCACCATCTGTCGGGGCCTCAGGCTCTCCATCCGGATCCGGAAACTCTGGCGCCTCCGGCAATGGCACGCTCCTGGCCAGCGACGTAGTTCCGCCGCCTCCATCCATCGGTTCCGGAGCGCTCTCCGGTTCCGGCAGAAAAGGTACCGGCCTCGGCGGTCCCGGCGACTCCGGGTCAGCACTCGCTCCTCCCAACAGCGGCGGCGGAAGCAACGGCGGTTCCGGAGTAGTGATCTCCTCCCAGCCCGGCTCTACGGTCGGAATGCCGGGCGGCAACAAGGGATCGCTCGCGATGTCGCCCTCCGGTGGGGACAAGCCGGGCCTCGGCGGTTCCGGCGGAGGCGCAAGCATCGGTCACGGTGATGGTCCCGGCAGTGGCTTGGCCGGAGCAGGCTCCGGCGCTGGCAAGACTGGAACCGGCGTAGGCTCCGACACCAGTGCCCGAGGTGGAATCTCTCCCACACCCGGTCCCGGCGGCGCGGGCAGCGCTCCCACTGGCTCTCCAGCCGCGCCCGGCGTGGACGTTCGCGGCGGCAGCACCTACGTCGTCAATCTGCCCAGCTTCGGAGCCGACGGCAACGCCAGCGCTCCAACTCCTCCCGGACACAATCCGGCGATGCCGAAAGAGGGAGCGGCCATCACCATCGTGGCCACGTCGCGCTCCGGCGGCGCGTTTGATTTCTACGGCAAACTCCCCGGTGACAACTACACGGTCTACGTGGACACGTCGATGGGCATGGTCGTGATGCAATTTGCCGAAGTCAATCTCGTCGCGCGCACTACAGCCGGAACAGCGACCGGAGCACTAGTCGGCCCGCGCGGCTACGCCACCGATTTGCCCGCCAATCTTCCGCACGCCCGCGTAGTGATCAAATGCACCCTCGATACTTCCGGTAAGCTGCAGCACCTCCAGGTCCTCGAAACCGGCCCAGCCGCCATGACCGCCAAGATCATGGCCGCCTTACCTAATTGGAAATTCCGCCCCGCCATGCGCGGCACGCAGCCAGTCGAAGTCAACGCCTACCTCGGCTTCAACGTAGACACCAACGACCGCTATTAAATCCCCACGACTATCAAGAAGGGCACGTCTTCGGTCGCTCCGGAAAAACTCAAATTCGAGCAGGGCCGGGAAGGGCACGAATTCATTCGCGCCGTTACGCCATTCAAAATAAATTCGCGCTTCAGCGCCTGAGGTCCGCCGGGTTTCCATTTGCAAGAAAGCCTGCCCCGTCATGTGACATCTAACCTTGTCATCCACAGCCCCAAAGTCCGATCATGGCAGCGAAGGCAGTCCGCCAACGCGATCTATTCCTCTTTCGCGCGGAGCTAAGTCCCATGCTGTCAGGATTTTCCCCGCAAGTTGTTGCAGGCCTAGGATTACTTCAAAAAACGGCCCTAACACGATGATTCCAATGGACCAGGGGGAGGGGGGTACCCCAGTTACAAGAAGGTAAATAGCCACTCTTTCCTGATTCGGGAAGCGAAAAGGCCCGACTGGAGCAATCAGCTCTGGAACCCAGAGGAAGGTTTGCCAAAGCCCGAAAGCCGAAGCCCGAAGCCCGAACCAGTCCTACCGCAGACGCAACCTCGCCAGCAGCGCATACGCCTTGCGAAACCACGGACGCTCACGCCGCCGCAGATATCCCGGCATCGTCGGCTTCTTGTCGAGAATTTTCTGGGCCCACTCCCGTGCCTCGTCAATCCGGCCCTGCGACTGCAGGAAGAGCGCGTGGTTGTAGTAAGTCTCCGAACTCGTGGAAATCTTCGTCGCCTGCTCAAAAAGCTCTTGGGCCTTTGCAGGTTGGCCAGTCTGCGCGTAGGCATGAGCCAGCAGGCCCTTGGCACGCTGGAAATCGTAATTCGGATCGGCGGCAACGGCGTGATCGAGATCAGGGACAGCCGCGGCGAAATCCCCGAGTTCGATCTCGGCAATACCGCGGCGATAGAAGGGATCGGCAGAATCGGTTCGCGACGAGATCGCCTTGTCGTAGCAGGCCCGCGCCCGCGCGAAGTCGCCATCATCCAGATAGAGCAGGCCCAGTTCTTCATAGTTCCCGGCCGAAGGATTGTCGAGAATGGCCCGCTCGAGTTCATGAATCCGCCGCCGCCGCGGAAACGCCTGAAACGACCCGCGCAGCAGCCCTGCATCGGGAAGCACTTCGGCGACAATGTAAATCAGCGCCCCGACCCATCCCAGGAACAGAATGATAAAAATCCAATAGGTATCCGGACGCCGGCGAATAAAGTGCACGATCGCCACCGCCTGCAGAATGAATCCCCATCCGCTGAGAAAAAAGAGATGCGATCCCATGGACAGCGAAGAATATCACGGGCCTTCGGGCTTCAGCTTTCGGGCTTCGGGCTTCGGCTTTCGGGCTTCGGGACTCGATAACACCGCACACGTTTCCCACAGCCTGCTTGTGACAGATGTCACCGCGTATTGACTACGGGAGAGCATAACCTGCAAGGCAGAGGATTATTCCCATGAGCGGAACCTACAAAGATCTCGAGGTCTGGCAATGTGCAATGGCGCTCGTCCTGGAGGTCTATCGGAGTACCGCAAAATTCCCGCGTGAAGAGATGTTCGGTCTACCAGCCAGATCCGGAGGGCCGCCGTATCCGTGGCCAGCAACATCGCTGAAGGCAAGGGTCGCTTCTCTGATCGCGAACTGAGCCAATTCCTTGCGGTGGCTCGCGGTTCGGTTTTCGAAATCGAGACTCAAGTTGCCATCGCCATTGATCTTGGATTTCTCGGCGAACCTCAAAGCCAGCAATTGTCGAAACGCTGCGCCGAGGTCGGTCGCCTCCTGAATGGCCTTGTCAGATCCGTAAGAAAGCCAGCGGCCTGAGCCCGAAGATTTCTATGTCACAATGAAAGCGTGTCGAACGCGAATAGCCGAAGCCCGATAGCCGAAGCCCGAAGCCCAGTCTCGCCGAAGCCCGAGGCCATCCGCCTTATCGCATCCGATATCGACGGCACATTACTCAATCCCCAGTTCCAGATTTCGCCCGACGACCTGGCGGCGCTACGCCGTGCCCATGATTCCGGTATCGAAGTCGTATTAGTCACGGGACGCCGCCATACCTTCGCCCTGCCGATCGCCAAGCAGCTAGGTTTTGATCTCTGGCTGATCAGCTCGAACGGCGCCATAACCCGTTCGCTGGCCGGAGAGACTTTCCATCGCGACCTGATGCCGCGCCAGCTCTGCCGCGAACTGTGCGGGAGCATGCGAGCGTTCCGCGGCAATACCGTTCTTACCTTTGACAAGGAATGCAAAGGCGCAATCGTGCTCGAGCACCTGGACGATTTGAACACGAGCATCCGGCGTTGGCTGGAAAAGAACATGGCCTACATCGAATTCGTGGTACCGATCGAGAATGCTCTGGTGAGTGATCCCGTGCAGGCCATGTTTTGCGGTTCGATGGCACGCATGGCCGAAGCTCTGCGAGCGCTCGACACTTGCGGGATGAGTAACCAGATTACCGTCCTCCGTACTGAATACCCCGCGCGGGATTTGTCCATGATTGACGTGCTGAACGCGGGCTGTTCCAAAGGGCACGCTCTCGAACGCTGGGCCGCGCACCGCGGCTACCGCCGCGACCAGGTCATGGCCATCGGTGACAACCACAACGACGTGGAAATGCTTGAGTTTGCCGGACATCCGGTTATCATGGGGAATGCCTGCGAGGAGCTGCGCGGGCGCGGCTGGAGCGTAACCCTAGGCAATGATCGTTGCGGTGTAGCCGCAGCCGTCGCGGAAGTCGTCGGTGGCCACGATTGACCCCGCTCTTGTGAGTGGTGCATGAAGGGCACGGCTTTTCGTGCCGGGATCGGTCGGGAAGGGCACGGCTTCAGCCGTGCCGAAGAGGATCCAAGAAGATGTGGGCTTTAGCCCCTCCGGGCGCACCGCAACGTCTGACATGAAGAAGCCAATCCAGATCGGGCAATGGGCTACGGTCATCATTCTGCTCGCAGCGACAGCGCTTCCCTGCTCGGCGGCCGACACCGCCGTGCTGCGCAATGGATTCTCCATCCGTCACGAACGCCGCCGCATTATGGGGGCCATCACCCGCCTCTACGTCGGTGCCGATGACGCGAGTTTTGTGGATGTGCCCACGGCGGAGATCGACCACTTTGAAGCCGCGCCGGCCGAAGTCCCGCCTCAACCAGCGAAAAACGAGTCCACTTCGCTCCTTCAGTCGCAAGCTCCAGCGCAAACGCAATCTGCGGCGCAGCCGCAAACTGCGGCACAGCCGTTGGCGCGGGCACAGTCGCAATTTCCGGCAAGAAACGTCCAGCCTGCGCCGGATCTGAACGAAGTAGTAAAAGCGGCCAGCGGAAACTACAATCTGGATCCGGATCTGGTGAACAGCGTGATTCGCGCCGAGAGCGGCTTCAATGTGCGTGCGGTATCGCCCAAGGGCGCGCAGGGATTGATGCAGTTGATGCCCCGGACAGCGTCGCAACTTGGGGTGCAGAATGCTTTTGATCCGCGGGCAAATGTCGAAGGCGGCGCGCGCTATCTGCGTGAACTCCTCGAACGCTATGACTTTGATCTGATCAAGGCGCTGGCCGCCTACAATGCGGGGCCGCAGCGAGTGGAGCAGTATGGCGGCGTTCCTCCGTACTACGAAACCAAAGCCTACGTAGCCCGCATCGTGCGCGACTTCAACAAAAAGAAACTCGCCGCAAAGGCCGCGAGCCAGTCGACTGCTGCAAAGACTAAGACTACGACTACGACCGGCAAATCAGCTGGAACTCCTGTTCCGGCAAACAAGGCTCACAAGACCGTCCCGCAAGCCCAGGCAAAGGCGAGTCCCGCACCCAGCGAGCAGCAGACTGCGCAGTGAAACACCAGCCTTGCAGCGCAGCCCTCCCGTTTCCTGACTTCGCTGCGACGTTGAGGTGATGGTGCAGTTTAGCTTACGCGTTGGGCCGGGTGAGCGGGAGATCCTTCGCTACGCCTGAAAAGCGGCTCCGCTCAGGATGACAGTTGTTGTGTAATTGTCAAACCGCACCGCTACCGACGTTGAGCCCTGTTTGACCCTCTACCCGCAGTCATTTACCTTTGAAGTGCCGGTTCCGCTTCGCGTGGCGAGGTCGCGGCGCGAGGCTTCCCCTTTTCATGGACAAAAAGCGCATCGTGGTGAGTACGATCGTTTTCCTCATACTCGCCGCTCTGGTTTACTTTCAGTTTCGCGAATGGCGTGCCTTCGACTGGAGCAAGTTTCGCAGTCTCAGCCAGCAAATCCGCTGGTTCCACGTGCTCCACGCTGTGCTGTGGATCTATTTTGGATACGTCTTGCGAGCTGTCCGCTGGAAGATTTTTCTGCTGCCGGTCCGGCCAAAAGCTTCCTATACGGGACTGATCGCCTCCACGCTGATCGGATTCACCGGCCTGGCCTTGCTCGGTCGTCCTGGTGAGCTGGTTCGCCCTTACCTCATTTCCAAACGTGAGAACCTTCCGTTCTCATCGCAGATGGGAGTCTGGGCTATTGAAAGACTGTTTGATGTCGGCGCCTTTACCATTCTGATGGTGTTTGCCATCTTCTTTCTTCCGGGCGCGATGCAGTCCATTCCTCACCCTGAGTACTATCACAAGTTCCGCATTGGTGGCTTTCTGCTCATGGGCCTCGTGGCCGGCCTGGCCGTAGCCGCCGTCGTCGTCAGCCGCAGCGGCGAAGCCCTCGCGGCGTGGGTTGAGAAGCGCTTTGCCCATCTGGCCGCAAATCTGGGCAACCGCATAGCTGAGAAGATTCGCGAGTTCGGCCTGGGACTGCGAATCGTCCACGGCCCTATTTCCTTGGCGCTGTCGATCGTGGTTTCGGTGGCGATGTGGTTCGTAATAGCCGTCGCGTATCAGGAGGTCGCGCATGCTTACGGGACTGACGCGCTTGATATCTCGCGACCCCAGGTGCTGCTGCTGATGGGAGCGAGCATTTTCGGATCCATGCTGCAGTTGCCCGGCGTCGGCGGCGGCTCGCAGGTGGCGACGATCGCTGCCCTTACCAGAATCTTTGATGTCCCGGCCGAAATGGCGACGAGTTGCGCCATCCTGCTGTGGTTAGTGTGCTTTGTCGCGGTCGTACCGCTCGGCCTGGCTCTGGCCCACCACGAGAGATTATCGCTGCGGAAATTGTCGAAAGAGAGCCATCAGGCCGAAGAGGCGGAAATCGTCGCGCCGCCGGTGTAAACCGCGATTCCTCTCTATGCACTTGTCTATCACATAGGTACGGCCTGTGCGACCGGGCCTTACTTGCCTGTTACAATTTCTTTATTAATCCCAGAGATTCGATTTCGCTAAGCGGATTCTTCTTCGACCAAACAGCGCCATGAAATGTCCTTTTTGCGGCTTTGCCAACGATAAGGTAGTCGATTCGCGGGAAAGCAAAGAGGCGGAATCAATTCGCCGCCGCCGCGAGTGCCTGAAGTGCGGCAAGCGCTTCACCACCTATGAGCGCATCGACGAAATTCCGTACATGGTGGTCAAGAAGGACGGAAGGCGGGAAAAGTTCGACCGCCAGAAAATCCTGAATGGGCTGTTGCGGGCCTGCGAGAAGCGGCCGGTGCCGATCAGCAAACTGGAACAGATTGTGAATGAGGCGGAATCGTTCGTCATCGAGTCGCAGGAGCGGGAGCGCAAGACCAGCGAACTGGGCGAACTCATCATGAACCGCCTGCGCCGCTACGACAAAGTCGCTTACGTGCGCTTCGCCTCGGTCTACCTGGATTTCAAGGATGTAAAAGAATTCATGAACGAGCTGACGGATTTGGTGAAATCCAAAGAGGGAGTGGAAGTTAAGGCCAAAAAAAGTGGCCAGTGATGAAAGTCAGTGGCCAGTGGTCAGTGGCCAGTTAAAAACGAGGATGCGCGTCTTACTGGCCACTGAGCACAGACCACTGGCCACTGGTTAAAATCATGACTCATAAAGTAACTCTCATACCCGGCGATGGCATCGGCCCCGAAGTTACCCAGGCTACGGTGCGCATCCTTGAGGCCACTGGCGTGAAGTTCGCGTGGGAGTCGTTCCAGGTTGGAGCCGACGCCTTCGAGAAGTGCGGCGAGTACATCCCGAAAGAGGTCATTGAGTCAATCGAGCGTACCCGCGTTGGATTGAAGGGACCAGTGACGACTCCGGTGGGTGGAGGTTTTTCCAGCATCAACGTCGCTCTGCGGCAGAAGTTTGAGCTCTACGCCAACTTTCGCCCGATTCGTAACCTGCCTCACATCCCTACCCGTTACCCCGATGTCGATCTGATCATCGTGCGCGAAAACACCGAAAGCCTGTACTCCGGGCTGGAGCATGAAGTGGTGCCAGGAGTGGTGGAAAGCCTCAAGATCATCACCGAAAAGGCCTCGACTCGCATCGCGAAATTTGCCTTCGAGTACGCCCGCAAGAATCAGCGAAAGAAAATTCATGCCATCCACAAAGCGAACATCATGAAGCTGTCGGATGGCTTATTCCTGCGCTGCTGCCGCACTGTAGCCAAGAATTATCCTGAAATCACCTACGGCGAGCACATCGTGGACAACACCTGTATGCAGCTGGTGATGAATCCTTATCAGTACGACATGCTGGTGATGGAGAACTTGTACGGCGACATCATTTCAGATTTGTGCGCCGCCTTCGTAGGCGGCCTGGGATTTGTGCCCAGCGCCAACCTGGGCGACCACTGCGCAATTTTTGAGGCGGTCCACGGTTCAGCGCCGGATATTGCGGGAAAGAATCTGGCGAATCCTACCGCCCTCCTGCGCTCCGGATTGCTGATGCTGCGCCATCTGGGCGAGGTCGAAGCCTCGCTGCAGATTCGCAATGCTTTGGAGAAGGTATATCGTCATCGGGAAAAGCTGACTCGGGATATCGGGGGCGACGCGGGCACGTCGGAGTTCGCGGACGCAGTGATCGAGGAAATGGACAAGGCGAAGGCCGCGCCCGCGGTCGTACACTAAGCACAGTTGCTCGGGGCCTCATCGGTCTGAGGCGGAAAAGGGGCGTTATGAAACAGAGGTTAGTCACAAGTGTGGTCGTGGGCGTAGCCTGCATGTTTCTCTTCGCAGGCTCGGCGGCAGCGCAGGGCGGGACGTTGGTGGCGGCGGAGTTCGGCGACCGCGACCACCGCGTGGATGTAACTCCACAGGTACGGGCGTTTCTGCACGACGGCATCCTGCAGTTCGACGTCACCGACCGGAACCTGGGCGTGGATCCGGCACGCGGTCACGTCAAAGAGCTTTTCATCCGGGTTCGACACTGGGATGGCAACGTGGAAGAGTTTCGCTTCCCGGAGTACGCCCACATAAATCTTGAGTTCGATCCCGATGCCGGATGGCACGGCGGCGGTACGGAACTGGCCGTCGTTCGCGCCTACTACGGGGGCGCCGGACATTTCGCAAACGTGACGGAGCAGTTGCGCAGCTTTCAGCACGGAGGTCAGCTCTTCGTGGTCGTGGATAACCGCAGCATGGGCGGCGATCCTGACCCGTCGATCCACAAAGTACTGCGTGTTCTTTTTTATGCTGCCGGGCAACGCCGTCAAGTCGTGATTCCGGAGCACGGAGAGTTGCGGTTGCCCTAAGGCAGCCGCGAAGCAGGAGATCCTTGGCTCGGCCTGAAAAGCGGCGCGGCTCAGGATGACGCCATCCAAAAAGAATTTCGAAGTGCGCCACTAGCTGGCAATTTCCGCCATTGACTCTCGTCGAAGATGGGAGTAAATTCGCGGGTTCCGAGGAATCTGAGGGGATGGCGAAGACAACCCGCCGTGTGGGAGTAGTTCTGTTTCAGCTGGGCGGTCCTGACACGCTGGCTGCGATCGAACCTTTTCTTTATAACCTCTTCTGTGACCCCGACATTATTGACTTCCCGTTTGCCCGCATCGGGCGGAAACCTCTAGCCAAACTTATTTCGACGACGCGCGCCAGTAAGGTGCGGCACCACTACGCGACGATTGGCGGAGGCTCGCCCATCCGTCGGTTTACCGAGCGTCAGGCGCAGGCGCTTGAAACCGAGCTCGCGAGTCAGGGCATGGATGCGCGCTGCTTTGTGGCGATGCGCTACTGGCATCCCTTTACCAGCGAGGCGATCGCGCAACTTGAGGCGGCGCAGTGCGACGAGGTGGTGCTGCTGCCCCTGTATCCTCAGCATTCCTCGACCACGACCGGCAGCAGCCTGAACGAGTGGCAGCGGCTTTACCGCGGGGATGTTCCCGTACACAACGTCGGTGCCTTTTACCAGCATCCCACTTATTTAGACGCCGTGATCGAGAGGATCGAGGAAGCTCTGGCACGGTTTCCGGCGCCGGAACGCGCCGAGATTGTTTTCAGTGCGCATAGCGTACCAATGTCGGTGATCTCGAAGGGCGATCCCTATCAGTGGCACATTGAGGAAACGGTGCGTCTTCTGATGGAACGAGGCGGCTGGCCAAATCGTCACCGGCTGTGCTACCAGAGCAAGGTGGGAGCGAGCAAGTGGCTACAGCCTTCCCTGCACCGCACACTGCAGGACCTTGCGGCCGAGAAGGCGCAGGAAGTTTGCATCGTACCCGTGGCTTTTGTTTCCGATCACGTAGAGACGCTGGGCGAGATCGATCACGAAGCTCGCGAGAAAGCGCGGCGGCTCGGCATCCGGCAGTTCGAGATGAGCGCGGGGTTGAACGATTCTCCAAAATTTATTTCGGCCTTGGGGCAGTTGGTGCTGCAAGCTCTGGGCGAAGCGGTGGATTCCTGCATTCCGGTTCATGGAGCGGGAAGACAGGTCGCAGCGCCGGCGCTGGTAGCAGCCGATTAGTAGAGAAAACTTTGTTCGAGATGTAGACGACAGAAGCAAGAGAAAAGGAGGAAGACTCATGCCGGAGCCGGAGGGCGGCAAGCCCACCCCGAAGCCAGAGCCAGCAACGCCTGCCGCAATGGATGCCACGAAGTACGTTGGCACCCCGGCGGTCGGAACCTCGAAGGCAGCAGCGGCTGGTGGACTCTCTTCGTCCGGGCCCTCGAACACTGAGATCGACCGGCGGCGCCGCCGACTGGTGTGGGTCGCGGTTACGGCCTTCCTCACCGCCTGGTTCCTTGCGTTCTTTCGCTTCTTTCTTCCCCGCACTCTTTTCGAACCCAACACTGTTTTCAAGATTGGTTATCCCTCGGAGTTCGCTCTTGGCGTCGACACCAAGTTTCAGCAGAAATTCCGCATCTGGGTTGATCGCACGCCGGACCGCGTGTTTGTGATCTATGCGCGCTGCACGCACCTCGGCTGCACGCCGGACTGGAAGCCGAGCGAGAACAAGTTCAAATGTCCCTGCCACGGCAGCGGCTATGACAGCGAGGGAATCAATTTCGAAGGGCCGGCTCCGCGTCCCATGGACCGCGCTCATGTCGAACTCGCGCCGGATGGGCAGATCATCGTCGATACTTCGCGGCTCTATCAATGGCCGAAGGGACAGCCCAGCAAGTTCAACGATCCAGGAGCATTCTTGACTGGGGTGTGATTAGCGAGAGCCGTAGTGGTGCATGCGACAGCGGATTCCTCTCCGGGCTGCGCCCGGTTCGGAATGACAACGGTTAGAGGTTCGGAAGACGGTTAGAGGTTTGGAAATCATTTATGGCTGACGAAAATATCCCGAACGGCAAGAACGGCAAAGTGGGCCTGGTCGACCGCGTCAAAGACGACATTCAGGCGATGAAGGTCGACATCCCCGCCAAAGCCAAAGAGCAGATGGAAGGCCTGAAGGATCCGACCAAGACTCAGGTCTACACTTCAATCTTCCGCCACAAGCACGACGACACGCCGCGCAACCGGGCTCTGGGCGTGCTTTCGAACGTGTTTCTGCATTTACATCCCGCCAAGATCAATCGCGACGCCGTCCGGTACAGCTACACCTGGGGGATGGGCGGAATTACGTTCTTTCTCTTCATCGTGCTCACCTACACTGGCGTGCTGCTGATGTTTTATTACCATCCCAGCAAAGTGCAGGCGTTTCGCGACGTGCTCTATCTTGAACATGACGTTCCTTTCGGAAAAATTCTCCGCAACATGCACCGCTGGGCTGCCCACTTGATGGTGATTGGTGTCTGGCTGCACATGTTCCGGGTTTTCCTGACCGGGTCGTATAAAAAGCCTCGCGAATTCAACTGGAACATCGGAGTGCTGCTGCTGGTATTTACGTTGCTGCTCTCGTTCACGGGATACCTGTTGCCCGACGATCAACTCGGATTCTGGGCTGTAACCGTGGGCACGAACATGGCGCGAGCCACGCCGCTGTTAGGGCATGAAGGCCCGTTCGGCTCGATGCTGGGCATGACGCCTTACAACGACGTGCGCTTTGGACTTCTGGGCGGCTCGATTGTGGATGCAAATGCCCTGCTGCGGTCCTACATCTGGCACTGCATCGGCATTCCGATCGTTGCTTCGATCCTGATGATTGTGCACTTCTGGCGCGTGCGGAAGGATGGCGGAATCTCTGGCCCGGCTCCGGTCATGCTGGAAGCAGAAGCCGACAAGCCGCGAAGAGGACCGAAAGCAGCGGGCGAGTGATAGCGCAAACGAACGGCAGGTTCCTCACCGGGCCTTCGGCCCGGTTCGGAATGACAAAATTTCTTGAATAGTTGACACGAGAACAATTATGGACTGGCGACAACTTTGGGAGATTTGCTCGGCTCCAGACAACGTCCCGATCGTAGGCTTGATCCCGCTGCTGGGCTTCTACATTTATCTTGCGTGGAAGCAGGCGCACGCCAACGACCAGCTAATCGCGCAACTGGAAGGCGATGCCGCCCTGGCCAAAACGCATCACCGTAAGACCTGGCCGTTCAAGCCGGGCTGGCAAAAAGAAGTCCACGTCTGGCCGTTTCTTCTTCGGATCGAGTTCCTCGCCGCCATCATCGTCACCATCATTCTGATGGTCTGGTCGATCACCCTCAACGCCCCGCTTGAAGAGCCCGCCAATCCCAACCTCACCATGAATCCCGCGAAGGCTCCGTGGTATTTCCTCGGACTGCAGGAGATGCTCGTCTATTTCGATCCGTGGATTGCCGGCGTAGTGATGCCCACGATGATTATCGTCGGCCTGATGGTCATCCCCTACATCGATACCAACCCGCTTGGCAGCGGCTATTACACCTGGAAGCAGCGCAAGTTTTCCATCGGGACCTTTTTATTCGGCTTCATCATTCTCTGGGTTGCGATGATCATTATCGGAACTTTCATACGCGGCCCCGGCTGGCAGTGGTTCTGGCCGGGCCAGACGTGGGACCACAACCGGCTCATCTATGAGGTGAACCGCGATCTGCCCGATATTTTTGGGATCACATCGAACATAGCAAAGGCGGTTTTCGGCGCGATCATAGTCGGCGGCTATTACGTGCTCGGAGGTTTTCTCGTGTATTCGCTCTTCCGGCGATACATGGCGAAAGACTTCAAGCGCATGAGCCTGCTGCAATTTTCAATTACTCAGTTTCTTTTGCTGAGCATGGTGGCTTTGCCTCTGAAGATGGGGCTGCGCCTGGTGTGGCACATCAAGTATGTGTGGATTACGCCCTGGTTCAATATTTGAAGAACCACAGAGTGGTGAACGCGCACTAAGCAGGGATGCGGGCAGGGACGGTAGATTCCTCGCTTCGCTCGGAATGACAAAGGTTATCGGAATAGCTCTTGGATTAAGAAACAGTTTCGGAGGAAGCGGTGCCTGAACAACCCAACCCCGAGCAGGACCCGATCACAACTAAGTCGTACGCCGCGTATTACCTGGTCGCGATGGTGATTCTGATGGCAACGTTGTTCTGGGCCTTGTGGGACGAGGCCTGGACGCAGCGGCCATGGAAGGCTTTTCAGGAGCGCTGGGCAGAACGTTATCCCGCTTTTCTGAATACCGCGCGGTCGAAGTCGGCAACGTCGGAAACCGATGTTGAGAAGAATCCCGATTACCTCGCGCTCAAGCAAGCCTACGAGAAGACCTATCAGGATTCGAAAGCTGCGGGTGAAGAGGCGCGCAAGAAACTCGACGACGCGAGCGCCCGCCTACTTGCGGTGCAGAGCGTATTCACCGACCGTCGCGCCTATGTGAACGCGCTCACCTACGAACTCGAGACCAGCAAAAGCGATTCCGCGAAGGCGAGCAAGCGTAAGGAGATTGACGAATACAAAAGCGAACAGGCAACCGTTGAATATCCGGACGGGCACAAAGAGAAATACTCCTTCCCGCAGCTCGAAGAAAAATACAACGAGATCCGTGACGAGCGCACCAAGCTGAGCCTGGAACTCGGTGAGGTGCTAAAGCCCACCACCGCCGCCAAGGCGAAGCTGGATGAATACATCTCCGACCACATGGTCGACCTCACGCCCCAGCAAATCGACGGGTTGAAGAGACGCGCAACCGAATGGGTTCCGGCGATCGTGCAGATCAATGTGGCCGAGGCGAATATTGTTGATCGCTGCGAGTCCTGCCACATGAATGCACGCGAGCCGCTGAAAATCAGTGCGGCATCGATGACGGGCAAAGGCGAAAAGAAGCCCGACGAGTATGCTGATGCATTTCTAAGCCATACCCAGCCCGAGTTGCTGGCCCTTCACGACCCCGAAAAGTTCGGCTGCTCGCCTTGCCATCAGGGCAACGGACGCGCCACCACCAGCGTCGAGAAAGCGCACGGAAACTACGAGCACTGGCTCTGGCCTCTCTTTCCCAAGGAGAACGCGCAAGCTGGTTGCCAGAATTGCCACGCCGCCGACATGGTTCTGGTCAGCGGCGACGTCCAATGGCCAACCCTCAACAACGGCAAAGACCTCTTCCGCCAGCGCGGTTGCATGGGCTGTCACCGCTACGAGGGTTATGACAAAGAACCCGACGACCTGAATGCAATTGGCCAGCAGATCAAACAGATCGACACTCAGAAGATAGACAACCTCAAGCAGACCGCCTATCTCATGAAGCAGGCCGATGCGGCCCAGTCGAACGACGAAGCAAACAGGCTGAATACGCAGGCAGTCGACCTGAGAGTCGCGAACAGCAAGCTGGATGGCCGTTTGCAACAGCTTGATTACCAATCCCACAGCCTGATGCAGGACATGAAGAAGGTTGGTCCGAATCTCAAAGACGTCCGCCTCAAGCTGAACAAGAATTGGATTCCGGTGTGGCTGAAGAAGCCCTCCGACTTCCGGCCTACGACCAAGATGCCGAACTTCCGCCTGAGCGATCATCAGATTCAGGCAATTTCCGCCTACATCTGGCAATCCGGATTCACCGATCCGCTTCCCAAGCACAAGCCTGGCAACGCCGCGCACGGCAAAGAATTATTCGAGACCCGCGGATGCCTGGCCTGCCACTCCATTGGAGAAGGCGATCAGACGCAAGGCGGCACCTTCGCCGCGAATCTGACCCGCGTCGGCGAGAAAGCTAATTACGATTATCTGGTGCGCTGGATTCACAACGCACGCCAGCGCACTCGCCCCTACTGTCCTTACGAAAAGAAAGACATTGGCGCCGAAGATTACGCCAAGAAGGGCCTTCCCTACGAGTTCGATCTCGACCACAGCCGCTGTCCTAACGACGGCCATGAACTGCAAGTGCAGAACATGACAGTGATGCCCAGCCTGCGCCTGTCTCCGGAGGATGCCGAAGACATTGCCACGTATCTGATGACGCAGAAAAAACAGGAGCCGTCCTCCTACGCGGATGCTTCGTTCATGGACGATCCCAAGCTGAAAGACGACGGCAAGAAGTGGGTTCGTTATTTTGGCTGCTCCGGCTGCCACGAGATCGCGGGTTTCGAAGATGAAGGCCGCATCGGCACCGAACTCACGTACGAAGGCAGCAAGCCGATCGAGCGCCTCGACTTCGCGCTGTTCACCGAAGTCGCCGAGCGCGGCGGCAAAGATGCCGAGCCGATTAAAGACAAAGAAGACCTGGCGCGCCTTCCCGACGGCCCTGCGACCGAGCCCTGGTACGACCACAAAGGATTCTTCGAACACAAACTCGCCGAGCCCAGTATTTACGACCAGGGCAAAGTAAAAGGCGAAACTGAAGCGCTGCGCATGCCCAACCTGCACCTCACCAAAGAGCAGGTTCTCGATCTCACCACTTTCCTGATGGGAAGCGAAGAAACTTCCCTGCCGGCGAGCTATCAATACAAGCCCGGCGATGCGCGCCATGATATTCAGGAAGGTTGGTGGATCATCAAGAAGTACAACTGCATGGGCTGCCACCAGTTCATCCCCGGTCAGCAAACTATTCTGATGGGAATGAAACAGTATCAGGACATTCAGGAGCAGTTGCCGCCAAAGTTGTTGACCGAGGGCGCGCGTGTCGATCCCGAGTGGCTGCGCAAGTTCTTGTCGAATCCAGCGCTGAGCACCACCGACACAAACCGCAACGGCGTTCGGCCTTACTTGCAGGTCCGCATGCCCACGTTCTCTTTCTCCGACAACGAACTCCGGAAGCTGGTCCGCTTCTTCCAGGCGTTGTCGCAGCAACCCATGCCCTATATTCCGGAGCAGGTACCGGTGCTCACCAGCAAAGAGTCGGACATGGCGCGCAGTTTGTTCTCGAGCACTGCAGCTCCGTGCCTGAAGTGTCATGCCACCGGCGATCCCGGTCACGACAAGACCGCAACTGCGCCCAACTTCCTGCTGGCAAAAGAACGTCTGAAGCCGGATTGGGTGGAGCGCTGGATCACCGATCCGCAAGCCGTGAGCCCGGGAACATCAATGCCTTCGGGTCTGTTCAAGGAGCAGAATAATCAATGGGTGTTCGCCGGGCCAACGCCGCCGTCTTTCCAGGGCTATGAGGGAGATCATCGGAAACTGTTGACGGATTACATTTTCCAGCTCACTCCTGAAGAACAGCGGAGGGTAGCAGCGTCCATGCCGCACGCCAAGGCGGCGGTAGAGCGAAAGAGCGAACGCAAACAAGCGGCCGTGGAGTCGCATCCAGCGGCCAGTGGCGGTTCGCGGTAAAATGTCGTCATTCCATCAGGGGTTGTCTGCCCGTCACGGATTGTCATCCCGAGCGCAGCGAGGGATCCTGGTGTTTGCCTGTGGCGGCAGCACCTTGAGGGCAGGCAAGAACCAGGATCCCGCGCTTCGCTCGGGATGACAAGTGGTCTGGACGACAAGTGCTCCGGACGACAGCTGCTTTCGATGACAAGTGTTTCTAGTTGACCATAAGAGAAAGAAAAGAAAGAAGGACATCATGAATAAGAAAACGAGTTGGATGATATCAGTCAGCGTGCTTGCCCTGTGCGGCTTGCTGCTGACAGGGGCTTGTAGCAAGAAAGAAGAACAGCCGGCCAATAGCGCGCCAGCCGAACAGCCAGCAATGGCTCCCGCAGCCACTCCGATTGATCCTGCAACCGTGGCGACGGTAAATGGCACCGTCAAGTTCGATGGCGAAGTTCCCAAGCCAACGAAGATCGACATGAGCGTGGATCCCGCCTGCAAAGGCATGAACCAGGCCGAGAATATTGTGGTCGCCAACGGCGATCTCGCCAACGTCTTCGTCTATGTAAAGGACGGGCTCGGCAACCGCGCCTTCGACGTTCCCAAGGACGCGGTCGTCCTCGAGCAGAGCGGCTGCAAATATCATCCCCATATGCTCGGAGTAATGGCGGGGCAGACGATCGAAATCAAGAATGAGGATCAGACCACGCACAACATTCATCCCACGCCGAAAGACAACCGCGAGTGGAACGAATCGCAGCCCCCATCGGCGGCTCCGCTCGAGAAAAACTTCGCCCGCGAAGAAATCATGCTGCCGGTGAAGTGCAACCAGCACCCCTGGATGAAGATGTACATCAACGTGGTAAAGAGCCCGTTCTACGCGGTCACCGACAAGGACGGGAAGTATGAAATCAAGGGACTGCCGCCGGGGGACTACACGATTGCGTTCGTCCACGAAAAACTGGGCGAGCAGGACCAGAAGGTGACAGTCGGTCCGAAAGACACTAAAACCGTCGATCAGAGCTTCAAGGCTTCTGGCGCGTAACTCTCGACGGGCGCGGTGATGAACTACGTGGAGATAGGCCGCCCTGGCCTGCCTCCGCATCGCCGAAGCTCGACGACTTGTCAGAAAGAGTTTGATAAAATGAGGTGTCTAGCATAGCGGGCTGGGCCGCCAGCCCGCTATGCTTGAAAGCAGGGCGTCCTGCTCGCCAAAGGGGAACTATTCTGAAAGCCATCCCGGCAACCTACAACCGAGCCCATCACACATTCGCCGTCTTCGTGGCATGTGCGACGCTGGTCGTGATCACTGCCGGCGCCTTGGTCACCAGCAACGACGCTGGACTCTCGGTTCCGGACTGGCCAACTTCTTTCGGCTATCTAGTGAAGGTTCCGCACTTCGTGGGCGGCGTCCGTTACGAGTGGAGCCACCGCATGGTGGCCGGCACCCTGGTGACGCTCACCCTAGCCATTGCGCTCTGGACCTTCCTGGTTGAGAAGCGTCGGTGGTTGCGTTGGCTGGCTATCGGCGCATTCTGCACGGTCATCGCGCAAGCCACTCTGGGAGGGCTTACGGTTCTGTTCTTCCAGCCCCCTTGGCTTTCCACGGCCCACGCTACGGTTGCGCAAACATTCTTCTGCATCGCGGTAGCCATCGCAGTTTTCACCGGACGCCAGTGGGTCGATCGACCGGAAACATCGCGCCCCCGCGTAGAGCCGGACTCGCGCCACCCCAGCCTTTTCACGCTGACCTGCCTCTCCATCGTCGTGCTTTACGTACAACTAATCCTCGGGGGGATGTTCCGCCATCACGGCATGAGCTGGTGGCCGCACGTGCTGAACGCGATAGTCGTTTCCTTCGTGCTGGCCTGGACGGCGATCCGCGCCATCTCGGTCTATTCGAATATCGACGCAGTACGCCGCCCGGCAATCGGGATGCTCGCGCTGCTGATCACCCAGCTCTGCCTCGGCTTCACCGCATTCCTGACGCGCGTGGCCTGGGGACGAGACGCAGCCCAGCCAGAGTTGCCCATGGTCGCATCGACGGTCGCGCACGTGGCGGTCGGCGCCCTGCTTCTGGCGACAACGGTAGTTCTCGCGATTCAAGTGTGGCGCAATATTCCAGTCGCGCTGACAGAGCGTGTACCTCTGGCGCGACGGGATGCGTCAGCCGCATGAGCGCCAGACTTCACCATTTATATTCATTCTCATGATCTCGAACACGATCTCGTCGTAAACTGATAATGAATTAACTCAGGACCTCCCTTGGTATCGAAAGTTTCCGCATTCGCCGACGCCGCCCCGGAAGTAAAGCCTCCTTTCGTCGCGCCCGTGATTTCCGTGGAGAACCTGCTCCATCGCTACGAGAACCGCACCGCTCTTAACGGCGTTTCGTTCACCGTACGCCCGGCGGAATTGTTTGGCCTGCTCGGTCCGAACGGCAGCGGCAAGACTACGCTGTTCCGGATTCTTTCTACCTTGATGCTTCCCACCGCCGGCCGCGCCATCATCATGGGCTGCGATGCGGCTCAGGAACCGGCGCGCCTGCGCCGCCAGATCGGCGTGGTCTTTCAGGCCCAGAGCATCGACCTCAAGCTCACCGCCTACGAAAATCTGTGGCATCAGGGACATCTCTATGGCCTGCACGGCCCGGCCCTGACGAAGCGGATTCAGGAGATCCTCTCCCGCGTCGGCCTCGCCGATCGCGCCAAGGAAGTGGTCGAAACGTTTTCCGGCGGCATGCAGCGCCGCATCGAACTGGCCAAGGGATTGTTGCATCGTCCCGGAGTCCTGCTGCTCGACGAACCCACTACTGGCCTCGATCCCGGAGCGCGCCGCGATCTCTGGCAATACTTGCAGATGCTCCGCGACGAAGAACACGTCTCCGTGCTGGTCACCACGCATCTGATGGAAGAGGCTGAGCGCTGTGACCGCCTCGCCATCATGAATGAAGGCAACCTCGTGGCCCTGGGCACGCCGGCGGAGTTGAAAAGCGAAATCGGCGGCGACGTGATCCTGCTCGACGCTGCCCACGATGCGGCGTTGCTCGCCGAGCGCATCCAGGATCGCTTTCACGTGGAAACCACGGTGCTCGAAAATCAGGTGCGCATGGAACGCCAAGGCGCCCACCGCTTTGTCACTGAAGTGGTTGAGGCGTTTCCAGGAGAGATCGAGGCGCTCTCGGTGAGCAAGCCAGCGCTTGAAGACGTCTTCATCCGCCGCACCGGGCACAAGTTCTGGAGCGAAGATAACAATCGAACCGAAGACGAGCACTCCGATTCAAAAGATCACAGGAGGTTGTCATCCTGAACAAGCGTTCTTTGCGCAGTGAAGGATCCGGACGAGCCGCGCGAAGCGTCGCGACGCTTCTAGTAAGTAAAGCCGCGACGCAATAATCGCGCGTTTGGCTCGCTTCCTTGTTAAACTGCCGCTACCGGAATCACAGGAGGTAACAAACTTTCTATGATGCTGATTCTCTCTCTCGCGCTTGGAATACTCCCCTTACTGGGAGTCGTCTGGACCTTAACGAACGGCCTGATCACCACGGTCGACGGCCTGTTCCTGACCCTGATTCTGCTTACGCTCTCCGGAGTCTTCATGCTGAATGCCTATTGGGAAATGTTTGACCAGGGCATCCTGAAGAAGAAAATTCCGGCTCCCGTAGCCAAAGCTCCCGCGGCTCCCGCGCCGAAAGCGAGTTAAACTTCGTGGCTACTCAGACTGCGGCCCTCGCAAGAACCAGCGCGCCAGCCTCGGCGGGCGTGTGGCTGCCCGCCTTCACCCTGTGGTGGCGTGAGATCGTGCGTTTCTACCGCCAGAAGACGCGGGTCGTTGGCGTGCTCGCCTCGCCGCTGGTGTTCTGGGTCGTGCTGGGCTCGGGATTCGGGAACTCCTTCAGCTCCGGGACCGGGCAAGGCCAGGAGCACTACATGAATTATTTCTATCCCGGCACGCTAATCCTGATCGTCCTCTTCACCTCGATTTTCGCCATGATGTCGCTCATCGAGGACCGCAAAGAAGGGTTCCTGCTCTCCGTCATGGTCGCACCGGTCCCGCGCTCAGCGATTGTGCTCGGCAAAGTTCTGGGCGGCACCACGCTCGCGGCGATCCAAGGCTTAATCTTCCTGATCTTCGCCCCTTTTGCGGGCGTACACCTCAACCCGCTGCAAATCTTGTTAGTCGCCGTAGTCGTCTTCCTGGTTTCGTTCGCCCTGACCGCGCTCGGCTTCGCCATCGCCTGGCCCATGGACTCCACCTCAGCTTTTCACGGCATCATTAATCTTTTTCTGATTCCGCTCTGGCTCCTGTCGGGCGCGCTGTTTCCCCTGTCCGGCGCATCGGGATGGATTCGCGTCCTGATGTATTTAAATCCCCTGACCTACGGAGTCGAAGCCCTGCGTGACTTGCTCTACCCCGGCATGGACACCAAATTCCCCCTGTCGTCCTCCATCGCCACCTTGCTTCTGTTTTCTCTGGTAATGTTTTCGTTCGCATTCTTGATGGCCAACCGCCGCACCACGAAGCCGGCCGCCTGATCGCCAGAACCGATGTTCATAATATGATCGCTGAACAATACGCCTACTTCCCTGCCCTGATCGCAAGTCTGAACGGAGCCAGCGCCGTCCTTCTTTTGGCTGGCCGGTACGCAATTGCCCGCGGCAAGATGGCCGTCCACCGCGCTTACATGATCGCGGCTCTCGTTTCCTCGGCGCTTTTTTTGGCTTGTTATGTCTATTTTCACGCGCATGTAGGCGATATCCGTTTTCTCGGCGATCACTTCTGGCATGTTATCTATCTGATCATTCTCATCCCCCACGTGACGCTGGCCATCGTAATCGTCCCCATGGTCATCATCACGCTAAGCCGCGGCCTCCGGGGAAACTATGATCGCCACCGAGCCATCGCCCGCTGGACCTGGCCGCTCTGGATGTACGTAAGCGTAACCGGCGTGATCGTATACTTCATGCTCTACCAATGGTTCCCGCACAGCTAGGGCATCGCTGATTTATGATTGATGATTGTTGATTTAAAACCAAATCGAAGCTGATCCAGACTTTCAATCAACAATCAGCAATCATCAGTCAGCAATTTCTCTATGTCGATCGTAAGACTAAAAATTGACGTCTCCGGCACAGTAGGCGACGAAGCCTGGCGCGAGATCAATCAGTTCGATCAGATCCAAAGCGCTGACTTCGGCCCCCAATTTGGCAGCGGAGGCCTGTCCACAAGCCGTGTCGCCACAAGCCATGTGGCCACGGCCGCCTCGGCCGTGCCGCCAAGCGAAGCGCGGCGGAACCCCTACCCCAAAGGCGCCTGGATCGGAGCCGAAATCAAACTCCAGACCCCGCTCCTGGCCCAATATGCCGTTTCGCATTATCTCGAGCAAGAGCGCGTTCTAGACGCAGATGTCGTAGAGTAATAATGACAACTCCGTCTACCAGAATGTCCGCCAACCCAATCCCAGCCCCGCCCGCCATCGACGCCCCACACGCAAAGCCGGGCATGTCCCGCACCCAAAAACTTCTCTTCTTCGTCACTGCCTGGCTGATCTGCCTGATGCCGTTCCTGTTCTGGTGGAACACATGGTTCGGCCGCAATCTCTCTGACCAGCAGCTAACCGAATACCTGCACGACACGAAAAAGCCGCGCCACATTCAGCAAGCATTGGTCCAGGTGGGTGAGCGCATCACGCGCCAGGACACAACCGCGAAACAATGGTATCCGGACCTGGTGCGCCTGGCCTCCGATCCAGTAGAGGAAGTCC